>Ga0326728_10002296_pt1 | contig 64272 bp, 54 predicted proteins | sample MB3enrmetagenome_FD_207602 | JGI IMG/M metagenome (GOLD analysis project Ga0326728, IMG submission 207602) | Lab enriched peat soil microbial communities from McLean, Ithaca, NY, United States - MB31MN | ecosystem: Environmental > Terrestrial > Soil > Wetlands > Peat | place: USA: New York...
AGGACCTTGTGGCAGTAAACGGTATTCCCATGGTCGGGGCGATTGGATTTGAACCAACGACCCCCTGCGCCCAAGGCAGGTGCGCTACCAGGCTGCGCTACGCCCCGACTCTCCGATTATAGCCGTTAAGCCGCGTAGCCGAATCGTTACCTCCGCCGCCGCGAATTCGCACGGTGATTCGCGGTTTGCGGCGCTATAATCGGACTTCTGATATGAGCGCGCCTCTGTATGCACTCGTCGCATACGTGCGCAGTCCGATCGGACGTTTTGTCGAGGACCTGCGCCGCGACCTGCATCCCGAACATCCCGAATTGCCGGCCCACGTGACGGTTCTGCCGCCGCGCCCGTTGCAGGGCAGCGAAGAGCAGGCACAGCAGCTCATCCGCGAGGTCTGCCAAACGGTTCCGCCGTTTGAAATTGTGCTGGGCGACGTCGAGACCTTTGCCCCCAGCACGCCCACGGTTTTCATTCGCGTAGCCCACGCCGCTTACCGCATGCGCGATCTGCACGACCGGCTCAACGCGGGAGCGCTGCATTGCGATGAGCCCTGGCCGTACATGCCCCACCTGACCATCGTCAAGGTTTCCGCGATGGAACTGGCCAGCCAGGCCGCCGAGCTTTCCCGGCAGCGCTGGGCGCACTACGGCCACTCCCGCCACATCCTGATCGAGGAACTGACGTTCGTGCGCGAGAGCGCCAACACTGACCTGTGGACCGATCTCGCGTCCTTCCCCTTGGGCGGTCCATCGGAGCATTAAGAACCGTCTCCCGTTTGTTCTTCGAGAGGCAAGACCCGCAGCCGCCTTGAGTTCCTGAATACCATGGCCGGCGGAAGGGTGCGGCTGCCGGCCGGCCGGCCGCGGCTTGACGCCGGCGGCCGTCCACGTGCCGATTGCGGTATGGCTTTGCGCTGGCCTAGAATCACAGCAGGACGTCCGGGACGGGCCGCTGGCGGGCCGCCTGGGGGAGGGAACTTATGACCGGCACCGTGGGATTGCCGCTGGCAAGCATTTTTAGCCCGCTCGACATCCTGGTGATCATCATCATTGCGCTGTTGATCTTTGGCCCCGGCAAGCTGGCCGAGTTGGGCAAGGGTCTGGGCGACGGCATTCGCAACTTCAAATCGTCCGTGAGCGATACCCACAAGGACGAAGACCAAAAGAAGTAGCGCAGGCGCCGCAGAAAGGGTCCGGCGCTAGATAGATTCGCCTCCAGCCAATCGCCAATCGCCTTCTACAATCCTCCGTGCTCGCGCAGCACATAAAGGCAGGCCCAACTTTGCGGTTGGGCCCTGGAGTTTCTATATTTTTGCATCCCGGAGGGATGTAATGAAAATAGCCCACGGTTCCGCTACGCTCCACCGTGGGCTATTTTCGCCGCCTCCCTCCGGGAGGACTAACAAGATGTGGAAACTCCAGCCCGCGTCCCGCTGAGCGGGACCGGCACTTCCGCCACCGTGGCTAAAGCCACCGCAGGGAGGCGCCGAGATCAATGGTCCCGCTGAGCGGGACCATTGCTTCCACCGTGATGCGGAACCGGTGCTTCCACCACGATGCGGCCCACCGTGGTGCGGGACCGGCTCTTCCACCGACCCGAGTTATTGCGGCTCACTACAAGATAAAAATTGAAATACCACCTGCCGGGGGCGGCCGATCGTAACCGGATTCCTACAATCCACCATGCTCGCGCAGCATGCGGCAGACCAGCGCGACCGGCAATCCTACCACGTTGCCGTAGTCGCCTTCGATGCGTGATATCCAGCGCGCGGCCACGCCCTGGATGGCGTAGGCGCCGGCTTTGTCCATAGGTTCTCCGGTGGCGGCGTAGTCTTGAATATCCGCTTCCGTCAGCGGGTCAAAGTACACGGCGGTGGTTTCCGAGCGGACATCCTCGAAAATGTTCCGGCTCCGCACTTCCCGGCCAATCAGGCAGACGCCGGTGATCACCTCGTGCCGGCGTCCGGAGAGCAAACGCAGCATGCGCACGGCGTCTTCTCGCCCCGCCGGTTTGCCCAGTATCCGGCCGTCGGCCACCACCACCGTATCGGCGCCCAGCACCAGAGTTTCCCGCGCCGGCGGCAATGCCTCGAATACCGCGCGAGCCTTGTCGCAGGCGAGACGCCGGGCAAAATCCTCGGGCGGCTCGCCGGCGGCGGGCGCCTCCGGAACATCAGCCGGCTGGACCTTGAACGGGATTCGGGCGTTGCGCAACAATTCCTGACGGCGCGGCGAGGCGGAGGCAAGCACGAGCATGGTCACTTTTCCAGGGTCAAGTATGTCCGCGTCATTCTATCGTGCCAGCAGAGCATGTCCTGATCGAACAGCGCCCAAAGAAAACCAAAGCCCAGGGAAGCGCCGGAGAGCACCATGACGAGCGCGCGCCAGCGGCGCACCCGCCACGAGGCCCGGTCTCCCTGGAAGGTGCTGAGGCGCAGTTGCAGCAGCGTCATGCCGGGCGTGGCGCCCCCATGGACGAGAAACAAGTAGTTGTACACGGCCCAGAAAAGAACCGGGGCCAGCAGCGCCAGGCCCAAAAGCGGTTTCGTAAGGACCACGTCCGTCACAAACTCGCAGGTAATGATGGCGAACAGGACGCTGGCCAGGGCGACCAGCAGGCCGTCGATGAGCGCCGCGGCGCAGCGCCTGCGCAGCGGCGCCACTTGCAAGGGCAGTTCCAGCGCCGGCGGCAACGGTTCCTCTTCTTCTTCCGGCTCAGCTTGCAAAGCGATACCGGCCAGCGGCGGCGTTTCAGCGCCCACGTCCTCGGGAACGTCGAGAATGCGCGGCTTATCGAGGACAGGCTCGGCCAGCTCGTTGGGGTCAGGTTCCTCGAACTCAGGGAAAATCAGGGAGCGCGGAAACTGAATGATCTTGACCTCGCGGGGCTGGGGGCGGGCGGGAAGCGGAGTTAGCGGGATCGAAACAGGCGGCAGGGGTTCCGGCTCGGGCTCCAGCGGCGCCTCGGCCACGGCTAAGGCGCTTGCGGAAGCGCCGCCGGAAGCAGCCGGCGCCGGCGCGTCAAAATCGAAGCGCATGGAAAACTCACCGGCCAGGCGCTTGCGCGAGCGGCGGCAACGGTAGCTCTCGACGCGATGGGCCACCTCGTCGCGCCACCCGCTGGCCTGCAACGCGAGGCTCTCGTCCAGTTGCTGGCGCTCCGCAAACTCGCGCTCGATCCCGGTCAGCAAGCGGCTGGCCGCCGGCGGCAGTTCCGCGCCGGCAAGGGACCGCGGGGCCGCCAAAGCTGAGGCGGCGCACGCCTCGGCCCTGTGGCCGCAGGAGCACGGCCGTGGTTCACCGCAGAGCGGACAAAGCATCGCCAATTGTGGAGACCAGAGCGGCGGGCCGCGCCGAAGCATTGTTTCCGTCCTTGCGGACGTGCTACCTTGCCTCCAGACCCGTAACGAATCCCGTGCCGCACTTACACAGGCTCGCGAAGACGGAGGCGGGCAAAAGCTTCCGATGATGACCCGCAGAGAAATTCTTATCATGGCCGCGCGCGTTTGTCATGGACTTGTCGCCCTGGTTTTATTAACCACTCAGCTTCACGCGCAGAATGTGCCGGCCGGCTCCGCTCCGCCTTCTTCGGTTTCCTCCGCCAAGCCCGCGGGCGCGACGCCGAAACCGGAAGCCAAGAAGAGCTCTCCCCCGCCGCCGAAGCCGGGGGAACCGGTGACCCTCTCCGCGCGCCGGCAGGAAAAGCATGGCGATATGTATTACCTGCGGGGCGAGGCGGAAGCTGACTTTCGCAGTTACATCCTGCGCGCCGATGAAATGACCTATAACGACGATACCGGCGAAGCCACGGCCACCGGCCATGTGGTGCTCGAAGGCGGTCCCTATGACGAACACCTGCGGGCCAGCCATGGCCTGTACAACGTCAATACCGGCCGGGGCCGGTTCTGGGACGTGGTGGGCACCATCGGGATGAAGACGCACGGCAAGAGCGTGATGCTGACCTCCTCCAGCCCCTTTTCCTTCCGCGGCGCCATCGTGGACAAGGCGCCGCCGGACAAGTTCATCGTGCATCACGGAATCATCACGTCCTGCACTCTGCCCCGGCCGAAATGGTGGTTTGACGCCCGGCGCGCCACCGTGGTTCCCGGGGAGGACGCCAAAATGTATTACAGCTCATTTTGGCTGTGGCGGGCGCCGTTAGTGTACTTCCCGTTCTTTACCCATCCGGCAGAACGGGTAAGCCGGCAGAGCGGCCTGCTGCTGCCCGACATCGGCACCTCTTCGACGAAAGGCTACATTGTTGGCGAGGGTATTTTCTGGGCCATCAACCGCAGCATGGATGCCACGCTGGCGGCCGAATATCTGTCGAAACGCGGCTGGGCGCAGCATGTGGATTACTATTCGCGTCCGGACGACAACACGTCGTTTTCGGCGCATTATTACGGCGTGGCCGACCGCGGCGTCTCGTCCACTACTACCGGCTTCATCAACGGCGTTGCCGTCACCCTGCCGGCCACCCAGAGCCAGGGCGGAGAAGAGCTCACGCTCACGGGCGTGACCCAGCACGAAAACCTGCGGGCGGTTATGGATGTCGACTACTTGAGTTCCTACCTTTACCGGGCCGCGTTTTCCGATGCGTTCCACCAGGCGGCAAATACGGAGGTGCGGTCGGCGGTTTTTCTTGCCGACAACGAAAACGGATATTCCTTCGGCACCCTGGCCACGCGCTATCAGAATTACCTGAGCACCAACCGGGATGACGTTATCAACATCACGCAAGCTCCCGGCTGGGAGCTTTCGTCCGTGGACCGGCCGCTGGGAAACACGCCGTTGCGTTTCGGGTTCGACACCGCCTTCGGCCTGCTCGCGCGCAATGAGCTGGATTTCACGGAGGGCGGAATGTCGGCCGGCCGCTCCGATATTTATCCGCACCTATCTTTGCCTCTGTTCTGGAAGGGGTGGGCGGTGCGGCCGGATGCGGCGGTGCGCGATACGTGGTACAGCAATAGCCTCGAGCCGGGGGGAACTCCGGGACAAATGGCGGGAACGGCGGTCAACCGCCACGGCGTCGAGGGTCAGATAGAGATTCAGCCGCCGGCAATTTCCCGGGTTTTTGCCCGCCCCGTATTCAAGCACACCTTCAAACACGCAATTGAAGCCAGGATCGTGTACCACGACGTGAGCGGCGTCGATAACTTTGCCCGTATTCCGCGCTTCGATTACCGCGATATCTATAGCGACACCAACGAGGCCGAGTACGCCTTGGTGCAGCGCCTGTATGTGAAGCCCGTTCCCAGCAAGGCTTGCCTGGCGGCGTTGGCGGCATACAAAAAAGCGCAAACGGGCGGCGCCCCGGCGCAAGCGGGAGCGAAGGCGGCAGGCACTCCGCCGCCGGCAGCCGGGCTTCTGCCGTCCGCAGCCGCGCCGCCGCCCCCGCCGCCGTGCGCCACGGCGCCGGGCCGCGAGCTGGTGTCGTGGGAGGTGGCGCAAAAGCACTTCTTCGATCCCTATTTCGGCGGGGCGCTGATTCCCGGGCAAAGCAACACCTTGGAGAGCACGGTGGATTTCACGGCTATCGGATTTTTGACGCAGCCCCGGAATTCTTCGCCGGTTTTCTCCCGTATCCGCATCACCAACCCCATCCTGAATGCCGAATGGCAACTGGATTACGACACCCTGGCCGGGCACATCGACTCCAGCACCGCGAATCTTACGCATCACTTTCCGCACAGCCTCACCTTCGGCGGAGGGCATTCGTACCTGGAATTGGCCAGCGAGACGGTGCCTTCGGCGGGCCAGCCGCAGGTGCTGGGGATATCGCAGTTCAACCAGTTCAATTTGAACATGTCTTACGGCCACCCCAATAAACCGGGATTCGCCGCCACCGCCGTTACCGGCATCGACGAGAATCTCGGGGCGGTCCAATATTCGACCTTCCAGGCGACATACAACTGGGACTGTTGCGGATTCGTCTTTTTTTACCGCCGCTACGCCATCAGCAATATTCGTGACGAGCACGAATTCCGTTTCGCGCTCTCGCTATCGAATATCGGTTTGGCCGGCACCTTGCTGCGGCAGGAAAGGCTGTTTTAGAGCTGCTTCTTTCCGCGCGGCGCCGGCATTGTGGGTAATTGAAAGCGCGCCGCCTGGGGCTGGATACCGGTCTCCAAGTGCGGAAAGCTGTATCCTAAGGACATGGATTTGAGCGGCAAGCAAGCGGCGCTGGAAGAGCGTTTGCGTTCGTTGGGGCGGTTGCTGGTCGCGTATTCCGGAGGCACGGACTCGGGCTATCTGGCCTGGACGGCGCACCGGGTTCTGGGCCCGTCGATGCTGGCGGTGATCGCCGATTCGCCCTCGCTGGCGCGCGCCCAGCTTGCCGACGCTTTGGCTTTCGCTCAGGAAGAGTCCATTCCCGCTGAAGTGATCGTTACGGGCGAGCTCGAGCGGCCGGAATATGCCCGCAACGATGCGGCGCGCTGCTTCTTTTGCAAAGACGAATTGTTCACGCTGCTGGAGCAGTTTCGCGCCCGCCGCGGCTTCGATTCGATTGCCTATGGCGTGAATCTGGACGATCAGGGCGATTACCGGCCGGGCCAGCAGGCGGCCTGCCGGCACGGCGCCGCCGCGCCGCTCCTGGAAGCCGGCCTGACCAAGCAGGACATTCGCGATTTGGCGCGCGCCGCCGGTCTGCGCCTGTGGGACAAACCCGCTTCCGCCTGCCTCTCTTCGCGCATCGAGTACGGCCGTCCGATAACCGCCGAAGCCCTGCGGCAGGTGGAGCAGGGCGAAGACGCGCTCCGCGCGCTGGGATTCCGGCAATTCCGGGTGCGCCATCACGGGCCAATCGTGCGCCTGGAAATTGATTCCGGAGAAATGTTCCGCGCCCTGAATCCGGAAATGGCCGCGGAATTCACCCGCATTTTCAAGGCGCTGGGCTTCGCCTACGTGACCCTCGACCTGGAAGGTTTCCGCTCCGGATCGATGAACGCAGTGCTGAAAGTGTTGCATAAGCAGTAAGCCGCAGCAAAGAATTTCAAATTTCAAATTTCAAATTTGAAACCCAAATTCGCCCAGCCCCATGTTTATCCCCGGCGTTGCCTCCCCCTTTGGCCGCAAACTGTAAACTGTAAGTCATAGGTCTTATGGGCAGAATTCACGTACTGCCGGAGCACGTAGCCAACAAGATCGCCGCCGGCGAGGTGGTGGAACGGCCCGCCTCGGTGGTGAAGGAGTTGCTGGAGAACGCCCTGGACGCCGGCGCGCAGCGCATCCGCATCGACGTGGAAGCCGGCGGCAAGCGGCTGATCCAAGTGGCCGATGACGGTTGCGGCATGGTGCGCGACGATGCCCTGCTTGCCTTCGAGCGGCATGCCACTTCGAAGCTCAAGAGCGCGGATGATTTGCTGGCCATCGCCACGCTCGGATTCCGCGGCGAGGCGCTGCCTTCGATCGGCGCCGTTTCGCGCCTGCGCCTGGAAACCCGGGTGGCCGAGGAGGCGGCCGGCACGGTGGTGGAAATAGCCGGAGGGCGCATTTTGCGGGTGGACGAAGCCGGGCTCCCGCCGGGCACCGCCATCACCGTGCGCGACCTGTTTTTCAATGTCCCCGCCCGGCGCAAGTTCCTGCGGTCGGAGGCCACCGAGCTTTCGCACATCGCGTCCCTGGTGACGCACTACGCGCTGGCGCATCCGGGCAGGCATTTCGAGCTGCACTCGGCCACCAATGCCATTCTGATTGCGGCACCGGTGGCCACCAGCGCCGACCGCATCTATCAGATTTTCGGGAAAGACACGCTAAACGACTTGCTGCCGGTAACGGCGGCTTTGCCGTTTGAGCACAGCGGGCTGCCGCGCCACGCTGCCCCGCCGCCCGGCGCCGGCCCGGAGCCAGGCGCTCCCGTGGCGGAATCCGCCGGGGAAATGCGGCTGCACGGGTTCGTCTCCAAGCCGGAAGTTCAGAAACTGAATCGCAATTCGATCTTCATCTTCGTGAATAGCCGGCTGGTCCGCGACCGCCTGGTGCTGCACGCCTTGACCGAGGCTTACCGCAACCTGATGCCGGCTACGGTCTTCCCGGTGGTGCTGCTGTTCCTCGATCTGCCGTTTGGCGAGGTGGATGTGAACGTGCATCCTTCCAAGACGGAGGTGCGCTTCCGGCAACAGTCGCTGCTCCACGATTTCGTGCGCGATTCAGTGCGGGCCGCGCTGCTGAAGGCGCGGCCGGCGCCGCAATTCCAGCGGGAAATCGGCGCGCATCCCACTGCCGCCACCGCGCTGACGCCCGGCCCGGGAGCGCCGGAGTGGAGCGGCAGCGCCGGTCTGGAGATCACGGCCGCCGAGGCGGAGTTCGCTTTGCACCCGCCGGCGGAGCCGCCGCGCAATGAGCGGCTGGCGTTCGGCAACGAGCCGATTCAAGTTGCCGGCAATGCCGCCATTCCCGTGGCCCGCTTCCCGCGGCAAACCTTCAGCGGCCCGTTGCCCGAACCGGCCACGCCCCCGCCCGGCGAGCCCGCCCCGGCGATGGAGAGAGCCGGCGGTGAAACGCCCGCGCAGGCGGAGCTTGCCGGCCTGCGTCCGTTAGGGCAGATTCAGAATTCTTTCATTGTGGCGGCGGGCGAAGATGGTCTGTGGATTATCGATCAGCACGTGGCGCACGAGCGCGTGCTGTTTGAAAAGGTCCGGCGCCAGCAGGCGGCCAATCAAGTGGAAAGCCAGCGTCTGTTGATGCCCATGATCGTGGAGCTGACTCCGGCCCAGCAGGCCGTGTTCGCCGAAATCAGCGAGGAACTGGGGCGTAATGGATTCGAAGTGGAGCCGTTCGGCTCGCGGACCATCGCCGTGAAGACGGCGCCCGCCGGGGTAGAGGCATCGGATGTGGAGCGCATGCTGCACGAGTTGCTGGACCAGTTGGAGCGCGAGCAGCAGGCCATGAACCTAGAATCTCTGCGCCGCGAAATTGCCGCTTCCATTGCCTGCCACGCCGCCATCAAGATCAACACTCCGTTGGAGGTCAACAAGATGGAGTGGCTGTTGCAGGCGCTGGCGCAAACCGAATGCCCCATGAGCTGCCCCCATGGCCGGCCCGTCGTGTTACGCTACTCGATCAAAGACCTGCAACGCGCATTCAAGAGGATTTAGCCTCGCAGTGTACGGCCGGCAGTTTGGCTGCCGCGCCGGCGGTAAACGGCAAATGGGAAACTCATGACGGAACTCGAACTATTGGCGCTGCGCCGGCAGAAATGGCATCTCGATGGCCGTCCGGTGCGCTCTCTGGAGGAAGCGCGGGAGTTCATCGATTCCGTAGGCCTTTGTCTGATGTATCCGGAGCGGGCGGCGGGCGGCGGGCCGCTGCTGGCGCCTTCGTTTATCGGCGCCTGGACCGGCAAAGACGATCACCTGCCCAATTGGCAGCACGCTTTTACCGATCCGCGGGCGCAAGCGGCTACCGAATTGATGGTCCGCTTGCTGCGCGAGAAGTCGGCCTTCGAGGCCAATATCTTTGGCGAAAACGTGTTTCTCATCGCGGCCGGCGTTTTCCCCTATTTTTACGGGGCGGTGGGCGACCGCAATCCCCGGAAGAGCCATAGGCCGGGCGTCCGCCCGGAGTATTCGCCGCTGGCCCGCGACGCCTTCGAGGCGGTGCGGCGGCAGGGCGCCATGACCAAAAACAAGCTGCGCGAGGTGCTCGGCCGCGGCCCTTCCGAAGCGGCGCTGGACCGGGCCTTGGCCGAACTGGGCGCCCACTTGCTCCTTACCCGCGTGGATTATAAGCCGGCGGAAGGCGCTTACTGGGACACGCTCTATCGCTGGGCGCCGGAAGCCGTGCGCGAGGGGATCGAGCTTTCCCTGCCGGCCGCGCTCTCGGCATTGGTTTCCAAGTATCTGGATTGCGTGGTGGCGGCGGAAGCGGCGGAGGTGGCCGAATTTCTTGGCCGCTTCGTCGCCCGCACGAAGGTGAACGAAGTGGTGCACGCGCTGCTCGCGGCGCGCGAGCTGAGTTTTGTGCAGGTGGAAAACGGCTCCAAGCTCCAGGTGGCGCCGCTGCGGAAAGAAGCCAGGGGTTAGAGCCAGCCATGCGACGCAAGCTGACCATTGCCATCGACGGTCCCGCGGGAGCAGGGAAGAGCACGATTGCGCGGCAGGTGGCCCAGCGGCTCGGCTACATGAATCTGGAAAGCGGCGCCATGTACCGCGCCTTGGGCCTGAAGGCGCTGCGCGAAGGCGTTTCGCCGGAAGATGAGGCCGGACTGTTGCGGCTGGCGGAACGGTCGCGGATCGAGTTGGAGCCCGCTTCCGAAGGCAACCGCGTGCTGCTCGACGGGAACGACGTTTCCCAAGCGATCCGGCAGGCGGAGGTTGCCGACGCGGCCTCGCGCCTCTCCGTGCATCCGCAGGTGCGCGTCTGGATGGTGGACCGCCAGCGCGAAATGGGCGCCGGCGGCGGGGTGGTGATGGAAGGCCGGGACATCGGCACCAAAGTATTCCCCAACGCGGAAGTGAAGATCTTTCTGGAAGCCTCGCCCGAGGTGCGCGCGGTGCGGCGGATTCTGCAAGAGGGCGGCGATGCCGGTGATCCGGCCAAGCTGCGGGCCATGGCCGGCGAAATCCGGCAGCGCGACGAACGCGACCGCAACCGCAGTGCCTCTCCTCTGGTAGCCGCGCCGGATGCCATTACGGTAGATTCCAGCTCGCTCAGCATCGACGAGGTAGTCGAACGGGTGCTGGCGCTGGTGCGGGCACGAGCGAAGTGAAGATGGTCGCGGACAGCGGCCGGGAGTTGGGCAAAAATTTCAAATTTAAAATCTGTAATTTGAAATTTCTCCTCCGTGCCTTCGTGGTAGGCCTGGCTAAGGCTTGGGCTGCGGCTGGCCGATCTCCTGCAGAGCGCGCTGCGTGGCCGCCAGCAGAGCCTCGGGGCCTACCGGCTGGCCCGTGGCGTTTTTCATCCAGAGGTCGGGCGCCAGGCTGCCGAATTTCGCCATGCGCTCGAATTCCGGCCCGACCCCATGCATCTCGGAACCGGATGCGCCCGCCGCGGCTCCCGCGGCCTTCCTCATCTGCTCTTCGATTTGAAAAGCGATCATGTGGCCGATGGGATAATCCGGCAAATAGAGAAATTCATCGATCATGTGCGAGTAGACGGCCAGCAACACGACGTCTTTCTTCTTGAACACCGGAGCGTAGTACTGGTTCCAAATCTCCCGCGCAATCCGTAGCGTGGCCTGCTTCAATTCCTCCGGCGTGCCCTGGGGATGGCCGTACATCCAGTGCCAGACCGCCATATCCACCAGCGCCACGCCGGAAATCTCGTAGGTGCGCCAAAAATCCTCCAGGGTTTTCAGCGCGCGGTCGCGGGCGCTGGGAGCGGCCAGGCCCAGTTGCTCGAGGTCGCGCCCCTGGAAGACGAACGCCAGCGCCTCGGTGAAGGCGTTGTTGGGCACTCCGCTCAAGAAATAAAAATCCATATCGTTCATCGAGATGGTTTCCTCGACGTTGTGTCCCATTTCATGCATGGCGATGTTATAGCCCTTGTAGTTCATTCCGCCGGGCTCGATCCGGGTGCGCAGATGAACTTTGGCGGAACGCATGGCGGAGGGCATGGCATGTCCCGAGCCGCGGGCGGGATCGACCACGATGTTACCGGCAATTTGCCGGGCGCGCTCCGGAGACCAGCCGAACTTGACCAGTAAGTTGGGAATATCCGCCTGGTAAGCTTCCGCCGTGGGATATTTCCGGCGGACGGCTGCGTCCAGCTCCTGTTCGCTATACGGAAGTTGAGGACGAAATCCGCCGTACCAGAGGTCGTACGGCTCCAGCGGCCGGCCCAGGCGCCGTTCGATCAGCGCCGCCACCTGGGCCACCAGCGGCGACGAGACCACTTCGGCCAGCATCCGGCGCACGCGCTCTTCAGGGATTTCGCGGTCTTCGTCGAAACGGCGCGCGATCAGCGTAGGCGCGGTGGGCGAATAAGCGTCCAGCTTGCGGGAAGCCGCAAAGGCCTTCAGCAGCATGGCGTAGCGCGTATCCGGCTCGGGCGCGCCGGAAACGGCGGTTCCGTTTCCCGCAGGAGCGCCGCCGTCGCTCACTGCGGCCGGCTTGACTTCGTTGGTGAAAGGATTCCAATCCACGCCGGGATTGTCGATCACCACCTGCGGAATGCTCTGGGTGATGATGCGCTCCATCACCTGCTGAATCATCTTCTGGCGGGCGGCGCCGTCTTGCGGATTGGCATAGTCGGCCACGATCTGGTCACGCAAGTTCCAATGCGACAGGAGGCGCAGGTTGGGCGGGAACAGACGCTGGCCGCGGTTATCCAGCAAGTGATACATCCAGATGTTGTACTGCGCGACGTAGCTCGCGGCCGCCGCCTGCGCTTCGGCAACCGCTTGATTGACGTCCGCGGGCACGCGCTTGGAAAAACGCAGGGCCAGCCGCGCTTCCGCCCACTGGCGGCGGCTCCACTGCGAGCCTTCGTTCAGCCGCTGTTCCAGCGTAGTCAGCGGAAAATTAAGCAGCACCACAAAGGCCAGCTTGTTCTCGAAGAAGTCGGCGGAAACGTGGGCGGCGGGATCATAGGCGGCGAAGATTTCGTCCACCGGGAGCATAGGACCAAGGTCCAAATCGGCCTGGGCGCGGAATTCGCGGCCGATTTCCTGCATGTGGCCGTCGAGTTGTTCCAGCAGACGCTGGTAGCGGGCGAAAATTGCATCCAGCGTTTTCTGATCGCCGGCAAAATTGGCGCGTACGAAGTCTTCGAACGCCGCCTGATCGCCGTCCGCTTCGCGCCAGAACTCCGCGGCTTGGCGCAATCCGCGTTGCGCGCGCGGGCGCTGGGCTTCGCCATACTTGGCGGCCAGCTCCGCTTCCAGCTTGGTGCGGGCGGCATCCAGCCAGGCGGGCGAGGATGATTTCAGCATGGTCTCCGGTTCCTTTTGCGCAGATCCGGGCTCGAGCAAAATAGTGAAAAACAGGCTGGCGGCCAGCAGGGAACTCCGAAAATAGAAAAGCCGCATACGCCGCGTCCTCCGGCGCCGAACCTCACAGTTTACGCTTATTTCTTGAAGAGATTTTCGAACGCCCGGCGGGCATCGTTGCCGCGCGGCGGGGTGGACGAAGTTTCGCGCTCGAAGCGGGTGCTCAGCGCGAAAAACGTGCACTGGTTCTGCGCGTCTTTTTTGGCCACGCGCTCCGGGACGGGTTGGCGGCACTCGAAGCGGCTTCCAGGATCGAATTGGCTGCACTGCTTGCAGGCGTGCAGGGCCGCGCCGCACTGCGGACAGTTGCCGTTGGGATCGGCCATGGCATTCAGCACCACGCCGCATTGGGCACACCGCGAGACCGTCCGGGTCGGCGCCATTTGGATGGTGCGCGGGCCGAACGTCATATCCTGCGCCTTGGGCTTGGGCTTGGACTTGCCTTCTCCGCGCGGCTCGCCGCGGTCAGCCTCCCGGTAACCGGGCTGGCGATATTTTTGCTCTGACACGGGCCTACCCTCCTCGCGTTTGCCATATACGGCGCGCTTCCGCGCCGGGAAGCGGCAACGAAAAATAAACCTTGCGGTTCACTCCTCGCGCGGCCTTGCTCCTAGCTGAAATCTTGTCGTCGTACGGCAGGACACTGAAAGTGTAGCGCGACCCGGCCCGCTTGCCTACTGCCAATTTTGCGCCAATTTTGCGCCTATTTTGCGCTATCAATTTTGCGCTGACGCCTGCAAAACGCGCAGGCAGCGTTCTATGCGGCGGATAGTCCGCTCTCTGCCCAGCATGAATAAGGTGTCGAACAACGGCGGAGTCACGGCGCCGCCGCTCACGGCTATCCGCAACGGTTGCCCAATCTCGCCTAAGCCGATTTTCCGCGCTTGGGTGAATGCCGTCACCCGTTGTTCCAGGATTTCGCCAGTCCATGCGTTGCCGTCCACCTGCTGCAGCTCCGGCAGCAGTTCGGCCAGCAGCCTTTGTCCGGCGCCGTCGTTGGCCAGCAAGGCCTTCTTCGTTGCCGCCGGATCATATTGGATCACGTCATCTCCACAGATCAAGAACCGGCCGGCTTCCGCCGGCTCCGCCAAGGTGCGGGCCCGCGCTTTGTAACTCTTGGCAAATGCTTCAAACTGTGCCGGCGTGAGCAGCCGCAGATATTCCGGATGGAACTCGGCAAAATACCGGCGCAGCCGGTGATGAAAATCAGCCGGCGAGAGCAAGCGGATTTCGTCCGCGTTCACGGTCATCAGCTTTACCCGGTCAAAGCGTGCCGGAGACTTGCCGATACCGCTTACATCGAACATCTGCGCCAGAGTGGCGGCGTCGATATTTTCCTGGTCGTTCTTGGGGGACCAGCCGAGCAGGGCCAGGTATTTCACCAGGGCTTCGGCGAGATAGCCGCTGACGCCGAAGTCGTGAATATCGATCTCCGGCAGATGGGTACCGGTGGCCTGGGCAATGGCGGCAGCCAAGGCCGCATCGTCGGTACGCTTTTGGAGAAAGCCGTTCAGTTCCGCGCGGCTGATGCCGGCGGCTTCCGCCAGCTTCTGGTGATCGCCGCCGTGTTCGGCCGCCCACTTCCGGGCCGCGGCCCGGGCCACCTTGGCCTTATCGCGCTTCGACATCTTCGAGCCATCGGGATTGAAGATGAGAGGCAAATGCGCGTAGCGCGGCGGGGTTTCTCCCAGCGCCTCGTAGAGCGCCAGGTGCTTCGGAGTATTCATCAAGTGCTCTTGCCCGCGGAGCACGTCCGTGACCCCCATCAGGATGTCGTCCACCACCACCGCAAAATGGTAGGTGGGGAAGCCGTCGGCCTTCCAGATCACGAAATCTTCGATTTCCGAACTGGCAATGGAAACCGTGCCCAGGATGCGGTCCTCGACCGTAAATGTTTTCTGCGGCACGCGAAAGCGGACCACATACGGCCGCCCCTCATCCTTGAGCTGCTTGATCTGCTGCGGCGAAAGGCTCAGGGCGGCGGTGGAATCATAGCGGTAATTCTCTCCGGCCGCGGCCGCGGCCTCGCGGCGGGACTTCAGCTCTTCCGGCGTCTCGAAGGCTTCATAGGCCAGGCGGCGCTCCAGCAGGCGCTGCAACTGTTCCCGGTACAGGGAGAGACGCTGGCTCTGAAAATACGGGCCATGTTCCCCGATCTGGCGCTGCATAGGATTGGCGGCGTTCGGGTCGGGACCTTCGTCCCATGCGATGCCCAGCCACGCCAGATCGCGCACGATCTTGAGCGTGCTCTCCTCGGAGGAACGAAGCTGATCGGTGTCTTCCAGGCGAAGAATGAAGCGGCCGCCGTGGCGCCGGGCATAGGCCCAGTTGAACAACGCCGTCCGGGCGCCCCCCACGTGCAGATAACCCGTGGGACTCGGGGCGAAACGCGTGACTACCGATTGCGATGCTTCGCTCTTCATGAATCCGGCAATGAATCATTTTAGCTTAGCGCCCAGCGCCAGGAAGGACGCCGCCAGCTGCAAGCTGCCGGCGCCGGGCGCCAGCCGGCAAGCCGAAACCGGCCGTTCGTGCCTTGAATCCGTGTGCGTTCTGGTTGGTCCCGGCAAATTGCTCCGGCCATGAAATCGCAATATCATATATCTTCTTGCTATGAAGACGTCAAAAGCTGACCCGGAGGCGGCGGGGAACCCGGCGGCGCGCCCGTCGAACTTCGTGCGCGACATCATTCTTGAGGATCTGAAGACCAACAAGCACGGCGGACGGGTGCATACGCGCTTTCCTCCCGAGCCGAACGGCTATCTGCATATCGGCCATGCCAAGTCGATCTGCCTCAACTTCGGATTGGCCAAGGAGTTTGGCGGGCAGACGAATTTACGCTTTGACGACACCAACCCCTCGAAAGAAGAAACCGAGTACGTGGACTCGATTATGAACGATGTCCGCTGGCTCGGTTTCGATTGGGAAGACCGGCTTTTTTACGCTTCCGATTACTTCGGCCAACTGTACGAGTGGGCGCTGCAGTTGATCCGGGCGGGCAAGGCCTATGTGTGCGATCTGACCGCCGAGGAAGTCCGGGAATACCGCGGCACCCTCACGGAGCCCGGCAAAGAAAGCCCGTACCGCAACCGGTCCATCGCGGAGAACCTGGATTTGTTCGAGCGCATGCGGGCCGGCGAGTTTCCTGATGGCGCGCGCACCTTGCGGGCGAAGATCGATATGGCCTCGCCCAACCTGAATATGCGCGATCCGGTGATGTACCGCATCCTGCACGCCGAGCATCACCGCACGGGAAACCAGTGGTGCATTTATCCCATGTACGATTACGCCCACGGGCAGTCGGATTCCCTCGAAAAGATCACGCACTCCATCTGCACCCTCGAATTCGAGGATCACCGCCCGCTATACAACTGGTTTATCGAGCAGTTGGGCATCTTTCCTTCGCGGCAGTTCGAGTTCGACCGGCTCAGTTTGACCTACACGCTGTTGAGCAAGCGGCGGCTGCTCACCTTGGTGCAGGAGGGCCGGGTGAGCGGCTGGGACGATCCGCGCATGCCCACCCTCTCCGGCTTGCGGCGGCGCGGCTATACGCCGGAGGCGCTGCGCAACTTCTGCGCGGCCATCGGTGTATCCAAGACCAACGGGATCATCGAATTTGAAATGCTCGAACACTACCTGCGGGAGGACTTGAACCGGCGGGCGCCGCGCGTGATGGCCGTTCTCCGGCCCCTGAAAGTGGTGATCGACAATTATCCGGAAGACCGGGTGGAGCAGATGGAGGCGGTGAATAACCCGGAAGACGCCGGCGCCGGGGTCCGCAAAGTGCCTTTCTCCCGCGTGCTCTACATCGAGCAGGAGGATTTTCGGGAGGACCCGCCCAAGCAGTATTTCCGCCTCTCGCCCGGCCGCGAAGTGCGGCTGCGCTACGGGTATCTGATTACCTGTACCGGCGTGATCAAAGACCCCGGCAGCGGCGCGCCCGTGGAAGTGCACTGCACCTACGATCCCGCCACCCGCGGCGGCAATACCCCGGACGGCCGGAAGGTGAAGTCCACCATCCACTGGGTTTCAGCCGCCCATGCTATCGATGCCGAGGTGCGCCTCTACGACAAGCTGTTCACTCAAAAAGATCCCAATGTCACCAGCGAAGACCAGGATTTTACCGCCAATCTGAATCCGAACTCGCTGGAAGTCGTGGCGCACTGCAAGCTCGAGCCTTCCCTGGCGGACGCGCCGGCCTTGAGCCGCTACCAGTTCGAGCGGCTGGGCTACTTCTGTGTCGATCAGGATTCCACCGCGGAAAAGCCGGTGTTTAACCGGACGGCTGCCTTGCGCGACACCTGGGGAAAGATCGAAAAACGCGGCTAGGCCGGTCGATGGCCGCTCGCCGTTCCGGCTTGGAGCCTGAAGCTTGCGGCTTGGAGCTAACGGAGCAGCTTCGCCGCGTCCTTGGCGAAGTAGGTCAGAATCAGGTTGGCGCCGGCGCGCTGGATGGAAGTCAGCGCTTCCAGCATTACGCGCTCGCGGTCGATCCAGCCATTGCGCGCAGCGGCTTCAATCATCGCGTACTCGCCGGACACCTGATAGGCTCCTATGGGAACCTCGAAGCGCTGGCGGGCGGCGTGGATCACGTCCAGATAGGGCAGTGCCGGCTTCACCATAAGTATGTCGGCGCCCTCTTCCAAGTCGGATTCCATTTCCCGCATGGCTTCGCCGAAGTTGGCCGGGTCCATCTGGTAGCTGCGGCGGTCTCCGAACTGCGGCGCCGAATCGGCTGCCTCCCGGAAAGGACCGTAAAACCCGCTGGCGAATTTTGCGGCATACGACAGGATGGGAATCTGGGCGAAACCATTCTCGTCCAGAGCGGCGCGGATGGCGGCAACGCGCCCGTCCATCATATCGCTGGGAGCAATGATGTCCATGCCGGCGCGCGCCTGCGATACTGCGGTGCGCGCCAACAGCTCCAGGGTGGAATCGTTTTCGACCTCAAACTCGGCGGTGGCCGCGGCGCCGCCGCTGCCCGCGCCCGCCGGCGCCGCGGTTTTCTTCACGATGCCGCAGTGGCCGTGCGACATGTACTCGCACAGACAGACGTCGCCCACCACCAATAAGCCCGGCACTTCCCGCTTGAGGGCGCGGGCGGCCTGCTGCACGATTCCGCTCTCCGCCCACGCGCCGGTAGCGGTCTCATCCTTCTTGGGGGGCAAGCCAAAGAGAATCACGGCGGGAATGCCCAGCGCCTGCACCGCGCGCGCCTCTTTCACAGCTTCGTCCACCGAAAAATTGAACACGCCTGGCATGGATTGAACTTCTTTGCGGACGCCCTCGCCGGGACATACGAATAACGGATAGATGAAGCCTTCGGGGGTCAGCCGGGTTTCGCGCACCAGCGAGCGCAAACCCTCGTTCCGGCGCAAGCGGCGCAAGCGAGTCACAGGGTAAGCCATTGCTTCCTCACCGGGAAAATTCTAGCAGATGGCGCCCAGCCCTCAACTTTGCCCGATTACTCAATTTCTCATTTACTCAATTTCCCTTCCATTTCCTATGTGGTGAAGGCCGGTTACGGTTGCTAACATGGTCCTCATGATTCCCGCGCCGCTCCAGGATACCAGCGCCCGCGCCCTCGAATACGAAACCCTGCGCGACCTGCTGCGCGGCTACACGCAGTCGGCGTTGGGGCAGGCGCGAATAGCGCAACTGGCGCCCTCCACCGAGCGCGCCTGGATCGAGCGCCAGCAGCAACTGACGGCGGAAGTGGGCGAATACCTGCGCGCCGGCGGCAGCTTCGATTTCGCGGGCCTGCTGGATCCCACCCGCTGGGTGGAGAAATCGCGCATTGAAGGCGCGGCGCTGGAGCCCGGCGAAATCCGCGACGTGCTGACGGTGGCCGACCGCGCCGCCGAATGGCTGGAAATTGCCCTGCATCCGCCCTCCAGAATGAAGCTGCCGGCGGAAGTTTCAGGCGGCGAGGGCGCGGGTTCGCCCTGGCCGGCGGTGGCGGCGCTCTCTTCGGCGATCATCGACTTTACCGATTTTCTGCGGCAGTTCCGCAACAAGATCCTTCCCAACGGCGCTCTCGACGACCGCGCTTCTCCAGAATTGGCGCATGTGCGCCGCGAGATCGAACGCCAGAAACGGCTCATCCAGGATTCCCTGAACGCTTATGTGCGCCGGCTTTCCGATAGCGGCGCCGCGCAGGAAGAGCTGGTTACCATCCGCGGCGAACGTTTCGTCGTTCCCATCAAAGCCGAACAAAAGCGCCGCGTCGAAGGCGTGGTTCATGGGGTAAGTTCCAGCGGACAAACGGTGTTTATCGAGCCGCTGGAGACCATCGAGCAGAACAACGAGCTGGTAAGGCTTCTGGAGGAAGAACAAGCGGAAATCCACCGCATCCTGCGGCACATGACCAACAGCATTGCCGCCCTGGGAACGGCGATTCTGGCTGCCGCCGATGCCATGGCGGAATTGGAGGTGCAATTCGCCAAGGCGCGATTCGCCCGCGACTATGGTTGCGTGGCGGCGCGCGTCAGCCGCGAAGAAATCGTTTTACACCGGGCGCGGCATCCGCTGTTGGAGCGCATCCTGCGCGCCCGGGGAGGCGCGGTGGTTCCCATTAGCGTGGAATTGGGCGGCGGCGCAGCCGCCCCATTCCTTGGGCCGGGAGTGGAATCCGGAGCCGCTTCCGGCCAAGACGGTGGGGGCCGCGAGCTGATCATTACCGGGCCGAACACCGGCGGCAAAACCGTGGTTCTGAAGACCGTGGGCCTGCTGGCGCTGATGGCGCAGTCGGGCCTGCCGGTGCCGGCCGAGCGCGCGGAACTGCCCATCTGCGATGCGGTGCTGGCCGATATCGGCGACTATCAATCGATCGAGCAAAACCTTTCTACCTTTTCCGCTCACGTCACCAACATCGACCGCATCTCGCGCACGGCCACGCCGCAATCGCTGGTGCTGCTGGATGAGCTGGGCTCCGCCACCGATCCCGAGGAAGGCGCCGCCCTGGCCGTGGCCATCGCCGATCACTTTCGCCGGCTGGGCCCGCTGACGGTGATTTCGACTCACCACACCGCTCTCAAGTTGTATGGCGCGAACACGGCCGGGGTCGTCAACGCGGCCGTGGGGTTCGATGAGCGGACCCTGCAGCCCACCTACGAGCTGCGCGTCGGCGTGCCCGGCGCTTCCGCGGGCCTCAATATTGCGCAGCGTCTGGGATTGAACGCGGAAATCGTGGCCGCGGCGCGCGCGCGGCTGGGCTCCCAGGCGCAGGATGTGGCCGAGTTTCTCGACCGGCTGCATGCGGAACTGCGGCAGGTGGAATTGGAACGGCTGGCCCTGCAGCAGCGCGAGCAGGAACTGGAGCGCGAGCGCGCGCGTTTGGCGGCGGAGGGCCGGCGCGAACAGAAGGAAAAAGTGCGGGAACTGGAAGGGAAGCTGGAAAGCCTGCTGAAGGATTTTGAATTCCATGCCCGCGAGGCGGTGGCCGCGGTGCAAGACCGCGCTGCCGCCCTGAAACTCTCGAAGGACGCGGAACGCCGCATCTCCAAACTGCGCCGTGAATTCCGCGAGCAGTTCAATCAGTCCGTAGTGGCGCACGCCACCGGCTCCGACCAGGGCGATCCGGCCGCCCAGCCGCACCTGGTCAAAAACGTGGCGGTAGGCGATGTGGTGCGGCTGAAATCGCTGGGACGCAATGGCGCCGTCACGCGCCGCCTCGAAGACGATCTCTTCGAGGTGCAGGTAGGTCCGATGAAGATGAAAATCCCCCGCGACGATATCGCGGAAGTTGCCGGCCGGCCCGCGGAATCGCCGGTGCAGGCGGCCCGGGCCAAAGGCATATCGGTTTCACTGGCGGCCGATGAAGCCGGCGCTCCCGCGGAGATCAACGTCATCGGCCAGACCGTGGATGAGGCTACGCGCGAAGTGGAAAAATTCGTGGACCGCGCTTTTTTGGCCGGCTTGACGCGGGTGCGCATCGTGCACGGCAGCGGCATGGGCATATTGCGGAAAGCGTTACGCCAATACCTTAAAAGCCATCCCCAGGTGGCCACCGTTTCCGAACCGCCGCAACACGAAGGCGGCGCCGGCGCGACAATCGTAGAGCTGCGAAACTAGCTCCCAGTTCCTGACTCCTGACTCCTGTCTCCGATCCAGATGAGCAGCACGAGGGCCGGCACTGCCGCCACGGTGGTCAACAGGAAGAACGGCGCCCAGCCGAGTTTCTCGGCCAGCACGCCTCCTGAGGAGGCCACCACGGTGCGGCCAATTGCCGCGAGCGAGGAAAGCAGCGCGTACTGGGTCGCGGTGAAGGCGGGCGAACATAGACTCGAGAGATAGCCCACCAGGGCCGACCCGGCCATTGCGCCGGTCAGGTTTTCGGCAGTCACGCACAGCGCCAGGTAGCCGAGCCGATGCCCGCCTACCGCCTGCAGCACATAGAACAGGTTGCCGGCCGACTGGAGCACCCCGCACAGCAGCAGGGAGCGCCGAAAGCCAAACCGCGCCGTCACTACCCCGCCGATCAGGGCCCCCGCCGCGGTCGCAAAGAACCCCACCAGTTTGGAAACGGCGGCGATCTCCTGGAGCGAAAACCCGAGCGAGACGTAAAGGGGCATGGCCATCACTCCCGCCATCGCTTCTCCCAGTTTGTAGCCGGCAATGAAGATCAGGATCACCAGCCAAAGTGGCCGGCGCATGAAATCGGTGAACGGGCCCGTCACGGCGGTGACGAGCGCCTGGCGAACGCCCTTCCATCCGGCGGCCCCGGTATGCGTGGTTTCCGCCGGCGCCTTCGGCTCGGGGCCAAACAGGAACACCAGCATTCCCCCACCAACCAGCACCGCCATCGTGGCATAGGCCGCGAACCACCCGGCGCGCGCTGCGATCACCAGTGCGCCCGCTCCGGAAACCAGCATGGCAATCCGGTAGCCGGTTTGGATCATGCCCGCGCCGGGACCCTGCAGGTCCATCTCCAGAATCTCCACGCGCCAGGCATCAATCACAATATCCTGGCTCGCGGAGAGAAACGCCACCAACAGCGCCATGGCGCCCATCAGAGCCAAGTGGTGCTGCGGATTGCACGATCCCAGGCTGAGGATTGCGCCGATCAACAGGAGCTGGATCGTGATTCCCCAACCGCGCCGCCGCCCCAACGGCAGCGGTGGCGGCAAGCGGTCGATCAGCGGCGACCACAGGAACTTGAATGCGTAGGGGGCGCCGACCAGGGCGAACGTGCCGATAGCGGCGCGCCGCACGCCGGCGGTCGCCAGCCACGCGGAAAGGGTCGAGTACGTGAGCAGCAACGGCAGGCCGCTGGCGAACCCGAGGGCCAGTATCTGCAGCACGCGCCGGCCGGTATAGGCCGCCACCGCGCGCCGCCAGTTCGTTGCCGCGCGCTGTTCGGTGATGCCAGAGAATTCCTTCATCGCATCTTGGGTAACCGCGCCGGTGAACAGCAACAGTATCAGAACTCGATGCCGATGTCTCGCGTCCCCGGTCACCCTCTGCGGGACGCGGATGCCCGTTTTTTGCTCGTAGCCACCGGGAGCAAAATTTTTTAATAAGTATTAGGTCAGACAGCATCTAAGTTTCTTATGGATGCCGGGTCGATCCAACGGTCTTTGGAGGGCGGCGGGTTGCGGTGCACTCCGCAGCGCTACGCCGTGATGGCGTTCTTGATGGAGCACACCGGGCATCCCACGGCGGCGGAAATCTTCGCCGCCGTGAATCGCGCGGATCCACGCTCTTCCAGGGCCACGACTTATAACAATTTGCGGGACTTGGTGAAGGCGGGGTTGGTGCGTGAAGTCGCCGTCGGGGGCCGCGCCGCGCGCTTCGATGCGAAAGGCATGCGGCATCACCACTTCATCTGCGACGGTTGCGGCAAGGTTGAGGACATGGAGTGGTACGACGTGCCCCGGCCTGCCTCGAGCGCTCTCGGCAAGCGGGTTCTTCGCGAATGCGAGCTCATTTTCCGGGGGCTCTGCCCGAAGTGCGCTCCGCGCCACGCTTCCCGTTGAGCGTCGCCGGCGCGTGGCTGCCGGATGAGAAGCGCGCGTCAACCCCGCGCGGCCGGCCATCGCGCGAACAAAAAAGCCGGGATGGGTTTGTATTTCGCCGACGCCATTTTGGACTCATGCGTAAGGAGGATGCACACATGGATAAAGAAATCACCACTGCCGCGGGGGCGTCTATCCCCGGTAATCAGCAACAAAACTTGTCAAGCGCAGCCCAGTGCCCGGTAACGGGCGGCGCTCGCAGACCCACAACCACCGGAGCCGCGGCGAATGCGGACTGGTGGCCGAATCAACTGAACCTGAAGATACTGCACCAGCACTCCCCCCTCCCCGATCCCATGGACCGGAAGTTCAACTATGCGGAAGAATTCAAGAGCCTAGATCTGAATGCCGTGATCCAGGACCTCCGGGCCGTGATGACGCAGTCGCAGGAGTGGTGGCCGGCCGACTTCGGCCACTATGGGCCGCTGTTGATTCGCATGGCGTGGCACAGCGCCGGCACGTACCGCATCTCCGATGGCCGCGGCGGGGCCGGCTCCGGGGAGCAACGCTTCGCGCCCCTCAATAGCTGGCCGGACAATGTGAACCTCGATAAGGCGCGCCGGTTGCTCTGGCCGGTTAAGCAGAAGTATGGCCGGAAAATCTCCTGGGCCGACCTCATGATTCTCGCCGGTAACGTCGCCTTGGAGTCGATGGGGTTCAAGACCTTCGGGTTCGGCGGCGGGCGCGAGGACGTCTGGGAAGCGAGCGAGGACATTTATTGGGGGCCGGAGGGCAAGTGGCTGGCCGACGAGCGCTATAGTGGCGACCGTGATCTCGAGAATCCTCTCGCGGCGGTGCAGATGGGCCTGATTTACGTGAATCCGGAAGGGCCCAATGGAAAGCCGGACCCCATCGCCGCGGCGCGTGATATCCGCGAGACCTTCGCCCGCATGGCGATGAATGACGAGGAGACCGTTGCCCTCATCGCCGGCGGGCACACCTTCGGCAAAACCCACGGCGCGGCTGATCCGAACCAGTATGTCGGTCCTGTACCCGAGGCTGCTCCCATCGAGGAGCAAGGCCTCGGCTGGAAGAGCAAATTCGGCACCGGCAAAGGCGATGACACGATCGGCGGCGGCCCCGAAGTCATCTGGACGACGACGCCTACGAAGTGGAGCAACAACTTCTTCGAGAACCTGTTCGGCTACGAATGGGAACTTACCAAAAGCCCGGCCGGCGCGTATCAGTGGAAACCGAAGAATGGCGCCGGCGCCGGTACCGTGCCCGATCCCCACGATCCATCGAAGCGTCGCGCGCCATCCATGCTGACCACCGACCTCTCCTTGCGCTTCGATCCGGCTTACGAAAAGATTTCCCGGCGGTTCTACGAGCATCCGGATCAGTTTGCCGACGCGTTTGCCAAGGCGTGGTTCAAGCTGACGCACCGCGACATGGGGCCTCGCTCGCGGTACCTTGGCCCGCTCGTGCCGGCGGAGCCGCAACTGTGGCAAGACCCGGTTCCCGCGGTAGATCACAAACTGATCGACGAGAAAGACGTTGCTGCGCTGAAGGCCAGGATCCTCAAATCCGGATTGTCGATCTCCCAACTGGTCACGACTGCCTGGGCGTCGGCGGCGACCTTCCGCGGCTCCGACAAGCGCGGCGGGGCCAACGGGGCGCGCCTTCGCCTTGCCCCGCAAAAGGATTGGGAAGTAAACCAGCCGGCCGCGCTGGCGAAGGCCCTGCACGCGCTGGAGGCTATCCAAAAGGAGTTCAATAGCGCGCCATCCGGCGGAAAGAAGGTCTCGCTTGCCGACCTGATCGTTCTCGGCGGCTGCGCCGCCGTCGAGGAAGCCGCGAAAAAGGCCGGGCACGCCGTGAAGGTTCCATTCTCGCCGGGGCGCACGGATGCTTCGCAGGAACAGACCGACGTGCACTCCTTCGCCGTACTGGAGCCGACTGCGGACGGGTTCCGCAATTACCTCCGGAATGGAGACCCGAGACCGGCGGAGGAGCGGCTGGTGGATCGGGCGCAGTTGCTGAAGCTGACGGCTCCCGAGATGACGGTTCTCGTCGGTGGCATGCGCGCCCTGAACGCCAACTTCGGGCAGTCCAAACATGGCGTTTTCACCGACCGGCCCGAGACGCTGACGAATGATTTCTTCGTCAACCTGCTCGACATGAATACGGAGTGGCAGCCGTCGTCTACATCCGAAGGCGTGTACGAGGGGCGCGGCCGCGCGACGGGCAAACTCAAGTGGACGGGCACCCGCGTCGACCTTATCTTCGGTTCGAACTCCCAGCTCCGGGCCATCGCGGAGGTCTATGCCTGTGACGACGGGAAGGAGAAGTTTGTGAAGGACTTCGTGGCGGCGTGGCACAAGGTGATGAACCTTGACCGCTACGACCTTGCCTGAGCTCGGCGGAAAGAGAGCTATCCACCCGGAACTGGCCCCCGTTTCCGTTGTTGCCTCGGCCGGACTTAGGTTCGCCGCTTTCCTTGGCGCGCGTGGCTCCCACCGCGCGCGCCTTCTGAACCGGTCAGGTTCTTGGCCGCATTGAAACCCTCGCGGCTCCTAAGCCCGCGTCGCGGGCGCCACCGGGGGCGAAAGAACCAGCGTTCGGAGGGAGGAGCCGCGTTCATCTCCGCGTTGGCGCCCTTTCGGTTGCTGCCCGCCGTCATCGCTATAACCGCCTCCCTTGCTTTTCAGCCGCGCGGCATTCCCTTCGCCGATGCAGTATCTCATTGACAGCGGCAATTGCTATCGATAGGATGTGGAGGATTTCCGCGGGATTGCCGATCTTTTCAAGGGCTGTGGCGAACAGTCCAGGGCGCGAGTCCGTTTGTGAAGAAACGGAACCTTTCCATGCGGGAAAATCTCTCCGGAAATCGTGGATCTGCCACAAACTGCGTAGCTGAGGTGCCGAATCCTCACTGCGACGACGAGCGATTCAATGGTACGCCTTACTCAAAGTCTCTTCCTGGTTCTTCTTTTTCCTTCGTTGATCGTGTCACAGCAGCCCGCTTCTCCCGCGCTGCTGACGCTCGATGAAGCTCTGCGCATCGCGCTGAACGAAAACGCGCAGGTGGAGAGCGCCCGCCTCGATGTCGCCAAAGCGCAGGAGGCCGTCGGAGAGCTGAGCGCATCGCGGTTGCCCCAGTTGAACGCCGACGTCTTGAGCGGCCTGGCAATCAATCCGCTGCACTTCACCATTCCCAGGGGAGCCATCGGCGATCTGCCGGGAATTGGGCCGCTTCCCGCCATCGATATGGACTTCAATGCCGGGCGCAAGATGACGGCGATGATTCACGCCTCGGCAGCGCAGCCGCTGACGCAACTCTACAAGCTGAACTTGGGTATCCATGAGGCGCGTATCGGCGAGGAGTTGGCGAAAGAGAATCTGCGCCTGAAGCGCCAGCAAACCGTACAGCAGGTTCGCGAGGCCTACGATAAGATTGCGCTGGCTCAGGTGCAGGTTGAAGCGGCTGAAGCCTCCGTAAAGTCTCTCGGCGAGCTGAACGCGCTGATGGAGCGTCGGTTGGGCGAAGAGGCCGTGCTCAAGGCCGATGCGTTGGCCGTGGCGGCACAAGTGGCGCAGCAGCGCTATCAGACAATGACGCTGCGCGATGGGCTGGATAGCCAGAAGGAAGCCTTCAATCGGCTGCTGGGCCGCGATCCAGGCACGGATTTTACGGTGGAGACAATGCCTGCTCCCAGCGTGGAAGAACAGGACCTGGAGGCAGCCCGCGCCAAGGCCATGCAGCAGCGTCCGGAGATTCGCCTGGCCAGCCTTCAGGCGGAAACGGCAGGACTGGAGGTGCGCCGCGAACGCGCTGCTTATCTGCCCGATTTGAGCCTCCAGCTCTCCTATCTGGACTTCGCCAACATCAGTTTTGCTCCCCTGAACTATAGCAGCGCCGGAGTGCTCTTTCGCTGGCAGCCCTTCGACTGGGGACAGAAGCATCATCAGATCGAGGAGTTGAAGAGCGCGGCGCGGCAGGCCGAGTTGACGCGAACCGACGCGGGCCGGCAGGTGTGGATCGATGTCGGTGTGCAGTTCCGCAAACTGGCCGAGGCGCGGCTCCTGGTGGCGGCGGGCGAGGCCGGCCGCGCCGCGGCGGAAGAGAGGCTGCGCGTGACCGAAGAGCAGTTTGCGCAAAAGGCGGCGCTTCCAGCGGATTTGCTGCGACAACAGGCCGCCGCGGCTGAGGCCAACAGTCAATGGAGTCAGGCCGTGGCTGCCTTCTGGGCCGCTGAAGCGGAGTATCATCGTGCCCTGGGAGATGAGTGAGAATGCCGCAAATGTCTTTCTTTGACTGGTCCGCGCGGAGCGCCGCGATGGCGGCGGCGTTGCTCACGCTGACGGCACAGGGCTGCCGCAAGCCGGCTCCGGTCGTGCCGCAGGCTGTGCGCGCGTCCGTGGTGCAGCTCGTTATGCCCGACACGGCCGAGCGGTATTCGGCTTCATTCTTGCCGGAAACGCAGGTCGATCTGGCTTTTAAGTCGCCGGGGCTGGTGGAGTCGGTTCTTCAAGTGCGTGGCGCCGATGGCCGGTGGCGCGATGTGGAGACCGGCGACAAGGTGGAGCGAGGAGCCAAGCTGGCCGTGGTCCGGCAGCTCGACTATCAACAAAGGCTCGATCAGGCGCGGCAGCAAGCTCGTCAGGCCGATGCGCAACAGGCTGCCGCGGAGGCCGTCTTTCGCGATGCCGAGCAGGACTTCATCCGTGCCGGGCATCTCTATCAAAGCGCGAGCCTGACCCAGCCCGACTACGATCAGGCCAAGGCTCGCTATGAATCCACGCAGCAGCAGGCCGCGGCCGCCAAAGCTGCGGCGGAGGCGGCGCACACAGCGGTCGGCCAGGCCCAGCTTAGCCTCGGCGACACCGTGATCGCCGCGCCGTTTAGCGGATGGATTGCGGCGCGCAATGTGAGCGTGGGCAGCCTGGCCAACGGAGCAGCCCCGGCCTTCACCATGATCGAGACCTCGACGGTGAAGGCTATCTTTGCCGTCTCCGACACCACGATGCGCGGCATTCACCCGGGCGAGAGACTGGACGTGACGCTCGACGCGCTGGCGCATCCGCTCACCGGCACGGTCACGGCGCTTTCGCCGATGGCCGATCCCAAAAGCCGCGTCTTCACCATCGAAGTCACAGTCCCGAACGCGAAGGACGAGGTCAAGCCCGGGATGATCGGATCGATTGTCACCGGCGGCGCGGACAGGCGGCCGCGCCTCATGATCCCGATCAGCGCCGTGGTGCGCTCGCAACGGCATAATGGCGCATACGCCGTATTTCTCGTGCGGCAGCGCGCTGGCGCATTTTTTGCCGAAACGCGCGAAATCACGGTGGGCGAGACCTGGGGCAATTCCATCGAAGTCACCGGTGGACTGGAGGCGGGCGACCGCGTGATCACCATGGGCGGCGAGCTGCTGCGCGACGGCCAGCAGGTGTGCGTTTTATAGCGAGGCGAATGTGGCGCACCCGAGCGATGCGGAACGGATTGCGAATTGCCGCAACACGGCGCGGTTCTTCGTGGAGAACCGCATCCTTGCATGGGCGGCGCTGGTGGCGTGCGTGGCCTGGGGCATCTATGGCTTCCTCTCCATGCCGCAGCGCAAGGACCCCGATATTCCCGTTCGCGTGGCCGTAGTTGCCTGCCAGTGGCCAGGCGCGACGGCGCAGCAGGTGGAACAGTTAATTACGAGGCCCATCGAGCAGGTCATTGCGCAGAACAAGACTATTCATGCGCCCGCGCCGGACGACTTCGGCATCCAGTCCCTTTCCCTGCCCGGCGCGTCCTATATAACTCTGCAGCTTGCGCCCGACGTGAAAGATCCGCGCGAGCAGTTCAACGACATCAACCTCAAACTGCAAATCCTCAATGGCCGATTGCCACCGGGTGCGAGCCCCATCCAGTTTCAGAGCGAGTTCGGCGATACGGCCGCGCTGATGCTGACCGTGGCCAGCCCCGCCGCGGATGCGCTGGAAGTCAAGCTGCGCGCGCAGTCGATCGAGAAGGCGCTCCGCTCCTTGCGCGCGCTTCCCGAAAGGGCTGCCCGGAATGTGGTGGCGCTGGTCCTTTGCTTTCCCATGGCGATTCGGCAGAGCACTATGGAAAGATTCGTCGGAGCCTTTCAGCACAGCGCCGAGGCCGATGGCATTCTGGCGGATTCTACGGTTTTCGCCGGCCCCGGATTCATCGGCCTGGACGGCTCTTCCACGATCAGCGACGAGAAGATCGCCGAGTACGCCGGGCGCTTTGTGCAGACACGCATGCAGCCCGCGGAAATCAATCCGGACGTCTGGCCGGCGATTATCGTGCACGATCCCTCCGAGGTGGAAGGGAAGTTGCAGCGAGTCGCGGGCGCGAAGTATTCGTACGCGGAGCTGGATCATTTCACCGATTTGATTTCCCGCAGCCTGCTCGGTGTGCCGCAGACTTCGCGCGTGGATCGCAAGGGGGTGTTGCCGCAAGCGGTTTATCTGACTTACTCGCAAGAGCGCCTGGCGGCCAACGGCCTTCAGGTTTCCGATCTGTCGAAGGCGTTGAACGCGCGCAATATCACGCTGCCCGCGGGCGCCATCCAGGGCGGGGGCGAACAGGTGCGCCTCGATCCGACGGGACGCTTTACCGACGCGCCTTCCATCGGCGACGTGGCCGTGAGCCGTACGCAGACCGGCGCGCCGGTTTATCTGCGCGACCTGGTGGTAGACATCAGCCGCTCCTATCAAAGTCCCGCCAACTATCTCAATTACTACACCTGGGTTGATGCCCAGGGCCAAACGCATCGCAACCGCGCCATCACTCTGGCCGTTTACATGCGCTCTAGCGAGCAGATTCAGGCATTCGGCAAGGCCGTGGACGCGCGCATGAACGAACTGAAGACGCTGCTGCCCGCCGACCTGATTCTCTCCCGCACATCGGACCAGCCCTTGCAGGTCAAGGAGAACGTCGATCTCTTCATGGATGCGCTCTACGAAGCCATTGCCCTGGTGGTGCTGGTGGCGCTCATCGGCTTTTGGGAGTGGCGCTCGGCAATGTTGATGGCGCTTTCCATCCCCATCACCCTGGCGATGACTTTTGGCTTTGCGAATCTGGTCCACGTGGATCTGCAGCAGGTTTCCATTGCGTCGCTGATCATTGCCCTAGGCCTGCTGGTCGATGATCCGGTGGTGGCCAACGACGCCATCAAGCGCGATCTGGCCGCGGGCCAGCCGCCGATGGTCGCCGCGTGGCTGGGTCCCACCAAGCTGGCGCGCGCCATTCTCTACGCCACGGCAACCAACATCATCGCCTATCTTCCTTTGATCATGCTGCCCGGCACGACCGGCGATTTCATCTATAGCCTGCCCGTCGTCATGACCGCGGCGCTGGTCTCGTCGCGCCTGGTATCCATGACCTTCATTCCCATGCTGGGCCGGTCTTTGCTGCGCCCTTCGACCAAGCCCGAGCCTGCCATCGAAGAGCGGCGCACGCGCGGCTTCTATGGCTTCTACTATCGCATCGCCGGCCTGGCCATTGAGAACCGCTGGAAGGTTCTGGGCGCATCGCTGGTTTTCCTCCTCCTCGGCGGCATTGTTGGCTCAACGCTGAAGAGCCAGTTCTTCCCGGAGGATGTCCAATACTGGTCCTATGCCGATGTGTGGCTGCCCAACAATGCGCCGCTTGCGCTCACCGATGCCACCGCCCGCCAAGCGGAAGAGGTGATTTTGCGCGAACTGCACGGGTATGAGCAGGAGCATCCTCAGAAGCAGGGCGCGTTGCTGAAGAACATCACCAGCTTCGTTGGCGGCGGCGGCCCGCGCTTCTGGTTTTCGGCCTCGCCGGAGCAGCCGCAGACCAATTACGCCGAGGTGCTGATTCAGCTCAGCAACAAGGAAGTCACGCCCAAGGTGGCCGGCCGCATACAGGAGGCGCTCTCCAGGGAGATCCCCGGCGCGTTCGTCATCGTCAAGCAACTGCAATCGAACCCCGTGCAATTTCCCGTCGAGGTGCGGATCTTCAGCGTCTCCGATATCGATCCCGCCGATGAGCCGGCGGATATCGGGAATCTGCGCCGGTTGGCCGGGCAGGCCCAGGACATCCTGCGCGGCGCGCCGGGCGTCTTGACCGTGCAAGACGATTGGTTTGCCGAAAGCCCCGTGGCGCGGCTGGCCATCGAGCCGGACCGCGCCAATCTTGCCGGCGTAAGCAACCGCGATGTGGCGGACTCCACCCAGGCCGCGCTCAGCGGAACCATCGTGACGGCCCTGCGCGAGGGCAACGATCAGATTCCGGTCATCGCGCGCCTCAGCAGCGCGGAGCGGTCACAACTCTCCGACATTCGCGATCTGTACGTCTATCCCGCCTCCGGAGCCGACAAGATTCCGTTGCGCGCCGTTGCCACCATGCAAACCGATCTGCAGACCGAGCGCATCCGCCGCATGGATCACTTCCGCATGATTGGCGTGCACGCCTGGCCGCAGCCCGGTGTGCTGAACTCGCAGATCTACGCCAGTGTCGGCAAGCAGCTCGAGGCCTTCCGGCACAACCTTCCGCCCAGCTACCGCATGGAGATCGGTGGAGAAAAAGCCAAGCAGGTTTCCGGCTTCCGCAGTCTGACCTTTGTGCTCGCGGCCTGCCTGGCCGGCATCTATGCGGCGTTGCTGGTGCAATTCAACAGTCCCGTCAAGCCGCTGCTGGTCTTTGCGGCAACGCCCTATGGCGTGGTGGGCGCTCTGCTGGCGCTACGGATCATGGGAGTGCCCTTCGGCTTTATGGCATTCCTGGGAATCACCAGTCTGACCGGCGTGATCGTGAGCCACGTTATCGTGCTTTTCGATTTCATCGAGGAGATGCGCGAAAAAGGCGAGCCGTTCAAACAAGCCATTTGCGACGCGGGCATCGAGCGCCTGCGCCCGGTCATGATTACGGTGGGCGCCACCATTCTCGCGCTCTTCCCCCTGGCCAGCCACGGCGGCCCGCTCTGGCAGCCGCTTTGCTATGCGCAGATTGGAGGCTTGGCCGTGGCCACCTTCATTACGCTGCTGCTGGTTCCGGTCATCTATTCCATCGCGGTCCTGGATTGGAAGATCGTGCGCTGGCAGGTAAACGCTGATTGATGGCGCTTCAAGGTCGCGGATCAGCGCCAATCACCTGCCTTCAGTTCGCGCTGTTTCCACGCGAAGCGCTCGTGCTCGGCGCCATCACCGGCGCAGAACCGCGGAAACCCCGCATTCCGTTATCCTCAAAAAAGAGCTAAGGAGGAACACGTGGCCAAGAAAGCGTTGAGCAGCGCGGCGTTGAAGAAGGTCCTGGCAGCACTCGAGGGTAACTGGCAAGCCGAGATGGAGGGCCACCTTACCTACCTGGCCCTGGCCGAACGCGACACCGACGCGGTGCGCGCCCAAGTCCTGCGCCATCTGGCCGGCGCCGAGTGGGAGCACGCCGCCCGGTGGGCCGGCCGCATTCAGGAGTTGGGCCAACCCGTGCCCGTCTACTCCGGCCGCCCGCACGGCGAGGCGGACTCGCTGGCCAACCGTGCCGGCGGTATCCGGATGGCCCTGCGCCGCCTCGAGATCGAGGAGAGCCGCCAAATCGCCCGCTACGGCGAGCAACTGAAGGCGCTGGGCGACGAAGGCTCCCTCGCCATTCTCGAACACGTGATCGCAGACGAGGAGGAACACTACCGGGAACTGGGGGCGCTCCTTCGCGGCCACTACACCGCCCCCGCCGGCGCTCACCCGATCGACCCCAAGGCGGTTCTCAAGGAACTGCTGGCCAAGCGCGATCAAGGCCGCAAACCGTCCGGCAGTTGGATCGGCGACGCGATCTACGGCGTCAACGACGGCCTCGGCGCCATCTTCGGCATCGTTTCCGGCGTCTCCGGCGCGACCGCCGGCGACAGCAAATATGTGCTTCTCGCCGGCCTCTCCGGCATGATCGCCAGCGCCCTCAGCATGGGCTCCGGCGCTTATCTGGCCGCCAAGAGCGAGCGCGAAATCTATGACGCCGACGTCATTCGCGAGCGCGAGGCCATCCAGATGAACGGCCCCGAAGCCCGCGAACTCCTCTCGCTGTACTACCAAGTCAAGGGCCTGCCCGAGGAGGACGCCCAGCAAATGGTCGACCACATCGGCAGCGACCCGGAGCAGTTGCTCCGCGCCCTGGCCCGCGAGCGGCTCGGCGCCTCGGAGGATGCGCTGAAAAACCCGCTGCTCTCGGCCGGTTCCGGCGCGCTTTCGACAGCCATCGGCGCCTCCATCCCCGTCCTTCCCTTTTTCTTCCTGCACGGCATCGAGGCCGTTATCGCCGCCGCCACCATCTCGCTCGCCGCACACTTCGCCGTAGGCGCCGCCAAAAGCCTCATCACTGTTCGCTCCTGGTGGTCCTCCGGCTTCGAAATGACCGCGGTCGGCGCAGTAGAAGGAGCCGTGACCTACGGCATCGGCATGCTGCTGGGCAAGGGCGGCATGTAAAACGCGGCCACGAGGAGGCAGGATTCCCTGACAGCCGTGCACATCAGCACGGACGGCATCGGCAATCAACGGCGCTCGTTCGCGGGTGGAGAAACTCACATGCGCCAACGGTTTCGTGAAGGGGTGTGTGGGGGGCTGGGCCTCTCGGACTCTCCGGCAGGGGCGGCACACAGAGCCCCTGCCGTCGTTGACTGCCTCTTAGAATTGGGACGTTTCGCTCTTGAGGCGGGCCGATGGCTTCGCTTTGGCTTGCGGATACACGAATTCGTAGCCGACACCCACGTCCGGATTCACGAAGCCCGTCAGTCTTTCCAGCCCACCCTGTTTGGATATGGAAAGATCAAGTTGCACTTCGCCGAAACGGACCGATGGCAAAGTGGGCACGACCGCGAAGAATCCGATTGGCCTTCCGTCCAGAGTCGAGATCTCCAACACTTTACGCTGCAGGGCGAGGAACCTCATTACATACTCGCCCGGGGTCAACACCCCTCCGGGGATCTCGATCGAGTCGCTTCCCACGGTAACAACGAGCTTCTCGTCGAGGGAATCGGCTCTTGCCGCGGGGACGGCTAACATCCCAAGCAGAACTACCATAAGCACCAGGATGCATCGGCATCGGCTCATAAAACCTTCCCGCACAGATGCTCCCCGCGCTTGAGTCCGGAGAGAGGCGTCGCTGGTCTTGCAGCACCAACTCGGCGAAAACACGCCAGATAGTTCTGCCGCCGGGGAAAACTTTTTACTCTTTTCGTCTGTCATATTGACCTCCAGGTACTGGCAAATGCCCGGTTAGGCCCGTACTCTCATAGTCCGGGCCTTGTCACCGAGCCAAAAAACTATCTTGTTTGGTAAATGGAATCCGTTTGCTGGCCGAGGTTGCGATGGATAGGGGACGGCCAGGAATATTCGTTCATCGCTACCGGTGGGGAGAACTGCAAGAGCCCTTTAGCCGGAGTAGCGGGGTCGATAACCGCCGCTGATAACCCAGACTCCGGCCCATCATGCGAGCCGTAAGTGCTGGTATTTGCGAGAGTGAAGCTCGACATTCCGTACGGAAACCCGGCCGCTCCCACACGCGTGGAGCGGGCGCCGCCGGCCAGCCTTATGCTGACCCCCAGCTTCTGAGCGCCTACCGAGTTGTTCCAGAACCTCGACACTAGAACACCTCATGAGTGGGATGCGGCCAGTTTCACTACTGTTGCCGCCATCCTATCGCAGCGAAACAGTCTCACCTCGTGACTGCCTGCTTTAACCCCAGTTAGTTGGATGCAGGCAGCCGCAATCGGTTGCAACCAGACAGTCGGAACGCGGTCACGCCCCGTGGAATCAAATACCTACGACGGAACGCAGCGCGCCCTGGCGTTGGGCGCGCGGAGTCGAGGCATCTATGCATTCGAGGCGGGTGGCGCGGGCTTAAGGTACACCAGCCGATCCGTGTCCGAGTCCAGAATGAACTGCAACGCATTCCCACGCTTCGTAACGCTTCCCACGCAACGACAAGATCTTCTGCCGTCTGCCCCCTAGCTACTAGCTGCTAGCTACTGTTTTGGCCCTTGCCCTTTCAGGTGGAGTTTCCCCGTCAAGGATACTGCCAAGCGCGGCCAACGACTGCGTTGATTTGTGCCGCGCTTGCCGCACTCTGGACAATTCGCGAAGAATTGTTATCCTACCGTCACTATGCTCAGGTCATTTGGCGTCTGTCTTCTTGGATTTGCACTTCTTGCACCCTGGGCCCCAAGAATCATTGCCCAGGATGCGCCGGCGAAGCATTTCACGATGCGGCGGATCGTGTTCAAGGGGACGAGTGTGTTCACGGATGAACAACTGTTGCGCGCTCTCGGAATGAAAATTGGGGGCAGCTATACGGTACAGGATCTGGCGGATGCCGCCAATAAGCTGGGCGGCAGCGGCATATTCTCTCAGGTTTCTTATCGCTTTACCGACACTTCGGCAGAATTCGACTTGATCGACAATCCGGATCTGCTGCCGGTGTACTTTGAGAATTGTGTATGGATGACCGATGAGCAAATGATCGCGAGGCTGAAGCAACGTCTGCCGTTCTTCAGCGGAGAGGTTCCGGAAGAAGGTGCGCTTGCGGATGATCTCGGGAAGCAGGTTGAGGCCGTGCTCGCCGAAAGCGGCGTCAAGGCGAAAGTGCAGTACATGCCGTTTGTGAAGAATGGCTCCGTCCAGTCCATGAACTACACCATTCTTGATCCCAGGATCGAGGTCTCCGCCATTCGTTTTGTTGGCGCTTCACCGAAGATCACGGCGGCTTTAAACGATGCCGGCAAGAGTATCCTCGGGAAGGAATACAGGCGCACGCTTCTACCCGGCGCCGAAGAGGCAACTCTGGTGCCCATCCTGCAAGAGAACGGATATTTGCACGGAAGCTTCGGGGAACCCTCTTTGCGGCTGGTCAGCGCTGCTGCGGACCCGGTTGTAAAGATCGAATTCACCGTGCCTGTCGCCGAAGGTGCGCAGTATCGGATCGCTTCGCTGGCCATGAAGGGCAGCGATCCCATCGCCCAGGAGGCCTCCAAACGGCTTGCCGCATTCAAGCCGGGAGACATTGCGAATATGACCAGCTTTCGTGCCGAGCTTGCCAAGCTGGGCGGCGCCTATCTGGCGGCCGGTCACATGAATGCGAAGGTCAGGGCCGAGCCCAAGTTCGATGAAACGGCGCACACCGTCAGCTTCGACATCGAGTTGGTGCCCGGTGAGGTTTACCGGATCTCCAAGCTCGAGGTGCAGGGACTCGACGACGCCCAGAAAGCAAAGCTCTTGCCCCTATGGAAGCTGAATCCCGGAGACGTGTACGATCCGAACTACGCTCCGAATTTCTTGCGGAAGAACCAGTCGAAGCTCGGCTTTCTGAACGGCTACTCGCTCGCCTGGACCCAGAAGATCTATGACGAGACGAAAACCGTCGAGCTGTTCGTGTTCTTTCGCCGGCCGGGGAAATCGGAGTGATTCCGAAGACTTCTTGACATGATGTCAACTTGCCGCTATATGATGTTGCACTTTGCCAGACAGGGTCCCGGGCTGACCGCAATTACCACCTCAATTACCCATCCCTCCGCCGGACTCAACTTTCCCGCTATCTCGTTTTCGGGTTTTGGGTCAAACTCCCCCCTGGTGCACACGGACGATTGAGGATAGCATTGGCGGATCGGTGTAAGACGATATGAGGCGCCAATGATTGCTCCCTCCCGATACCTGTCGAAATTGCCGGTTTCGCGGGCGCTGCGCTGCGGCACTCTGACGCTGCTGATGCTTGTCGCCGCAGCACTTTCGGCACAGAATGCGCCGGTCGACGACTTTCGCTGTCCGGAAAGTTATGCGACAGACGCTGAGCGCGAGGCGGCGCTCAAGGCCTTCGTTGAGAAATTCGCGAAGCAGCATCCGCAGGCTGCGCTCGACGATCTTCTGGCGGAGCGCTACCGACTGCTGATCGCCCATGACTGCCGGCAGACGCTGGTCAATCTTGCCGGCAATCGGAAGGGAGACAAGGTTGCGCCGCAGCTCGTTATGCCGCGGGCGCAGAGCCTGATTCTAGCCGGCCACAAATTCTCGCGTGTCGACGAATACTACGACGTGAAGACGCGCGTCTGGAACATTATCTTCGTCGACGATCCGCAGCATCCGGAAAGCTACGGCAACCAGCTCATTCTCAACTTTTACAACTGGACACCGGAGCCGACGGCCGAGGCAGTAGCTTCGACGCTCAGCCAAGAGCGCCAGGGGGCGAAAACCATCTCTCTCTTCAAGGCTCCCGGCGAGCCTGGCGGCGAGATGGTTTATCACCTCGTCTCCCTCACGCGGGGGCGGGCGAATTTCGTCAACGTCATAAGCATCGCTGGCTGGGAGAGATCGGCGGTCACTATCAGCTTCGGTCACAGACTTGGCGCCGGCGTCGATCTGGGCAAAATGGAGGCCGAGGCGCGGCTATGGCTGCTGAGCGCGGAAGGCGAGGCCTTGCGCAATGCGGTCGCCGGGCTGCGCGTGGGCGCCGGTTGGCGCGAATATCTGAAGCAGGTGAAGTAGCCGCGCGCGTCTATGCAGAACCTCCAGGCAAATAAGCAACGGCCCCGGACCTCCGCCATCCCCGAACGCAGTGCGGGTACACGACTTTGGGGACTGAGCAATTGCGCAGGGTCATTTCCGTCTGTCACTGCCACCTCAGCGGGACGCAACCGGCCCGAAGTGGTTACCAGCGCTCCGCTGAAGAAGTGCTTACTACGCAGCAACCAAATCGGAGTTTTCGGACATTGCTGGCTACTCACTTAGCCTGCTTCAGATACTCGTGCCAGCCGGCGCCGCCGCGCCCAGGGCCCGTTTTGTGGTGACCACTGAGGCTTCCGGATCAACCTGGATCGCGGATCGCACCAGAAGGAGGAGTGACGGTCTTGTCTATTTCGTCCGCTCCCGGGTTTGACACCAGGCGGCGAACGTCGCACCGTGGTAGAAGCTTACCCAAGCTAAAGAGGGGATGGCGGACACGTGACGCCCATCCTGGCGGGAGATGGAATGAAACCAGGCGCGATGATGTCCCGGCTGCGCATGTGGGTCCACATCGTCATCGTATTTTTAGGATTCTGGGCGCCTTGGGCAGGGCCCTTTGATCATGGGAGGCGCATTTCCGCTCGCGCCCGCAGGCTTCATCGGGCCGCAGTTTACCCGTGGGTTTGAGTGAGGTCAGTTCGTCTGCGGCTTGGCGGTGTCTTTCGTTCCTGGCTCTGCTTCCTGCTTGTCGTCAACGGGCGTGGAGAGATGGAGCTTGCGTACCTCTTTGGCTCCCTCCTCGGGATCCACCGGAGTGACCTTGATCATCGTTGCCATGGTTCCGGCGGTCCATTTGAAGTAATAGGTTTTGCCCGCCTCCGCCTCAAACCGGGCCCGCTCGTTTTCCTTCTGCCGGGCTTGATTGAGGGCCGCCCCGGCGGACATGACGGCGCTTCCGTAGTACATCTTGGGCAACCCGGAAATCACAACCGTCCCCGGCGGCACTTCCATGAATGCGTATTCGCTGTTGAGGAGTTTGGCGAGATGAGTGCCGTTGACATAAAGCTCGTCGTGGGAGGCCGACCCGGTAAATCTGTATACGCGGTAGATACAGACGATGGCTTTGCCGCTGGATGGCGCGGGCAATACGGCGGGAGTCTTGGAATCGCGTGCGGCGGCGACGGGCCCGCTGAAGAGAAACGCCACCGCACTCAATGCGAGCAAAAGGCTCGCGAGTGGCCTGCCAGCTCCCCTGGGACAAAACGCAGCAACGCCATTGAAAATACCATTACGCATGGGAACGCTCCTTTGCCTAAGTTCGGAATCCGGTGAGCAGTATAGCAGGTCACGATTGCCATCGCCGTGAGGTGGACATGCCGGTTCTCAACCCTCCGAGCCTCCGCTCTAGACATCTTCGCGAGCTCGTTGGCACGCCTTGCTTCGCTAGCCGTGTGTTGTATGGAGAAGGTAAGCGAACGCCTTTTCCGTCGCCAATCCGCAAGCCACAGCCCCGGCGCCGCAGACCGGAGCGATAGCAGATTTATCCCCCCGATAGCCCCTCCTGGCGACCCGAGGCCAGACGATTGGGGACAGACGGACCGCAATTCACTACGGCCCGTCCGTTCCCGGGAATCGCGCTGCACTGCGCACCAGCTTCTTCCGCGATGGAACGTTGCTGCGAATTTCTTCACAGCTTCCTTCGCCTGCATTTCCAAGCCGCAGAGTCGAGACAGAGTGGATAGGTGACCCGGAAGAGGTACTCGTGCGTGCCTTGCCGAGCACCTAAACATCCCTACGCTGCCGGGACGCCAACCGCCCGCTTTTTCTCGGAGCCGAGTTCCTGCTTTTCGCCGACGTTGCTCTCGCTTGCCGGAAGGAACGACACGGCTATGGCCATTTCAAAGACGTTGACCATTTGGTCCGGGCCTTCCACAGCTTCCAGCATCTCGCCCGCGACCCTGGCGTGGGCATCAGGGTCGCCGGCCACGATCGCGGGAATGATGTGACCGTAGAATTCGCACACATAGTTTGTGGCACGCTGCCAGTTCTTGTCGCAATCGGTCTCGCCGGTAGTTTCCCAAAGGCGGTGAGCCTTGGCGCCTATTAATGGAGTGCACTTCTCTAAATCGACCTTTCCGTTGCTAAGATACCGGGCCTCCAGATAGTCCGACACAGCAGTGAACTCACGGGGATCAAGTTTCGTGCCGCCCAACAGCCGGGCGCCGATCAGCCGACACGCTTCGGAATAGTTTTCACGCGTGCGCCGGGGAGTCTCCATGGCGGCGCCCCGATCGATCCAGACGTAAAAAGCTTTGACTCGTTTGACATCCTCCAGCCAAACCTGCATGATCCGCCAGTATGACTCCGGACGAATTCGGTTCAGGGCAATCCGTCCCTCGATGACCTCGTAGGCGAGTTGTATGCCCGCGGCACGCCAATCTTGCTCCTCCTCCTCCTTGGTGCTGGGCATCTTCTTAAGCAGCTCTTCCGGCGCCATGGCCTGCAGGCGGCACACAACGCGGCGCTTCGCGCCTTCAAAAGCCAGATTCCGCACCCAGCGATTGAGCACAGCCTCAGAAAAGAACGTGTCTTCCTTTCGGCCAATCGGAGGCAGCAAGGTCTGGGTGGGTGGCTGTAACGAGATATTGCGAGGCACATTGAGCGTAAAGACGTAAACGGCGCGCCATTTGTCAACCGCACTCCGGAGCCAATCATAATCCTCGACGCTGGTCACCAGCGCCGAAACTCGGCGCATCTCATTCAGCAATGCGGCGGCGCGGTGCTCGAATTCGGCCGGCGCTTGAAGAATCTTTTGTCGCTGGTCGATGTATTCTCCATACAACTTCGCGTGGGTCTCTCTGATCTCCGCCATCGTCATCATGGCTTCTCTCCTTAGTCCGACCTGCGTCAGGCTGCGGCCGCATTGGTGGAAGGCTTGGCCAGTTCGAATCCTTTGGCCAGCATTGTCACCAGGTTATTTACCAGGCCGTTGGAAACGTTGATTGCTTCCTTCAAGGCCTGCACCAGATCGGGTGTCTTTACATTGAACTGGTTCATCAGGCCTTCGTTGGAGCTTGCCGACTGCAGACCGGTGCACACAGTGAAGGCATCCCGGTGTTTCTGCTCGAACTCCCCGACCCTCGTGGCAAGCAGATCACAGAAACTGCGAATGAGCCGGATTTGGTCGGCCACATCGGGAGAAGCAGCCATCGGACGCCCCCCAGGTTGAGCACCAGCCGCCACCAGCTGCGCGAGCCTATTCATTACCTCCAAGGATTCCGCAAACGTACTGGGCTGGAGGAGGACGCTGTGGAGTTGCGGGTAGCGGCGGACGTACTCGTCCCAGGCATTCCAAAACAGCGGCGAGTTGTACACGGCGCGGCCCAGCATTTCACTGGAATACCGTGCAATGTCATGGCCCAGATCCCAATACACGGTCCCGGCTTCGTGGCGAACGCTGTTGGCATAGCCGAACACGATGTTGAAAGCGCCCCAGAACTCCGGCTTCAGGAGCATTCGGTGCTTAGCCTCTGTCACCCAGACCTTGGCGCGGCTATCGGTGATGCAGTTGGGCGATGCGTCCAGCACCTCTCTCATCTTCTCCTTGATCTTCCGCACAAACCCATCGACAGCCGCAACCTCGGCAGGGGCATACTCCAACGCCGTGACGCCGAGGACATCCGCCGGGAGCGCGCTGCCATCGCTGGTCATCAGCAGGATAGGCTTGCCAATGGCTCGCGCCAATCCGAGCTCGTACATCACGTTCGGATTGGCGGCCCCGAATCGCGCATCGGGAGCACAAACCGCCACGACCAGCCTGGCGGATCGGGTTTCGCTAATGACCTTCTCCGTGAAGACATCTCCCGCCGAGAACTCAAAAGCGGTGAGATTCAGTTTGCTGGCTGCCAGCGTAATGGCGTTCTTCACCGGCTCGAACTCGGCGGTGAACGGGATGTCGATAAGGCAAGTCTGCTTCACCTCATCATTCTCAATAATGATTGCATGGGAAGGCATGAAAATCACCTCTGTCAGGGCTGATGAGCGCTTATCCGGCGCCCAACCTGCCGGGCAGCGCCCCGAAGTCTCCTTGGCCGGGCGAGTACAGAAAACCACCCCCCATTATCTTCGATCGCCGATATGCCGGCTTGACGCCGATCTGCGTGGGCCTATTGGGGCCTGAACCTTCCTGGGTTGGGACCTCTTACGCACACTCTCATGCTCCCTGCCGTTTGAAGCAGGTACGCCAGACAAACAGCTTCCGGCCAAGAGTGTCCGCACAACCATTTTACAGCCAACCCCCCGTACCAGGCAAAACATTTCATGGGTCGGCAGAGATCGCGATCGATTCTTGATCGGGTAGGGCAAGGACTGAACAGGCTAGAGCACGGACGCTTGTCGCAACACGATTGTTATCCTGAGTTCGCAGCTCGATTCAACTCGTTCATGGCTTGCCCTTCAGAATGTTCCCGCCCCCCTTAACTTGCTGTCTCACTTTTGCGGTGCACTCCACACTTCCCCCTTCCCGATAGCCCCTCCGGGCTGACCGAGGCCAAAAATGATTTTTTCTCTTGCAATCGATTTAATGTCGTTATATAACGATATGTGTATCGTGGGCCAAGGCTGCTTGGGCCCGCCGGCCCCTGGGGAGGCGCAATGCCGGAAAAAACACCGTTCACGAGGCCTTCAAACAAATGGATGCGGAGCGCCGCCGCGTGCTCCTGGCCAGGACAACCCTCCAACGGCGCGCCTTCGAATCCCGGCCTACCCCGCGCCCTGACCTGCTTACCTTGGCCGAGGTCGAACCCGCCCCCAGGATTGGCTCTGGGAGCCATACCTTCCCGCCGGCATGCTGGCCATGCTCAGCGGCGACCCCGGCTCCGGCACAACTCACCTCGCTCTGGCCATCGCCGCCACCGTCGCCCGCAAAGCCCGGGTGCTGTATCTCAGCGCGGAAAACAGTCGCGAGCGCGTGGTGCGCACCCGCTTCGACGTCCTCGGCGGGAACCCGCAACGCTTTCACCTGCTGCGCGGCCCGTATTATGTGATCAGGGTAATCGCACACGCGATTGACGGTCATACCGGTATGGCCTCGGCCAGCACCTGCGCTGCGTGGCCGGCGCAAGCCAGCGGTTCAGCGCATCATGCAGCCGCGATTAGGCCGTCAGCCGTGGCGCTCTCGACGCGCGCGGTGAGCCACTGATTCGGCGCGTAATGGCCGGGCAGAAACAGCTTCAGATAATTGTCGGTAAGCGCCTCGGTCGAGCCGTTTTCACAGAGGTTGAGGGTAAGGGCCGAAATTTCCCGGCCCACGAAGCGGCGCATGAATTCCAGCTTCTTGTGTGCGGCCAACTCGCGCAGGACGCGGTTCCGTTCCTTGATCACCGCCGCGGCCGCCGGCTGCGCCATCTCCGCCGCCGGCGTTCCCGGACGCGCGGAATAGGTGAACACATGCAGGTAAGTGAACGGCAATTGTTCCACCATGAGGCGCGTCTCGGCGAAATCCTCATCCGTTTCTGCGGGAAAGCCCACCATCACATCGGCGCCGATGGCCGCCTCCGGCATGGCGGCGCGGATGCGCCGCACTCGATCCGCGTAATGCCAGGGGCGGTACTTGCGGTGCATTTGCCGCAGCACGCGGTCGCTGCCGCTCTGCATCGGCACGTGCGCATGTTTGGCGATGCGCGCGGAACCAGCCGCCAGGGCTATGAGTTCCTCGCTCCAGTCCATAGGTTCGACGGAAGACAGGCGAAGTTTTTCCACCGTGGTCTGTTCCAGGATGCCGCGCACCAGATGTTCGAAGCGCTGGCGCCCCGGCAGATCGCGTCCCCAGCGTCCCAGATTGATGCCGCTGATCACCACCTCGCGGTAACCGGCGCCGGCCAGCGCCTGCACCTCGCGCACGGCTTCCGGCAGGGCCAGGGAACGGCTGCGTCCGCGCACCGCGGGGATGATGCAGAACGAGCAACGGTTGTTGCAGCCGTCCTGTACCTTGAGATTCGGCCGGGTTCGGGCGCCGGCTTCGAACCCGGACGCGCCCGCCAGTTCCGTGTGCGCAAAAATGTCGCCGACATAAATCTCGGCCAAGCCAGCTCCGGTGAACTGCCCTTGGCCCGCGCTTGCCGCATCTTCACCACGGCCGGCGGCCGGCGAAGGGCGAGCTGGCGCCAGTTGGCACGCGATCTGCGCCAACTGCGGCTTATGGGAATTTCCTATGACGGCGCTTACGCCCGGCAGCGCGGCGATTTCCCGCGGCGCGCGCTGCGCGTAACAGCCGGTTACCAGAATCCGGCAGGCGGGGTTTTGCCGGTGGACGCGGCGGATGGCGGCGCGTATGTCCTGGTCGGCCGCCGCGGTCACGGTGCAGGTATTCAAAACCATGATTTCGGCTTGCTGTGGCGCGCCCGCCGGCGTGAAGCCGTGCTCCCGCAACTGGCGCTCCAGAACGGCGCCATCGGCTTGAGTGGCGCGGCAACCGAAGTTCTCAACATAGAATCTGCGCACAGTGATATTATAGGCACCACGCTGGATGGCCGCTCGGGACCAGCGGCGGCGGAAAATTTCCGCAACGCAGCCGTGGAGCGCGGCATCTCAGGATGAGTCATCCGCCGCAGCCCTGAGCAGTTTTCCGCCGGCCGAACACAGGTGCATGGGGGGGGCCACTGATGAAACGCCGCATTCTTCTGGTTGATGACGATTTAGCGATTCTGCTTACGCTGAAGGCGATCCTCGAGATGAACGAATTTGAAGTGGAAACCGCCACCTCGGCGCGCGCCGCGCAGGAAAAGCTGGCAGCGAACACCTATCACATGGTGATCACCGACTTGAAGATGGAGGAAGCGACTTCAGGCTACGACGTGGTTCGCGCGGCCCGGCAACAGGCTTACGATCCCGCCATAGCCCTGCTGACGGCGCATCCTTCCTTTGCCGGGACCGACTGGCATTTGCACGGCGCGCAATCGTTGCTGGTAAAACCGGTGGGCACGCAAGATTTGCTGCGTCAGATTGAGGCGTTGCTGGTGACCCATGAGGACGCCAAGCAGAAGCGCGCCCCGCTTCGCGCCTTTTCCCCCGGCGCCCGGACGGCGCGCACTCCTGCCCGCCGTCTCAACTGACTCGCCGGGGAATACCCTTGCGCCGGGCGGTAGTATTCATCCGGTAATAAACAGTCCTGCTTTCTAGGCCGTTACTGCGACGCTCCGCTTCTCTTGGAAGCACTCGCGGCAGAATACCGGCCGGCCCTGCGTCGGCCTGAACGGTACCGTGGTTTCCTTTCCGCAATACGAGCACGTGGTGCGCGTTTCCACCCTCGGATAATTGCCGGAACTGCCAATGCCCAGTTGCTGCGCCCGCTTCGTCTTACACGGCTTGCACCGCTTGGGTTCGTTCTTAAACTGCTTGTCGTGGAAGAATAACTGCTCTCCGGCCGTAAATACGAAGTCCGCACCGCAGTCAATGCACTTCAGAAGTTTGTCCTGGAATTCCATTGATCGAGCTCCCTTCCCCCGTGAAAAAAGCCACTTCTTGCCTGTACCGCAACCGTTAACCGCTCGCCGTGGAGACGAGCCGTTTGGCCGCGCAAGGATTACAACTACTTCCCCCGGGTTCGGCCCCTGCTTCGAATGCAACTGCGCACCGGTGATACGGGCTGCTGGTTTCCCAATTTTTCAACACGCTCTATCGAGCGCGCTCAACTGGCAGGATATACGCGCAGGCCGCCCACCTGGCAGGCGGCCCTCCTCTTCATTAGTCCGGTTCCCTTCGCGCTTTCTTCCGGCTGCGCTTTCGCGCCAGCGCTTCCTTCGTGCGTTTTCTCTCGCCCGGCTTCAGGTAGTAGGAGTGCCGCTTGACCTCCTTAATAATATCTTCCTGTTGCACCTTGCGCTTAAAACGCCGCAACGCGTTCTCTATGGATTCGCCCTCCTGAATGCGTACTTCCGCCAAGCCCGATACACCCCCACCCCGGTCCACAAAGGACCAGTGTAGTTATCCCAAGTTTCTCATGGTAAGTCAAGGCGTTTCACCTACTTGCTGTCAAGTTCTGTCTCAAAATGGGACAAACGATACCATCACTCAATGGACGGGTCCGGACTTGGGCCACTACCGGTGCCGTGTCCGGCACGAAAATACACTGCGCTCGCAATGGCGGGCCGGGGATGCTATTTTGGAAAGGATGCTCTTGCCTCCCCCAAACGAGCTCCCTCCAGGCGAGAATCCCAGCCTCCGCTGGCGAGGAGAAGTACCATAGATGAGACCCATTTTCGGCCCCTTCTTGTCATTAATCTTTCTTGGGAGCATGCTCGGGCCCAACCTGATTGCGCAGCAGACGCCTGGGCCTCAGCCGGCGCCGCAGGCTGGTCAGCAGACCCCGGCGGGCCAGAGCAAGAATGACCAGGAGCTGGAACGGCAGAAAAGCACAGGCACGTCGAATGACCGGCTGTTCTTTACCTTGCCCAATTTCCTGACGCTGGAAACCAAGCAGGTTCCGCCCCTGACGGCCGGACAGAAATTTAAAGTGGTTGCCAGGTCCTCTTTCGACTACGTGGAGTACCCGTGGTACGGATTTTTATCCGGTGTCAGCCAGGCGGAAAACAGCGAACCCGGCTTCGGTCAGGGAGGGGAAGGGTACGGCAAGCGCTATGCAGCGTCGTTTGCCGACGGCACCATCGAGAACTTCTGGACGGGTGCCATTTTGCCGTCGCTGCTGAAACAGGATCCACGGTTTTTCGAGTTGGGCCAGGGAAGCTTTATGCACCGCACGGAGTACGCGGTCAGCCGGATTTTCGTTACCCGCACCGATTCCGGCCGCAGCCAGTTCAACTACTCGGAGATTTTGGGCAGCGCTATATCGGCCGGGATTTCCACTTACAGCTACCATCCCCACGACGATCGAACCGTGCCCAATACTTTGAGCGTCTGGGGAACTCAGGTCGGTTACGATACCATAACGATTGTGGTAAAAGAATTCTGGCCCGATATTCGCCGAAAATTGCGCGGGAAATAAAGCTCGGCCGCCGCCCGGCTGGGCCGGCGAATCGGCGCCCCAAGCGGCGCAACCCTCGAAAGATGCGGCCCGCCAGCCGGGCCGCCGGGCTGCCGGCGGCGGTTGCCGAGGTGTTCTGGGGTTTGTGCCGGCAAAGGATTTAACCCGCGGCTAATAACTTTGCCGAAACTCTTTCGCCCGGCGGCGGTTTAAATGATCAGGCGTAAGGGCGGAGAGCCGCCGGGCAGGGGCCTGCATAGGGCTTTCCTGCTATACGCCGGGAGAATGAAAAATGCGAATTCTATCGAAATTTGGAGTGTTCTTTTTGGGAGCATTACTGCTCGGTCTTCCGTTAGCGATTGCTCAGGATTCGCCGCCGGCGCCGGTTAAGCCGCAAAAGCCGCCTGCTCATCAGGGAATGCCGCAATGGCAGGGTCATAAAGACGGCGCTGACCGGTGGGGTCAGGACGGCGGGATGAAGACGCGGCGATGGCAGCGGGAACAACGTCTGTTCAAGCTGGCGCGGCTGGTGAACCAGCCGGAGATACGCCAGCGCCTCGGCATCACGGCCGAGCAGGCAGCCAAAATCCGTACTCAGACGCTGGATTTCCGCAAGACCGAGATCCACACCCGCGCTGAACTTGCGGTCAACCGCCTGGAGTTGCGCGACCTGCTGGCGGCCGACCAGCCCGACCGCAACGCCATCGACGGCAAGCTGCAGGAGATTAGCGCCCTGCGGCTGGCCGGCGAAAAGGCGGCGATAGACTACCGTCTCGCGATGCGGGAGGCGCTTACTCCCGAACAGCGCCAGAAGCTGCGGCAAATGCGCGACAATTTTCCGCAGGGCGGCCCTGGGCCCCAGGGACCACACCGGCCGCACGCGCCTTCGCCCAACGCAGAAGCGCCGGGGGAATAACCATAGCGGCTTGGCGGGCATGGATGCCGCACGGACGTGGGCAGCGCAAAGGCTGCACCGCTTCCGGGTGGCATCTGTGCCGCGCGCTCTTCCAGCCATTGCTGAAGTAGCGGCTCAAGTGATCACGCCTACCCGCGCCAAGGGCCGCAATGCACTTTCGCCGGAGAGAAAAGGCTTGTTTTTTGGGTAACGAGGCCAAAGGCAAGACCGTTGCGTTCCAGCTTTGGGCCCTGCCGGGTGGCCTGCCTCTACCGTTCGGCGGCGTGCTACAGTATCAACCAAGAACAGGACGAGGCCAATTCGGCAAACGGTTGCTTTATGGGCGAACCGATAAAGAAGCTCACGATCGAAGGGTTCAAATCGATTCGAAAACTCGAAGACTTTGAACTCCGCGCGCTCAACATAATGATCGGAGCCAATGGCGCGGGCAAGAGCAATTTCGTTGGATTTTTCCGCCTATTGCGGGAGATGATTCAGCAAAGACTTCAGGTAACCATTGCGACCGAAGGGGGCGCGGATTCGTTTCTTTATTTGGGGCCCAAAGTAACGAAGCAGATAGCGGCGAGGTTTTCCTTTGGAGAAAACGGCTATGAATTCTCGTTAGTCCCCACCGCGGATAATCGGTTGGTGTTTGCGTCCGAAGTCACTGTCTTCTGGCGGTCTCCGAAACAAGTACATCGGAGACACTTCGGTTCAGGACACGCAGAGGCGAAGCTGAAGGACCTGAAGGATGAGTCCAGCGCGATGGGTCACTATCCCGGGGTTCCGAGCTACGTTTTTAATTCCGTATCGAACTGGGTCGTTTATCACTTCCACGACACCAGTGCGACAGCGGGGGTTCGCCGGCAGGGGCCTATCAATGACAACGAGGCCCTGCGCCCTAATGCCGAGAACCTCGCGGCCTATTTGTATCGCCTGAGAGAAACTCATCGACAGGCTTACGACAGAATCCGCGATGTCGTCCGGTTGGCCGCCCCGTTCTTTGACGACTTCAACCTTCGTCCCGTGCCCACCGACGAGAACCTGATTCAGTTGGAATGGCTGCAAAGAGGCTCGGATTATCCATTCCGCGCCAGCCAGCTCTCCGATGGAACGCTACGCTTTATTTGCCTGGCCACAGCATTGCTCCAGCCGTCACTGCCCGCAACCGTCCTTTTTGACGAACCGGAACTCGGGCTGCACCCTTATGCCTTGACGCTCCTGGCGGGTCTTTTTCAGCAAGCAGCAAAAAGCTCCGAGACCCGCGTCTGTAACCAGGTCATTGTTTCGACCCAGTCGGCGCCCCTGCTTAGCGAGTTTGCCCCCGAAGACGTAATCATCGTTGAGCGCGCGGATGGCCAGTCAACATTCCGGCGTCTGGAACAGGCTCAGATTTCGGAGTGGCTCCAAGATTACACACTGGGCGAACTGTGGCAAAAGAACGTGCTGGGCGGCCGGCCGCAGAATGAGGAGGCTCCTGAGCCATCGAATGCCGGCAGCGGCCAGAACGGGGAGCACGAGAACTCGTGAGCCGCGTGTATGTTGTTGTAGAGGGGCAAACCGAAGAGTCTTTTGTCAACGGCATCCTCGCGCCGGCTCTCTGGCCTGACCAAGTATTTGTAATGCCCATCCTTCTTGGCCCGCCCGGTCATAAGGGCGGGAACCCAAAGTATGCCCGCCTGAGGAAAGATGTCGTAAAGCTGCTCAAGCAGGAGCCGGCGGCATACTGCTCGACTATGTTGGATTTTTACGCGCTGGGAGGCGATTTTCCCGGTATGCCTCTACCCGCCAACCTGTCTAGCATTCGAAAGCGCTTCACGTTGAGCAGGCGGTGAAAATGGACATTGCTGCCGAATTGCCGGATTTGCGCACCGGCATTCGTTTTCTGCCGTATCTCCAACTGCACGAGTATGAGGGGCTCTTGTTCAGCGATCCCGAAAGTTTTGCTGCTGGAATAAGGCAGCCCAATCTTACTCATCCCTTCCAGGCGATTCGGCGAGGGTTTGCCACGCCTGAGGACATTGACGACAGCCCCGACGCAGCTCCGTCAAAACAGGTACTTCGTGCCTACGCGGGCTATCGAAAGGTCGTGGATGGAACGTTGGGAGCAAAAGCCGTGGGCCTTGAGGCAATGCGGCGAGAATGTCCTCATTTCCGCGCGTGGCTGGAACAGCTTCAGGCACTGGGAGCGGCGCAAAGAGCCTGAAGTATCCCGTGCTTGCTCCGCAAGCTCCAAAGGGTTTGCCCCCAGCGCTCCGGCGGGAGCCAGGGACGGGAGAAGCGGTTCGGCCTTCAGCTCTTTCTTATTTCCACATCTCCATGCACATTGCTGATTTCCAGTTTAGGTCCGCCGCCGCCGACGCGGCCGGTGGCGCGGTTATCGCCATGCTCACGGAAAACGCTGATACCGCCGAAATCGGAGTCAATATCGCCGCGGCGGGCGGTAGCGTCGAGGCTGAAAGCGGCCTCGGCCGGCAACACCAGCTTGATGTCGGCATTGCTATTGGAGAGTTCCAGCGCGCCCAGCGGCAGCTTTTCGGCATGGAGCTCCAGGCGGCCATTGGCGTTCTCCACGTGCACGTCGCCGCTGATATTTTCCAGGTGGATATCCTTGGAGCGCGTGACCAGGTGAAACGGGCCCGTCACCTGCCGGGCGTTCAAGTCATCGGGAGTAAGGTGCAATTCTCCCGGCAGGGAGGCAAATTCCAGGTCGGTGCGCGAAGACCGAAAGGCCACCTGCTTGCCGATACGCGCCAGGCTCAAGCCGTCCGAAACCTCGCCATCCACGCTCGCTTTACCGGTGATGTCGAAGAGCTTGGCCTCGTCCATCGCGCCGGTGACGGCCGCGTCGCCATCGATCTTCTTGGCATGCATCGAGCCATGCCGCACGGCCACGGAAATGTTGCCGGTGATGGCGCTGAGGCGAACGTCCCCGTGCGAGGCGCTGACCTCGATATCGCCCGTACGGCCGTCGACGGTGACGTCTCCGTGGCGCGCGGCCACAGTCACCCCCGCATTGCGCGGCAGATAGATCGCCAAGTTGCTCTTCACGCCGCTCCCGCCCGCCCCCATGGTATTGGCGTTGAGTAGAACCTCATTGCCATTCACCACGATTTGCGCCTGGGTGGCGGCGTCCATCTGGTTGGCTTCCGCCTGGTTCCGCGTGCGGATGCTCTTGCGGACCGAAACCTCAATCTGATTCTTGTCCCAGGAACTGATGCTGATGTCACCGCCATCCGAGACCACCTTCAGAGAGCTGCCGGGAGGGAAGTCGCGGGTCAGCTCCTGGCTGAAGGGGTAAGAGCGGCCCAGCATGTCGTCGAAAAAGTTTCCTTGCCCAAAGCTGAAACCGCCATGGTCCCAATCGCCAAAGTCAATGGCGCCGTCGAAGTGCCGCATGGCGGCAGCGCAAAGGCCGGCGACAATCAATACGGCCAACAGGGTGACGCCGAGCGCTCCAAAGCTTCCGGGGGCGCGCGGTTCACGCCGGGCAAGGCCATACTCCACCAGGCGGATGACGCCCGCCAGGATGAGCAGCAGCGGCCACCAGACGGCAAAAAAGCTCCACATGCTCCCCGGCAGCAAATGCAGCCGGTGAAGCATAAACAGCACCCCGAAAGCAATCAGGATTACCGGCGCCGCCAGCGACCGGCGATAGTAATAACCGTGGGGGAATGTGGGTTCTGTTCCGGGATTGCTTGCCATAATGACCTACCTTTCAGGCTGCTGTTCAGAAGGTTTGCCGGGCGGCACGGTACGCCGCCACACCAGCACCAGTCCAACCACAATCAAGAGTGCCGGCTCCCAGATCGAGATGTCATAAATCCGGTCTAGCAGAAAAGCGATGCCTCCCGTCAGCCAAAGTGCCGGGGCCATAACCAGGTACCTGCTGCCCGGCGTGCCGGAGGAGATTTCTCCCCAGCGCGCGGCCAGCAGCCAGCCGCCGATGACGATCAGGACCACCGGCCAATACTCGTGCGCCCAATGGAGGCCCATGTTGTCCAGCAGAAACATCACCCCAAGAACAATCAGAAGCAGCGCGTACAAGGGTATGTGGGAATGGTGATGGCCGTATGGAAAGTCCCCTGGCGGCGCTGCCGGGTGAACCGGCGGTGGCGGCGGCGTCTGGACAGGGGCTCCGGCAAACGGCGCCGCACTCGTCCACGGGCTTGGTGCGGCGCCCGCGCTTCCTGGAACCGTCGGCCCGCCGAATAGCCGGTCGGTCCCAAAAGGGTCAGGTGCAGCCAGGCCCATCTGGAGATAGCGGGCGCTGCGCACGGAATCAATGATCTGCCAAAAATAGAATGCTGCCAATCCAATACCGCAGATCAGGGAAGCACTTCCGCCTTGGCACAACCCCGAAATTAAAGCAACAAAAACCACCAGATACGCCAGGCCGCGGGCGTACAGGCCGTTGTACACCGGAGCCACCCCAAAGGGAAGCAATAGCGCCAGCAGGAACGCCATCCCCGGGTGCGGACCGCCGCGGCCATAGGGGGGCACGGCGGCCGGCGCCCACGCGGCGGGCTGTACGCGGCTGGCCAGGCAATCTTCGCAGTAGATGAAGCCGCGAATCTCGCGCTTGCACGGTTCACACAATGCCTTACCGCAGGTGCGGCAATACGCGGCCACCGGCCGGTCGGCATGTTGCGCGCAGTTCATAAATATCTATCCTCCTGTACCGGCGCGTGGAATGCAGGCGCAATACCCGGCCACGGAACTGCGGTCCCTGCCGGTCCGTGATGGTTCGCAGCGCACTCCACCCGCTCTTCTGTGTCCTTGGCGTCCTCTGGGTTCCGGTTCCTGTCCCGATACGCCCCGGAATTGGGCGGCCGTTGCAAGTTATGCGGCGCCGGCTGCGGCTTCCTCTCCGCCGGGACGGTTTCCCGTTGCCAGTCGCGCAGTTGCGACTCGATCTCGTAAACCAAGCCGATGTTCTCGCAATACTTCACCACTCGGCCTTGGGTCTCGTAGAAATCGTGCAGCAGAGCGCCGGGCTGGAAGTCCACATGGCGCAAGTCGCGGAGATCAAAGCCGGTAAAGCTTAGAATCGCCGCCAACGAGGCAAATGCCATAGCCAACGACAAGGCCAAACGAGGTTGCCACGCCGGCGCCCAAAGCGGCAGTTCCCGTAAGCGCTGCCACCAAAGGAGACGCGCTTTGACCGGCGGCGGCGCCGCCCGCGAAGTAGCGCGCAAAATATTGGAGAGCAAATCCGGCGGCGCCGGGATTTCATCTCCCCGCAGCGCGTGCAGGCAGCGCCGCCCCAATTCGGTCTCCGCATACAGCGAAGCACAGCGCCGGCAATCGTTGCGGTGTGCCTCGAACGCCGGACGGGCTTTGTCCTCCAGCGTGCCGTCCAGAGCATCGGCCAGCCTGGCCTCGAATGTGGCGCACTGCCTTTCCAAAGCTTCTTCTTTCCCGCCGTTCATGGTGCCACCTGCTTCTGAGTACGAAATAACAGGCGCGCAAGTTCCATTCGTCCGCGGCTGATCCGGCTTTTCACGGTCCCCTCGGGCGCCTGAAGGACGGCTGCGATTTCCCGGTAGTCCAGGTCTTGTAAGTCGCGCAGAATCACCGCTTCGCGCAGCTCCGGGGAGAGTTTTTGCAGCGCCCGGTGGACCTGCTCACGGGTTTCGCGTGCCTCCAGCCGGAGTTCTGGGCCGGCGGAGGGGTCGCGCAAGTGCTCGCCCAGGGTCGTACTGCCGGTGTCGCCGTTCAAGGGAGCGTCCAGGGAATCGGTTTGGCGAGCATATTTGCTCTTGCGGAAATGGTCCACCAGCAGGTTTCGCGTGACCGTGGCCACCCAGGTCATGAACACCGCACGGCTGGCGTCGTAGCTGTCCAGGGCGCGGTACATCCGGATAAACACATCCTGGGTCAAATCCTGGGCCTCATCGGCCGAGCCGGTGAACCGGAAGCAGAGGTTGTACACGCGCCGGTGATACTGGCGCACCAGTTCTTCCCAGGCTTGAGCATCTCCTGCCCGGCAGCGGACCACCAGCACTTGTGCTGCGCCGTTCTCGTCCAATCCCGTCTCCTGCCCCGAACTGGCACTGCTCTATTGTGCATCCACGCCGCGGTGCGGCCGGCGTTGTCGTGCTCTGATATGTATCCTGATACGCACGGCCGGCACAAGAAGTTCAATTCTTTGCGGCTCCGGAATTTGCCCTCCCAAAGACTTCCGTGCGGCTGGCGTGAGATAATCGAATGTTTAAATCATGATCAGGTGGTTCCTAGTGACGTTTTTTGGCCGTTCGTTGATCGCCCTGTTGCTCCTGGGCTTGAGCAGCTCCGCTCAATCCACTGCTCCTACCGATCTGGACCGGCGCATCGAACGCCAAGTCCGTTCGTTGTTCCAGTTGCTTCCGAAGGTTGAGGTCCGCGTCGGAGCGCGCTCGCCGAGTGAATTTCCGGGTTACGAAAATTTGACGGTTCAGCTGGTGAACGGAGATCACACCCAAGAGGAGCATTTCCTGGTTTCCAAGGACGGGCAGTCTCTGGTCCGGTTCAACAAGATGGACCTGACCAAGGACCCGTTCCTCGAAACCATGAGTAAAATCAACGTTGACCGCCGTCCCTGGCGCGGCAATCCGGATGCGAAAGTGGTGATTGTCAGCTACGACGATTTTCAGTGCCCGTTCTGCTCGCGGATGCATCAGGCGCTTTTCGGCCAGATTTTTCCGAAATATAGCGAAAAACTGAAGATTGTGTACAAGGATTTCCCCCTGGTCAGCATCCATCCTTGGGCCATGCATGCGGCGGTCGATAGCAACTGCCTGGCTGCCCAGAGCTACGAGGCCTATTGGTCGTTTGCCGATTACACCCACAGCAGCGGCGGCGAGATCAACCAGGCAGGCGTAGCCTCGCAGCAGTTCGAGGCTTTGGACAAGATTACCCGCGAGCAGGCGCAAAAGTTCAATCTCGACCAAGACAAGTTAAGCATTTGCGTCAAGACCCAGGATGAGGCCGCGGTACGCGCTTCCATGGAAGAAGCCGAACATTTGGGGGTCGAGGGCACGCCTGCTTTGTTCATTAATGGTTACAAGATTGATGGCGCCCTGCCGGCGGAAGAAATTGAACTGGCCATCGACCGCGCCTTGCGCGATGCGGGGGATACGGCACCCCAGCACGCCAGCACCGGGACCGCCCAGAATTCCGCTGCCGCGGCGGCTGCGGCCACGGTCAAGTAGCCCAGGCCTGCCCGCGGGCAGGGCCGGGAGATGGCACCGGAGGAAGCTTTGAAGGCAAGATTGATTTCGACTTTAGCGGCAGTGGCCGCCGGGGCGGTTCTTTTAACCGGGTGCAGGGCCCAACCCAGCGCCAGCGACGTAATGGCGAAGGTCAACGGGAAAAGAATCCTGCGGGCCGAGGTCGATAAGTACTACAACAATCAAACCGCGGGGGCGCCGCAGCCGCCTTCCGCCGACCAAGCCGAAGCGCTCAAGCTCAATATCTTGACCAAGCTCATCGAGGACGAGATTCTCGTCCAACGCGCCCAGAAAGACGGGCTGCTGGCTACCGACGACGAAGTCCAACGCAAACTCACCGAGCTGAAGTCTCCCTACACCGAGGAAGAGTTCCAAAAGCGGCTAGCCGAAGGCCATTTAAGCGTGGACGAACTGAAACAACAACTGCGGCGTTCCCTTACGGTCGATAAGGTGCTGAACAAGGAGATCAGTTCGCGCATCGCCATCAAGGATTCCGACGTGGCCGCCTATTACAACCAGCACAAATCGGAGTTCAACGTCATCGAACCGCAATACCACGTGGCCGTCATCCAGGTGACCTCGGCTCCCGGCCCGGTGCGCAACCTGAAGAATTCCAAGGCGCAGAACGATGCCGAAGCCCGCAAGAAGATCCAGGACATTCTGGCCCGCCTCGATGGCGGCGATGACTTTGCCACCGTGGCCATGGACCTGTCGGAAGACCCGAACACCGCTCCCAATGGCGGCGATCTGGGAAGCATACCGGAATCCGGTCTGAAGAACGCCGATCCCTTGACGCGCGAGGCCTTACTCAAGTTGAAGCCGGGGCAGGTGAGTCCGGTCCTCCCCATGAAACAGCCGGACACCGGATACCGCATCGTCAAGCTGATCGACAAGGTGCCGGCCGGCCAGCGCGACCTCAATGATCCCCGCGTACAGCAGTTCATCCGCGACCGCCTGCACGAGAGCGCCGAGCAGTTGCGGAAGGACGCCTTGCTGGAAGTCTTGCGCAACGAAGCGAAGGTGGAAAATTATTATGCCGAGCTGATCCTGAAAGAGGCGGGCAGGTGATTCGGCTCCTGGGCCTCGACCTAGGCTCCAAAACCATCGGCTTGGCCGTCTCCGACCCTCTCGGTTACACCGCGCAAGGCTTGCCTACCTTGCGCCGGATGAACCGGCGCGCGGACTTGGCGAAGCTCGAGCGCGTCATCGGCGAGTATCAGGTTAGTGAGATCGTAGTGGGCAATCCCTTGCATATGCGCGGCGGCCCCACGGCGGGATCGGAGCGGGCCGCGAAGTTTGCCGAAGAGCTGCGGCGGCGCTTCGGGCTTCCCGTGCATCTATGGGACGAGCGGCTGAGCACCGCGGAAGCGCAACGGGTGCTGCGCGCTTCCGAGATGAGCACCGCCCGGCGCGCCGAAGTTGTTGATCGGCTGGCTGCCGTGCTCATCCTGCAATCGTTTATGGAGAACCGGAGGAACGCACAAGTCGATCGGTGATGACGAATTTTCGAATTCGTAGTTTGCCCGGCCCTGCCGCCCGCCCCGCGGCGGGCTCAGCCCGCCATTTGCCTGATTTCTCAGCATCGCCCGCCCTTCAATTACAAACTGCAAGTTTGAAAATTCAAATCGCTTAGAATTGTTTATCTGCGATACTTTTTCCAATGCGCGCTTCTGGCGGCCGTAGGGCTGGTCCTCTGGCTGGGGTGGGGACTGCTGCTGCCGGTGCCGCCACCTCACGAAGAGTTCTTGTTGCTGCGGCCCGGCTGGTCCACCCGTCAAATTGCGCGGGAGCTGCGCCGGGCCGGAGTGATTCCCAGTGCTAATGCCTTCCTCATCTACCACTACGCCATCCAGCGGCGGTCGTTGAAAGCGGGAGAGTATGAATTCCGCCGCGCCGCCAGCGCCGTACAGGTTCACGAGCGGCTGGCGCGGGGCGACACGTTCAAGCGTACCGTGGTAGTGCCGGAAGGCTACAACCGCTTTGAAATCGCCGCCGCCGTGGAGAAGGCCGGGCTTGGCTCGCGGGCGGAATTTCTCCAATTTACCGGCAGCGATACGGCGTTGATCCGCGATCTGGATCCGCAGGCGGCATCGCTGGAAGGCTACCTGTTTCCCGATACCTACCAGTTCAGCCGCATCCAGTCGATGCCGGAGATCGTGGCCGCCATGGTGCGCCGCTTCCGGCAGGAAGTCCGCAGCCTCGGTTTGCTGCCGCCGGCCGGCAGCGCCCCCCGGGTTGCTCTGCCCGCCGGGGTCAGTTTTCATGACCTGGTTACGCTGGCCAGCATCGTAGAAAAGGAGACGGCTGTGCCCGAAGAGCGCGCACTGGTGGCCGGCGTTTATTACAACCGGCTGGCCCGGAACATGTTGCTGAACGCCGACCCCTGCTTGATTTATGCCGCACTGATGGAGGGGCACTACGATGGCGCTATCTCGCGGGCGGATTTGCAGTCCGATTCGCTTTATAATACCTACAAGCATCGCGGGCTGCCCCCCGGCCCTATCGCCAATCCCGGCCGCGGCTCGCTGCAGGCGGCATTGCATCCGGCGGTCAGCGATTACTTATATTTTGTCAGCGGCGGCAACGGCCGCCATCGTTTCGCGCGCACGCTGGGCGAGCATGTTCACAACGTGGTTCTATACCGCCGGACGCGGGCGGCGGGCAACCGCTAGGGGTGGCCGTTGGACGCCTGTTATACTTTTAGCTTGTTTTCATTGCGGGTGATGGGATCTTCGTCTGCAGGCCGGGCCATGCTGGGCGGCGGCCGGTTTTCCATCCGCGGCTGCTTATGGAAACCGGACCGCCGGAGGGTCAAGTTATGTTTGGCCGTGCTCGGGTTATGCCTTCCGCTTACCGGATGTCTGTTTCGGACGCGCCAGGTGGAGACGCGGGTGAGCAACGCGCATCTGCTGACCGCCACCTCTCAGGAGCTTACGGAGCGTATCACCAGCAACGCGCAACAGCTTCGCACGCTCAATGCCACGGTGGACATTGACACCAGCGTCGGTGGCGCCAAGAAGGGCAAAGTCACCGAGTACCAGGAAATACGCGGCTACATTCTGGTGCGGGCACCCAACCTGCTCCGCATGATCGGCTTGATGCCGGTGATCCGCAACCACGCCTTCGATATGGTCTCCGACGGCGAGGAATTTAAGCTTTGGGTGCCGTCCAGCGATAAGTTTTACGTCGGTCCCAGCAATGCCGTTCCTGCGGGCGCCACCGGACTGGCGGCTCTGCGTCCGCAGATCATCTATGATGCCCTGCTGCTCAACGCCATTTCCCCCGGCGACGACATTGCGGTGTTGGAATCCGGAACCGAGGTCTTCATGGACGCGAAGACCCATAAGCAAGTCGAGCAGCCGGATTACCGCTTGGACGTAATCCACCGCGGCGATCGGGGGTGGCATTTGGCGCGCAAGATCTATTTCGACCGGGTCAGCCTTCAGCCCCGCCGCCAGCGCGTCTATGACGAGAACGGCAGCATCACCAGCGAGAGCCGTTACGCCGACTGGAAACCATACGGCACGATCTGGTTTCCCTCCTGGATTCAGATTTGGCGGCCGCAGGAGGAGTACCAGATCACTCTGGGCATCGTGAAATTGACGATCAACCAGCCGCTTACGGACCAGCAATTCGCGCTGGAACAGCCGCCCAGCGCCGAGATCGTGCATTTGAACCAGCCCCCCGGGGCGCCCCCCGGTCCGCAATCGAAATGACATGAGTTGATAAGATTGCTGCCATGAACAAGATGATCGTCTCCAATCTCTTGCATCGCCCGGTGCGCGCTCTCATCAGCGTGGTGGCCATAGCCGTGGAGGTGACGCTGATTCTGCTGATGGTGGGATTGGCGACCGGCCTGCTGGCCGACAGCCGGGCGCGGCAGCAAGGGATCGGCGGCGACATTATCGTGCAACCGCCCGGCTCTTCCTTCCTGACCGGCATCAGCGGCGCCCCCGTTTCGATCAAGGTAGCGGACGTGTTGCGCCGCCTGCCGCACGTTGCCGTCGTTTCCCCCATCATCTGGCAGTTGAATACGGCGGGAAGCCTGGAGGTCATTTACGGCATCGATCTCCCCAGCTTTGAAGCCCTCGGAGGGCCATTTCGCTTTCTGGCCGGCGGGCCTTTTGCCGGACCGGAGAGCGTGATCGTTGACGACTACTTCGCCCGCAGCAAACATGTGCACGTTGGCGACAGCATTCCCATGTTGAATCACTCGTTTCAAGTCTGCGGGATTGTCGAACAGGGCCGCGGCGCGCGCAAATTCCTGCGGATCGATGCCCTGCAAGAGCTGATTGGCGCTGAGGGCAAAGCTTCCGTCTTCTATGTCAAATTGGACGATCCGGCAAACGCCGATCGGGTGGTGGACGAAATCAAGCAAGTGCGGGGCATGCAGACCTACACGGTCCGCTCCATGCGCGAGTATCTCTCCATGTTTACGGTAGGCAATTTGCCCGGGCTCTCCAGCTTTCTGAGCGTGGTCGTGGGCGTGGCCATGGTGATCGGGTTCATTGTCATCTTCCAGGCGATGTACACGGCGGTGCTGGAGCGTACGCGGGAGATCGGCATCCTGAAATCCCTGGGAGCTTCGCGCATGTACATCGTGAACGTCATCCTGCGGGAAACGCTTATGCTGGCGCTGGGCGGGATCGTTTTGGGAATCGGCATCAGCTATGCGGCGCGCGCCGGGATTGTCGGCAGCGTTCCGACGTTGCGCGTAATCGTGCCTCCGGTATGGATTATCTACGCCACTATAATTGCCATCGCTGGGGCTATGTTGGGCGCCATCTACCCGGCGGTGAAAGCGGCCCGCAAGGACCCAATCGACGCGCTGGCGTACGAATAACGCTGGCGATTGGCCGTCGGCTGACCATGCCGAGCAGCGAAGTCGTTGACATGCGGGGGCCTTCTCGGCTACTTTAGTTGTTTGTGTGGTTGGCGGTTGCCCGCCTGAGAGTGCCTCTGTGTTTTTCGGGCGCGTCGGGTTAAGCTCAGTGGTATTTTTCGCGTTTTTTTGATTTCTGGGAGAGTATCGATGTCAACCTATTTCCCCAAGGAGGGGGAAATTGCGCGCAAGTGGTATGTCGTGGATGCGGAGGGGCAAACCCTGGGCCGGCTGGCCTCCAGGATTGCGGGCATTCTGACCGGCAAGAATTCCCCGCGCTACACTCCATTTCTCGATACCGGCGATCACGTGATCGTGATTAACGCGGCCAAGGTCCGGCTCACCGGGCTGAAAGCGGAAACTAAGGTTTACCGGCGCTATACCGGGTACCCGGGCGGTCTGCGGGAAGAGAGTTTTCGTAAGCGCCTGGGCCGGGCGCCACAGTTGGTGATCCAGGAGGCCGTCGAGGGCATGTTGCCCAAAACCAAGCTGGGGCGGGCAATGGCCAAGAAGTTGAAAGTGTACCGCAACGAAAAGCACCCGCATGCGGCGCAAAAGCCGGAACGGCTGACGGCGGGCGCAGAGGACTAAAGGCAAACAGAGCATGGCTGATCAAGTTCAGTATTATGGCACGGGCCGGCGCAAGGCGAGCCGGGCCCGCGTGTTTCTGCGTCCGGGCAGCGGCGAGTTCCGCATCAACGGACGCGCCTTCGAACATTACTTCGTTACCGAGGCGCAACGAATTGAAGCGCGCCAGCCGCTCGTGGTTGCGGAGACGGAAAACACGTTCAACGTGGTGGCCAATGTTTCCGGCGGCGGCGTCACCGCCCAGGCCGGCGCTATGAAGATGGGCATCGCCCGCGCTTTGCTGGAGTTCAATCCCGAGTTGCGCGGGAAGCTCAAGGCGGCCGGCTTCCTTTCACGGGACGCGCGCGTAAAGGAACGCAAGAAATACGGGCAAAAGGGCGCCCGCAAACGGTTCCAGTACTCGAAGCGCTGAGCAGGATGGGTGGCGGCCGGCGACGGCCGTTTTCCGCAGCCGGGGCCAAGGCCGCGGAGTTTGACGCGCGCGGCGGAAAGCTGGAGACTGGAAGAGTTCGCTGCGGGTAGCGGTGCGGCAGCCCCGAGGCGATGTGTCCGGGGGAGAGTTGGGAACTAAATCCTTCCTGTCGCCCGGCCACGGAGGGCGGGTGAGGGAAATGTAATCGCGGACCGGAGCCCGCGATGCAATGCGCATTAGGAGGTTGCTTGGCGAACATTACGATGAAGGAACTGCTCGAAGCCGGGGTTCACTTCGGGCATCAGACGAAACGCTGGAACCCCAAGATGAAGGAATATATCTTCGGAGAACGCAACGGAATTTACATCATCGACTTGCAGAAGACGCTGAAGATGTTCAAGGAGGCGTCCAAGTTTGTGCAAGATGCGGCGGTCTCCGGAAAAGTTCTTTTGTTTGTTGGCACCAAGCGGCAGGCCCAGGAAGCGATTGCCGAAGAAGCGCAGCGTTGCGGGCAGTTTTACGTGAACCAACGCTGGCTGGGGGGGCTGCTGACCAACTGGGTTACCGTCCAAAAATCGGTGAAGCGGCTCAAAGAACTTGACGAGATGGCTACCGACGGCCGCTATGAGTTGCTCCCCAAGAAGGAAGTTATCAAGCTGGAACGCGAGCGTAAGCACTTGCAGGCCAACCTGGTGGGTATCAAGGAAATGTCCCGCCTGCCGGACGCGATCTTTGTCATTGACTCCAACAAGGAGCAGATTGCGGTCCGTGAAGCCCGGAAATTAGGCATTCCCGTGGTGGCCGTGGTCGATACCAACTGCGACCCCAGTGAAGTGGACTATGTGATTCCCGGTAACGACGATGCCCTGCGCGCAATTCGCCTGTTCGCTTCCAAGATCGCCGATTCGGTGATCGAGGGTTCGCAAGCGGCCACCGACAAGCAAGCCGCCGAACTAGGCGCCGCCCAGTACGCCTCTTCGCCGGAAGGCATGGCGGAGGAGAAGCCGGAGGGCGAAGCGGTTGAGCCGGCTGCCACCGAAGAAGTCAGCATGGACGAAGTGTTGGGTGGCGGCGTGCGTAAGCAGCCCAGCGCCGCCGATGAGGCGGAAGAGGCGGCGGAAGCACAGTCGCGGTTCTAAGTCGTCGAAGGGTCCTGAATAACTATGAGCACTGCTTCAACTCCCAATATTTCCGCCGGACAAGTGCGCGAGCTGCGCGAGAAGACCGGCGCTCCCATGATGGATTGCAAGAATGCCCTGGTGGCCGCCCAAGGCGACCTGGAAAAAGCCATCGAATGGCTGCGCAAGCGCGGCATAGCCGTAGCGGAGAAAAAATCCTCGCGGACCACCAAGGAAGGCGCGGTGGAAAGTTACATCCATGCCGGCGGCAAGATCGGCGTCCTGGTCGAGGTAAATTGCGAGAGCGATTTTGTCGCCCGCACCCCGGACTTCAAAGAGCTGATCCACGACATTGCCATGCACATCGCCGCCAGCGACCCGAAGTTTATCCGCAAGGAAGACGTCAGCCCGGAAGCCTTCGAAAAGGAGAAGGACATCTATCGCGCCCAGGCTGCTTCCACCGGCAAGCCCGCCAATGTGGTGGAGAAGATCGTCGAGGGCAAAATGGGCAAGTTCTACGAGGAAGTTTGCCTTTACGAGCAGCCTTTCATCAAGGAACAGAACATGAGCGTGGGACAACTGATCGCCTCCAAGATCGGCAAGCTGGGCGAGAATATTACCGTGCGCCGCTTCGCGCGTTTCAAGGTGGGCGATCCGAACGCCACGATCGCTTTTGCCAAGCCGCAGGAACAGCAGGCGGAAGAAGCCAAATAGCGTTTCCCAAGCCTGGGTTTCCGGGACACGGTTGCACCTGTTCCTTTTCTGTCGATCCTGTGCCATCATCTGTAGAACGGCCCGGGCTGCGAACGGGAGGCTCAGAACGGTAAACGGTGGCCATGGAACCTGTATTCAAACGCATTCTGCTGAAAATCTCCGGGGAAGCCCTGGCGGCCAGCCAGGGCTTTGGCGTGGATCCCGGCCGGGTCCAGGAAATCGCGGCAGAAGTCCAGGAGACTCACGCCCTGGGCGTACAGGTCGCCATCGTGGTCGGCGGCGGCAATTTCTTCCGCGGCGTCACCATGCAGGCGCGGGAAATGGAGCGGGCCACCGCCGATTACATGGGCATGCTGGCCACCCTGATCAATGCCTTGGCGTTGCAGGACGCACTGGAAAAGCGGGGCATCTATACCCGCGTGATGTCGGCCATCGAGTTGAGGGCGGTGGCCGAGCCGTTCATTCGCCGGCGCGCCATTCGCCACCTGGAGAAAGGCCGCATCGTCATTTTCGGGGCGGGGACGGGAAGCCCGTTTTTTTCCACCGACACGGCTGCTTCCCTGCGCGCGGTCGAGATCGGGGCCGATGCCATCCTGAAAGCCACCAAGGTGGATGGCGTTTACGATGCCGATCCCCTGCTGGTGAAGGAAGCCAAACGTTTCGACCAGATCACCTATTTAGACATACTGAAGAAGGGATTGAAGGTGATGGACGCCACCGCCATCAGCTTGTGCCAGGAGAACAATACCCCCATTCTCATCTTCAACCTGAACACCCCGGGCAATATCCGCCGCGCCGTCATGGGCGAGCATGTGGGTTCCCTGGTAAGTTCGTAACTTCCGCGCACCGGGATCACTGCCCTGGGCCATGCCTTGCCGGTTCCTGAATCATCCCGCCGGGGGAGGTTTGAAGGCGCGCTCCGCGCTTACTCCGTGCCGGCGGCCTCGGCTTGCGAGGCTTCCTGGGGTCCTTCGCCGCTCTCTAAATACCGGCGCGAGTTCAGCAGGGCACGGCCCAAAGAGTTGTTGAAACTGGTCCACGCGCCGGCCATGCCGGCATCGCGCTCGAACTGCGCCCGCATGTTTTCCAGCTTGGAATCGAGGTCGTCCAGATAGTGCAGCAGCAGCGCTTCCGGGAACATCGGCAGCTTGGGGGAGCCGAATTCATGCTGCCCATGATGACTGATGATCATGTGTTCCAGCAGGGTTTTATATGGTTCGGGGAACCCGGGAATCCCGGCGATCTTCTGCTGGACCATTTCCAGTTCAATGATCATGTGTCCGAGCAACTGCCCGCGGGTCGTGTAAGCGAAAGAGCGCGCATAACCGAGCTCATGGATTTTACCAATGTCGTGCAGGAAGGCGCCGGCCAATACCAGGTCCCGGTTGACCTCCGGATAATGGCGGCAGGCCAGGTCGCACAAGCCCATCAGCGACACTACATGTTCGACTAAGCCCCCAATGCAGGCGTGATGCAGCATCTTGGCCGCCGGAGCGGCCCGGAAAGCGGCGGCAAACTCCGGGTCGTCGAGGAAAGCCTGCACCAAGGCGCGCAGGTGGGGATGGCCGATGCTGCGGACGAAGCCGCCGAGTTGCGCCCAAAGCTGCTCAACATCTTTGCTGGTCTTGGGCAGGAAATCGCTGAAGTCCACGGCCTCGGGCGCCAGACGCGCCAAGCTCTGAAGAATGAGCTGCGGCCGCCCGTTGTAACGGTTGATGTAGCCCCGGGCGCTGATCACGTCGTTGGCCTCAAACGCCCCGGCGAACTGCGCCACGTTGTCCCACATCTTCGCCTCGATCTGCCCGCTGCGGTCGCACAGCACGACTGCCAGGTAGTCGCTGCCGTTTTTCTTAGGCTTGAGCTGCTTGGAAACCACCAGGAAAGCCGATTGGAATTCCCGCTGTTTGGGATCGTCGGCCCGCGCGGCGGCGTCGGCGACATAAAAGTTTTTCATCGGTTTCGCCTTAGAGGAACAAAAACTTCTTCCTCTTCTTCCTTTTCGCCTTGTGCTGGTTGGCGCTGGCCGAGGCATTAGTAATTACCGGCTGGGTCTGGTTGGGGCTGGCGCCTGTGTCCACGTAACCCGGCTTGACGTCGATATAGGATTCCTCGCGCAA
>Ga0326728_10002297_pt1 | contig 64198 bp, 48 predicted proteins | sample MB3enrmetagenome_FD_207602 | JGI IMG/M metagenome (GOLD analysis project Ga0326728, IMG submission 207602) | Lab enriched peat soil microbial communities from McLean, Ithaca, NY, United States - MB31MN | ecosystem: Environmental > Terrestrial > Soil > Wetlands > Peat | place: USA: New York...
CACCCACCCCCGGCTGAGGAGTTCGCCTCGGGAAGAAATTTGCTTGGGAAAGGGACACGTGAAGTGAGGCTAATTTACACGTTCCTGCTCGTTGCCTTTTTGCTGGCTCCATCCGCGATGGCACAATCCGCTCCCGACCAAAAAGCCGCCTCGCCGGACAAGACCGCCAGTTCCGGGGAGAGCCCCGATGTCACTGGGCCCACGGCTTTTGTGCAGGTCGAGGGAAATAACAGTAACTTGGGCGCGGTCGCCACTTACGACTTTAACGTCGGATACAAGTGGAATGCGCATGTCTCTACCGACATCGGCCTGCCGCTCTATACCACTCGCACCTTTTTCCCCATCGTCGCCAACCATGATTATCGGTATACGACGATCATCGGGACACCGTACATCGACATCCGTTACGACACCAAGCGCAACAAAACGAACATCACCTCCATCCTGACGGGTGCGGCCGGCATCAATGAGATCAAAACGTATTCCAACGGCCGGATGACGGTGGACTGGTTCAACCACTTTGATCGCAACTACCAGATTCTTAACTATGACGCCTTTTTCACGCCGTTTCTGAATTTAGGCGCCGGCACCGGGACCGTAGACCGGCAGGTCATGGCCCGGCCTTACGAACTGGCCCGCCCTTATGAAACCCTGGGCAACATTGGCAATGGGGAAATCGGCGGGGCCTTTACGATCATGAAAGATTTTAGGCTGGAAGGCTCCGCTTACGGCCTCGCTCCGGTGGGACCGCAGAAGGTATATAGCCGGCTTGTGGCGCCGGATTCGACCATCAGTAACGGTGTGTATGCGCTTTGGCACAACCGTTATTGGGATGACTACTTTGAGACCGGTGGACAGTTGGTCAACACCTATGGTTCGGGTCCATCGAGAATTGCTAAGGACAATGGCTATGGCATTTATCTAGACATCACCCGTTTCCAGAAATTGCATAATTTCAGCATCCAGCTCGGTTGGACAAAAAGTGTCCATTACGATTATGGTTCCGCGTTCATCATGCTGCGCTATAACTTCACGGACTTATTGCGGAGCTTGACGGTCGGCGAGTAGTTCAGCCGTCGCCCGCGGACGCAGAGAATCAACAGATAGAATGATTCCGGCGGTCGCCCATGGCAAAATTGCCGACCGAGCGACCCGGAAATAACGACAAGAGGGCCTTTGAGAACTGAGAGCAGGTTCAGATCATTCCTTCTTCCTTTTGTTGCGGGAATTTGCCTAGCGCATCCCAGCCCCGGGCGGGCAGCTACCCCCGCCTCGCCCGAGAAGACTTTGGTTCCATCCGCAATCCGTTCCTACGTGCTGCCGCTGAGTTTCGAGGCGAACCAGGGGCAGGTGGATCAGCAGGTCAAATACCTTGCACGGGGACAGGGTTACACGCTGTTCCTCACCCCGAATGCCGCATTGCTCGGTCTGCGATGCGAGGGCGGCGGAAATCCAACCAAATGGCTTCGCCTTGGACTGCAAGGCACCGCCGCCGCGCCCGCCATCTTCGGGGAAGAAAAGCTCCCCGGCCAGAGCCATTATTTTGTAGGGAATGACCCGGCACAGTGGCACACGAACATCCCCACTTTTGCCCGAGTCCGCTATCAGCAAGTGTATCCAGGGGTGGATTTGATCTACTACGGAAAGCAAGGACAACTGGAAAATGATTTCGAGCTAACCCCGGGAACCAACCCCAAAGTGATTTCCTGGCGAGTGCAAGGAGCGGAAGGAATTCGCGTCAGCTCGACCGGGGATTTGCTCCTGAGCGTGACGGGAAGAGAAATACGCCTCCACGAACCGCGGGCCTATCAACTGGAGGGTGAGCACCGGCGGGATATCCCGATCCGCTACCGGGTGCATGGCCAGCGGGTCAGTTTCGCGTTGGGGAAGTACGATCGGCATCAGCAATTGGTCATTGACCCTGTCCTGACCTACTCGACTTACTTGGGGGGCAGTGGCGGCGATACTGCTTACAGCGTGGCCCTCGACGCTTCGGGCGACGCTTATGTGACGGGCGTCACGGCTTCCATCAACTTCCCCACCGACCCGACCCTTCAAAATTTCAACGCTACAGGCGGCTCCACAAACACTAACGGCCTCACGGGCAATGGAAACGTTTTTGTGACCGAATTCAACCCCGCCGGCAGCGCACTCTTGTTTTCGACCTACCTGGGGGGCAGCGGGGTCGATATACCTTCCCGAATCCTAATCGATAACCAAAGACCTAACCCCACCGGGAACATCTTCATTGTGGGGAGCACGACATCGAACGACTTCCCCGTCACCTCCTCAGTATTTCAACCAATTTTCGGCGGCATTCAGGACGCTTTCTTGACCGAGATGAAGGCGAATGGTTCCGCCTTGGTTTACTCCACTTATATCGGTGGTACGGGGACCGATTTCGGCGCAGGCGTGGCGCTCGATTTGTCGGGCAATGCCTACGTGACAGGCTCCACCAATTCAACAGATTTTCCCGTCCAGAATCCTCTTCAGCTCGGCAATGCTGGTCTTTATGACGCATTCGTGACGGAGGTCAACCCCACAGGGGCGTTAGAGTATTCCACCTACCTGGGCGGTTCGGAAACCGATAATGCCACCGGCATCGCGGTAGACAGCTCCGGGAATGTGTACATCTGCGGCTACACCTACTCATCGAATTTTCCCACCCAGAGTGCGTATCAAAGCACGCTGGCGGGAGGCTCCGATATCTTCGTCACCAAGTTCTTGCCCGGCTCCAGCGCCTTGCTGTTCTCGACTTATCTAGGGGGATCATCCAACGACCAAGCTCTTGCTATGGCCGTGGATTCCAATGGAAACATTTATCTGACAGGGGACACCCAGTCCACAAATTTCCCGGTGACTCCCAACGCCTATCAGTCCACGCTTCAGGGCACCGAAAATGCCTTTGTCACGAAGTTTGCCCCCGACGCTTCCACCTTGGTTTATTCCACACTTTTTGGGGGCAGCGGAACTGACCAGGCCTCCGCGATGGCTTTGGACTCCACCGGGAATGTCTACATTACGGGCTTTACGCAGTCGAGCAATTTTCCTCTGCTGGCTTCTACTCAAAATGTCCTGGGCACCTCAGGCGCGGGGACTTGCGAGTCAACAAACCTCGTTAATCTGCCGCCCAATTATCTCTGCGCAGACGCCTTCGTAGCCAGATTGGCACCCTCGGGAATTCCCGTATACTCATCGTACCTGGGGGGAAGCAACACGGATACCGGCCAAGGCATTGCGGTAAACTCCTCGGGCGTGGCATACGTGGTGGGCCAGACCTTCTCTTCGAACTTCCCCGCCACTGCCGACACCTCCCCCGCCGCTACGGCGAACAATCCCACCACCGCCGAAGCCTTCCAGTGGCTTTACCAAGGGTCGAACACCTTCAGCAATGCCTTCTTTACCAAGATCAGCCCGCAGAATTTTCCCTCCGTGGCGCTGACTCCGCAGGAGATTAACTTTGGGAATCAGCCGCTCGAGAGCCCCAGCAATCCAATCACTGTCACCCTAACGAATGAGGGAAGCGTCGCCTTGAGTATCGCCAGCATCACCGCCAGTGGGGATCTCCAGCTGACCAACAATTGCGGAACATCTGTAGCGGGGGGGGGAGGCACCTGCACTGTCCAGCTAATCTTTGACCCCACCTCAGTAGGGCTTCAGACCGATCAACTCACCTTTACCGACGACGCGGATCTGCTGGGTAACCCCGTCACGCAGGCTATTACCGTCACGGGAAACGGCGTCCTTACCGGAGGGTCATTGCTCTTCTCCCCGAACAAGCTGACGTTTCCAGCGCAAACCGTCGGCACCACCAGCCCGAATCAGACTGCTCAGCTAATTAATAACGGCAATCAAACCGTCACCATTACTAACATCACCGTCACGGGCGGTTTTGGGGAAACGAATAATTGCGGAACCAACTTTCCCACCGTACCGGCGACGTTGAACGTCGACCAGACTTGCACCGTCGCAGTCAGCTTTACTCCCACCACCACGGGGAATGTCACGAGCAGTGTCGTAGTCACGTCGAACGCGGTGAACGCCCCCTCGCTTCAACTGGCGGGCACGGGAAGCCCGGTCTTCACGCTTTCCTCCAACGCCCGATCGAGTGTGATTCTCATCGGCTCCACGAGTGCGACTTTTTCCATCTCCGCTTCGGGCCCCACCACGCTCCTGAGCTCCATCGTACTGAGCTGCAATGGTGCCACTTGTACCTTTAATCCATCTTCGATTTCAGTCGGAGGATCGAGCACGCTCACCGTTACGGGCCTTAGCCCCACCTCGGCGAATCCTTTGAACTTTACGGTCAGCGGTACCAGTTCTGGCGCCGGGCAGAGCCAGACCGCTAGCGTCGCGTTGGCGATCTTTTTTGCCGACTACTCGCTGGCAGCTACTCCTTCCGGCACCACCGTGACAGCGGGGAACAATGCCACTTATACCGTCACCGTGACGCCCACGAATGGATTCAACCAAACTGTGCTCTTGAGTTGTCCCCCTGCTTACCCTGGTATCCCTGTGGGAACAGTATGTTATTGGAATCCCCCTGCCCTAACACCGTCAGGGACGGTGGGAACTACGGTCTCAAGCACCCTGACGATTACGACGGAGGCCGAATCCGCGCAACAATCGAAGCTCTTGCGCCTGCTCCGGCCGCCAACTTTTCCCCCCGGAGGGGGCCGGTGGATTCTTCTTCTGGCCCTGCTGGCGTTTTTGGGCGCCATCGTCACAGGTTTTGGCAGGTCCGGGCCATGGTTGCGCCCTCGCTTCAGGTGGGCGGTCCTGTTGGTCGCGATGATTTTGGTTGCTTTGGGAGTGGGATGCGAGAACTACGTGAATCCGATCAATATCACTCCGGCGCTGAACGGGACGCCTGCTGGCACCTCAAACATTGTGTTGACCGGCACTCTGGGAGGCGGCAGCAGCGTTACGCGCACAACTACGGTGAGCCTGACGGTTTTACCCTGATCCTGGCGGCGCCGCTGGCTTGGCCTCGTCGCGCCGGGGTAGGGCCTTTGACGAGTTGATGAAGCAAGAACAGAATCTCAGAATTTGGATTATTTCCGAGGAGGACTGTCGTGATTGGAAGGAGCGGTATTGCCACCAGCGCCCTGGGCGCAAACCCAAGCGCGATTAAGAAAGGCCGGCGCCTCCCGTATGGCCTACTGTTGATTGCAGTATTACTTGGCGTGGCCATTCTGCAAAAGGATGGGGGCGCGGGATTCCCCACGGCCAAAGTCCGCTCGAACGCCCAATGGGGCCAGCTTTACGCGGCTCTGCCGCTGAGTTTCGAGGCAAATCGGGGGCAAACTGACCTGAGCGTGGATTTCCTCTCACGAGGGCGAGGATATGCCTTGTTCTTGACCGGCCGCGAGGCTGTACTGACGCTCCGGAAGTCGTCAGTTAGTGGTCAGTCGTCAGTTGCCGACAATAGTCTTTCTTCCATGGGTCGAGGACAGTTACCGGTGGTGACGAAGGCGGGGAAACGGTCAACCGACAACCGACAACCGACAACGGACGATGTTCTTCGGATGCAACTTGTAGGTGGAAACCCCAGCGCAAGAGTGATGGGCGCGGACGAGTTACCCGGAAAAGCCAATTACTTCCTTGGCAATGACCCCAGCAAATGGCGCACAAATATTCCCACCTACGCAAAGGTCAGGTACGAAAGCATTTATCCCGGCGTCGACCTGGTTTATTACGGCACCCAGGGGGGAGAACTTGAATATGACTTTGTGGTGGCGCCTCGCGCCGACCCCAGAGCCATCACCTTGGGGATCGAGACGCAAGGTCATGCCCCGCTCCGGATCAACTCCCAGGGCAACCTCGTCGTCCCCCTTCCCAGCGGCAGTGTGCAATTACACAGGCCTGTTGTTTACCAAATCGATGGAGGCGTGGTGTCCTCCTCCGCCGGTTCTCCAGCCGGGACCCACGGACTATCGAAGGTGGAAGGCCACTACGCCTTGGAGGCGCACAACCGCGTTCGCTTCGAGCTGGGTCCCTATGACTACAGCCGGCCGCTGGTCATTGACCCGGTTCTCAGCTACGCCACTTACGTTGGTGGCAGCGGAGGCGACGTCGGTTACGCCATCGCGGTTGACACCTCGCTGGACGCGTACGTCGCAGGCGTCACGAACTCTTCCAACTTCCCCACCCAGACAGCGTATCAGGGCGGCTACAAAGGAAATGGCGACTGCTTCGTGTTTAAAATCAATTCCACCGGAACCGCGCTTCTCTATTCCACCTTTCTAGGCGGCAGCCAATCCGACAGCGCCACGGCCATTGCCCTGAGCGCCGGAAACAGCGTCTTCATCACCGGCAACACCGACTCTTTGGACTTCCCCGTCGTGGCCCCGCCGACTTCCGCGGGCCCGACGTATCCTTTCCAACAGACATATGGCGGCAATACCGACGCCTTCGTCGCCCAGCTCGGTGCGACTGGCGGCACCCTGTATTACTCCACCTATTTGGGGGGCAACGGCGCCGATTTCGGTCAGGGAATCGCCGTCGATTCCTCCGGCAATGCCTACGTTACGGGCGCGACCCAGTCACCGAACTTCCCCGTCACGGCTGGTACCCTGCAACCCAATATCGCGGGGTCTCAGAATGCTTTCGTCACCAAAGTGAATGCCACCGGAGAGGCGCTTGTCTATTCCACTTACCTGGGGGGTTCGGCAACCGACGTCGGCCAGAGCATCCAGGTTGATAGCTCCGGAGATGCCTACGTGGCGGGATACACCTTCTCGACAAACTTTCCTCTGGTTGGTCCATTTCAAAAGGTAATCGGGGGCGGATCGGATGCCTTTGTTGCCGAGATCAATCCGGCAGGCTCAGCCCTCACTTTCTCGACCTACCTGGGCGGCTCGGGCAATGATTACGCCTATGGACTCGCCTTGGACGGTTCCAAGAACATTTACCTCACGGGCTCGACGGGATCGACTAATTTTCCTATCGTCAGCGGCGCCTTCCAACCCGCGCTGAAAGGCTCCTCCAATGCCTTCGTCTCTAAGTTGAACCCCGCTGGGTCCTCCCTGCTCTACTCAACGTATCTGGGGGGCAGCGGTAACGATCAAGGAAAAGGTATCGCCGTAACCTCCGCCGGAGTCGCTTTCGTTACGGGCTCCACGAATTCCACCGACTTCCCCACGCTGAATCCGGTTCAAGCAACACTGGGACTCAGTTCCGCCATCGCCTATTGCGGGACAGCTCCTTGCCCCGACGCTTTCATCACCCAGCTCAATGCCGCCGGAAACGGCTTGAACTACTCCACTTATCTGGGTGGCAATGGCTACGACTCCGGACAATCCATCGCACTGGATAGCACTGGCGACCCCTACATCACCGGCAGCACCGCTTCCACGAACTTCCCGGCGGCTGCCCCGCCCAATTCGGTGAGCATCACGCCCACCCCCTATAAGTCCACTTTGACCGGGACGGCGGGCAACTCGTTTGTGGCCAAAATCGATTCCGCCAATAACCCCAATATCTCCATCGTGCCCGCCAGCTTGAACTTCGGCAACGAAACGATAAGCATCTCCAGTCCCTTGCAGGAGATTTACCTCACCAATATGAGTACGGTTCCCCTAACGATTACCGAAATTCAGGTCCCCGAGGTAAACCTCTCTACCACGGTGTTTACGGAAACGGACAACTGCGTGGGCACTCTTCCCCCAGGTGGCGCCTACTGCACAATGTACGTGGGCTTTACCCCCAACATGGCCGGACTTCAATCCGGTAACATCACTATTACCGACAATGCCGGGGGAGTGGCTGGAACCGAACAAAACATTGCCGTGTCAGGAACCGGGACGACGGCCGCCACGTCGGTCACTGTTACACCCACAAGCCTTTCTTTCCCCAGTCAGAGTGTGGGAACTATAAGCCCCGCCCAACAGGTTACCGTTACCAACACCGGCACCCAAACACTCAATATTACCAAAATCTCGGCGGGCACTACCGGCGACTACTCCGAGACCGATAACTGCCTCTCCGCGCCCAATAATGGCATCCTCAGCGAGGGAGGGATCTGCACCGTGAAGGTGTTCTTCTCCCCTACGGCCAGCGGCACCCGAACCGGCTCTTTGACCATCAGTGACAACGCCACCGGCAGTCCGCAGAGTGTGTCCCTTACGGGAATAGGCGCCGCGGCCTTCACGCTCTCTACACCCAGCGCCGTAAACCCCGTCTTAATCGGCGCCGACCAGACAACTTTCGTCATCGAGGCGAACGGGCCCACCGGGGCTAACGCTTTTGGCGGCGCCATTTCCCTGACCTGCTCTGCGGGCACCCTCTGCACCTTCAGCACCAATCCCATTTTTGCGAGCGGGGGCGCCGGCAGCACCACTACGATGACCGTGCAGAACCTCACGACCACGATGCCCAATCCTTATACTTTCTCGGTGACAGGGACCAGCGGTTCGCAGTCCTACACGCTTCCGCTAAGTCTTGGGTTCATGGACTATACCCTGACGGCGACCCCATCGAGTGACACGATTCCGGCAGGCGCCATAGCTACCTACTATATCTACATGAATCCCTTGAACGACTTCAACACGGGCCTCTACGGGCAGCCCAACCAGGCAATCATATTGGCATGCGCAACCTCCGCCCCCCAGTTCCCGCCCGATGCTACCTGTAACTGGTCCAATTATGAGCCCACTCCCACGGGCACCAACCCCACCAGTGTCACCCTGACGATCCAAACACAGAAGTATGTCACTCCCACGTATGCCCCACCTCGCTTCCCCAATCTTCCGCCCATAATATTCGGACTCCTCAGCCTTGCCGGGCTGGCGTCTTTGGCATTCGGCAATAGGCGTCGAGCCCGCCGCGGCTGGCTGGGGTCGGGCTGGCTGGGGGTACGCCTGGCAACGCTCAGTCTGATCCTGGCACTCAACTTAGCGCTGACGGCTTGCCGCGCGTCGACGCTGGTAATCTCCGGGACGACCAGCGGAAACTACACCATAACGATCAGCGGTACATTGGCTTCGAATAATGTGGTGGTGCGATATACGACTCTGAACCTGTCCGTGACTGCGTCGCCGATTCCCTAAGCCCGACTCGATGGGGTTTTTGTTACTCAGAATCGGATTACTCAGCCACAGCAGCCGGGCTCAGGCCCGGCTGCCTCTTTTTAGGCGCGATTTCTGCCCTGAAAACTCGACCGGGTTCATTGCCTTCAGCTAACATTCGCCTACAGTGCTCGCATCCGGGTGATCCAAATAGAGGAGGCGGCGAACGGAGACAACGATGAAAGCAGTTTACCTTACCGGTTTGAGGCAAATGGAACTGCGGCAGGTGCCGACGCCTCGCTTGAGCGGGCCGCGCGACGTCTTGCTGCGAGTTGATACGCTGGGCGTCTGCGGTTCGGACGTCCACTACTACACGCAGGGGAAAATCGGATCAGGTGGGGCGATGTTCCCACAACTCCTCGGCCATGAGATCGCCGCGACCGTCCAGGAAGTGGGCCCCGAGGTGAAGACCCTCCATCCTGGCCAGCGCGTAGCCGTTGACCCGCTGGTGGCTTGCGGCGAGTGCGACCAGTGCCGCGCCGGACGCCAGCACACCTGCCGCAAACAGACTTTTCTGGGCAGCTCCGGACAGCCGGGCGCGCTTGTGGAATACCTGGTGATGCCTGCCTCCTGTTGCTTCCCTGTTCCCGACTCACTCAATGACGATGAGGCTGCGGTGGTCGAACCGCTTGCCGTGGGAGTATACGCCGCGCAATTGGCCCAACTGAAGCCCGGCGCGCGTGTGGGAATTGTCGGATCAGGCCCCATCGGTTTGTGCACGCTGCTGGCGATTCGCGCCCAAGGTCAGGCCACTGTTTACGCAACCGACCTGGTGGACGAGCGCCTGGCGGTGGCGCGCGCCTGCGGTGCTGCCTGGACCGGCAACCCCCGGCGCGAAGACGTGGTCGCAGCCGTTCGTCGCCTCGAACCCCTGGGCCTGGACGCCGTGTTTGAATGCGCGGGTGAGCAGGACGCGATCGATCAGGGTCTTGAACTCCTGAAGCCCGGCGGCACGCTGCTGATCGTCGGCATTCCTGAACTTGATCGCATCAGCATGAACATCAGCCTGATGCGCCGGAACGAGTTGCGCATCCTCAACGTGCGCCGCCAAAACGAATGCACGGATCACGCCATCGAACTCATTGCCAGCGGGCGCGTCGACGTGCGGCCCTTGGTCACCCACCATTTTCACTTCGAAGAAACCGCTCGCGCTTTCGAACTCGTCAGCGGGCGGAGCGACGGCGTGGTGAAAGCCATCATCCGCATCTCACAAGAAAAGTGACCGAGCTGCCTTGCGGCCCACTTGCCGCCCTTGACAGCTCTTTAGCAAACCGCTATTCTCCATTTCTGGAAGTCCGGATTTCCGGCTTCCGGAGATTAACCTCCATGAGCAGTATCATTAAAGTACAGCGCAAGGGCCAAGTGACCATTCCCACCCGGATTCGTGTCCAGGTGGGCTTGGCGGATGGCGATCTGGTGGAAGCCAAAGTCCAAAGGGGCAAGATTGTTCTCACGCCAAAAATGGTTGTCGACCGTGAGTACATGCCGGAGCAGCGACGCATCATCGATGCGCGCCTGGCGGAATCCTTGGAACAGGTGAAAAGGGGCGACACGTACGGGCCTTTTGAGACCCACGAAGAGATGGTCACATTTCTCCACCGCGAAGCCAAGAAGGCTCGTTCCAAAAAAACCAGGTCTGTTAAACGCCATGCGCGATGAGGCGCCAACTCACGGCCGCCGCTGTAAAGGACTACACGGAGGCTCCCCCCGATGTCCAGAAAGCATTCGACAAACAAGTGAAACTGCTGGTGGAGAACTTCCGCCACCCCTCGCTCCGCGTCAAGAAATACGATGAGTCGCGGAACATTTGGCAGGCCCGTGTGAACCGCGACTGGCGCTTCTATTTCCTCATCACCGGTGACACCTACCTCATCTTGAACGTCATCCCTCATCCCAAATGACCCCTGATAAGAACGGGCTTGCAGACCCATTTCCCCCCTCATGTCTTTGCGTGAAACGGTCGATGGAAATTAAGGAGGCATCGAGAAGCCGATGCACAAAAAAGCCAGCGGCAGAGCGGCAATCCAGGTTGAACACCATGCCGGGTGGTTCAATTGGGCAAGGAGGCATCCCGGAGTCGTGCTGCTGAGCGCCCTGGCGATGGCAATTCTGGCGCTCCCAAAATCGCCGAAGACTGAGAACACCGAAAGCGATGCCAGCGGCGAGGAAGTACACCTCTTCATTTGACCGGCCAGCGGCTTTGCCGCTCTGGTCGTAGGGGTACGGCTTGCCGTACCCTTTTCTTTATCGCGCCGCCGAACCGAGGGGGTACGGCAAGCCGCACCCTTACAGACCACGCACTGCCGCGTGACCACTGTCAAGAATTGGATGCAAGAGCAGATTACCGATACCTGTAGAGCTTGACGCGCTGGATGGCACGGTCGGGCGCCGAGAGGCGGACTCCGCTGCCGGATTGGCCCATGTTGGCGACTGTGGCCATGTCATAGCGCAGCACGGAATCGTCGCCGCCCAGATAGCGCGTGATCACCCATCTGCCGTTTTCGAAATGGCCGTTCTCCTGGCGGGCGATGCCGGCGATGGGCGGGCCGGGCGTGTTGGGCGTGAAGGTGATTTGCAGATTGTCGCCGGCCAGCAGGTATTCGTCGGGACCGGTAGCCATAAAGATTCCGTAGCCCGTCAGGTCAGGCACCACGTCGGGCGCGCGGCGATTGCGGGGCAGGCCAACATTGAGGATGTAGTCGCCAAGCTGGATTTGCTGTTCGGGCTTCTGCCGGTCGAGCGACGCGGCCGCGATGGTTCCGGTGGACTGGTGCTCCAGAATCAAAGGGGCGAGTTGCGCAAGCGTCTTGTAGGCTACTGAAAACGGCAATGTCTCGACGTCGGGCGGTGGCTGCGAACTGGTGGGCGGCGGCCCGTTGGGGCCGAAGCCCATCAGGCGCACCACGTTGTCGATGCCGAAGGGCGAGTAGCCGATGACGCGCTGTTGGCCGATGGCATAGAAGGCATTGGCGGCGCCGCGTATGCCGCTGGTGGATTCGGGAATGAACAGGGTGTTGCCAGAGCGGCCGTAGCGCGCGATGATGCCGGTGAAATCGGGCAGGTAGATGTCGGGGCAGAGCAGGTCCACTTGCGGAGCACCAGCGCGCCAGATGTCGTGCATGTGGTCCTGCGGGCCGCCGCTGGGATAGTCGCCGGGGCTTTTGTCCGCAGGCTGCACAATCCAGGCGTTGACGTACATGGGGATGGGGCATTCCTTCTTGCCCGCCTCGGCCACGCGGTTGACGTAGCGCGCATAGTTCCAGCCCATGAAGATCTCGTCGGCCTTGGCGCCCTCGCCGAAAACCTCTTCCCACGTTCCGGAGGTCTTGGACCCCGCGGCCTCCCACACCTGTTTGAACTCCGGCAGCAGGTCCTGCTGGTGCCTCACCAGATAGTCCATCAATTCCTTGGGCACGGGCCTGGCGAAGGCTTCGTTGGCAGCCGGAGAGCGGTCGCGCGAGTCGCCCAGCACGCCGACTTCGTTCTCCACCTGAACCATGATCACGCGGTGGCTCACATCCACCTCGCGCGTGTGGCGCATCAAGGCGGCGAAAGCGCGCGCGTCGGCCTCCAGGTTGTTCTGGCTGAGGGTGGAGAGCACCTCGATGGTCTTGCCGCCGCGGATCTGGGCGCGCGGGAAGCGGTCCTGCGCGGCTTTCACCCAAGCGGGCGCAAAGCTGGAGAGCCCGTTTTTCCAACTGGCGAACCAGAGCCAGACGATGTGGACGTTGTTCTGGCGCGCGCTGGCGACGAGCTGATCGACGAGGCGGAAATCGTACTTCCCTTCCTCGGGCTCAATCCAGTCCCAGGCGATGCCGGTCAGGACGGTGTTCATGTGGACTTTGTTGGCGAGCAGCGGCCACACCACTTTCATGCGCTCGGTGTCGGACGACACGGTGTTGCTCAGTTCGCCGGCAAGCGCCAGAAAGGGCTTGCCATCGACGATCAACTGGGTGGCTTGGCCACGTTTTTCCAGATGTGGAACCGTGGGGTCCGCAGGTTTGGTCTGGGCGCGCGCCACGAGGGCTACGAAGGACACAAGGAATGCGCAGACGATGAGTTTTGTGTTGGTCATGTCTTACTCCGGTTCATCGGATCATTGGGCCATCAGTTCATCGAGTAATAGAATCATCGGCTAATCGGTTCACCGAGTCATTGCTTCATCGGATCACTGAACAGCTTCGTGCACAGCCTTCGTACTTTACCATTCATAATTCAGAATTCAGAATTTCATTGATCTCCTTTATTTTCATCAACATCATGGAGAGAGGGCTATAACTCATTTGTTTTCATCAACATCATGGAGAGACGGAAAACAGACATTTTTTCTATACTTGCTTTCAATAACTTACAGAAGAACAGCCTCACTTTTTAATCCCCCTTTTTTTTCGTGACGCCGATCGATGAAAATCTAATAACTATTTTACTTTCAATAACCTAGACTTTTTTGAGATTTTCTCCATTCATTGCTAACCCCTTTTTTTTCTGTTATATCATGGAGAGATGCGCATACTTTTTGATCCGGCTCCCCGCTTTCAAGATAACCCTTTGTATTTGAATGAGATAAATGTTAAGACATTTTGGCGCTAAACGCTAACCACCTTTTGTTTCTAATACATCATGGAGAGCCGCGGTTTTTTCTGAGGCCGACATCTGACGTTCATAGCGTTCAATCCTCAGCAGCAGCCTCCACATGAGCCGCGCGCTTGGGTAGGTGGACCCGGCTTGTCAGCCAAACGGCCCATGCCTAGCGGATCGCCGGACTCTCTTGCAAGCCGCCGGTGACTAGCCACTAACCACTAACCACTAACCACTTGCCCTGCCACCTAGCCTTACTGCGCCATTTCACCCTGACCCAGCTCTCCATACCATCCTCCTGCAAGGCGCTTGCCATAGCCTACCACAATATTTGGAGATTTTCTCATGGCATGAAAAGATTTTTGCCGCGGCGCGCCCAATTGTCCGAACTGACCTGTTGCTCGCTTATTCGCCTTCCTGGTTCAGGAGGGATGGTCGAGTTGGCTATAGTGTTGTGCGACCTGACGCAGACACCGAAAAGCGCGTTCATACTTCCAGCGGGCAGCCCGGAGGTAGCGGTAGCGCGATGTATCCATCAGCCGACGGATTCCTCCGCGGTTCTTACCGAATACGTGCGGTCTTCAGATGTTTATTAACGCGAACGCGAAATGAAAAGCCGCACAGGAATCCGTCGGCTGACAGATACCTGTGCGCTACCCGCTTCAGGCGTGACGAGGTCCGCGGAGAATTCGCGCCGGAAGAGTAATCAGGGCCCGAAGCAATTCGAACACTCCGTCGACGGCAATTCCCAGCAGCCGGAAGGGCAGCGTCAGAATCCAAACCAGCGGATAAAGCAACAACGCCAGAAGCGCCAGCGGCCAGCAGAGGAAGAGAAGAATGCACCAGAGCAGGAATTTCACCATGTGTCTCAACTCCCCGGGAGAATTCACCTCCATTCTACGCCTGGATGCAACCGAAGCGCACGGATTCTGATCCGCAGGAACGCACCGGCTCGAGGCGTCCGCCGTCGGTTCGGGTAGGCGCAGTGCCCTCTATCGCGCCACCAGCCGAATTGGACCGATTAACCCGGAAACCTGCGGCGGCGCCGCGGCGGGGCCGGTGTTTCCACCCGGAGCCCCGGCGCCGAAACGCCTATGGGGTGGCGTCGCCCAGACCTCAATCTCCACCTCGTTGGAGCCGGCTTTTGCAACGTCCGTAACCTCCCATCGGTAGGGCTGCCACGCCCGCGCCTCCAGCTCCTTTCCATTCAGCCGCACTCGCCCGTAGTCCCTCAGCTCGTCGCATTCCAGAAAGAGCCGCTGGCCGGCCGGCAAACTTGGCGCCGTGAACTCTTTCCGGTATACGGCCGGACCGCTGAACGACCCCGCTCCCAGGTCCTGCCAGGATTTCAGTGGCGTGGTGAGTTGCTTCTCATCCAGGTCAAGCGTCCAGTCTCCGCCCAGCTCCACGAGCGTAGTGCCGGACGCCCAAGAGGGCTCCGGAGCGGCGACCCCGCCGGGGAGCGGCCCGACCACGATAACTTTCGTTTCATAGGGTGCGAGCACCAGCGGAAAGCGCGCAGAATCGTTTTCCGCCGTAGCGGCAGCGAGCACGTGAATCTGCCCCGTGCCCAAGTCCCACACCTGAGCCTGCCCGCGGCCGGCGACGGTGGTAGTGCGCGACTGCGGCTGGTCACTCTCATTGAAGAAGAAGTACATCTCGGCGTCACGCCAGCTCCGGTGCGTGTAGGTCAGCCGTGGGCAGGGGCTGTCGAGCGTCACATCCGGTTTCGGCAGGGCTGCGATGACGCGGGGCGTGATGCCTCCCGAGGGCTCGATGAGCGTGGCGAAGCTCAGGTCGGGCGCGTCGTGGGCGTGCAAAAACGTCTTGTCCACCACCAGGCGCGGAGTCTTGCCCACGAAGATCACCTTGCCGCCCGCTTGGACGAAGGCCCGAAAGCGTTCCAGGCCGACCCGCGAGATCACCGTCGAGGACGGAACCACGATGGCCCGGTAAACCTGGCCGCTGAGGTTCTGGAAGCCGCCGTTCTCGATAGTCGCCACCGAGCTGAGCGATTGCTCGTCGAAGTAATCCCAATCCACCTGGTGTTCGAGCAACTGCCAGCCCAGCTTGGTGGTGCTGCGGTCGGCCTCTTCGTCGCCCATCCACATGCTGCTGGCGGGATGGTAGAGGCCCACCTGCGCCGCCGGGCGGCCGATGGCCATCAAATAGCCCGCCCGGTTGGTGTACCACGCCAGCATGGACGCCTGCGGCGGTATGGGGGACGCAGGTCCGGCCGGGTTCCCGCCGCCCCCGCCCGCCCGGCCCACCGGAATGCGGATCTGAAGGGCATTCAGTCCGCGCACCAGTTGAAAGTCCAACTGGAACTTGCCGTCGATCCCCAGCCCACCGCCCTCTTCCGCCCAAACCTTGGGCTTGCCGAACAGATGCGCCGCGGAGGAAGCGAGCTTGGGGAAGTTATTGTTGACGTCCCACTTCCCATCCGGCGTGTGAATGGCGTCGGGAACAAGCTGATCCAGATTATCGACTCCAGGGACCTCCACGTAACGGTTGTCGCGGAAGTAGTCCCCCTCATTGCGGATAAGATCCTCGCCGCGCGACAGGTTCAACATCAACTCTTCGTGGTTCAGGTGGACAAGGTACTCGAGGCGGTTCTGGGCACACCACTCGGCCTGCACCCCGAAGAAGGTATTGCGGAAAATCCCGCTCCAGACATCCCAGAAGTCCGCCTTGGCGCGCCACGCTTCGTCGCTCATCTTGGGCGCGAAGAACAGGGGCAGATAGGGCTGGAGGTCGTAGCCCTTCTGTTGCTGGAATTCGTCCAGCAGCTTGGGAGTCCAGGGCATGAAGCCGGTGTAGTCGGGCTCGTCGCCGAAGAAGCCCAGCACGGTATTGCCGAACTCCTGGCCAAACAGCCCCTTGTAAACCTCATGCGTGGTCCTTAGAAAAGCGCGCGTGGCGTCTGGGTTGAGGTAGTCGATGAGCGAGTACAGGCTGTCTTTAGAGTATGTTCCGTCGGCACGGTTGATGTAGCGGGTGGGCGAGCTGCGGAAAACGTGCCGCACGAGCACCACCTCCAGCGGCCGGGGCGAACGGACAGGCCCGGCCGGGGGCGGTGGCGCGATCCACTTGATCTGCCCGTTGCGGATGGGCACAATCTGGGCGGTTCCCGTGGCGGGATCGGCGAAAAACGCGCCCAGCGTGTCGGGCGGCGCGGGCAGGGAGAGTGTTTGGCCCGGCGCCACGCTGATGCGCACGTCGGCGACAATCCCCTGCATGCAGAGTTGTGGGTATTCCTCGCTGATCTTGCCGCCGGCAAAGCCGCTGGGGTAGCTGCCTTCGTCCGCCAGCCAGACCTTCATGCCGCGCTTGCGGGCCTCTTCGACGGCAAACTTGGTGAGCGCGAGGTGTTCGGGTGAAAGGTATTTGGGAGTCATGCCACGTGCCGGGCCGAAGTTGACGACGTAAACCCCATTGGCCACCAACTGGTCGAACTCCTGAACAATCCTTTCTTTGGTAAGCTCGCCTCCCCAAATGGCCCAGTGGATGGCCCCGTACTCGCGCGGCGGCGCCTGGAAATTCGCGGCCACCTCGCGCACCGATGGGACCGTAATCTGCTGCCAGGGACGCTCCGCCGGCAACGCTGAGCCCAGGAGTAGAAAGAGCAAGATAGTGATTGCAGTCTTCATATCGCGCCACCTCGGGAGCCTTATCGGTCCTTATCGGGCCAGAAGTATACTCCGCTCACCAGATCTTTTCGAACCGGCTATCCCGCCGCGCCAGCGGGCAGGGGTTCAAAGGGTTGGTTGAGCCAAGCGAACAGGTCGCGATAAACGAACAGTTGGCCTTCCCTCCACAACCTCCGCATACCCCTCTCCAATGCTTCAAGTGCCGCTTCGCTACCGCCCTCGCATGGCTGGGGGCCAGGGTGGCTCGCTACGCCTTCCCTGTACGACTCTTTCATTCGCTACTTCCTGCCGCTTTATCCCGGCGCTATCCAGAGTTTCACTTTGCGCCAGCCCGCGGGACACAGGGGTTTGGCGGTGGGGCTCCGAGAGCTTTGTCGAGGTTGGCGAGCATCCAGCGAAGGGTGACGCCCGCGTTGTATGCGGCGGCCGTGTTCTGAGCGTCGTTGAGCGGGGGAACGGAGACATCGGCGTCGAAGTAGGTTAAGCGGTCGGTGATGGTGGAGAGGAACATGAAGGGCGCCTCAGGGCAGGAGAGACGGATGAGGCCGTGAGTGGTCTCTATCGAGACCGGACGATTGGGGTGGCAGGAAGCGGCGTAAGCGGCAACGGTTTCCGGGTCCTTGTATTTGTACTCGCCGTAGTTAGTTACATTGAGCGTGCCGAGCCCGACGTCGGTGAATCCGACAGTGACGACAGGCGCATCGGAGCTATTGCGCTTGAGCGGAAGGAAATGGAGAAGCGCCGACGCGGCATCAAAGGAAGCGAGTTGCGCAAAGAGCTTGGGCGTGAGCGTGCTGGAAATGAGTTGGTCGGAGCGGCCGTTCCAGGTGCTGAGTGGGTTTTCACCGTTTGGATGCGCATCGTGCAGGAAGACAGCGGTGCCGATGGCGATGCCACCGTTACGGCTGGGAGATGTGGTCGCGGAGCTGGCGGTGCCGACCGCGACGACGAGATCCGGAGTAGGTTTGCTGGCGAAGATTTGCGGGAGGAGTGCGGCTTTCATGCTGCTGCTGGATTGGCAACTGCTATCCACGTTGTTGAGGAGATCGGAGACGCACCAGACTTCGGCCTGGAACTTGACGTAGCCGAATACCGCTCGTGGGTTCAGAAAAGGAGGTGCTATGCCGGCAGGGCGCTGTAAGGGAGAGTTGAGCGGCTTGGGCCAAGGTGCGTTTTGTTGCGGGCATGCATTGCTGTTGAGCATGGCGGCGATCGCGGGCTCGCATTCCCACCACTTGTTGATGACAATGACGATGCGCATCGGCGTGTCCTCGTTGGATTTTAGATTGGCCGATTTGTTCCGCACGGAGCGATTGGATGGTAACGTAGAAAGGTACGCGTGCGCAACAAATTATGTGGAAATCGCTACGTCAAATTTTCAGTCGGCTGGCTGGCGCATCACAGCGCGGCTCTGTGGCTCATCCGCGTCGCTCACCAATATCGCAGAGTTTCGCTCTGCGCAATCCAGGTATGTCGAGCATGTTCGACAGAGTTTCAGTCTGCGCCAGTCAGCCAAAATGATGGACTAAGGGGAGCAGGGAAGCGTGGTAGCTGAGAGTCATTAGGACGCAAAATCAATCGCGATGACCTCATGAAGGCCGATGGTGGGGATTTCCAGGTCAATGGAATCCTCGTCTTGCCGAAAGGGAATCTCTTGCTTTGCCACCAGCAATTGGACCTTCGCGATGTGCTTGCGGTTGGGAATAAGGATGCGCACCTGCTGGCGCGGCAGGGGCATGATCTCCCGCAGTGGTCCCTTCATCATCATGGGATTGGTCAGATTCACGAGATGAACGGTCAGGGAGTTCTTTTGCGTCCAGATGGAGAGGTCAAGGACGCCGGCACCTTGGACAGAAACCGGCGCCGGCTCGTTCGTGGCCCATAGGACTGCGTTGCGCAGCAACTTCCCGTGGTCTACATCCAGCACCTCCCAGAAGGTACGGTCCACATCCCAAGGAAAGTACACCACCCGTCCGCGTCCAATTTGACGAATGAATATTCCCGCTTCATCCGTCGTGGCCGGGCGCGGGAAGACCTCTTCCATGGGAAGATCCGGATAAGAGGGAACGACCCTCAGCGGAGAATATGCGCCTGCTTCCACCGGTTTCACAATCACTCGATTCACGCCGTTGATGATGCGAGTTGCATCTTCCAACCCGGCGAGCAGGGGATGGAAACGGCCGGTCGCCGGGTCCTTTTCCAAAGTCAGATAGGAATTCAGCATGGGCCCTTCCACCCGGCCGGCAAACGACGCCCCGAAGAGGGAGGCAAGGCCGAAGTCCTGCCTCCGCACGCCCCATTCGTCATAGAGCGACGTTTCATAAGTGGCGATAACACTCCCGCCCCCATTCACATATTCATGGAGCTGGTCGCACTGTTTCGTCGATAGGACCGCAATATTCGGCAGGATTAGCGTACGGAAAGGCCCCAGGTGCTCGGAATCGAGCAACCCGTCATGGACCATCTCGAAGGGAATCCGGGCCTCAACGAGCGCCTGATAAAAGCCCAGGGCGGCATCTTCCACCTTGGACTGCGCCTGCTCACCTCCATAGAATGTGGCGGTTTGCTGCGAATACACCATGGCCACGCGGGCCAGCGAGGCTTGATTTCGCAGATATCGCTCATGGCGATAGTGCCAGTCGTAGATCTCCTCGACGACGGGGAGCCATCGCCGGTCGATCGGCTTGGCATTGAATTTGGTGAACCAGGGGCGCAAACCGTGCGCCATGCCGTCGGCAACCCACAGCCGGATCTCGTCGCCACTTTGCACGGAGTCCTTCCACCGATACTTGTCGGCATTTCCGACACTGAAGATCCCGGCAATCGCCTTTTGCCCCAAGGTGGCACGGTATTCCTTGCCATTCTTACCGTTGGCCCAGGGCGCCATGACTCCACTGCGCCCTTGTCGATCCGCGAACAGGGTCGGGGCTAGCTCGCCGATGGTTTTCATGTCGAGGGCGCTCAGAGCCCCGCCTCCGGCATTAGGGATGAAGCTCGCACCCGGATTGATATCCTTAATGGCGGAATCCCAGAGGCGCCAGAGTTCGAAAAGCCGCTGCTGGCGCCAAACGATGTACTGGCGTCGCACCGGATTCTGCGGATCGTTGGTGCGCGGCAAGTCCATTCCTGAGAACGCCCGGAAGTTCTCCTGACAGTGAAGGCAGTAGCACATGCCGGAGCCCAGCCAACGGTTCGAGAAAATTCCATCGAGGTGATAGCGCCGCATGATCTCCCTGGTCACGGCGGTCATGAACTCGAAGTTGTACGGGCCGAGGGCGCAAGTAATCCAGAAGTCCGGATCCGAATTGTGCCGCTGCTTTCTGCCCTCCGCGTCAACCATGAGCCAGTCCGGATGCGCGTCGTAGACATCCTGATGCACGGCATGAGGGTCCGTCCGGCCAATCACATTCATTCCCAAATCGCGGCAACCCTTGACCATTTCGCCGAAAGGATCGGTATTCTCCAGCCACTTACTTCGGTAATGAAGAGGAATTTGGGTGGGATAAAAGGCGACGCAACCTCCGGCGCTGAGGCATGCGGCGTCGGCATGGATGCGGCGGAAATAGTCCAGCCAGAATTTGGGATCGTAGTTGCCCGGATCGTCCTCGACAAAGGCGAGCTGCGCCCAGCGCATCGGGCGGTCGTACCATCCTAGGGGGTCTCGCCCGGTTAGTTCCCCCGACCTGCCCGGGCTGCCCGTGGCCAGCAACGACCCGATGGCAATCGATTGCAGAAAATCGCGCCGGTTTACCATGACCAAAGCCTCCGCCTCTTCTTACACGACACTAGAATTTAACCATGATGTCGATGTCGATCAGGTTTTCGTCCTTGCGAAGATCCGGGAACCAGAGACCGCCGTTGCCGTTGCTGGCGCAGAACGTAAGCGCCTGGGCCAGGGTCAGATCCGTGTTATTGGTCGGGTTGTACGCCGCTGCGCCGCTGTTGCAGGCGTAAGCGGTCGGGTAGCCGTTATTGCCACCAGGAGGCGTGATGCCTCCCCGGCCCGACCAATACGGCACATCCGCGTGGCGATAGGCATACTCCCAGCGGAAGGTGATGTACTGCTTGGGCATCCAATCGAAAGTGAAGGAGCTATCCCAGGCTTTGAACTTGTCCCCAGGATTTACCGGAATGTAAGGTGAATTCGTTGCTGCGGATACGGCGTCTTCTCCATTGATGGGCGGGAGGAGCGCCAAATAGCGTCCCGGGTTATTGATCTGGCCGCCGCCTACCGTTACTGCGTACAGGTCCTTGCGGAACCAGAATCGATTGTAGATCATATAGCCGACGAAACTCTGTTTGGGACCGCCCGCGTGGTTGCCGGTGCAGCTCACGCCGCCACCATATTCACAACCCAAATCGCCCGTGAACGTGGCCGCTATTTTGTCTAGGAACTTCGCCGGTTGGTCATAATATTTCACCTCGACGCTGTTGTCGGTGTGGATACGGTCGCGGTTGGGTGTGAACAGGTCATCGCGGCCCAGACCATAATTGTTCGAAATGACGTTCATCCACGAAAAAGGAGTCCACTTAAGCTGCCCTCCCAGACCCGGCCGGTTGTTGGCCGTGCCGAGGGACTGCCATCCATTGATGAACCAGGGCTCAATCTTCAAGTGTGCGGTGGGGAAAATTTGTATGCGCACTCCATTGAAAAACCATGGGGTGTTGGAAGAAAGATAGGATGGCTGGTAGGCCCAGTTATCGAAATTGTAGTAGCTGAACAGGCCGATGTAGGACGTGAAGATTCCCGCATCCAAGTTGATCCCGTGCAGGGCGTTAAAATGGTACCCTCCGTACGCTTCCGATACATAGCGGTACGCCGTGAACAGATCCCATTGGCCGTTTCCCGGGCTGGCGTCATTGCGTGGCGTCACGGAGTACATACCGAACTGGGTCATCAACCTGGCGCGAACGTTGTCATAGTGGAAATCACCGCCGACACCGAGTTGCTCAACCTGGACCTCTTGTGACCGGAAGAGTTCGCTCGACCCCCCCATCGAGTGGTCCTTGGGATGGTTGAAGTCGTAGGTGTAGGTAATGTCGGCCCGAATCTCCGGCGTAAAGAATTTCGAGTCCCAAAAGATTTCCTTGGTACGGGGGTTGCCGTTGAGCCAGGTCCAGTCTGCGTCTGAGAACGGATCGATCTTCTTCTTTTGGTCAGGGAGAGGCGCGGCCTCCTGCGCCAGTGCCGCTGGAGTCGCACTCGCGAAGGTGGTCTCGGCGGGTTTAGCGGCCGACGGCGCCCCGGGAATGGGCGTCAGGGGAAAGTTCACCGCCTCTTCTTTGGCCGCTGGTTTCGGGTTCACGCCAGCAGATCCATCCCGCGACGCAATGAGGGGATTAGCCGGAGTGGAAGCGGCGCCCTGAGCAGAGGCTGTTACCGGTGCGGGCTGGGTCGTCGCCATCGCAGTCGCGTTGGTCTCGGGCTGGGAAGCAACAGGCATGGGCTGGGTCGGGAGGGGAGCCGGAGGGGCCCCCTTAGCCTCCTCGCCTTCCAGCACCGTCAAGCGTTGCGCCAATTGGTTGAGCTGATCGCGCAATTGTCTTACCCGTTCCGCAAGTGGTTCTTGGTCCGGGTTCTCGTTTAGGAGTTGTCCGTGCGTGTCAACGGTGCGGGCCGGATCAGTCGATTCCTTGGGATTGTTCGGAACTGCCGGAGTCATCTCAACGAGAAAACTCTGTGGTGCTGCCAGTTCGACAGTGATCACGGTGGAGCTTCCGAATCCTGCTTTGCTTGCCGTCAATTGGTAGCGCCCCGGTTGGAGATTCTCAACCAGGAAAGCTCCATGCTCGTTGCTGACGACGCTGCGTTCCGTGTTCTCGTCCACACGGTGCAGAACAACTTGCACTCCCGGCAGCGGCAATCCATTGTCAGTGCGTGTGAACCCATGAAGGCCGCCGGGCATCGATTGGCCGTATGCCAGAGATGATGACAGGACCACCGCTAATGCCAAAAGGCTGCGCATTCTCACCATGGTAATAACCTCCCAGGTGACGATCCGAAGATTCAGAAATAGAATTCAAATTGGAAATGTGGGCTTAAACTCAGGCCTGCTCCACGATGAAATACGGTTGACTCGACAAATGCTCGCCCAGCCCCGGATAAAGCCACGCCCAACCACCCCCAGTGCGAAGCTCAAAGAAGTATTGGAGCGCATAGGGTGATTGCGTGTAGCTTCCCGGAATGAGCGCTGTGTGCCGGTTCAACTGTGCTTGCATTTCTTGCCTTTGATAGTACTCACCCTGATTCACATGTCGGAAAACGAGACTGACGGTAATTCCCTCGAAGCCCTTGCGGGGCTCCACGGAAAGCTCCACCGGCAAGGGCTGCCCGGCCTCGAAATGAGCGGGCGACGCGTGCCGGCACGGCAGGGAAGGCCGCATGGGCGGCGACAAGACCTCGTGTATCGCATTCCGAACCTTTTCACGGTTTGTGCTCTCGGAACTGACTGCGGCTTCCTTCGCCTTCACCAGGCGATTCTCCATATCCCGAATGTCGTCGTCGATGGCGGGCAGGCGGTCCTGCCAACAACCGCGAAGGTTGGTTTCCGACCCATAAGTGATGTCCGCCAGGTAAACACCCTTCGCTTGATTTGCAGCATCCGCCCAGTGGACACGCGCGCGGCGGTAAGCTCCGAGCGCTTCCTCGAGCGCCGTCATGTCCCCCGATTGTTCGTAAAGCGCGTAGAGCGTTCCACTGCGGAGCTGCCACGCGAAAAATTGTCCGAGGGCGCTCTGGATGGCCACGTCAACCGCCATGCGCCGGAACTCCGGAGCGCGCGGATCGCTTGACCGCGCCTTGGCCGCGGCAAGGCTCTGATCGGCCGCCTCGGCGAACCCTTCCAGCCACGCGGCCACTTCGGGGGGCGCGTATTTGGCGAGGGGATTTCCCTCCAGCAGAGCCTTCGCAAAGTCATTGATTTGAGCGAACATTTCCGGATCGAACGAGCTGACATTGGCGAAAGTCTTGGGCGGCATAGTATCTCGGTAAAGATGGTTCTTGGTCTCATCAACGATGGGCATATTCGTGTAAATCTCGGGCCAGTAATTATTATTGGCGCCGGAAAGCCCCCGCGCTGCCAGCACCAGAGGCAGAATGCGGCTGGCGTTGCCGAGCGCCTCCTCGGTAGCGGAAGATGCCGCCCGGAATTGCTTGCGCAGAAACCGACGGTATGTGTCGGGAGGGGTATCGGAATTATAGAGGTGTCGCCCCCAAACACGGTAGGAGTAGAGAAACTTCTCCCAATCATAGCGGGGAGTCAGGGAATCGTCGGCATAAGCGCATCTGCCCCCCGGCAAGCCCGAGCCGTGCCGTCCCTTAAACGAAAGGGGTTCAAAAAGGTCCATTCCCTGGGCGCCACAGAAGCTCGCGGTGCGCGCGTCGGCCGCTGCCATCACCGGATCTCCCCACAACAGGCACCGCTGCGTTCCCGGCCAGATGCGAACGATGATTCCATAGCGGCGGTCCCGCTTCAATAAGTCGCCATAACCGTAACGCAAAATTCTTCTCGCCCCGGAACTGAGGGCGAAGAACCCTTCTGCCTTCTGGTCGAGCGGCGGCATTTCTATCTGGCGGATCGACGCGGGCTGGTAGGGCAACCCGTTGTGTTCGGCCCAGTATTTCGGCGAAATGGTGACCGGCACTCCCACGGCAAGCGCCCTATCGATCATCGGCTGGCTCATGCCTTTGGCGTGCATGTTGATTTCAATTTGCCGTCCGGACTGCTTAATGGCCTCAAACACCGTTGGCCAGAATGATTGGTTTCCCTCCGGGATGCCGCTCTCCCCGTGAACCCGGAACGCCAGGCCGGTGATGCTCGGGCACGCTTCCAGCAGGGCGCGGAGCGCGTCCCGGCAATACGGAGCGTGAGTTTCAGGAGTAAGACCCTCGATGGTGTAGTTGGGGTCAGAGCCTTTGGGCCATTCATAGGCGTGGGTCCAGAGTCCTAGATGGAAATCCAAGCCGCGGGCGGCCGCCTGGTCACTGATCCAGCGCAGCATTTCGAGGTTATGGTCGCGCTCTTCGTCCGCAAGCCCCACCGCGCGCACGTTGTATCCGGGAACGGCCAACAGGAAGGGATAGGCGAAATAAAAGTAAGCGTCGGTTACACGGTGAGGGTAATCGTAGCCGATGCCAAAGCTAAGCGTGAAGCGGTTGAATCGCTGGGTGGCCAGCATGGTGAGGTACGGCGGCCACATCGAACGGTCGTTATACCAGGGTTTGTCCTCCACATCGCTTACGAAACAGCGGTCCACAGAACGCACCACATTGGCGGGGCGCTCGATAATGGGCGTGGGCACCTCGAGAGCCTCGAAGGGATCGTCTGCATAATTCACCCGGTCCGCAAATTCCAACAAAGCGTAGACCAGGCCGCGGGCGTCTGCACCGCTAGCCAGGAGCAACGGCTGGCCGGCAGCCTTTCCTGACACAAGGGCCAAGGACTCCGGGGCCGTCGCGGCGCGGACGCCTGATTTCTCCAGGATTTCCGGGGCCTGTCCTGCCGCTGCACCGGAGACAAGAATGCAAAGGTCGCCCGCAGCGGCTTGCTCGATGCTTTGGTGGAATAGCACCGCAACGCCGCGCGCCGCAAGCGACCGCTTAAGCTCCTGGACGGCCCATTCGACCGGCGCAGGTGCAGCCACCGGGTCGCTTGGCGTGCGGATGATAGATACACTGCGTCCGGAGGCCGCAAACGCTCCATTGACCATGCCCGCTCCCCCGGCGAGAGCGGTCTTCTTCAAAAATTCACGGCGATTGATCCATGCTTCACTCAGCAGCCGCATGTCCACTCCTTTTCCAACAAGAATAACCGAACTCGGCGCTTTTCGATGCACCGAACTCACGGGCAGCAATTTCACCGCCTTCGCGCTGACTTCGCTTCTGCCGGGGACGGGGTTCGACGTGCACATTGCCAAGATGGTGAATTAGCTCCCAATTCTCGCGACGCTTAACCGCTCTTAGGGGTTGCCGGAAGGCTTGGGGACAAGAATGCGGCAAACGGGGCCTGGCGCATCTATTGTCGGTCAGGTGATGCGAAAGATCCGAGCTTGACACCGGCGGGTGACGGGCGCTGGGTTTTGCGCAAAGATAAAGTTTAAATCGGAAATTCCGGTTCAGAATAGACCTGCACCGCCCTTAATCCTGGCTGAAATCGGCCACCTCATTGGCCGAAATCGGCCACCACAGCCGGTTTCGCGTTCTGAAACCCAGACAGATGCCCACGCCTAACGCTCGTTTCCTCAGGTAGTTAAAAAATTTTTACAATTTCTCGGGTTTGGTAGGCATCCTGCTGACTCCACGGCAGCCGAAAGCGCGGAGCTCGAATCAACAAGATCGAGCGAGGTGCGTCTTTGAAAGACCGAATTCTTTTGATCACGCTGGGAGTTATCTCACTGGTGCTGCTTGGGCCGCAGAGGGTGAAGGCTCAAGATGAGGCCGCGCCCGCAGTCGCACGCATTAGTGTGGCTCAGGGTGACGTATCCACCATGCGCGGCGATTCCAAGGACTGGGTGGCGACCACGGCGAACGCTCCCGTGGTGCACGGCGACACCATTGCCACGGGTCCAGGTTCCCGCACGGAACTTCAACTCGATTACGCCAACGTCTTGCGTCTGGACCAGGGCGCCGAAGCCAAGGTGGCGGAACTGACCCGCACGCGCATCCAGATCCAGGTGGCTTCGGGGCTGGTGGACTTCGCGGTTTTTAATGGCACCGAGGCAGACGTTGAGATCGACACGCCCAACATGGCTATTCACCCGCTAGTAGGCCAGGGCATCTATCGCATCCAGGTGAATTCGCCGGAGAGCACTCAGCTTACGGTCTCGAGCGGCCGCGCGGAAGTTACCACTCCGCAAGGCGGCACGAACGTCGACAAGGGCCAGGTCATTTATGTGAAGGGCGCGGATAATCCTGAGTATCGGATGGCGCAGCGGAATGACCAAGACGACTGGGATCGCTGGAATGACGATCGCGACCGCACCATCACCGACGCGCAAGCCTGGCAACACACCAATCGCTATTACATCGGATCGGAAGATCTCGAGCGGTACGGCGACTGGGTTCAGATACCGGGGTACAACTGGTGCTGGACGCCTTATGTTGATGCGGGCTGGGTGCCTTACCGTGATGGGCGCTGGGTGTCGGATCCCTATTACCAATGGACCTGGGTAGGTTACGAGCCCTGGGGCTGGGCGCCGTACCACTACGGGCGTTGGTTCTCTTATGACGGCAAATGGTACTGGTGCCCGGCAGTGGGATTCGATGGCCCGCGCCCGATTTGGGCGCCGGGCTATGTTGCCTTCCTCGGTTTTGGTGGCCCCCATGGAGAGTCCGGATCGGGCGTGGGATTCGACTCGATCGGCTGGTGCCCGTTGGGCCCGCGTGACCGCCTTAACCCCTGGTGGGGACGCGGCCGAGGCTTCAACAGTACAGACATCAATAACCTTAACGCCGTTCCCGCGCCGAGGTTAAACGACCCTCCCGGACGAAACTATGGGACGAACCTTCAGGCGGTCATGACGAATGCGCACATGCGCAGCGCGATCACGACGGTTTCCGCGCTGAACTTTGCCAACGGGCGCATTGCGCACAACCTCCAGCCCGTGAGCAGCGACATGCTACAGCAGGGGAGCCTGATGCAGGGCACGTTGCCCGTCACACCTACCAAAGCCAGTCTCCAGCCGCTGAACCGGCCCGTGAACCGCGCGGCCTTGGCGACCCCAGCACATAACCAGCATTTCGTTACCCGAAGCGCGGGGCCGGCTGCACGCGCTTCCATACCTGCGGAGCAGATGAATCCCTTGGCAAATGGCCAGCGTGAGGGTGGTAACGTACCGGCGCGTGCCGGTTCGATGCCGCCCGCGACGCGCCCGGGCATGGGTTCACGACAGAACACCACCCTCGGCGCCCAAACCGCGAGGCCCTGGGCAGGGCAGCCTGGAACGCCGGCCGGCTGGCCGCAGTTTGGTCGAGACAACCAGATCACCCGCTCAACTGAGTCTCGGAATAAACCCAGTGCTGGCGGGCCACAAAAGGCTGCGCCCGCTCCCCCGAACGTGCAAACACGCCCATTGACTCCGGCGCCGCAAGGTAACCAGGGCGGTTGGCAGCGCTTCGGCTCGCAGCCTGCCCCCGTCAACCGTGGTGCAGGGGACGCTGCCACCCAAGGCCAAAGTGGATGGAAACGCTTTGAGCCCTCGGCCACAGGTGGGGCGAGTTCTCTCGCGCCACGTGGGGGAGAACACAGGGTCTGAAGATCAGGATGACAGGCTGTGTGGAGCACGGGGGCAGTGGTTCCTTCAACTGTTAGCGGTTGTAGGTGTACAGAGGGGAGATGGCGAAGTTTGTCACAAATCCCTTTCGACTTTTAGGGGGTAAACACCACCATGCGAAAGAATGTAACTAAGGTTACGCTTATCGTCCTCGTTATGACTTGTCTTGCTTATCCCATCCAGGCCGCCACGCGAGTTCGAGTTGAGGCGGGCACCAAGTTACCCGTGCGCATTGACCGTGGCATCAGCACCAAAGACTTTAACCAGTGGCACTCGTTCGGTCCAGTGCATGCCGTTTCTGGCACGCTGGTGCAGGACATTGTGGGGCCGGACGGGCAAGTGGCGCTGCTGGCAGGCACCAAAATCAGCGTTGCGGTGCTCGAGTGCAAACGCGCCGGACACCTGGTGGGTCGATCGAAGCTGCGGGTGGGTCTTTATTCGGTGGCCACGCCGAACGGTGAAGTGGTTCCGGTTGACGGGTATCCCACGACTTTGAATTACCGCAAAGTTGACCGCGAGGGCACCGAGCACGGACGTCGGGGGCTGGTGAAGGACGGCGCTGTGGACATGGCGTCAGTGGTTACGGGCGCGGGGGTTGGCTTTGTGGTGGCCGGGCCGATTGGGGCCGCAGTGGGCGGCGGCGGTGGTCTGTTGGTTGCGGCGGCGTGGACAGTGATTCGGCGCGGCCCGGATATCACGGTCCCCCCGGGCACCGTGGTGGAATTTGTGGTCGGCCGGCCGGTGTCCTTCGTCCCTACCGGTGAGGTGATTGAGGACGGCGGCAATCTGCAAACGTCCCGATGGGGCCGCGGCGAAGTGATCCCGCCTTCGGAGGACCTGCTGGCGATGGCGGACCAGCTCAATACCGATCCCAATGGCGTGCTCGAACAATTGAAGGAGATCAAATTCAAAGAGCGCTCCAGCGTGGACCGGACGTTTGGGAAATACCTGGAAGCGATGGCGCGCTATCAAAAAGGCGACCACGGCAAGGACACTCTCAAGTTGATGCGTGAGGCTTATCAAGAGGGCCAAGCCTCGCCGCTCACCCCGTCCGCGCGCGCCGAAATGGCCCGCAACCTGGTGGTGATGATTCGCAGCACCGAGACCGACTGGGAGCGCGATCCGCTCCTCAACAATCCCGAGGTCCAGGCGGCGCTGGTGGAGGAAATGCGATGAAACGCGCGTTTATTCTTGTCATGTTCTGCGGCGCAATGGTAAGTCTGGCGCTCGCGCAGCGCGCCGCGCCCACCGCGGTGGTGGCCGCACCTCCCCCCCCTGAGACGGTAGGGTCCGCCCCGGTGGAAGTCACCGGGCCTGGCCCCACGGCAGTGCCCGGCACGTTGGGCAATACGCCCAACGTTGTCCCGGACGCCCAGGAGGCGCGCGAACTGCCGTTGGATTCAGAAGCATTCGACGTGCGCGTGCATCGCCGCGTCACGGAGTACAACCTGCGTCACGAACAGCGTGAGCATAAAATGTCCTCGTATGACCAGGCCACCGTGCGGGACCCGGGGCTGGTGCGCTTCGCCGACCCGCGCAAAGTGCAAGTGGAGCTGAGCGACGAACTCGACCGCGAGCGGACCAGCGAAGAACTAAGCGCGGACTATGCGGAACAGGCGCACGACGTTCAGGGCAAGACCCAGGCCTTGCAGGAGTTCGTGGCCAAACGGCGGCTGACGCTCGACGAGTTGAACAAACACGATGGCCCCTCACGCCGCCCGGACCTGGAAACGGCGCTGGCCAACCTCGCCCGCCAGCCCTCATCGCCGGAGACCCTGGCGGCCATGCGCGAAATCGATCGGCGGCTGTCGGAGACCGATCGCGACGAAAAAGACTTGCCGGCCCAATTGTCACAGGCACAACAGGAAACTGCGGACGCGGCGAAAGAACTCGCCAAGCTCCAGGTCCTCCAGCAAGCTTACGAGAAAGAGGCAAAAACCTTCACGGCGGACGCGCTCTCCGCGCGCCAAAACCGCCTGCGCCTCGCCAACAAGCTGGAATACTTCGTCGTCCGCGCCCAGGCGGAAGATACCCTGGAGCAAGGCCGGAAATCGCTGGAGGCCGTGGAGCACCTCTCGGCCAGCTCCCAGGTTGAAGATCTGCTCAGAGAGCCGGGGTCCACCACCAAGTCGGACGCCAACATGGAACAGATGCGAGAGTGCATCGAAAAATCAGGCGATGTGCGAGCTTGCCGCCAAGCATCGCACCAGGAGTAAGCTATGCGCGCCCAACCGCTAAAACAAAATATCTCTTCTCGCGCTTCGCGAAACCTTTTCCCCTTGGCCGCTGCCACGGCTCTACTGCTTGCGCTTGTCCCCATCGCGCGCGCGCAGAGCGTCGATTTCGATCCGGCGGCAATTAGCAAACAGCGCGCCGCTATTTTGTTGAAGGCTATTCACGCGCCGATCGCCGACCTGGAAAATGATGTAAATCATCTGGCCGTGCTGTCGGAAACGTGCCGGGCCGAATCCGGCGCCAAAGCCTGTGGGTTGTCGGACAGACCCCTCGAATCAGGGAAACTGGAAGACCGCTATGCCTACTACGTCAGGGGGCCGGTGGAAGCACATGCCAGCGGGCGGCAGGCCAAAATCGACAGACACAATTGGGAAGCGCCCGCCTCTGCTTCCCAATGAGCTGGTGAAGGCAAAATCCTGATCTCGTGGAAAGAAGGGGATGACTCGCGTGAAGATCCTCTCGACGCCGATCTTTCTCGTCACTTCGTGCGCGGGAGTCCTTTTCCTGGGCTCCGCCACCCTGCCGGGGGCGCCTCAGCAAATACCGGGAGCCCGCACCTCCGTTCCTTCCAAACGCTCCAAGGCGGCGAAGCCCACCGGACATAAGGCACCCACGCTCACAGGGCACAAGGCAACGAATCCCACCTGGCATTCCGGGCCCGCTACGTCGCCACTGGAGACGGAGATTGTACCCGCGCGCCCTCCTGCCGCCCCGCCCCGAGTGTCGGCTTCTCTCAACTCTTCTGCAACACAGAAGAAGTCGGCGGCTGTGAACCTGCGTGCTGCGCCGCCGGCGCGTTCGATTCTAGTCACGCAAGGTATTCCGCCGGCTGCGGTGGAGCAACCGTCCAAGGCAAACGCGGATCAGCCCGGCGCCTCAATCTCTCCTGATCCTGAGGCCCAGCGCGTCCAGGACGAGTTCGCGCACCTGCGCCAGGATGCCGCTGCCCGGCGAGCCTTCTACGACGATCTGCTCGGCACGGTGGAGCGGGTGCGCGCAGGCACGCGGGATGAAAACTCGGCGGTGGAGGAGAAACCTGTCTCGTTCCAACCCGCCCCACGTCCCTCCGGCAATACATCCATTGAACCCGTTACTCCGCCGCACTTGCCAGAACTTATACCGCCGCAGGAGCCTCCGAAACCTCCCGCGCCACAATCATCCTTGGGACCCTCCGGCAGCCGCATCGATCCAGTTGCGTACCAGCGCGTCGCGCGCTGGGCAAAGGCCAATAACGTGCCCGTCTCACTGGCCCTGGGGGTGGCCTGGATGGAGTCACATTTGAACACAAGTCCCCCGCGCGGGTCCGCCGGCGAAGTGGGGATGTTCCAGATTATGCCCGAGCGCTGCCGCCTGGAAGGCTGGCCCTCCAAGCGCCTGAGCGAGCCGGAATTCAACGCCTGGATGGGAACGATGCTGCTGGCGCGCTACTACAAGGAAGAGGGGAGCGTGGCGCGCGCCGCCGCGAAGTATGTCGCGGGCCCTGGGGTCTTCAATAAGGAGTATTCCAAGGACATGTGGGCTTACATTAATTGGTATGCAACTACGGTGGACACCTATGCCAGCTACTTTTCCCGCGGCCAAAGCTGAGCGCTGGGCGGAGGCAATAATCCTTCGACCCGCCGGCGAGCCGGATCCCGATCATATGGGTGTTCCCTGCTTTGCGCTGCTCGAGACGCGTGGACCTGATCCCCGTGCGCTCTTTCTCTCTGTCGTTATTTTGACCGGCCTGGTTTCTCTGTCAGTTATTTTGGAACGTTCTCCCGGCGTTACTCGCGTGCCGCGCGCGGAGACCGTCACCCTGCTCGTGCTGCCGCCCGCTCCGTGGACACTGCCCGACATTTCGATGAAGAAGAATTTCAGCGAGACTTCAACCCTTCTTCCCCAGGCGGCAGAACCCGTCACCGACAAGCCCCCCTTGCCGGAGATGACGAAGTCTCAGTTCGCGCCCCTCCAGGCCCAACCCAGCACTCCTGAATTAGTCGCGGCAGACCCCGTCCCCATTGAGCTCGTGGAGAAGCCACCGCCAATTCCAAATCCGCCGGAACGCGCCGTGGCTTCGACCGCTCCGGCTGCGACGCCTGTTGTGGTGGAAGCGCCCAAGCCCAATCCGGGGCCCGTCCCCCCGGGCTTGGTTAACAATGCTGTCGTGCACGATCTTAAGCCGACGCCCGAAACGGCAGCCCCAACCCCCGTCACTGCCAGGGATGTCCCCAAGACCGGCCCGGAATCGCTCGGAGGGTTGCCGCTTTCACAACTGATTGAGGGCCAGGAAGGTCTCGCGGCCGGCCTGGCAGCATTGCCCTCGGCCGAGCGACTCAGCTTGCCGCGCGTCTCGATCCGCGTCAACGCGGAATGGCTCGAAGCCCTGCCGAAGACGCAGGAGCGCCTCTACTTCTCCATCACCACGCCGGAGGCGGATCGCGAAGTTCTTGCCTACGTCCCCGACACTCATAGTTTTAACCTGAAGCGCCCCGAACGACCGCTCTGGCAGATTTACGATGGCGAGCGTGTGCCCGCACTTGCGGAACTGCGCGCGGCCGCCGGACGCTGGCTCGGCGTTTCCCCTACTCTTGTGGGCCTCTACACGTGGCACCCACCCGTGTTCGAAGACGCGCTACGGATGTTTGTGCTGGAACGTATGCAGGAATTGCGCCTGCATTTGGGCCCGAGCGATGTGGTTACCGTGCGGCTCGCCTCGGGCTCCGAGGGCACGGTAATGAACCTGGAGCCCCTTCGCGAGGATGCGTCGCAGTGAGTGGTCCGCATCCAACCTTGGGATCTACGCGTGACAAATTAGGAGAGAAACAAGCATGCGAAAGCTGATGAGTATCGTTTTCTTGTTGACCTTCTCCGGGACAGCGCTGGCGACCGGGCAAGGCAAAGAAGCCAAGCGGCTGGAATCCGCAGCCTTTGCCGTGAATGAGATCATGCACACGCCCGAACAGGGCATCCCCCGGAATCTGCTCAATAAAGCCGTCTGTGTGGGCGTCATCCCTTCCGAGCTTCGGTTTGCGTTTGGTTTTGGCGGCAGCTATGGGCGCGGCGCGCTGGCATGCCGGAAGGGCGGCGACGGCCCATGGGGAGCGCCGTCTATGTTCACCATATTTGGAGCGAATTTCGGATTCCAAATCGGCGGCAAATCCAGCGATATCGTCTTCATTGTGATGAACACGGGTGGCGTGCGCAAGTTGTTGCAGAGCAACGTCAAGCTGGGCGTGGACGCCTCCGCGGCGGCGGGACCGGTGGGGCGCACCGCGGAGGGTGCGACGGATCTTCAACTACATGCCGAGATTCTCAGTTACTCGCGGTCACGAGGGCTTTTCGCCGGGGTTTCACTCGCCGGGGCAGTGCTCAAAACCGACTACGGCGCTAACTTCCAGCTCTACCGGCACGTCTATGAGCCCAAGGAAATCCTGATCGACGGTCTTGCCACCCCTCCCGTCGAGGCGAAGCAACTGGACGACATCCTGGCGCAGTATTCACCCCGGGGTGGCGAGCCGTTTCCCAAGGCCTAGCTATTCGATTCTCTCCTGGAATAGAGGGGAGGTTTTGGGCATAGGAGGCAACCAGATTCCTTCCGTGAGTCTGCCTAGTGCCTCACAGTGGGGCGCGCTCCAGCGAAACAATAAACTGAATGCCTTCCACGTGCTTGGCTTGCAGGTGCACGTCGTTGGTGAGGAAGAGGTCTACGCCCGCCGCGGCTGCGCAGGCCAACTGGAAAGCGGCAGGTGCGCGAATCAACCGGTCGCAGCGTAGGCGGGCGTAGATTCCCGCGGCTTTGGTGTCAAAGGGAAGCACCTGGGATGTGGCGGTGATTGTTTGCTCGTATTTTCGCGCCAGCTCGTCCTCACCACGCTCCAAGGGCTTCACTAAAATCTCGCCGAGGGTGAGGGTGGAAGTCACCAACTGGTCTCCCCGCTCGAGCATTGATCGCCGGAGAGTGGCCATGCTTTTTGAGAGCTCGCCATAATCCTCGAAAAGGTAAATGAACAGGTTGGTGTCCCAGAAGATTCGGCTCATTGCCAACCCTCCCGCAGGCGCCGGACGTACTCGTCAGCGTGCTCGTCAGACCATGGACCCTTGCCAGAGCCGAGGAGCGCCAGGAGGGGATCGCCCTCTTGCGAAGCCTGCGCCGCTGCCGCGCTCCATCCGCGACACCAAGAGAGCAGATAGGCGTAAGCCGGGGGCAAATCGGAGGGCGCCGGAGTGATTTTGGCCCCTTCGCGGGCGGGATGATACGTGTCGCCTTTGTGGAAGAGTCGACGTCGCCCTGCGGATGTCTGAAAGAGCATTCGGTAGCGGGCAGGGTTTGGCGGGCGATTGGCCACGCAGTGCTGGACCACATGAACGTAGAGGCCGGGGCGCAGCGGTTGCGCAATGCCCTCCCTCTGGGCGCGGTCGATGATTTCCTGCACGGCAAAATCAGCCTTGTCAGGTTGCTCGCGGTGGAGAAGCGCCGTCGCGATCCATACCTCGTCCGCAACCTTTACTATCGTGCCGGCAATGGTTGATGACGCCATAGAAACCTCGTTTAAGTGTTCTTACATTAAATACATTGTAACAAAGAATAATTAAATTGTCGAGCGGGGGTCACCGTTTTACTCCATGGGGCACCATGTACCACGCTCCCGACTTTCTTCCGGCACTCTTTATCAATCACTGCTATTCTACTTGTTTGAACCCATCGATTCGCAACATAGCCATCATCGCGCACGTGGACCACGGCAAGACCACGCTGGTGGACGCCATGCTTCGCCAGAGTGGCATCTTCCGCATCGGCGAACCCGTGGTGGAGCGGGTGATGGACTCCAATGAGCTGGAGCGCGAGCGCGGCATCACCATCCTGGCCAAAAACACCGCCATCACCTATCACGGCACGCGCATCAACATTGTGGACACGCCCGGGCATAGCGACTTCGGCGGCGAGGTGGAGCGCGCCCTGAAACTCGTGGATGGCGTCCTGCTGCTGGTCGACGCGAGCGAAGGCCCCCTGCCCCAGACTCGTTATGTCCTGCGCAAAGCGCTGGAGGCCAAGCTGCCTCCCATTGTGGTGATCAACAAGATCGACCGCAGTGACGCGCGTCCCCAGGAGGTGTTGAACGAAGTCTACGACCTGTTTATCGATCTCGACGCCACCGAGGATCAACTCGACTTTCCCGTGCTTTACTGCATCTCCAAGAATGGCATCGCGCGCGAGACTATGGATGGGCCTTCGGAGAACCTTCAGCCGCTTTTCGAAACCATTCTGCGCGCCATTCCCCCTCCCGCCGGTGATGCAAGCGCCCCGCTTCAGCTTCTGGTTGCCAACTTGGATTACAGCGAGTACCACGGACGTCTGGCGCTGGGCCGCATTTTTTCCGGCACGCTGCGGCGCGGCGACGAAGTGGCCATCGCCAAACTGGACGGAAGCCTTCACAAGACCCGCATCACTAAGCTTTACGGTTTCGAAGGGCTGGACCGCACCGACCTCGAGGTCGCCGAGGCCGGGGACATCGTGGCCATCGCCGGGGTCGAGGGCATCACCATCGGTGAGACCGTGACCAGCGCCGAATCCCCCGCGCCGCTGCCGCACATTCCCATTGATGAGCCCACCATTTCCATGGTCTTTACGGTCAACACCTCGCCCTTTTCGGGGCGGGATGGCACGTACGTGACCTCGCGCCACTTGCGGGAACGGCTCGAAAAGGAACTGCTCACCAATGTGTCCATCCGCGTGGAGGACATGGGCACCCACGACTCCTTCAAGGTGATGGGCAGAGGTGAACTCCAGTTGGCCATCTTGATCGAGATGATGCGGCGCGAGGGTTACGAACTCGCGGTGGGGAAGCCTGAAATCATCACGCATCTCGTCGACGGCAAGCTCCAGGAACCTTCCGAACAACTCATCATCGACGTTCCCCAGGAATTCGTGGGCGTGCTGATGCAGGAAATCGGCATGCGCAAGGGAATCAATCACAAGATTGTGAGCCACGGCTCGGGGCACGCGCAGAGCGGCCGCGTGCGCCTGGAATTCTCCATTCCTTCGCGCGGGCTCATCGGGCTGCGCGGGGAGATCCTGAAGGCGACGCGGGGCACGGCGGTGATGAACACCCTTTTCGATGGTTACATCGACTGGCAGGGTGACCTGCCGATGCGCCTCACCGGCTCGCTGATTGCCGACCGCCCCGGCCGCACCACCGCTTACGCCTTATGGAACCTTCAGGAGCGCGGCGAGCTGTTCGTGCAGCCCGGGGTGGAGGTTTATGAAGGTATGGTCGTCGGTCAAAACTCGCGCTGGGACGATATGGACGTGAACGTGGTCAAAGAAAAGAAACAGACCAACATGCGCGCCTCGGTGGCCGACGAAGCCATCCGCCTGATCCCCTTTCGTCCGCTGACCCTGGAAGAATCCATCGAGTTCATCGCCGAAGACGAGCTCGTCGAGGTCACGCCCCAATCCATCCGCCTGCGCAAGAAAATCCTGGAATACAACAAGCGGCCCAAGAAGCACAAGCACCCTATCGAGGAGTGAGGGGGGGGCGGTCCGCCTACTAAGCAGGCTCTGACGCTGAGTGGTAAGGCCGATTGCGGTTCATCGAGCAGCGCCCAGACGGGATGCGGTGGAATTACCCGGACGCTGAGCTTTGTTTGAAGGAGCTTGAACTCTTACACGGATGGTTTCTTGGCCGTCTTGCGCCATTTGCCCCGGTGAAGGCGGCGCGCAATGGTGGGGCGGCCAACGCCCATGGTTTCCGCGATCCGCGCTTGGGGCACACCGGATTTGAACAGTTTCCTGATGAGCGAAATCTTTTTCTCGCTCAATCTGACGCTTGGCCGCCCATGAGTGCGAAGCATCTCCCGTCTTTGTGCCGGGGAATACTTTGCCAGCCCGTGTTCGTATCCATAGCGCCCAATGGCGCTCAATTGCTCCGGGGTGCACTTCGCCGCCTTGGCCAGCCCGCCCAGTTTGCCCATCTCCGAGACCGTCATTTCGCCTTTTCCAAGGTTCTTCATACGCAAGACCCTACCTCAAGGAGTAAGGGCTGTCAAACCCTCCCCCTACACTGCCCTTTGCACTTCCCTGCCCCGTCAGTCCACCATCTTGGCAATATGCACGTCGAACCCCGTCCCCGGTAGAAGCGAAGTCAGCGCGAAGGCGGTGAAATCACTGCCCGTGAGCTCAGTACGGCGAAAAACGCCGGGTTCGGTTTCTTCCGTCTCATGCCGCGCGCCGAAATCATCGAGATAGGCCTGAGCATCCTTCAGATCGGGACGCTCGGCGTTCCTGCCTTGGGTGAGGGCTTCGGCCGCGTAGGAGCGAATCAGTTTGGGCCAGTATTTCTCCAGCAGCGACGTGCTGGCGAATAGATCGGCCCAGATCAACCGGCCATTCACGGCCACCACCACGCCCACCGCGTTCCGTTCACGCAATTCGCGCATTAGGCCGAGGTATGATTGCTCGATCGGCACGGCGACGGCATCCACTCGCTGCTTCACCTCATTGTTGTCCATCACGCGGGCGTACGAGGAGGTCCCAGCCAGGGCGCCAGCGGCGGCCGGGGCGGCTTGCGCCGTCATGGATTCCTTTGCGGCGCCAACCTGGGCCCAAACTTCCTGTTGATTCTGGTCAGCCATGGCGCTGCGCCGCACACTGGGCTGCGCCATCTGCGAATGAAAGGAACCGAACTCCGATTTAGTGGCCACCCAACGCCCGGGCTCGACACAAAACACCGCAAGGTCGATGGGGTCGCTCTTGGGCGGAACGATGCGATCCTTCCCCACTACTCGATCCTGCTTGCCGCCGGTCACAATCTCACCCGCCAGCAGGATCAGGGGGCGGTCAGAATTGTTCACCAGCACCAGGCGGTTCACCTCCGCGCCATCGCTGGGAATGTATCGCTCGTGCCCGCGAATGAGCGGACGCACGCTGCCGGCCTCGCTTACCACCACTTCGCCGGAGCGCACGCCCTCATCAAGGGTCAGGAAACCTCGCGTGTCGTGGGTGCGATCGGTGACCACCGGAAAGATGGTCAAGTTGCCGCGGCTGATGGGCGCAAGCACTTTGTAAGTGGAGCCAACTTGGCCCGCCTCACCACGGCCCCGCCCGAGGGACAGAACCATCAGAGTTGCCAAAGTTATAATTGTGCCAAGGGTCAGAATTTGCTTTCCTCTCATCACAGCCTCCTCCCGCGTAGTTGACCGGGGTATAAGTCCCGGCCTGTGGGAAGAACGACTCAAGGTATAATTCTTGCATCCTAGTTTCGGATGCCCGGCTGGGGGCAGGCGGAGAGGCAACAGTCTTCAGTCGTCAGTTATCAGTTATCAGTCATCAGTAAAAGCAATCGCGGTTAGGCCGTTACTGACTATTGACGACTGACGACCGCTTTTCGCAAAGGTCGAAACCCATGAGCGGCAGCCAGGAAACCGCGACCCGCCCAACGAAGATCAGCATTACGGAATCGCTGTCGGCCCAGCTTCACCGCGAAGCTGGAGCGGAGAAGTTCGGCTTGACGCTGCAAGCTTTCGCGGGCGTCCTGCAAGAGGTTGCCAGCAAGTATCTGCCTGCCACGACAAGCTCCTCGGAGGTCGCGGATTTCCTCACCCACCTGCGCGTGGAGGAGCTGGCATTGGCTCGCGGCTGCGCCTTGGGCAACGAGACCGCCTGGGAGATTTTCTTGACGCGGTATCGCGAGAAGCTTTACAACGCGGCACACTCGATCGTCCAGGGCGATGTGAATGCGCGAGAGTTGGCGGATTCTCTCTATGCTGATCTCTACGGGACGCGCACCACGGAAGGCCGGCGAATCTCCAAGCTGAATTCATTTACCGGCCGCGGCTCACTGGAGGGCTGGCTGCGGGCCGTCCTGGCGCAGGAATATGTGAATCGCTTTCGCCGCGAGCAGCGATTGGTCAGCATGGAGGAACAAGTCGAGGGGGGAACGCAGTTTGAGGCTGAGGCGCCCGACCCCACCCAGGCCATCGACGCGCGTTTGCGCGAGGTGACGGATCAAGTGCTCGGCTCCCTGGCGGCGGAAGACAAATTCATTTTGGCCGGTTATTACCTCGATGGCCGTCGGCTGGCCGAAATCGCTCGCCTCTTGGGCGTGCACGAATCCACCATCAGCCGCAAGCTGGAGAAAATCACGGTTTGGACGCGCAAGGCCATACTCTCCGGCCTGATGAAACGCGGCATGAGCAGGAAAGAGGCGGAACAAAGCATGGAAGTCGAGGTCACCGAGCTCTCCCTGGATGTTCGCCGCCGATTAATGCAAGAAAAGGGCCAGCAAACCGTTCCATAATGGGAGGGAGTAGGTGGTAGGCCCAGGTGGCAGGTGGTAGCAGGCACCCACACCTGATCCCGAAGGGACGGTCGACAGCATCGAGACCGCAACGAAATTATGCCTAGATTACCAAAAATCGCGCTTGCACGGCTGAAGGCAAAGCCTGACGCGCCGAAGTCTCCCGGCGGGACTGAAGGGCAGAGTGGATTCCCTGGCGCCGACCATCTCGACGCTAACCTGCTGGCAGCGTTTGCGGAGAAGACTCTTACCCAGAGTGAACGAACGCAGGTGTTGAATCATCTCGCCCAGTGTGCAGAATGCCGCGAGGTGGCAGCCTTCACGCTGCCTGCGGAAGCTGCGGAGGCTGAGCCCGCTCGCGTGGCGACTGGGCGGCGCTGGACCCCGTGGCTCATTCTTCGCTGGGGCGCGATGGCAGCGGTGCTGGGAGCTCTAACGGTCGTCGTGATTTTGCACCCCGACATGTGGAAAGGGCCGCAGGAAATGAAAATACCTCCGCCGGCTCCGGCGGGGAACATCGCAAACACTCCTCAAACCATTCCAGCACCGCCGTTGGCCCAACCGTCGCCTGAACCTGCCCGAGTGAGGGCACAATCGGAAGCACGGGAATCCGCCAACGAATTGGCGGCGACCAAAAAACCCGCGGGGCAAAGCGAAGATCTGGCCCAGAATGATCATGTCGCGCGCGCCCAGGCCAAGCAGCAAGTCACCATGATGGCTTCGTCCCGGCCGCCCGCGACGATTCGAGCTGGAAATGTTTCTGGCGTGAATGTTGAGCGGGAAGAAGGGGAAGGAGGAAACGCGCTCGCCGCAGGGGCTCTTCCCGCGCCTGCCCCCTCTCCAGCGCCTGCCAGCTTGGCAATGACCGCATCCGACGAGGCGGCGAAGGCAGGGGCGGAGTCGCAGGCTGGTCCGGAATCTCTGCGCGCGACAACGCAAGGCGTTGCGGTCACAGGACGGAGTGCAGGTGGGTTCGGGGGGGGTGGGGGGAGTGGTATCTCGGCTGGGGTCGCCACGGCGAAATCTGCTCCTCCAATGGCCTCCGATGCAAGCGTCCACGCAATGGCCCAAGCGCCCATGGGCGCGCTGCGGACATTCCGCACGGGTAGCAGCTCTGAAGCTAAGTCGCCCGCTGCCCTCTGGAGTGTTTCAGCGGACGGCAAAGTTCAGCGCTCTACGGACGGTGGGAAGACCTTTGAGCAGGTCCTTGTCGCCCACGAGATCAAATTCCAGGCGATCGCCTCCCTCGGCAACGATGTTTGGGCGGGCGGCGCCGGCGGAGCCCTCTTTCATTCCGTCGATGGGGGCGCCACTTGGAAACAGGCTGACTTTAACTTCGAGGGGAACGCTATCACGGAAACTATCGCGGAAATTCAGTTGCGCGACCCGCAGCATCTCAGTCTCACCACGGCCTCCGGCTCGCAATGGGTCAGCGAAGACGGCGGGCAGCATTGGCAGAAACATCCCTGAGGCCGGCTTTCGAAAATCGAAATTCGGAACTGGAAACTCGAAATTCGAAAATCGCGACGAATTGGTGTGCGCGGCGTAGGGGTGGGCTTGCCCTCCCCTTATTGTCGTTTCGACCATCAGCAGGGGCAGGGCAAGCCCAGCCCTTACAAGGCGGGTTCCGGCCACAGGCCGCGCTCGGCTACGCGTGCTCCAAACAAGCGGAGTCGCTAGGCGTATAATGGTAGGAGAGAATTGCGTGATTGGAAATTCGCAGCCCGCATTTCGGCAGATTGCGAGTTTCGAGTTTCCAATTTCGAGTTTCGTGTTTTTGTGAAGGTCGTGATTTATGGCTACACTCCAAGATGTTCTTAACGCCAACGTTCGCGAAGGCGAGCTTTACGAGAAGATTGACCGGGGTTTTGTGCGCTGCTTTGCCTGCGGCCATTGTTGCCGAATTCCCGAAGGGCAACTGGGCATTTGCAAAGTCCGCTTCAACGAAGGGGGCAAGCTGATGGTCCCCTGGGGTTACGCCGCGGGAGTGCAGTGCGACCCGATCGAAAAAAAGCCCTTCCATCACGCCTATCCCGGCGCGCTGGCTTACAGTTTTGGCATGCTCGGGTGCGACCTGCATTGCTCCTATTGCCAGAACTGGGACACCTCTCAAGTCATTCGTGACCCGCGCGCCGTCTCGCGGCCGATGCACACGACGCCCCAGGAGCTGGTCTATGATGCTGTGCAGCAAGGCGCAAAAGTCATCGTCAGCACCTACAACGAGCCTCTGATCACCAGCGAGTGGGCCGTTGCCATTTTCAAGGAAGCTAAAGCCGCGGGGCTTAAGACCGCTTATGTTTCGAACGGCAACGGCACGCCGCAAGTGCTCGAGTATTTGCGCCCATGGGTGGATCTCTACAAAGTCGACCTGAAGAGTTTCGACGACCGCCACTATCGCGACCTTGGTGGACGCATCGGACCCATTCTCGAGACAATTCGTAGCATGCACGAGATGGGAATCTGGGTGGAGATCGTCACGCTGCTGATTCCGGGCTTCAACGATTCCGACGATGAGCTGAAGCGACTTACGGAATTTGTAGCGAGCGTTTCTCCGGACATTCCCTGGCACATTTCAGCGTTCCACCAGGATTACAAGATGACCGACCCCGCCAACACTCAGCCGCGCGACCTCGCGCGAGCGGCGGCAATCGGCAAGGCGGCCGGACTGCGGTTTATCTACGCGGGTAATCTGCCGGGTCGAGTGGGCGACCTGGAAAACACTTATTGCCCCCAGTGCCATGCATTACTTATTGAAAGGTTTGGCTATCACATTTTGGATTATCGCCTGACAGCGAAAGGTGCTTGCCCCCAGTGCGGCACCGCCATTCCCGGCCGCTGGGCCGAAAAGTTCGAAGGCCAAATCGCCGACCTTCCGTACTTGCCCCGGCTGCGGAGGAGAGAAGGCAGTAGGCAGTAGGCAGTAGGCAGTAGGCAGTATACAGAGAGAGGTCGAGGGGATTGGCATTCGGTGAAGCCCAAGGTTTACCGAGAGACGACTATTCCAAGTTATCTCGCGGCCCGACCCAGCCGCGATCTGCTTGTAGCCGCCCACCAGCAAGTAACTCGCGCGTGGTGGGACTCACGCCGGAAGAACTTATGGGAGAGGATCAACCATGAAACGGGATGACGAAATTGTCGAAGAGGTGCGCAAGGCCAGGGAGGCCTATGCCGCGCAGTTTGATTACGATCTCGAACGTATGTTCATGGACTTGAAGAAGAAAGAAGAGCAGGACCCCAGGCCCCGCGCAGGCCTTAAGTCCTTAAAGCGGCGCGAGTAGCGTGCGTGAAGCTAGAAGCAGGAAAATTGCAAAATCTTCTCTGCCTTCTGCCTACTGCCCTCCCCCCTTACCGTATCCCGTAAAAAAAGTACCCCGGCCCCACGCGTAGATGGTGAATCATGGCGTCCGGGGCGACGGCAGCGAGCAGGAGCCCGCCAACCGCCTGCACCAGCGCCAGAGGCCAGATGTTGCGATAGCGGGCGAACACTTCGGCGAAGACAATTCCCGCCACCAAGGTGGCAACCATCAAGATGAGGTTAGGAATATGGGTGGCGCTGAACATGATTCCGATGAGAGCGGAACTAACATGGCGGTTGCGGATGATCAGGATCAAACGATTATTGAAGTAAGACTGGGTCAGGTATTGCTGAAATGCGCACCAACTGCCATAGCCGAGCAAAGAAAGCAGGGATTGCCAGGTCGGGTGCAGAAGCGCTAAACGGTGGTGGACCCATCCATAGAGAAGCATCGGCAGGTAGAGGAGGATGGCCAACGGGAACACCCACTGCGCGCTGCCTCGCAGGCCGGTCCGTCCCAGGCCGAGGCTGCGCAGGGTATCTCGATGCAGCACATGACTCACCAGAATCAAGGCCCAGAGCGCCATCCAAGCGCGAGGGCTGGTATGTTGCCAACGCCAAATGTAGGCGAGAATGCCGGCGAAAATCAGCACGACTTCAAATGCGGTAGCGATGGCAAGTGGACCGCGAGCTATGCCACCGTCTTCCCTTTCTCCCACCGAGGCCCCCTGACTCATCAATGTTCCATTTCTTATTGTATCCTGAAAGTCCGATGGTGAGTCCTCGGGAAAGTCCGCAAAACCGCACGACGGGCGCAACGAATCCTTGCTTGGCGGGAAGTCCTAGTTCCCCGGCGGCTTGGGAATCAGAGGCGGCGAGGAATCTGAAGTGACCGGCGTCACTTTTCGAAACGGGAACACATACCGGAAGGTGAGGTAAAGGCCCAGAGCTAGAACAATCCCCACGCACTCCAGAACCGCCGTGCGCAAGAAGCGGCTGGCGGGCAAGCCCAAGTGAGCGCGCAGCCCAATCCACATGCAATCGTCGTACACGTAAGGAGCTACCCGGCAATCGCGCGTGGCCAGGTCAGCCGCATGCAAAACCAAGCCCACGACCGCGACTCCTAAAATGATGCGGGTAGCTTTGATCATAGGGTTCCCTTGCAGAGAGCACGAATCCGTGGCATTCGGCGGCCCACTCTCCGTGGCGTCCCCAAAATCTTACTTACTTGTGCTCCGCAAGGGAAGGACAATTGAAGAAGTTCGCGTCGCGCATTAATTCCACCTGAGAAGAACCAATTCCGAACAAAAACCCGGTCCCATGGCGGCGAGCAGGGAATACGTCCCGGCTTCGGGACGCCGCCGTTTAAAAACCTCCTCCAGCACCAGGAGCACAGAGGCTGAGGAAAGATTGCCCACTTTGCGTAGGCACTCCCAGGAGGCATCCATTTCACCCTTTGACAACCCGAGCGCCACGCCCGTTGCCTCTAGAATTTTGGGCCCGCCCGTGTGCAGGATCCATCGGCTGATGTCCTTGCGGGCAAGGCCGTGGTCCGCCAGGAAGGCGTCTACATCATGACCCAGATGGTCCACAATCAGTTGCGGCAATTGCGGCGAAAGCACAATCTTAAAACCCTTTTCGGAAATATCCCAGCCCATGATGTGTTCTGTCTGCGGATAGAAGATGGATCGCGTATCCAGAACCTCCGCCCCCCGGTGATTCCTTTCCGAGCCCGTCACGATGGCCGCGGCGGCGCCATCGCCAAACAACGCCGAAGAAATCAGGTTGGCCATGGAGACGTCTTCTTTCTGTAGAGTCAGCGAACACAGCTCCACCGAAAGCAGCGCGGCGACGTGATGGGGAAAGGCGCGCACGTAATCCGCCGCGCGCGCGATTCCGGCAGCTCCCGCCACGCACCCCAAACCAAAAATGGGAATGCGCTTGACGCGGGGCAACATCCCCATGCGATTAACCAAACGCGCATCAAGCGAGGGGCTGGCGACACCCGTGACCGTGACGACGAATAAGGCATCGACATCCTGGGGGGCAAGCCCCACGCCGGCCAAAGCCTGGCAGAGCGCCTGTTGGCCCAGATCCTGTGCACATTCAATCCAGGCATTGTTGTATTGTCCCCAAGTCGCCATCTCATAATAAGCGTCAATCGGCAACGACAAGAAGCGGCCGTCAATTTCGGCGTGCGCATGCATCCTGTCCACCACGTCAGGATTGTTGAGACGTCCATCCCAGTATTTCTTTAGAGCTGCACTGAGAACCGGCTGTGGGTAGTAGTGTTTCGGGAAGGCACTGCCAACGCTCGCAATCTTCATGTTTGCCACCTCAGTCGCGGCTCCAATTAAGCGCCATGGCATGTAGGGGCACGCTATGGCGTGTCCCTACTGGAGCCGCGAGAGTTCCCTCCTGTAAAGTCGATTGTTGGGAAATTCCTGGGCCAAGTTCCGGAGCAAATCTTTGGCCCGCTCGCGATTCTTGTCGCGCAGGGCGGCCACGGCAAGCAGAAGCCGCGCCAGAGGCTGCAAGTAATGCCCATTTGTAGCGGTCAATTGCAACTTCCGGATACCCATTTGCTTATCCGTCTCCGCACCATAGAGCTGGAGCAGCCAGCGGACCGGCGCGGGTTTCAGACCCAAGATATAGTTCTCAACTCCGATGGCCAGATAGGCATCGTAACAGTCGGGGTCGGCGGCCAGCAGCTTCTCCGCCGCGAGTCCAGCGCGTTTGGTATAGGCCAAAGAAGCCAAGTCGCGCTTTTCCACCAGCGCCAGGTAGTCGGATTCGAGGCCTAGATTCAGGACCGTCGCGAACAGAGCGTTGCGGTCGTTGGGGGAACGCTGAAGCATGGCGTCCGCCAGTTTTTGACTTTGCGCGATGGCCTCATTGAACTTATCCCGTGCGGCCGAGTTGGGCGAAGGCTTCTCTCTTCCCTTGAATTTTTCGTCGTCCACAAATAACTCGGACTGCAAAACGCCTAGCCGGTTAAATTCGTCAAACAGGTAAGCCGCGCCCTCCGACGTGGGGCCGAAAGGATCCTCCGGATGTGCCTTGACGTAAGTCTGGAAAGTAATGTGAGCGTCGCTAAACTCGAGGTTATACATCTGATAAAACCCCCGGTCCAAGGGCGCCGAGGACCCAAGAGAGGCGCCAATCGGACTCGAGATTCCCTGCGTCAATGCCAGGAAAAACAAATGAATTGTTGGTGAGCCCATATACTGCGAAGACCGCCGGTCCACGCTACAGGTCCAATTGCCTGCGAGCGTGACCTCTCTTCAATCGCCCGAATTTGCCTGTCGCAAATATTCACCACGCGCCGGGCCTGCTCCGGTGTTCCAGTCCAAAACGTGGTGGAAGCACGACTCGACTCTATGATCTCGCCCCGATTGCTTAGAGGGTGATTCTACCGCTTTCTTCCCTTCTGAAGGAATTTCACTTCGCCTGGAGTCAGTTCCCTCCACTTCCCCACTTGCAAACCCTCCAGGGTCAGAAACCCGATGCGCGTGCGCACCAGTTTCAAGACTTTAAACCCGACCGCCTCGACCATGCGCCGTACCTCGCGATTCTTGCCCTCGGTCAAAATCACATCCAACCAAGTGTACTTGCCGCGATCTTCGCGTCGCCGCACGCTGAGTGGTTGAGCCAAATCGCCGCGCTTCATTTCCACACCGGCATTAAGCTGCGCGATGACTTCCTCGCTAAGCAAGGCGCTGGCCTTCACCAAGTAGGTTTTGGCGATTCCGGATTCCGGGTTCGTGATGAAGTCGGCGAATTCGGTGTCGTTGGTGAGCAGGAGAAGACCCGAAGTATATTTATCCAGCCGGCCCACGGGCGCTACCCACTGGTTCTCATTCCCCAGGTATTTGTAAATCGTCTCGCGGTCGGCGGGGTCGCCGTGGCTGGTGATCACACCCTTTGGCTTGTAGAAAAGCAGGTAGCGTTTACGCGCGGGCTTCAGGCGCTGGCCGTCCAATTGAATGGTGTCGCGATCCGGGCTGACCCAAACGTCCGGGTCGCGCACCGTGCGACCGTTGATCTTCATCCGGCCCGCCAGAATCGCCTCGCGCGCCGCCGTCCGCGAGCCAAGGCCAAAGCGCGAGAGGACCCGATCGAGGGTCATTATAGGTTTAGTAGGCATAGGAAAGGACAAGTCAAAAGACAAAACGCAAAAGTCAAAGCTCAAAAGTAAGAACGAAGCCGCCGTGCTTGGTGGATTTCGACTTTTGACTTTTGACTTTTGCGTTTTGACTTTTGACTTTCAGTTAATCTCGAACTGCCGCCCCACGCCCTGCTCCTCTGCCGCTTCCAGCACCAAGTGCGCGGCGACTGCATCTTGGACGGCGACGCCAACCGACTTGTACAGCGTGATCTGCTCGGCGTAAGTGCGTCCCGGTTTGGCGCCGGAATACAGTTCGCCAATTTCGGCGTAGATATGATCCTCGCCCATCAGTCCATCGCGAATAGGCCATTTCAAATCATTCGATCCCCCGGCGTTGGGCGCGAGCGCGGCCTCGCGCGTCTCCACCACCACCAGCGATTTCAATACAGCCCCCGCATCGACCTCGCATCCGTCGGCATTCAAGCCCACAGAGGTCACGTGCGCGCCCGCCTCGATCCACGCGCCCTTCACCACCGGCTCCGCCGCATGTGTCGCTGCACAAATGATGTGGGCGCCCGCAAAGGTCTGCTCCACTGCCTCGCACGCGAAGGCTTTGATTCCCTGCTCCTGCGCGATTTCCGACGCCAGCCGCGCAGCTTTCTGCGGGCTGCGGCCAACCACGCGAATCTCCCGGATAGGACGGACGCGCGGGATTGCCGTGGCGTGGGCGCGGGCCTGGACCCCGGTCCCGACAATCAGCAGAACACTTGCGTCCGGGCGCGCCAGAAGGCGTGCGGACAAAGCTGAGCCCGCCGCAGTTCGTGCCGCCGTGATGAAGGTCCCATCCATCAGGGCGCGCGGCGAGCCAGTTTCAGCGTCGAAAACCAGAATCACCGCTTGGTGGCTGGGCATGCCATGCGCCTCGTTCTCGGGAAAAACGCTCACCAGCTTCGTCGAAAGGGTGCGCATTGAATTCAGATAGACTGGCATCGCTCCCAGCAAACCCCGCCGCTCGCCAGCCCACGTCAGAGTGCGTGCGGGCATGGAAACGCGCCCCGCGCTCAGCTCGGCCATGGCCGGGCCCAGCGCCTCGATCAGGCGGTCCAGATCGAGCAGGCTTTCGACTTCGCGCCGGTTCAGAAGCAACATGAGTCGACACTCAAGAGTTGAAAGTTAAAAGTTGAAAGCAAAAGAGCACTGAGCGCGCTCGTGGTTTTTGACTTTCCACTTTCAACTTTCGACTTTCAACTGGACAGGAAAGAAACCTCGTCGAGCTGGATGAACTCCTGAACCATGGGCACCGTGGATCGGTCCATTTCCGGGACCGTGCCGAAAAATCCCACCCGGCCGTCCACCAGGAACACCGCGCGGTCCGCAAGCTTGCGCGCCAGTTTCACGTCGTGCGTCACCACGACCGAGGTAAGGCCGGTTTGCCGCTTCAGCTTCAGGATCAGGTCGCTGAGGGTCTGAGCCATTAGCGGATCGACCATGGTAGTGGGCTCATCGTAGAGAATGCACTCAGGCTCCGCGGCCAGCGCGCGCGCCATCGCCACGGCGCGCTTCATTCCTGTGCTCAGGTCAGAAGGCATCAGATCGCGCATACCCTCCAGTTCCACCTGCGCCAGCAGGGTGTTAACGCGCTTCTGGATTTCGTCCTCGCTTACCGCCAGTCCGCGCAAGGCCCGCTCGCGCAAAGGGTAGGCAACATTTTCGCCGACCGTGAGGGAATCAAAAAGGGCGCCGGATTGAAAAACCATGGTCACGCGCCGGCGGACGTCCATCAATTCTTCTTCGCCCAGAGCAGAAACCTCCAGGCCCGCCACCCACACCTGCCCCGAGTCCGGTTTCAGAAAACCCAAAATGTGTTTGAGCGTTACGCTCTTGCCGACACCGCTGCGCCCCAGCACCGCCACCATCTCACCGCGCCGCACGTCGAAGCTTACGTCTTCAAGTACGGGTTGTTCCTCAAACGCCTTATAGACGTGGCGGAATTCGATGTACGGATTCTCCGATGATCGGGATTTCTGTTCATCACTCATGCGGAACAATTATGAACCATGAATTCAATTCTGAATTATGAATTCTGAATTATGAAGTGGGAACGGACTACACCCAAATTCCGTCCCGTGTCCCGCACCGTTAATATCGCCATAAAAAGTACATCGTCATTCCGGTTCCGACGGCGATGACCGTGGCGCGCACCCAGCGGGGGTCGAGCTTCTGCGCATAATGGGCGCCACCATATCCTCCCGCCACGGCCCCGACAATCATCAGAATCGCCTGTGGCCACACCACTTCCTTCGCGATAATGAACGTCACCACGGCCGCGCCGTTGATGGCCGTGCCCAGCAGCGCTTTCAGGCCATTCATAGCGTGGATATCATCGATATGAATCATCTCCAACATCGCCAGCATCAGGATGCCCATGCCTCCTCCAAAAAAGCCCCCATAAACGGCAATAAAGAATTGTAAAAGGGTGAGGCCGACCAGAGCGGGCCAGGAAGGAGGCCCCGTCCGCTTGGCCACCTGTCCGAGTTTTAGGGTCAGCCGCTTGCCAAAGGCGAAGAGGAAGGTGGCAATTCCGAACAGGTACGGAACCAGGTGCATGAAAGTGGCCTGCGGCGTGTGCAGAAGCACAACCGCGCCCACCACGCCACCAATGATGCTGACGGTAATCAGCGGGACCATGACGCGCGCGGACTTCGGCAGGCGTTTCCGATAGGAGAAGACGCTGGCCACCGACCCCGGCCAAACCGCCACGGTGTTGGTGGCATTGGCGGGAATGGGAGGAACTCCGGTAAAAATGAGCGCGGGAAAGGAGAAGAAACTGCCCCCGCCGGCGACAGAATTCATGGCGCCGGCCAGTACCGCGGCCGTAAAGAGAAGGATCGCGTGGGGAAGAGTCATATTCTATCAGGTGATCGGGAGATCGGGTGATCGGATGAACAAAGAACCAACCAAGCCAAATTGGCTTCTTGCTCATCAGATTTCCGGATCATCTGCGCGCCTGATCTGTTCACCCGATCTCCCGATCACCCGATTCAAGGCTCTGTTGCCTCCCTCGTGCGGGTCAACCCGGTCAGTAGAAATTTACCATCGCTGGAAAAAAACGGGTGATAAACAAAGCGCTCCTCCGGCTTGGACAGGACGAACAAGTGTTCGTCCGGCGCGCCTGCGGGTTGTTCGGGCCCCTGGAACACCTCATCCCGAAGAAATTCCGGCCAATTGTCCTCGATGAATTGGCGGAACGCATCCAGCGTGGGCGAATCTGCCTTCAGGAATTTTGCCGGAACGACCAGCGCATAGGCCGAGCGGTAATCGTGCAAATGGAGCGCTGAAATAAAGCGATAGACCGTGTAATCCTCGTCAGCAAAGTATTCAGTCTTCGCCGGAATGAAAGCCTTTCCGTCCCAATGGTAGACCGCGCGCACCTGGAAGCCGCGACGGCCCCTCGGGTCAACGTGGAATAGCCCCGGATCAGCTCGACCCTTGACGATCATCTCTGTTGGCGCGTTCGCAGGGCCCTCGAAAACCACATCGCCCTGGAGTAAAGGTTGGTAACGGCTATCGTCCGCTTGAGCATCCCACAGCAGTTTTGCTGCGTGGTCTTTAACCTGAAATACTGCCGGGTAAGCGATGGCGGACTCGCCTTCAAGGACTACCACCGCCAAACCCCGCCCCGCCGGTGGACCCAAATTCACCAAAACGAAGGTGAAGTCTTCAACTCCAGTTACCAAGCGCGAGGCCTTCCATTGCGCGCCGTCCCAGGAAAGCAGGTATATACCCCAGAGGGGCCGCGAGTCGGGAGCTGGCGATACCTCTGCCCCCGCGATGCTATCCGGGATAGCCCACTTCAAAAGCATTTCCGGCACGCCGTCTCCGTCCAAGTCGCCCACCGGGGCAAGTGTGTTGGGCGGAGCGCCGGGCGCAACACCCTCCAGGTTCTCCCCAATGTGCAAAGCCTTCGCCAAAGCAGCGACATCCCGCGTCCTCACGCCTTGAATTGCCGCTGTGATCTGGGGCAGGAGGGCGTCCGGCGCCGTCCGAGTGGCTGGCGTCTCCGCCGGGGGAGGAGGTTCTTGGCCTACTTCTTGAGCGTAACCAGCAGCGACCGCCAAGATTAGAAGGCAGGCAGGTAAAGCCAACTCCCATAGGCTCAAGCCGCGGGCAAATTGAATCCGTGATAAGCGATGATGATCCCCTTGGCATTTCATCTTAGCAAGGTATTATACGGCATCGTACGGTATTGCTGCTACTTAGAAGAAATCTTACATGTGATTAAATGATCGGGTGATGAGTTTGGAAGCTTACGGCGACAAGTTTATCATGATTAAATATTTTAATTTCATTATGTTACATGTAAACTAGGGAGATCGATCGGCTATGTTGAGCAAATTAGCACTCGATAGAGACGAGTGCTAATTCATTGATTCCATGTCGAATTTAGTTCTTGACAGACAAGACGGCATAGAATAGATTAGCACTTGCAATAGGTGAGTGCTAAACGTCGCGAATCTCATCGCGGGGCGGCACAAAAACCAGCCCATCAAGGCCTAATTGCACTAGCCCGAGGGGGCCTCCGGGCGGTAGCGAGAGCCTCCGAACTTCGGTCGGTCCAGCCTCGAGCAGAATTTGAGGAGGAAGGGAGACACAACTATGACGGTACGACCTCTTCATGATCGACTCATAGTGAAGCGGATCGAAGAGAAAGAAACGGTCAAGGGCGGGATCATCATCCCCGACTCGGCGAAAGAGAAGCCGCAGGAGGGCGAAGTGATTGCCGCTGGGAACGGAAAGAAGACCGAGGACGGCAAGATCATTCCTCTCGACGTGAAAGCGGGAGATCGCATTCTATTCGGAAAATACTCCGGCACGGAGATCAAGGTTGACGACAACGAATACCTGATCCTGCGCGAAGACGAAGTATTGGGAGTTATTGAGCACGCGAAGACGGCGGCGGGCAAGAAGTAAGCGCGCGGCCGTGTGATGAATGCGGCGATTCGCTCCGCCAAGTGCGGGGCGGGCCGTGGAGGCAAATTCAAATTCAGCAACTCCGCCATCCTGAGGGCTAAATCGGGAGGGGAGGAAAGGAACTGGAGGGAGGTAAGATGGCAAACGCAAAACAAATCATACACGGCGAAGAAAGCCGCCAAGCGATTCTTCGAGGGGTGAATAAGCTCGCGGACGCCGTGAAAGTGACGTTGGGTCCCAAGGGCCGCAACGTAGTTCTGGACAAGAAATTCGGCGCCCCCACCATCACCAAGGACGGCGTGACGGTGGCGAAGGAAATCGAACTGAAAGATCCCTTGGAAAACATGGGCGCTCAGATGGTGCGGGAAGTAGCTTCCAAGACGTCGGACGTAGCCGGTGACGGCACCACCACGGCGACGGTCCTGGCGCAATCCATTTACCGCGAGGGCGTCAAGACCGTGGCCGCGGGCGCTAATCCCATGGCCATCAAGCGGGGCATCGAAATGGCTGTACGCGCCGTCTGTGGGTACGACGAAACCCAGAAGGACGGTTCGAAGAAGCACGTCAAAGGCGAGCTCGAGAAAATCTCCAAGCCCGTCGAGGGCGCGATGATCGCGCAAGTCGGCTCGGTTTCCGCCAACAATGACTCGACCATCGGCAACATCATTGCCGAAGCCATGAAGAAAGTCGGCAAGGACGGCGTCATCACGGTTGAGGAATCGAAGACCATGGAGACCGCCCTGGAAGTGGTCGAGGGCATGCAGTTTGACCGCGGCTATTTGTCTCCATACTTCGTCACTGACCCCGAGCGCATGGAGTGCGTGCTGGAAAACGCGCTGGTGCTGATTCACGAGAAGAAGATCAGCTCTATGAAGGATCTGCTCCCCTTGCTCGAGCAGATCGCCAAAGCAGGCAAACCCCTGTTGATTATCGCCGAGGAAGTCGAGGGTGAAGCCCTGGCCACCCTGGTGGTGAACAAGCTGCGCGGAACGTTGCAGTGCGCCGCAGTGAAGGCGCCGGGCTTCGGCGATCGCCGCAAGGCCATGCTTGAGGATATTGCTACGCTCACCGGCGGCAAGGCCATCACGGAAGACCTGGGCATCAAGCTGGAGAACGTGAAGTTGGATGACCTCGGCCGCGCCAAGAAGATCACCATCGACAAGGATAACACCACGATCGTGGAAGGCGAGGGCAAGCATACGGCGATCGAAGGGCGGGTCAAGCAAATCCGCACCCAGATCGAAGAGACCACTTCCGACTACGATCGCGAGAAGTTGCAGGAACGGCTCGCCAAGTTGGTGGGTGGCGTTGCCCAGATCAAGGTGGGCGCGGCAACGGAGACCGAGATGAAGGAAAAGAAAGCGCGCGTTGAGGACGCCATGCACGCCACCAAGGCGGCGGTCGAGGAAGGCATAGTTCCGGGCGGAGGAGTGGCAATGGTACGCAGCATTCCCGCGCTCGACAAACTCAAGGCCAGTGGCGACGAGCAGATCGGCATCGACATTGTTAAGCGGGCGCTCGAAGAGCCCCTGCGCCTGATCGCTGCCAATGCCGGACATGAAGGCGCGGTGGTCGCCGAGAAGGTCCGCAATAACAATAATCTCAATTACGGCTTCGACGCGCAAAGCGAAACCTTCGGTGACCTGGTCGAGGCTGGCGTCATCGATCCCACCAAGGTCGCGCGTACCGCGCTCCAGAACGCTGCCTCCATCGCCTCACTCATGCTCACCACCGAGGCGCTGGTTTGTGAATTCCCGGAGAAAGAAGAGAAGGCCGGCCCCGGCGGACCTCCGGGCGGCGGCATGGGCGGCGGAATGTACTGAGAATAGTTGACAGTCGACAGTTGACAGTCAACAGTAAGAATCAAGGGCGGGGAGAACGATTTCCCCGCCCTTTTTGTTTAGGATTTGAGGGTTGGATAATAATTCCATTCGGATGCTGCGCCGTATCTACAATTCGTATACTTCTTACGTGGCCACAACTAGGGTTTTCCGAAGCGGAAACAGCCAAGCGGTGCGGATTCCTAAGCAGTATCGGTTCCGCTCCCAGCAGGTGGAAGTCACCAAGCGCGGGAACGAGATCGTGCTGCGGGAACGGTCCGCGAACCTGTCGGCGGCCTTGGAGCTTCTGACCCGCCTCTCCCCTGACTTCTTCAAGGGTGGTCGCCGCCAACCCAAACTGGACAGGCGCGTTAGACTCTGATGCGCTACCTCCTCGACACGAACATTTGTATTTACATCGCCAAGCAAAAGCCCCACGGCGTCTTGGCGCGCCTCCACCAGCTAGCCCAACTTCCGCGTCCTTGAGTGCATTTTGCGTCGTTTTGGGAGGCAGGCCCTTTGTTTTCAATATGGGTCTGTCCTAAGTCAGAAATAGTGACGAATGAATTAAAGATTTATCTTGACATGGTTGCTTGTGATCGTCTATATAGTGGCCGATGTACCTCCGCCGCACAACCAAGACACACAAGGGAAAAACCTACACCAACTGTCTGCTCGTTGAGTCCCTGCACACTCCCCAGGGTCCCCGCCAGCAGGTGGTTTGCTCCCTCGGCAGCCTCGCCCCAGCGCCGCGCGAGGAATGGCTCAGCCTGGCACACCGGCTGGAGGCGAGCCTCGCGGGCCAGGGTTCCCTTCCTCCTACCGACACGCAGATGGAGACGCTGGTCGAAAGAGCGCGCCGGGGAAGGAGATCCGGCGTGGAACAGGGGCCGGCTCGCCCCCAGGCCGAGGCAGGGCTGGCCGTCGATCCGGACCGGGTGAGCGTCGAAGAGGCGCGTGAAGCCGGAGCGGTTCATGCCGGTCATCAGGTCTGGCAGCAGTTGGGGTTGAGTCAGATCTTGAGTCAAGCGGGGCTGTCGGCACGAGCTTGCGGGTTGAGTGAAGCCATGACCTTGAACCGTCTGATCTTTCCCCTTTCCGAGCATGCGATGCCGGACTGGATGCGGCGTACCGCTCTCCCCGATATTCTGGGCGCCGACTTTTCCACGCTGCACGACGATGCTTTGTACCGCAACTTGGACCGGCTGCATCCCAACCGGGAGCGGATCGAAGCGGCCTTGGCCGAGCGCGAAAAGACGCTGTTCAATCTCGATGACACCTTGTATCTGTACGATCTGACCTCGACCTACTTCCAGGGCGAAGCGGCGAGCAACCCGCAGGCGAAGCGCGGCTACTCGCGGGATAAGCGCCCCGATTGCAAGCAAGTGGTGGTGGGGTTGGTGCTGGACCAGGACGGTTTTCCCAAGGCGCACGAAGTCCTGGACGGGAATAGCCAAGACCGGACGACGGTGGGAGAGATGTTGGACAGTTTGGAGAAACGGACAGGCCCGAAGCCGGGTTCGACCGTGGTCGTCGATCGGGGCATGGCGTGTGACGAAAATCTGGCGCGGATCCGGGCGCACGGGTATCACTACCTGGTGGCCGCTCGGCAGCCGGAACGGAAGGCGTGGCTGGCCGAGTTCGAACAGGAAGACGGCCGGGAAGAGGTGATCCGCATGCCTTCGCCACGCCATCCCTATCAGCAGAAATCGCAGGTCCGCATCCAGCGCCGAGCGCAAGGGAACGAGGTCTACCTTCTCTGTGTGAGCGAGGAGCGCGAAGAAAAGGATCGGGCCATTCGGGAAACCCACGAGCAACGTTTGCGCAAAGACCTGGAGCGATTAAAGGTGCGCATCGAGAAGGGCCAGTTGAGCAAGCTGGAGAAGATTCACCAGGCGATCGGCCGGCTGCAAGAGCGCTACCCGCGCGTGGCCCGCTACTATCGGATCGACTACGACACGGAGCAGAAAAACGTAACGTGGGAAGAGGACGGCGACAAGAAAGCGATCGCGGCTAAGCTCGATGGCGGCTACGTGCTGAAGACGGATCGCCAGGATATGACGGCGGAGGAAATCTGGCGCACCTACATCCTGCTGACGCGGGTGGAAGCGGCGTTCCGGGCCATGAAGAGTCCCCTGCTGGAGCGGCCCATCTTCCACCCTCTGGAAATGCGCACACAGACGCACATCCTCTGCGTCCTGGCCTACCATCTCCTGGTGGCCATAGAGAAGAGATTTTTGGATCGGGGAATACACACCTCGTGGTGGACTCTGCGACAACAACTCAGCACTCATCAAGTGGTCACCGTGGTGTTGCCCATGAAGGAGGGGAGGGTGCTGAAGATTCGCAAGGGCACCACCCCGGAACCGATCCACCGAGAAATCTACTCGACGCTCAAGATACCTGCGGAGGTCATGAAGCCGGTCAGAACCTGGCATGAGCTCTCCACATAGTGACGGAATAAAATCGCAACCCTTTGTGAACAAGACAGTTCGTTCAGCCAAGCGCGGAAGTTGGGTTAACTACGAGGAGACTTGCTCGGGCCTATATCAAAAGTGGCTGGCGAGCGGCTCAATTACGAATTGACTGCCGAGTTGCAGGAGAGCAGCCGCAACGATGGCCATCACCACAGTCTTCCACCACGACTTCGGCCGCATGAGTCCCCCCACGCTCCATCCGCCGTCGCGAAGCCGTAGTGAAATCCAGAAGAGCACGAAGAGGATCGGTACTTCGTTCGGCACAATATGAAAGACATTATGGCCAATGACGGTGAATGCGCCGAACACGACTTCAAGGAGGGATAGCCAGCGTTGGCTTGGCGTCAGTCCGGCGGGAAATGGCGCTGGAGAGGGTCGCACACGTAGATGCTAACACGAGCGCGAAATCAATCCCAATGGGCACCGAACCTTAATTATTGTTGGTAAAGGGATGTTCGAGTTCAAGTATGCCGCTTGCAATTCCGCTGGCGCTTCCCGTATCGTACGCCATGCACACTCCCACAGAATCTGAAACTGGAAACAATCCGTCGAACACTGTGCGAGCCACGCAAATCGATGCTCCTGTGTCAGGCTATGGCTTGCGGCGGGAAGTATTATCGCCCATGGAGACGCTGGCGCAATCCGTCTCCACCATGGCGCCCACCACCACTCCGGCCGCTACCATTCCGCTGGTCTGCGCCTTGGCCGGCAATGCCACGTGGCTGGCTTACGTGCTGGCGATGGCCGCGGTACTGCTGGTGGCCTGGTGCATTGGACGCTACGCGCGCTACTCGGCTTCGCCCGGGTCGTTGTATACCTACGCCGCCATGACGCTTCCTCCCTGGCTGGCCGCCACGGTAGCCTGGAGCCTGCTGCTGGCTTACGTGGCTACCGGTTCCAGCGTCATTTGGGGGCTTTTATCATTACGCGGGCTTGCTGCTCCAGCACGGAAGCGGACGCGCGACGGCGGCGGTGCTTCTGGCCACGATCGTCACCGGTGTTTCCGTCTGGATTGCCTATCGCGACGTGAAAATCTCCGCCCGGCTGATCTTGTGGGTCGAAGCCACGTCCGTGCTGGTGATCGTGACCCTGGTGGCAATACTGCTGGTGCGTCATGGGCTGCACTGGGACAGGGATCAATTGCGCCTGCACGGCTCGACGGGCAGCGGCTTGCGTCTCGGCCTGGTGATGGCCCTTTTTAGCTTCTGCGGATTCGAAAGCGCGACGACGATGGGCTCCGAGGCGCGCAATCCCTTGAAAACGATTCCGCGCGCCGTGATCCTAACCGCGATCCTGGGGGGCGCCTTTTTCACCATTTGCGCCTACGCAGAAGTGCTCAGATTCCACACCGTCGGACAGGATTTGGGAACGAATCCCGCCCCCATGCACGTCCTGGCGGACCTGAGCGGCGTGCCGGTGTTTGGATTACTGATTGACGTGGGGGCGCTGGTCAGCCTGTTTGCCGGAACCCTGGGTTGCATCACGGCCGCCGCACGCGTGCTGCTCTTGATGGCGCACCATGGTCTGGCCCACCAATCGTTGCGCGCGACCCACGTTCGCAATGAAACCCCCGGCCACGCCGTCATCGTCACGGGCCTCGCCGCCGTGCTTCCCGTGGTGGTGCTGGCGGCTCGCGGAGCAAGTGGATTGGATGTGTACGGCTGGCTCGGTTCGCTGGCCACCTATGGGTTCATTGTTGCTTATGCGTTGGTATGCGTCGCCCTGCCGCGCTACTTACGCCATCATGGAGTCTTCCAAACCAGCGCCGTGATTATCCCCGCCATGGCGTGCGCTGCCATGCTGTTAGCACTGGTAGGTAATCTTTATCCTGTGCCGGAAGGGAACTACGGAAAGTTGCCTTATATTTACCTGGCATATTTGGCGGCGGGATTGTTGTGGTTCATGCTGCACGGCCGCAAAGCGCAGCGAACGGGCGCCGAAGGCTAAGGCTGTCCCTCCGCGTCGGGTTGTACGACCAGTAGCAGGACGATGCCGGTAACGGTGAACATCCGAAAAGCGGCTTCCTGGCCGTTCCACGATTTTGACTGCCACATCAGGAACCACTCGCCTCCCACGCTTAGGAAGGCCACAAGCCACATTGCCAAGCCCAGCGTTAACCCCAAAATCGCCACCCGCTTGGCTCGGTGGAACTCAATGGCGGCCCTTCCGAGAGCCTTTGCCAGCCTCAGCCCTCCCCACCAGCAGAAAATCATGGTGAGCAATTCCCAGACGATAATGGAAATACAAAAAGCCATGTGCCATCCCGAGGAAGGCAGGGCCCGCCACACTCCGTGGTTGCCGGGAAATGTGGTGTCCATCATGAGCACGTGGCGAACGAACTGGTAGTTGGAGTCATAGTCTGTAATGTTATTGAAGACAACCAAGGAGTAGAAGAGAGCCACAGCGAGGACCAGTGCGACTTTCAGGATACGCAGCATCATGAATTTATTCCTGGGGAGAAATGAACGTATACCCAAAATCACGGGCAAAAACCATGGAAAATTCCTCGGATCGGGGAAGGCGCTGATCTCATTCAAGCTTGAGGAGACGCCCGCCCTGGCGACGGCCAACGATCGTTCAGGTGCTCAGCAGAGCCGCACGGCCCATTCATAGAAATTCTTAATGCGATTAATTAAAACTATGCATTGGTTTTTCCACCGGGATCGGAATACATTCTTGTGTTACCCAGAGATTACAATTTGAAGCCGGAATAAGGGCAAGGCCATCCTATAACCATACCTATTTGGGAGGATACCAGATGAGCATACCGCGCGGGAGAAACCAAGTGCTTGAAACTATCGGGCTACCATCTTTCTTCCTGGCGTTAGCAGTTTTGATGTTCTTCGCTTTCACCCCTCGCACGTTTGCCCAACAAACCCTGGGAGGGATCAGGGGCACGGTAACTGACCAAAGCGGCGGCTCGGTGCCCGATACGGTCGTGACAGTCGTCGAGGAGGAAACACAACTGACTCGCGCCAAGAAAACGAGCGCAGAAGGCAGTTACGAATTCGTGGACTTGCCGATCGGGACTTATACCCTTACCTTCACTCATAATGGATTCCTGACGGACACCGTTCCCGCCATCCTGGTGCAGGCGAATCGCACTGCCACCGTGAACGTGTCGCTGAAGGTGGGGCAAGTCAGCACCTTGGTCACGGTGGAGGATAAGGCGCCCTTGATGAATGCTGTAGATACCACGAATGGGTACATTCTGGACAAGTCTCAAATCCAGTCCATTCCTTTGCCCACGGGAAGCTTTACCGGGCTCGCTATCCTTTCTCCCGGCGTCAATGCGGAGCTCCCCAGCGGCAGTGGCGCCAACGCGGGGTTGGGCAACCAGCCGATTTGGGCCAATGGCCAGCGCGACACCAGCAACAGTTTTCTGCTGAACGGCGTGGACGCCAGCAACATCTTCAATGGTAAAAGCACCAGCCAAGTGGCTTCCTCCAGGATCGTCAATAACACGGGCGTCAGTTTGGTTTCCAGCACGGGCATCGGCGTGATCCAGACTACGGCATCGCCCTATCTGGCCATCGGTCAAGCGCTGCCCACACCCGCTCCCGAAACCGTTGAGGAAGTTCGTGTGAATACCTCGATGTACGACGCGCAGCAAGGATCTACCAGCGGCGCGCACATCGACATGAGCACGGCATCGGGTACGAATAAGGTGCACGGCGGCCTATACATCCATCATGGAACCGACTGGCTCAACGCGGCGCCTTATTTCTTCGACGCTGATCCCACAGTACCGCAAGACCAGAAAGTGCCGGCGCTCCATCGCGAAGTGCTGGGTGGTACACTGGGCGGAGCCCTGATCAAAGACAAGCTCTTCGCCTATGTCGGCTACCAAAACCTCCACGACGGCGACGGAGAAATCGGCATTTCGCGGCTGACCGTTCCCTTCGGGCTGTCCGATGACCGTTCGCTAAGTGGCCTGGCAGACATCGCCAACATTAATTTCACCGGCCCGTACGGTCTTCCGCCGGTGTCAGCCTGTCTCAATACGTCACCAACCTGTTCCGGGGGTATCGATCCGGTGGCGTATGCGCTATTCAACGCCAAACTGCCCAACGGCCAGTGGTTGATCCCAAATGATGATGGACACGTCCCCACGCTTGCCATACCGGGTAATGCATACGTACCGGGCACGGCGGTCTTTTCCGCGCACCAGTTGGTGAGCAACCTCGACTGGAACCGGAGCACCAGCGATATTATTTCCTTGAAATACTATTTCCAAGACGATCCGACGGTTGCCCCCTACGCTTACTCCATGGTTGCCGGGTTCCCCCAGACTTTGAGCGCCGGCAGTCAGGTGATTTCGCTCTCCAACATCCAAACCCCCCAGCCCAATTTTAGCATCATCGAAACGCTTGGGTTCGCGCGGGAGAATATCTACAGTTCCGTCGGACAGCCTTTTACGCCGCAAAACATACCAAGCCCAACATCCACACCCGCAAGCATCAACACTTACGGCTCGACCCGTTTTCCCGGGATGAGCATTGTGGATATCTTGGGAATCGATTCTCCCAAGAACCTCAATTCTGTACCCCTTGGGGATGCAAGCATGAATATCGGCCAAGGGTCTGCATCCCAGGGGGCATTTACGGGAGTCACCCAGAACCGCCTGATGCCTTCGTTCAACGCCACATGGAACAAGGGCAGGCACACGGTGGCCTTCGGAGGCAGCTTTTCCTATACCCAACTCAATGCGCTCGATGACCGGACCGGGAATGGCATTATTTCCTCAGCGGACTTTTCGCAATTTCTGCAAGGCATTCCCACCCCCAACTACATTTTCCAGTCCACCGCTTTCCTTCAGGGCAACGCCAGCCGCTACTACCGGGCCAATCAAACGGGCGAGTATCTTCAGGACAAATTCCAAGTCCGCCCGAACCTCAGCCTGACCGGTGGCGTGCGGTTCGATTGGGACGCTGGCCTGACGGAGAAATACGGCCGGATCTATACCTTTGATCCCAGCCTTTACAGCTATGATGCGGCGACCGACACCGTCACCTCGAATGGTTTCGTCCTCGCCGGAACCAACAAACACTTCGGAGGTGTAAGTGATACCACCCTTACGGGCCGGCAATGGGGCATTGCGCCCCGCCTGGGCCTTGCCTGGTCTCCCAAAACTTTTCACGACAAGATCGTGGTCCGAAGCGGTGCGGGGATCTATTACGATCGTGGCGAACTTTTCACCTAGCTCTCCCCCGGCTACGCGGCGGGCGAAACCACTGCCGGGCCTTTCGGCGTCAACCAGACTCCACCTTTTGTGACCTCGTCATTCTGTAATGAGATTCCGTTTGCCGATGCCTATCTGGGCTACGTTTCCACCTGTAGCACCAATCTGGAGAATCCTTGGACTCTGGCCCCCCCCCACGGGCAATCCCGCAAATGGTCCTCTGGCGGAGAATGTGCCCGGGGTTGTAGCCACTATCCTTAACGAACCTTATCAGCAACTTCCTGCTTTCGCCTATTACGACCGGGCGAATAAGCTGCCCTACACGATGAACTATACCTTCGACATCCAGTGGCAGCCGCGCCGGGATTTGGCCATCGACATTGGTTTCGTGGGCAATTCCGGCCGTCACGAGGTCATGCCCATTCCCTTCAACCAGCCGGGAATTGCCTCCCCTAGCCACCCGATTAATGGCCAACACTACACATACGGCTACACGGTCCTCGATCCCAATAACAACTACAATCCCCTCACCCTGCCCGACGGGACCCAAATGGTGTCGACCTATGAAGGCGGCAACAACGACTTGCGCGTTCCTTACCTTGGCTATTCCGCGGAAGCGGAGAGCTACAAAGCCCTCGGCGTTTCCAATTACAACGCCTTGCAGACGCACGTGGAAAAGCGGCTGAGCCATGGATTGCAAGTGGGCTTCTCCTACACCTGGTCGCACGCCCTGGACGAGCAGAGCGCCATGGGCCTTTTCTACAACGGCAACAATCCGCTGCAACCGAAAGGGGCTTACGCCTCGTCGGACTTTGACCGCACGCACGTCATGAACTTCAACTACCTTTACCAATTCCCCGGCTTGGTAAGGGGGAATGGGCTGGCAAGCAAGTTTACCAATGGTTGGGCCATTCAAGGGATCGCCGTCCTCCAAAGTGGCCAGCCCTATAGCGTGATCGATTACACGGGCGCCGTGGGCAGCATCTTTTACGGTGTAACCGACGGAATCATCAACCCCATTGTGCCGCTTGCTCCCGGTTGCACCTCCCGCAGTGCGGTGACGGGCGCTGCGGGTGCGGGGACCACGCCGGCGCTCAAGGCGTCTTGCTTCACTTTGCCCTTGCTTCAGCCCGGCGCCTTGGGTGGGGCAATTCCTCCCGGAGACACCTTTGAGACCAACTTTAGCTCGACCGGGCGCAACCTTTTTCGGCAAGCCTGGCAAAGGCGTACCGACATTTCTTTGGTGAAGGACCTACTGATCACCGAGCGGGTCAAATTGAAATTCACTCTGGACGTTTTCAACCTCACCAACACGGCCAGTTTCGATATTCCTATCGATAATGTTTCGCAGAATGTGGGCTACAATGATTATCCAGTTGCGGGGACACAGCCTTTGCCCACGAGTTGCTCGAACACTAACCTGGGGTTCTACAACTGTCCCTCCGGCCTGGGCGTCGTAAACAAGACCATCGGAGGCCCGCGGCAGATTCAGATGTCCCTGCACCTGGCGTTCTAGCGCTTACTCTTCCCCGATGTCTTCGTTCCAAACCTCGGGGTGGGTGCGGATATACTCGGCCAATAAGGAGACGCACTCCTCGGAATCAAGGTCGATCACTTTCACTCCCAGCGAACGCAGCCAATCGAGACCACCCTGGAAGTTGCGGCTTTCGCCCACCACCACGGTTCCGAAGCCAAACTGCCGGACCAGTCCGCTACAGTACCAGCACGGCGCGAGCGTAGTGACCATGATGAGCTGGCGATAGCTGCGCTGGCGGCCGGCGTTACGGAAGGCATCGGTCTCGCCGTGCATCGAGGGGTCGCCCTGCTGCACGCGGCGATTGTGCCCAGCACCGATCAGCCGGCCGCTGGCATCGAAGATCGCCGCGCCGATGGGAATGCCTCCCTCCGCCAGACCCTTGCGAGCCTCCCCTACCGCTACCGCGAGCATCTTTTGGTAATTAAGTTTCGAGGTCATTCCTTTCTTATATACCCGCTGGCCCCATTCTGAATAGAGGGAATGTGTGGGAGACAGAAAGGTCTGACGTGATCGATCTGGCGGGCGGCGACGCGTGAAAGCTGCGAGCATTGTTTGAAATCGAACTAAAACTCCGACAATCCCCAGCGGTGGCGGGATTCATTTTGTGAACAGTTGTGACAGAATTGTATTTGTAAGGTGTTTAAGGAGCTGATTTATGGTGCCGCGGGACGGAGTTGAACCGCCGACGCCAGCCTTTTCAGGGCTGCGCTCTACCACCTGAGCTACCG
>Ga0326728_10002299_pt1 | contig 64188 bp, 55 predicted proteins | sample MB3enrmetagenome_FD_207602 | JGI IMG/M metagenome (GOLD analysis project Ga0326728, IMG submission 207602) | Lab enriched peat soil microbial communities from McLean, Ithaca, NY, United States - MB31MN | ecosystem: Environmental > Terrestrial > Soil > Wetlands > Peat | place: USA: New York...
TGGCCGACCTGGAACGCGATCCGATGTTGTGCCGAGATCGACTCGATTGGGTGGCCAAGAAATGGATGTTGGATGCCTTTGTCGAAGCCGAGAAACTTCCCTGGGACGATCCGTGGCTGCAATCCCTCGATCTCGAATACCACAATGTGCGGCGGGAGGAAGGGTTGTACGCCGAGTTGATGCGTCAGGACAAGATTCAGCGGTTCATCAAGGATGACGATGTGCGACTGGCGATCCGTCAGCCGCCTCGGGATACGCGGGCGTATTTCCGCGGGCGTTGCATTGAGAAATTCGCGAAGCAAATGAGTTCTGTGCAATGGGACGAGATCGCGTTTGGCGAGAACGATCACGAATCGGTGGTGCGGCTTTTGAATGTTTTTGACGATGACGTCGTGGCCCGTTACAATGCAGCCATTGACAAAGCGCCGGATGTAGCGACATTACTACGGAACTTGGAAATGATTCGGAGATAGTCGAATGCCCGATCCAAACGCACAGTTTCCGGAACGCATACATCGACCCAACTCCCCGGCCCCGTGGGAAAAGAAGGAAACCGATGAGGCCGGGCCGCGCCGTCCGGATGTGGACGCGCCCGATACGAAGGAACTCCTGAAGAAAATGCGGCGCGTCGATCCGAACCAGGCCAAACGGTACCGCCAACGCACCGGTCAGTAAGCCGGCGTCTGCACCGCGAGAAATCGCCATGGATCATCCCCTACCGATTCCGCAATTCCTGCATGACGGCGACTTTTTAAGTGTGCTGAAGGCGCACGGCTACGAGATTGCGCCGCGTCTGGCCGAGGCGGCTGCCAAATTCCAGCACGAGATGGGAAAGGGCGGCATCGCCACCGAAGGCACAACGGTTCTCGCCGTCAAGTACAAGGACGGCGTGCTGGTCGCCGGTGATCGTCGTGCCACGGCAGGAAACCTCGTCATGTACGAGCGCGCCGAGAAGCTCATTACGATTGACGAGCGGTCCATTCTGGCGATTGCCGGCGTGCCGGCGGTGGCGTTCGAAATGGCGCGGGTACTCGAGCACAGCTTCAAGTACTACCAGCGCAGCCAGCTTCAAGAGATGAGCACCGCGGGCAAGGTACGCTCGCTCTCAAAGTTGTTGAAGGAAAACCTGCCGCTGACGCTGCAGGGCGTGGGCATGGTCGTGCCGATTTTCGCGACGTACGAGACCGTCGATGGCAAGGACAGCGGCGGAAAGGTCTATTTTTATGATGCGTTGGGAGCCCAATTCGAAGGCGTGGATTACGCTGCCAGCGGCTCCGGATCGCTCGCGGTGCGCAGTGTGTTGCATTACCTGAACACGTGGGGTGGCAAGCCCCTGGCCAAGTACAACGAGTCTGAAATCGTCGTGGCGGCGCTTCGGCTTCTGGACACCGCGGCGGACAGCGACACCGCCACCAGCGGATACAATCCGAAGTCCAACATTTTTCCCATCGTTCGCGTGATCACGAAGGAAGGTGTCCGTGAAATCCCCGAGTCCGAGTTGGGTCGTGTGTACAAGAGTGAGGTTTAGTTTCCGCGAACAACGAGTCGCACTAGCATGATCGAAGAACCATATCGTTGGGTCGAGGCCATCGCCAATCGCCGCGAGTACATCGAAGACCAGTTGCGGCTCGGCAGTCCCGTCGTCGTGCTGAATTACGCCGATGGGTTGCTGCTGCTGACGGTTAGCCGCGAGACACGCAAGGTGTTCGAGATCTACGACCGGGTGGCCTTCGCGGCGCTCGGGCACCCCGCCGACATTGAGCGGATGCGGCTGGTGGCCATTGATCTTGCCCACATGGAAGGGTTTAACCGCGCGGTGGCGGATGTATCCCTGCGGCGTCTGGTCAATTTCGGAATCAGCCCGGCGTTGAAGACAGCCTTCGAGCAGATATTTAGCGCCCCGTACATTGTCAAAATGCTGCTCGTCGAACTCGGTGACGATTCGGAACAGGATTCCGTCGTCAAGCTCGACTATGACGGTTCATTCGCGCGCAGTGAAATTGAGACAAAGGAACCCTTCGACGCGCTGGCTGGTGGCAACGAGGCCCAGACGGCGATGCTGGATTATCTTGTCGAACACGATGGCAACACGAAGCGGACGCTGGAGGACGCGTTGAAGCTGGCCGCCAAAACCTGGGCTGTCGGCATGGATATGGCCGAACACGGGCAGGACAAGACTGGCGAAGCCACGGAAAAGCGCGAAATCGAGCCGGAGAAGGTTTTGCGGGAATATCTGAAGGCCCGTCATGTGGAAGCCGCCGTTCTCGACCGCAGCCGTCCTGCTACCGGAAGGTTTCGCTTGCTGGACGAGAAAGAAATCCGCGCCGCCCTGAAGGATTTATGAACCGGATCGTTGGGCTGGAAACCGAGTACGGTTGCCTGGTGAGCAGCGATGACCGGCAAGGCGGTCCCGACGCGTTCCCCATCCGGGTCAAGAACCACCTGTTCAAGGTCGCCCGACTCGGGGCGATCGACCTGCACTATCGGGATTACGAGGAACCGCCCGGCAACGGCGGATTCTTGCTCAACGGTGGACGGCTGTATCTCGACATGGGGCATATCGAGTACTCGACGCCTGAATGCATCAGCCTGCGCGACGTGGTTTCGTTCGACCATGCGGGCGATCGTCTCCTGCAAAGCGCGCTGGAGAGCATGGCCATCGCAGACCGTGTGTCGTTTGTGAAAAACAATATTGACCATCACACGGGCGCGACCTTTGGGTGCCACGAGAACTACCTGATGAAACGCGGTGCGCAATTCACCCCGCAGGTGCTGTCCGCTCTGCTCTCGTTCCTGGCGACGCGGCAGATTTTCTCCGGAGCCGGCCGCGTCGGCCAGGCCAATCCCCTCGCCTTCGAGTTTGACCATGGCCGCCACGATCAACCGGTGCACTTCCAGATTTCGCAGCGCGCCGACCACATCGTGAACGACATTTACCAGTGGGTGCAATTCAACCGGGCGATCATCAACGCCCGTGACGAGCCGCTGGCCGATTACCGCAAGTACCGCCGCTTGCATCTGCTCATTGGCGATTCGAACATGAGCGAATACGCGACCGCATTGAAGGTCGGGACCACCTCGCTGGTGCTGGATTTGCTCGAGGAAGGTATTCTTCCCAAGCGTGTGGGGTTGATGGATCCCGTGCAGGCCACGCGCGATATTTCACGGGATCCAAATTACAGCTGGATCGTACGGCTGGAAAACGGCCAGACGCGAAGCGCCCTGGAGATCCAGCATTCGTTCCTTGGCCTGGCGAAACACTACCTGGCCGGCATGGACCCAGAGAATGACTGGATTATTCGCGAATGGGAAAACGTTCTGGCCGGCTTGGAAAGCAACCCGATGTCGCAAGTGGACAAGATTGACTGGGTGGCCAAGAAGTGGTTGCTCCAGACATTTATCGAGCAGGAGCACATTGGTTGGGACGATCCGTGGGTGCAGTCGCTCGATCTCGAATACCACAACATCGACCCGCGTCGAGGGCTGTATTTTGCCCTGGTCGACCAGGGGCGGACGCAGCGCGTGGTCACGCCCGAGCGCGTCGCGTTCTGTGTCCAAAATCCGCCGGCCAATACGCGCGCCCAAGCCCGCGGCATCGCGGTCCGTCATTTGCGCGGCCAGTCCGGCAGCTACATCATCAACTGGGACTCCATCGCCGTCGAGAGCAAAGACCCGCTGATCATGAACAATCCGTTTCATCCCTACCAATCCGAGGTAGCCCAGTTGCTTTTCTCCGAGCACGACAATCAACCTCATGCGTCTCACACATAGGAGGGTCGGCGGAAAACTTCCGGACGGTGATTGACATCACCGGAACTCGTCGTAAGCTGTGAACCAGGCGAGATGTTGAACGAGAGGAGGCGGATTGTGAACGCATGCAGAGTTCTCCTCATTGAGGACGGTCCGGAAGACCAGCAAGCTGTTTGCGACACGTTGAGTGCCAAGGGCTATTCCGTCACGACCATCAGCGATCCAGAACGGGCTCTGAACACGGTTGAGAACTGGGCGAAGCAATACAACTTCGTCATCATTCAGGAAGTCATGCACGGCCGTAGCGGAATGGAGATCGTGCACGAAGCTCGGTCGCGGCGCAAGGACCTGCCGATCCTGGTCGTCACGCGTGACGGTGACTGGAATGGCTATGCGCGCGCATTGAGCGAGGGAGCCGTCGATTACTTCCAAACCCCGGTGGACGGCAAGAAGCTGGTCAAGACCTTGGAGTCTTCGCTGGCTTCGACGACTTGATTTCCATCCAAGCCGCCGTGGGTAAGTCCAGTCAACACCGGGCCAGCACAAGCCGGACGTCTTCCCGGTCCTTCTTTATCCGGCCGGCTCCGTAAACAGCCCGACCACGCTGGTGAAGCCGTGGATAAACGCACGCCTACCGACCGGACCGATCTCGCCATTGCAGAAAAAACCGGCCGTGGGCACCGGCCCGATGTTTTCCTGCACGGCGCGGATGTCGTGGTCCGCCGTACCGTACATCCGCTCGCCGCGCCCCAAGCAACTGAATAATAGCGCCCCGCGCGGTTGTGTCTTGGCCAGTTCATTCCGCTCCTTTGCGAGCAAATGACGCAAGTCCTCATCCGCCGTCTGGGCGTCGCGCACCTGAAACTGGACTGTTTGCCCGGTGCGCATCAAATCACCCACCGCCAACGCGCCGGACTGGGGATCGCTGCCGATCAGATTGCGAATCAAAAAATCCCCGCGACTGAATTCCTCCTGATACTCATTGACCACGCGCCCCAGAAACAGGGCCGAGCGCGCCAGGTCACGGTCACGGGTTGGCAACCGGGGCAACATTTCCTGAAGGATTTTCATTGGCGGGCGTCCCGCCAACTCAAACACGATGTTCTTGTCGGCTCGTGTGACGGTCAACGGTTCGCCGATCGGTCGGCACCCCTGCGACACGACGGTCCGGAGCGACACCCGGCCCGTCAATCCAATGCCAACCGCTCCTTCGTCATAAACCTTGCCGTCGACAAACAGTCGATTCTCACCGGCCTGCTGCGCGCCACTGGCCAGACCGCCGATCATGGGCGCCTGCGGGTACGCATCAGCGAGCGCGTCAACAAGTTGCATGGCTCGCGTTGTAAAGGGATCGACGAGCAACACGAACTGGGGTTGACCGCTTGGTTCCAATTCGAGTTGGTAATGCCAAAACGCCGCCCCTGTCGATTCCTCCAAATCTTTTTCCGCAAGGTGGAACGGGTAAATGGTGACACTGGGCAACTCGCCCACCAACAGGGACAGGGCCGGCTTCTCTTCGACTTCACGGTCGGTGCCGATAATGCCTGCGCCGGTGCAGCCAAGCAGATGCTGAGCCCTGACCGCCTTCTTCGTCGCCTCGATTATCTCTTCAATGTGCGGAACGTACCCCGGATGGGCAAACAATACCGCGAACTGGGCCTCCATCGTCCCGAGTTGGGAAGCCACTTGGCGCCCCACATCTTCGACGGCTTCCGCCCAGTTCGTTTTCGTTGTCAGAGCCGACGCGAATCGCATACCGAAGCGTACTCACAAAGAGGCATTAGTTCAATGTCCCTCTGATTGGGAGCAGGAATCCCGCCAGTTTTCAGTACGCTGGGGGAGGCGGCGGTGGGCGTGTCGAACGGTACAGGGATGGAGTGTTGATCATGAAATCAATGACTTTTTCACTCACCCCTGCATCTTTCAGGTCGAGGATGTCCGCGGCGCTCAGGTGATACACCGTGCGCGAATTCCGAATCTGGCTGATGATAACGTCATCGCTGATACCAGACCTGGCCAGCATTTTTACATCCGCCGTGCCCAACGGCTGGCTCGGATAACGAACCGTGGGAGGAGGCGGCGGGGGATACGTTCGCGGAGTTTCGCAACCCACGACCATTCCCACCATCGCGGTAGCAGCAACCAATGGAAGCAACAAGTTCATGTTCGGCTCGCTCGTTAGCGACTTCTCTTCGTGACCGCCGGACCGGACGACGGCAATTCGACGTGGCTATTGTAGTGCGGTTCCGAAAAATTGCCAGCGGTAATTACGGAGCAAATGGGTTGAAGTCGACTAATAAGCCTGCTATTTTTGTCTCCATAGGGTGCTTTAGTACCCGGTCAACAAACAAACGCAGGAGGATTATGTCCAGCATGAACCAAGTCGTTCAGCAACTGCACGCCCAGCGAAAGCGTGCCGAACAGGAAATCGAGAAGCTCAATCTCGCCATCCGCGCATTGACGTCAATCAATGGAACGGCCGGACTGTCGAAGTTAACAATTCGGCGCAAGCCTCGTTTCTCGGCAGCGGCTCGTGCCAGAATTGCCGCCGCGCAGCGCGCCCGATGGGCGAAGATCAAGGCGGCGCAAAGGAAATAAGCCCGATATCGCATACAAGCGCAGTTCACAACACCCCACCTGTTTGCGACAGGTGGGGTGCACTTTTTCAGGAGCAGCGGAGCCACGGTAGAAAACTGGCGGAGAGGGAGGGATTCGAACCCTCGATAGAGGCTTTAGTCCCCTATAACGGTTTAGCAAACCGCCGCCTTCAACCACTCGGCCACCTCTCCACAAGCACTTACGAATATTGGCCCGGCTTATTGGCAATTGTGTGGCAAACAAACGCACAGAAAGGAACTGCCACCGTTGAAACCAACCAAGCCGAGCAAGCCTTCATGGCCGCCGATTCTACACCTGCGTCGAAGCGGTGGTCAAGTCGCTTACCAGATTGTTAAGACCTTCGGCACCCGGCAGCTTTCCAGTATCAGCCTCGAAGAGTTGAAAGCGTGGATTGACGACCCGACGCTCGGAGCGCGGAGCCGGATTCACAACGCAACGAAAATCTCCCAGCTTTTCAACTACTCCATTCGACAGGGTTGGGCCGCCGCGAACCTTGTCGAGCGCATCACTCGCCCCTGCCTCGAAGATAAAGCCGTCGAGGTGTTCACCCCGACGGAAGCCAGTCAATTACTCGCACACGCCGAACCGCTCGGGTTGCTGCCGTTTATCGCCATCGGGCTTTTTGCCGGGCTGCGGACCGCCGAGATTCAACGTCTCGACTGGTCTGCCGTGAGACTCTCAGAGAAGTGCATCATCATCGGCGCGGAAGTGGCAAAGCGACGCTCGCGCCGCGTTGTCGAGATCGACGACTCGCTCGCCGCATGGTTGGCCCTGTGTGCGAAACCATCCGGGGCCATCGCTGGTTTCCGTGAAGATCAACTCGCCTTCCGCATCCGCCAACCGACAAGAGATGCTGGTCTATCGAAGTGGAGACACAACGGGTTGCGCCATTCGTTCGCCAGCTACCACCTCGCCCTGCACGGCGACCCGACCAAAACCGCGTTCCAAATGGGCAATTCGGCCATCATGGTCCACAACCACTACAAGGGCTTGGTCAGCCATGGCGACGTGCAACGGTATTGGAGCTTGCGCCCCGACGCCGATGCTGCCGAGAAGATCGTGGCGATGAAAGCCGCCAACGGTTGACCGAGACAACCACCCACCGCCCGCGCATTGCTGCCAACAATGGCCCACTTCCGGCAGGATCACCAGAGCCGCTACGCAGCCACGTATTGCTTCACAGTAGGCCGCCAGCGGCACGATCACACCGCTGACGCATTTCCCCCCCTCTCTCCCCCTTACCACCATCGAAATCATCGCGCACCGGGTTCCGATGCCTACTTCCCACGGCGATTTTCTGGCCTGTCGTTCACCGCGGTAGAGTTTCGTGCCAGTTCTGGATTTGAAGGCAGCGGCGCGACAAAACACCAAACAGGCCCACCGCCAACGCGGTGGGCCTGTTCGCATGCAGCAACACTCTTGACAGGGTCAACAACTAGGACGTGTGCCGCCGACGCAAACCGAACAACCCGAGCAAGCCAAGGCCGACGCCCACCAGCGACACTGAAGCGGGCTCCGGAATAAACGCGGCGCTGTTGTACGTAACATCGAAGTTCCCCGTGCCCGTGTTAATCACGGCCGGATCCAGGTCAAGGTTGAAGCCGTACACCGTAACGCCTCCATTCTGAATGGAGAATTGTTCCAAGGCTTGGAGAGGTACCGTACAGGTGACCGTATTCCCATTCCATACAGCGTTCAGAGGATTGCCACCATTGCCGTAACCATTATACGGCTCGCCGTAATAGTATATCCCCGAAGAGTCGTTGATCACCAACTGGCCAGGTGAAAACCACACATACCCTGAGGCGTCTCCATTCACCGTGAGCGTGAGCTGAAGTGCCGTGTCATTCGGATTCGAAATCGTCACGGGTGTATTGATACTAAAATACTCCCCGCCGTACCCTGCGCTAATCGGATTCACAACCTCGACGCCGGTCGGGCCTACAGTAACCGTGCTGCCCGACCAGCCGTTGTAGGGGCCGGTCGGCGTAACGTTAGACAAGTACTGCTGTCCGTTGATGTAATCCTGCGCCTGCGTCGAAATGGCCAAGGCCAACCCGGCCACCACGGCAAGCAGCTGTTTCACTAGGGCTCTGCGCTTCATAGATGTTTCTCCCTTTCCTATGTTTCTCCTGTTTCTCCCGTCGTTCCCAGAAAGCGTATAGGCAGCAAATCCTTTTTCCCGTCTTACGGCTATCTGGCTTTTTCCACACTCGTCTTGCTTCGTATACAAATTCTCGTACGAACCGTATCCAAAAGGAACGCAAACGTTACTTTACGTAAACTCATGGCTCTCCAGCCGCTTCCCGATGCTCTTGCATCCCAAAGAGTTCGGGAGCGCAGTCGTGCGACATGCCCACCGAGTCGTGAACCAGGCTCTTGTTAATTAGTTTTCCTGTCATCGCCCGACTGCACTCCAATTAATTCTCCCACCTACGGCAGCAACACGCGCACGCGGTAGTAACGCGTTGATCCGGTCACTCCATTGGTTTGGATGAAACTCGTTACGGTGCCAAGGCCCGTGCCCCCGCTCAGAATGTTGGTCTGACCGGTGCTGACGAAGCTGTTCGAATAGCTGCCGTTCGCGGTGCCGGTGGTGAACTCCAGCACGTTCGTTCGCGACGCGAAGCCGGGCGAGTACGTGCTGTCGCCACTCGCGCCGAGATAGGTAATGGTCAGGTTGGTCGAACTCGACTTCGCGATACTGATGATGTGTGGATAGGCGGCGCTATTGGTCGGGTTGAACCCGGCCAGGAACTGGTTGGTGTTGCTGATGCCCTTGCCCAGCGGATCAGCATTGGGTCCACTGTAGGCGGGATTCGCCAGTTCGGCGCTCGAGAAATAGTTGCTCTGCCATGTCGTGAACGGATTTGGCGGTATCGCGGCCGCCGTCACATCCACAATCTGCATGTCGTTCAGGTAGCCGAGGTCGCCTTGCGCGCCAACGAAATCGAGGTACATGGCCCCGCTGGCCGACGGATAAATCGGCCCGATGACCGCCAGCCTGTGTGTATTCCAATCCTGATAATAGCCGCCGCCGATACAGAGGTTGGTCGACGCGATCAACGAAGAGTAGCCCGAGTCACTGTACACGTTGTAAACCGTCACAGGGTCGCCGTCGCCAGTGAGAGGACCACCGCCGGTACCGCTGTTGTAGGCATGCGAGCCGAAGAACGTCAATGTGTACTGATGTGCCGGATTCATATTCTGCAGGATGAAGTGCGCATTGACGTAGTATTGGCACACGGCGGGCGAGACAGCCAAATAGCCAAGCGCATTGGTGTTGATCACCGCATTGGTTGCGCTAGTGGGGACCGCCCCCGCGGGCCAGGAACACGGGCTATTGTAAGAGTCTGTTCCAAAGCCAGTGGCGCTGTTGGTGTACGCGGGGTTGCTGTCAATCATCACGGTCATCGCTGTCGCGGCACCGGCAGCATTGGTCACCACGACTGGGGTCCCGTAATAATTCGTGTCGACGCTGTTCCAGTAATGTCCCATGCTATCCGGACTCGGGTTGTTAAAGCCGCGGTAGGTGTTCGCGTCGCCAAAATTGAGCAACCACGTCGCATTGACCGGCGGCGCCGTGGGGGCGGGATACGGCGTCAAATCGACAATCGACATCGCGTTCAGGCAGCCGGTTTGCAGGGAATTAGTCCCATAGAAAAGGAACGCCAAGCTGCTGTCAGCTGGCGGCGTGAGAGTTATTGACGTTATCCGGTCCTCATTGTTGAACTGTCCACTGCCGACAGAAGAACTAAATTGCGCAATTATCGAAGTTCCCGGATTGTTGAGAACATAAAACTTCGTGATTTGACTTGGTGCATACTTCATGGATCCAAAGAAGTTGAACGTGTACTTATGCGTCGGATCCAGGCCGTCGAAAAAGATTTCCCAGTGTTGGAAGTAGGTGGACACGGCTGTCGGGACGCCCAGATAGCCCAGAGCGTTGGTCGCAACGTCGGAGACAATATTCGTGACCGTGATTCCGTTGGTGCCGGAATCCGGCCCGTTGTAAGTGTCATAGCCACCTTGGGGATTACTACCGGACCCCTCTGCGTCGGCAGTATACGCCACGGAGTTGATCTGGCCGAGCGCGTTCGTTGTGGGGAAGAAATTGGCGGAGGTCACGCTGTTCCAGTAATGCCCCTGAACGTCCGGATTCGGTGTCTGGGGACAATTGCCATAGATCACGTTCGTTCCGGAGAACCCAACAGTGCAGTTGGTCAGGGTGTTGTTGCCAAACTGGATGAGCGTGGTCTGGTTGAGCGGCGTGGCCGGAGGCGGAGCATTCGTGCTCGGCCCTTGCGTGACCTGCATACAGTTGAGATAACCGCCAGCCCCGTTGGTGCCGATCCCTCCGCCGACGGTGTTCGTGCCCAAGAATTGGACATAAAGCGTCCCGTTGGTCCACGGCAACACGGTAGCGGTCACGATCATGTTCGAGTTGGGAACAGAAGGGGTCGCGGGGTACTGTGCATATTCGGCCACCGCAGTCTCCAACAACGAGTAAGTGTTGTTTGTGAAAATCGAATAGACCGTGTAGTCGCTGGGGCTCTGGGAATGCGAACCGAAGAAGGTCAGGGTGTACTCGCGCGACGGATACAGGTTTTGAAGCTCGAATTCAGAATTGACGTAATAGTTAAACACGGCCTGTTGAATGCCGAGGTCGCCCAGCGCCGCCGCGTCAACGACACAATTGGCGGGGGTCCCCGGGGGAACGGGTCCGGCAGGGCCGTTGCTGGCGCCCGTATTGCCGACTGCGTTAGATTCAAATCCGAACGCCACGGCCCAGCTTACTCCCACCGAGCCATCAATGTTCGTCAGGCCTGGGAAGAATTGGCTGCTGTCCACGCTGTTCCAGTAATTCCCATTCGAGTCCGGGCTTGGCGCATTGGTGCCCTGGTTGCTCTGATTGTCACCCATTTTGATCAGGGCGGTTTGGCTTCGGGCGGAAAGCACCAGACCTAGAATGAGCGTAAGTACAGCCGCCACTGACTTGAGATTAGCTATCACCTTCCACGTCCTCATAATTTTCCCCTTCTGTTGCGCTGGCTGTAAGAAAGTCTTCCGCCAAACCTTGCTTAATCTACTTCATCCCGTCTTTGGCATCCGCTTCGTCACAAATGATACTTCGATTTTTCCCCCACCCAGCTAAATGAATCGTCAGGGCAAGGCGCCGTAATTGTAGAGGGCATCGGAAAATGTTCCGCTAAATGTTCCGGTGTTGTCGTCCGGGGATTGGATTATTGTCGGACTGGTAGCCTGCGCCGCCGTGATGAGCCCTGCATGACCATCCAGGTAAACACCGAGGGCCGCGTTGCCATATGCATAATTGAGATATTCCCAACCGACTGTTCCAGCTTGCACGGGATTGGCCGTAACGGTACCGTACTCGATAAAATCATACGTGCCAAAACTCGGATCAAGTCCCCCGCCAGTCCCGACCGACCCGGTCATGACAATTGGCTCGATATTCCCGACCATCGCCGCGTCGCCATCGCGGCGATACACGCAGGCGCCGAGGGCCGGTATACAATTGGCTGAAACCTGAAAGTACTTGGCCATGGCATAACTGCCGCGGCCCTTTTGGTGCTGCGTTTGGCCGAATTTGCGGGTCATCAGCGGGCACCACATCGTTTGGGCGTAGCTTGGGTGGCCCATGGCTGCCAGATACTCGGTCTGGTCCACGGGGAAGGCTCCATAGCTGTGTTCCCAGATAGTGCGGCGCCAAGTGCCAGGAGGGTAGGTAGGACTGGGGCTATCCCCCGACGGCTTGGGCCAATACCCGTCGTAATCGTCGACATACATACGCATCAACACATAGATTTGCTTCAGGTTGCTGAGAGAAATCGCAGTATTCGCCTTTTCGCGCGCTTTGCTCAACGCGGGAAGCAGCATGGCCGCGAGGATCCCGATGATCGCAATGACGACGAGCAGTTCGATGAGCGTGAAGCCGTTTCTCTGTGCGGGCTTTTCGGGATAAACCCTGTTAATGTTTGTTAACATATGCACGTCCGTGGCTCTTGAAAGTTCCCGTTCTTCTGAACGCGAGTCACTCTGACAGGAGTGCTTTGCGGGCGCAATGACAAGTCCTCTTTACGTAAAGGTCCCATAAAACTCCTAGCTGCAGACACTCTCCGCCACCACCAGTTCGTCGGCCGAGATGCAGGACAAATTCTCCGCGCACCGCGCCGCGCGCGGGTGCCCGGCGGCGGCGCCAACTGCCAGCACGGTCATACCGGCGGCCGCCCCGGCCTCGACACCGGCGTTGGCATCTTCCACCACCAAACATCCCTCCGGGGAGATGCCGAGTCGCCTGGCCGCGATCGTGAACACGGCCGGATCGGGCTTCGAGCGGGGGATGTCGTTGCCATCGGTGATGACATCGAACTCATCTTCGAGGCCCACGGCCCGCAGGATTGCGCGGGCATTCTTGCTCGAGGAGCCAATCGCGATTTTCACCTGCCGGTGCTTCAGCGCTTTGATCACGTTGATGACCCCGGGTAAGATGTCCGCCGGCGACAATCCCGTCAGCAACGCCCGGTAATAGGCATTCTTGCGCTCGGCCAGTTCGCGTCTCTCCTCCAACGAATACCGCTTCGCCGACTTCTCCAATATGATCTCCAATGACTCCATGCGGCTGACGCCCCGTAAGCGCTCGTTATCTTTCCGGTCAAAAGGAATTCCCTCTTCATCGGCGAGCTGCTTCCACGCTTGGAAGTGATGCTCATCGGTGGAAACAATGACGCCATCGAGATCAAAGATAACGGCTTTGATTCTCCTCATTGGTTCGTCCTCTTCGCCGAGCCGATCGCCAGCACCTGGGGAGATGAAGTGACACTCAGTTCACTTGTCAAAATGTGCGTCTCACCGTTCAGGGTTATTTGTGCCGGCCCCTGTCCTCCGGAACCCTCCGCGTCCAATCGGTGACCGTCGTGTGTCAGGGTCAGGTTCAACCGGTATCCTCGGTAAGCAATCTGCAGCGACACGGATTTCCAAGCTTCCGGGAGGCGTGGCTCAAACACGATGCCCTTGGGGAGAAGGCGCATCCCCAGAAACCCGTAGACGAGGGTCTGCCAGGTGCCCCCGAGAGCTGCGGCATGAAGTCCGTCCATCGTTGCGCAACGTAAGTCGTCCAGATCCAGACCGGCCGCCTTGGCGAAGTAGTCATAAGCCTGGTCATCCCGGCCGATCTTTGTGGCCAGTATGGAGTGGGTGTTGTAACTCAACGAGGAGAAATGGAGTGTCATCGGTTCGTAAAAGTCGTACGCCTCCCGCATTTGCTCCACAGTGAATTCGTCCTGCAATAAATACATCACGAGGATGATATCCGACTGTTTCACCATGCGGTGCGTGTGTCGCATTGCGTACGCCTCGTCCGCGCTTAACCCATTGAAGTCGATAGGCTTCTTTGCCAGCAGAAATTCGTCCTGGAGCGGAAAGTCTTTGCCCGGCACCTTTGGCGCGGCCATCCGGTCCGCGGCGTGTTTCCAACTCGCGACCTCCCTGGCTCCGATCTCCAGCTTTTCGATCAGCGCTTTTGCTGCGGGCGGTTCGGCGGCCTTGATACTTTCCAACCAGTGTGCGGCCAGCTGAAGATGGCGGCGGGCCATGAGACTGGTATAGCCGTTATCCTTACCGTGCTTGTCGATCTCGTCCGGCCCCACGGTGTTATGCAGATGCACGACCCCCGCTTTATCCTCCTCCAGGCGCGACATCCAGAAACGCGCCGTCTCCACGAGTATCTCGAGCCCCTCGTCCCTCATGAACGCGTTATCACCGGTGGCCTGGACGTATTGATCGATCGCATAGGCGATGTCCGCGTTTTGATGCCACACGTAATCACCGATACTCCACGGCGCCTGTTCCGTCCCATCCTGGGAATCCGTCATCCACGGAAAGCAGGCGCCCGGTGACTTCAGACGTCGAGCGTTTCGTCGCGCTCCGCCCAATGTGCGATAGCGGAAGCTCAGTAGATTCTTGGCGACCTCCGGACACGTGTGCAGGTAGTACGGTAACAGGAACGTTTCGCTGTCCCAGTAGTAGAGACCGTGATACCGGTTGAAGGCATAGGCCCGGGCGGGCACGCTCATGTTGTCCGTATGAAACGGCGCCATCTGCAGCATGCTGAACGAACTGAACCGAAGGTAGGCTTGATCTCGTGCCGGACCGTCAATCGTCACGTCCGCCATTGCCCAGCGGCGGCGCCAGACCTTCTCAGATTCTGCCAATGAACTGTGATAACCGACTCTGGCTGCCTCGCGCGCGATATCCGTGGCCACTTCGTGAACGCGCGACGGCGCCACTTCGTCCCGGGAACTAACTACGGCCACGGTATGAAGGACACTCGCTGACTCTCGTTTCTGTAGCGCCAGTGTGACCTCTTGTTTCAACACCGTTGAGTTTCTTGCGGACGTGAGGCAGGAACCGCCGGTGACGTTGGACGCAATGCTCACCGTGTGTCCGGTACCCTTGACACGAACGGTCAGGTTGGCTTCCCCGCACGCGCCCAGATTAACTTGTGGATTCTGGAGAAGATCCTGGCGCAGATGAGGCAAGGCACGGTCACCGCAGCGGAAATACGTTGGATACGAGCCATCGAGTTCGAATTTCAAGACCGCCGTGCCGGTCCAATTCTCCGGCATGATCGTGATTTGTTGCGTCCCCAGATGGGGCTCAGCCGCTGAAAGAAATCGCTCGAAGAGCAATCGGGTGCGTAACCCGGTCGGACTGACCCAGGACACGTGTCGGGCCAATACACCATTGTACATATTCAGCGATCGGCTGAAAAAGTCGATCGTCCCCTGGGAGAGCTTGAAGGGTTCGCCTTCTAATGTGATCTCGCAGGCAAACAGTTCCGGCAGCGTGATCATGGCCAGCATGGGCCAGCCATAGTCGACGCGGACCTGTTTCATCGCCGCCTCGTCAATCTGCCCAAACACTCCGGCCAGATACCCCTCGCGAAAACTCTTAAGCCCGGCGTTGGCCTCCTCGGTATAACCCCGGACGCCCATGTAGCCGTTGGACTGGGTGAATATCGTCTCGAAGTAGATATTCTTCTCCGGGGCCCACTCGGATTCCGTCAAATACCACGGGTCACCCGTGGCATACCAAGGTTGATTCGACTTTTTTGATTTCATCTGGTGTTCTCCAGCCTTGCGCCTCCGTCACAGCCCCAGCACCGGCTCGGGTCGCCAGCGAAAGAGCCAGCAGCCCAAGAATGACAGCGCCCTCTCCTGGCGAATTGCATGAGATGATTCCTTAATTCCGGTTCCTGTCTGAATTATCGTGACTGATTTAACCCCGAGGCGGCGCGCGCTTCCAGATCGAGCAGCACTTTACGTAAATGCGCCCGTTCTGGTTACCCGCGAGCGTCGGGAGGATTACGTTAAGAGGCGTTCTGCGAGCCAGGACGCGCCGGATAGCCCAAAACCAATGAAAACAGAGAGTTTTCTTCAGACTTCGGGCAACCTGCCGATCTGTGGATGAACATCCAGCACGGAAGGCGCATGGACAACGGCCCTGTCTGGTTGAGGCCGCTGGCCTGATCCATTTACGTAAAGCAAACGTTTCCTTGGTGAGCGGCGGGGGGTCTGGTAACTTTTTTCGGTTTGAAAGCCAAGATGCTTAGCGTCGCCCTCATGCCTACCCTACGAGCGGTCTCGTAATATGCGCCCACGAGGATCAACAGGCAGCCGAGACGAACAAACCCGAGGTAGTTCTCGTGGGAGCGTTCGTACCCGATCCGCCGTTAGTTCTGGAGCCAGGCCCACAGCCGTTCGATCTTCCGGCAGCGGCAGTACCGGCGTGGCGCTCGGCCAACTCGCGGCGGGTGCGCTGCTGCTCATCCTGGGTTTTACTATTCCCGCTCAAGGCCAGGAAGAGTGGCTGATCGCCATGGGGGACCTGAATAGCTACCGCGGCACCAACGTGCCGAGCCCGGATCCCAACGGTCATTACTGGAACGCGGTTGATTCGGCCCATTATTTTCCCAGCCTGACGAACACAAGCGGCCAAGCGACGAGCGTCGCCCTGGGTTTCGACTACTCGAATGGCAACGACTCGTACAATGGCCCTGCCGGGCTCACGTTCAATCCGAATGACGTGGTCATCAACAACGCTGCTCTGGGCGATCTGGGCTACAATTGGGGCGTCTATCACTATTACACCAGTTCGGGGTTTGAGATCCAGGGCTTGAATCCGGCGCAGAAGTACAACCTGACATTCTTCGGCTCGCATGCCTACAGCACGGACAACGCGACGGTGTATTCCCTGTGCACCGACAACGGCTATACTAACGCGGTCGCGTCCGTGAGCCTCAATGTTTATGTCCCGGGTAACGCGGGGCAGTGGAACACGAACCTGGTGGCGGTCCTCGACAACGTGTCGCCGCAAGCCAACGGCATCATATACATCGGATTCTACGGAGCGAATGGGAGTGGCATTCACGACGGTACCAACTTGGGCTATTTGAACGCCCTGGAAATTCAGACCGCTTCTACGGTCATTTCGTCGAACTCTCCCTCCTCATTTACCGGCGGCGCGACCGTGCCGTGGATCACCTACGAAGCCGAGAACATGACCAACACCGGCACGGTGCTCGGACCGTCGTATGCGGGGAATAATGTCGCCTCGGAATCGTCGGGGCGACAATGCGTCCAGCTCAGTACCAATGGGGCGTACGTGCAATTCACCGCCCAGTCCAACGCCACGGCCATCGTCGTGCGCTACAGTGTGCCCGACACCGCGAACGGGGTCGGGACCAATTACACCCTCAGTCTTTATACCAACGGAATATTCGCGGCCGAATTGCCGATGACCTCCATGTACTCCTGGCTTTACGGCGCGTATCCGTTTACCAACAACCCCAGCGCCGGGTCGCCGCGGAACTTTTACGACGAGGTGCGCACCAATGGGTGGACCATTAACGCGGGCGATGTGATCACACTGCAGAAGAATGCCACTGATACGGCTTCCTTTTACGACATCGACCTTGTTGATTTGGAAAATGTCGCCGCCCCCATCAGTCAACCCGCCGGTTCGGTCTCCGTTATGACCTACGGTGCCACCGGCAACGGGTCGACTGATGATACCACTGCCGTGCAGAATTGCATCAATGCGAACAGTAACGTCTACCTGCCGCCGGGCAATTACCTGATCACGGCCCCCCTCAATCTCCCTTCGAACCTGACACTTCGCGGCGCGGGCATGTGGTATACCACGTTGGTCGGGAGCCCCACGTTGTATACCAACTCTTCCCGGCGGGTCGCGCTGAACGGGAACGGCAGCAACATTCACATGTCGGACATCGCGATTGTGGGAAAATTGAACTATCGGAATGACAGCGAACCCAACGACGGCCTGGTCGGATCGTATGGAGCGGGGTCAACCATCTCAAACATGTGGGTGGAGCACACCAAGACCGGTGCCTGGATTGTCAACTCCCTCGGGTTGGTGGTGAATAGCTGCCGCTTCCGCGACACGATCGCCGACGGGTGCAACATCGATGTGGGGATGGAAAGCACCACCGTCACGAACTGCACGACGCGCGGCACCGGCGATGATTGTTTTGCCATGTGGCCGGCAACTTACACGCCGGCAACGTATTCCCCCGGTCTTAACGTCTTCACCCACTGCACCGGGCAAGTGCCGTTCCTGGCCAATGGCGGCGCGATCTATGGCGGCGCCAACAACCAGATCGTCGACTGCCTGTTCCAGGATATTCCCTACGACTGCGGCATCCTAATCAGCACCACCTTTAACGTAGGGTCGTTTACCTTCAGTGGAACCACGGTTGCGCAGGGCTGCGAGCTGAACCGCTGCGGCGGCCTGAACATGGGCGCGGGCCTGCAAATCTGCCTGGGCACGTACAACGGCGGCGTCACAGGACTTAATCTCAACAACCTGAATATCACCAACAGCGCTTGCGACGGCATGAGTATCATCGGTGGCTCGGGCACCAGTGGCCAAGGCACGCTTTCCAGCGCGATCATGTCCTACGTGAACATCCCCAACTACGGCTTGGGAGGCGGCAGCCACAATGGCTTGTGGGTGCGCAGTGATGCCGTTGGCAGCATGACCGTCAGCAATTCAACGATCGTTGAATACCTCAACAGCTCCGCTAATTTCACTTTCCTCTTTGTCACGTCGAGCGTCCCGGTTACGGTGCAGACCAGTCCGACGGGCCTTTCGTTCACGGCGGACGGCACCAACTACACCAGCACCCAGACATTCAATTGGATTTACGGGTCGAGCCACACGATTGCGACGACTTCGCCGCAAAGCGGAGGCACCGGCGTTCAATACGTCTGGGGTTCGTGGAGCGACGGCGGAGCCTTGTCGCATCTGGTCACGGCGACCACCAATACAACCTACACGGCGAATTTCACGACGCAGTATTACCTGACCATGAACGCGGGCGTGGGCGGAAGCGTCAGTCCCGCCAGCGGTTGGAACAACAGCGGAACGAATGTGAACATCAGCGCCACGGCGTCGAACGGCTACAGTTTCGGCAGTTGGTCCGACAGCGGCTCCGGCTCATATTCGGGAGAAAGCAATCCGGCTTCCGTCACGATGAACGGACCAATTACGGAGACGGCGAACTTTACGCCCAACATCGCGGTCACGGTGCAAGCGAGCCTGGCGGGGCTGTCGTTCACCGTCGACGGCACCGCCTGCACCAATGCCCAGACTTTCAGTTGGACGCCAGGTTCCGGCCACACGATTGCCACCACTTCGCCGCAGAGCGGAAGTGCGGGAGTTCAGTACGTATGGAGTTCGTGGACTGATGGCGGGGCGATTTCACACACCGTCACGCCCACCTCCGGCACGACCTACACCGCGAACTTTACGACGCAGTACTTTCTCACCATGAATGCAGCTGCGGGCGGCAGCGTTAGTCCTGCCAGCGGCTGGAACAACAGCAATGCCGTAGTGAACATCAGCGCCACGGCCTCTAACGGCTATGCTTTCAGCGCATGGGTCGGCAGCGCGAGCGGTTCATATTCTGGATCGAATAGTTCGGCTTCGGTCATGATGAACGGACCGATCACCGAGACCGCCAGCTTCGCTGAGACCAACGCGCCAACACTGGCCATTCTGGCGATCAGCGTCAACGCCGATTCCTCGGTGACGATCATCTACGCCACAACGCCCGGCTTTGCTTACCACGTCGAAGTCACCACCAATCTCGTTCCGGCCAGTTGGGCGATCCTGCCCAACAGTGTAACCAATGCCACCGGCAGCTCGGTGACGTTCACCGACCCGGGTGCAGCCAGCAACCCGCAGCTCTTCTATCGGGTCGGGTCGCCTTAGCACGAAATGCTCTGGACTTTACGTAAAGATAGCGGATAATCGTGGTGTGGCTGCCAAGTTCAGAGTTGTGCTCCGGGAAATCGCCGACAAGACCGGCATCTCACGCATGGCCGTTTCACTCGCGCTCCGGGGCAAGTCCGGGGTCTCAGCAGCGACCCGCAAGAAGGTTCTGAAGATCGCCAAGGAATTGGGTTATGAACCGGATCCGGATGTTGCGAGATTGCTCTCCCACATCCGTTTCAAGAACCCCATCAGCACGAGAGCCTGCCTCGCATTGCTGACCTCCGGTGCGACATCGCAAGATTGGAAACTGTACCCGACGGAACGCAAGTACGTCGAGGGCACTCACGCTCGCGCCAAGGAATACGGTTACCACATCGAAGAGTTTTGGATAAACGAGCCCGGCATGACACTGTCCCGCCTCGGCAACATCATCTGGAGCCGGGGAATTGAAGGCGTTATTATTGCTCCGCTACAGAGCAAGCTCTCGGAGAAAGCACCGCGTTCGATCCGGCTGGATTTCAACTTGTTCTCAGCCGCGGAAATTAGCGAAACGGTCGAGTGGCCCGATTTGGACCGGGCGGTTCACGATCAGTACACGTCAATGCTCAAAGCCCTGGACGAGCTTTCCAATCTGAACTACAAGACCATCGGACTGGTGCTCGAGGAAGCGTTGGACCTGCGCGTAAATGGCAAATGGACTGCGGCCTACCTGCGTTATCGAAACCAGTGGGGTGCCAAGAGATTGCCTCCTCCCTTGATCCTGGACTTTCCAAGACAAGCGGTTTTTGACCGATGGTTCGACCGCTACCGCCCGGAGGCGATCATCAGTGTCGATCGCTTCGGGTTACATCTGCTTATCAATAGAGGGCTGAATATACCCGGGGAGGTCGGCTACGCGTCGCTGGATGTGGACGGGGATGCGAATGAATATCCGGATATGAGCGGCATCGATCAAAACTCGGAAATTGTCGGCGCTGCGGCCGTTGATATGCTGGTTGCCGCGATTAATCGCGGTCAACGCGGCGTACCCGTCCACCCCTTGCGGACCGAGGTGGAAGGCTCTTGGAAACCGGGCAAGAGTACCGTCAAGAAACGCAACGCAGTGTCTTGACCTACCTGTCAGTGCGATTCAATCATTGGCAGCTATTGTGACGGATTCACCAACGTGGGAGGCGGCGGCGGGGCATTCGTCGGCGTAAGTTCCACGATCTGCATGCAGTTCAGATAGCCACCAACGCTGGGATTGCTGTTCGTTCCCTGGAACTTGATGTACATGATGCCGTTGCTCTGCGGCGAGATCCCGCCAATGGTGGCCACCTTGTTCGCATTATGAGCCCCAGGGTTGCCGGGGCTCTGGACATAGAGGCTGATCGAAGTGACCACCCTCGAATAACTCGCGTCACTGCAAACGGAGTAGGTCGTGTAATCACTAGCGCTGTATTTATGCGATCCGAAGAAGGTCAGCGCGTAAGCCTTCATCGGATCCAGCCCTTGAATTTGGAAAGTTGCATTGACGTAATAGTGATACACGGCTTCATTGATGCCCAGGTAGCCGAGCGCGTCCGTGTCAATGACGCAGGCGCTGGGATTCTGGGTCGTCCCTGAAGGACCGTTGTAATAGTCTGTTCCGGCTGAGGTATGAAAACCCAGACCCATGGTCGTCACCCCGCCGGCGGCGTTCGTCAGGGGACTATTAAAAGCGCCCGCCCAAACGCTGTTCCAAAAAAACCCATGCAGATCCGGACTCGGCATGTTGGCACCGCGGTAACTCTGGTTGTTTCCGAAACTGATCAAGACGGTACTGCTCGGCGGCGGTGGCGGGGGCACTTCCGAAACCGTCACCTTGGCAGAAAGCGTCGCCATCGGAATGACCGCGCAACCAATGATGACTGCCAGTCGGACGATACGATTCACTTCCACAGCCTGATAAAAATTGGCTGTTGTGCCAATCGGAGGCCACCTTTACGTAAATCCGCTTCGGTCGTTGGCACCATCACCTCGCGTGATAGCTTCAACCACAACGGCGACTATCGGAACCCGTGTGGTATGCTGATCAAACAATCGGCGACAGGTTGACCGAGCCAGTAGATTCAGATGCCGGCAAATTCCAGTGGCCGAACTTTCTGATGGGAGACATGCGTTCATGAGTTGCGGGATAAAACCAATGCGGTGGTTGGCCATCGTACTGGCCGGATTGGCGCTGACGTCCTGTAGCCCGCGGGAACGACCCGTACCCACACCAGAGACCAGCAGAAAAACCCTGATGATGCACTACATGACCTGGTACATGACGCCCGCTGTCCGGGGAGAATGGGGCGGCCATTGGGCGGGGTTTCCACCCCAGCATCACCCCGACCAAACCGCCACGAACGGCTTGCCGGATATCTGGTCCCATTATCATCCGTTGATCGGCTTGTACGATTCGACCGACCCGGACGTCCTCGAGTGTCACCTCCTGCAAATGAAGCTGGCGGGAATTGATGGGGTCATCCCCGACTGGTACGGGATTGGCGAGACCGCTGATTACCCCCCTGTTCACAAGGCCACCCGCGCCCTGTTTGACGCTTGTGGCCGGTTCGGCATGAAGTTTGCCGTCTGTTATGAGGATCGCTCCATTCAACTCATGGTCGATTGGAAGAAACTCCCGCCGGACCAGATCACCAACCACCTCGCCCAGACGATGCAGTGGATGCAGAAGGAATGGTTCACGAAACCGCAGTACCTCCAATTCCACGGTCGACCGCTGTTCCTCAATTTCGGCCCGATCTATCTCACCAATCGAGCCGTTTGGGATGCCGCGTTCCAAACCATTCCCACCCGACCATCGTTCTATGCCTTGCATCATCTTTGGAAGAAGGCCGGCGGCGATGGCGGGTTCACGTGGGTTCACCGGGACCCTTGGGAAGGCACGCCCACCGAAGCCAGAATCCGCGAACGTATCCACGAGGTCTTTACCTATTTCTCCACGAACCGCGACGAGGTGATCGTGTCCGCCTACCCCGGTTTCGATGACGCCTACGAACAGCACCAACAGCCTCTCGATTATCGCGGCGGCAAGACGCTGCAGGAAACTCTGGAAGTGGGCATGGAAGGTCCGTGGCCGCTCATCCAGTTGGTCACATGGAACGACTACGGCGAAGGAACCATGATCGAGCCGACCCACGAGTTCGGGTACACGTTCCTGGAGATTATCCAGCAAGCGCGGCGCAACGAGTTGAGTCAGGCTTTCCCATTCACAGCCGAAGACCTGCGGCTGCCCGCGCGCCTCTACGCGCTCCGCAAGAAAGGGACCGTCCCAGCCGCGGAGTTGGATCGCATCTCGCAATTACTCAACCAGGGAGCATGTTTGGAAGCCCGCAGGCGGCTCGACGCCCGGGAAAGGACCTAGCTCGTATTCTGACTCCGGTAAAAATTCCGTGGTTGCGATAATCCGGAATGGGTGTTCAAAATGGACGGTTGTCAGAATTAGATAGTTGATCCGAAATGTGCAGGCTTTCAGGCCTGTGTGTGACCGTGTCTTCGACGTTAAGGCTGACTGATCATATGAAGCCAATTCGCAACTCTATCAAAGCGGTCATAATCCGTGACCATCATGTACTCCTCATCAAGAACATTGATAAAGACGGCTTCTGGTACGTGTTCCCCGGAGGTGGGCAAAACGCCGGTGAGGACATGGTCGCCGCGCTACGCCGGGAATGCTTCGAGGAGACAGGCATATCGATTTCTGTGGGGCCTCTGCGCCTGGTGCGAGAATACATCGGAAAGAACCATGAATTTCCGGAGTCTGACGGCGATGTTCATCAGGTGGAATTGTATTTCGAGTGTGGTCTTGTGTCCGGATCAGAACCCAAGAACGGAGAAATGAAGGATGCCAATCAGGTGGATGTGGAATGGGTGTCCCTCGATTGCTTGGGTAGCGTTCGGGTCTACCCGAAGCTGTTTCAGAAAGGTCTGGACGACTTTCAGACGATTTATGTTGGAGACGTTAATTAGGTGCCTGACAAAATCACTGGCGCGAACCACCGTCAGTGAGCCGCCAACGCGCAAACACCGGATGCAACGAATCGCACCGGAGCCGACCGCGCTGTAGCCAGCAACCCACCGCCCGCGCATTGCTGCCAACACCGGCCCACGGGCGGTAGGATCACCAGGACGACAAGCTGTTAACCGGGTTGTTCCCGTCTTCGCATTCGAGATCGACTTTCCTCCATGCGGCTGGTTTGCAAGCTTCCCAACCACGAATTGTGGTTGGATGACTGGCCACCAAGCCGTCATCCCGTGGCTCGTGTAACGCGGGACGACAGACCAGCGGGGTAATCCTGACGCTTATGGCCGGCGGCTACGTGCTGTGCGCCGCAGGTGGCGTCCATTCCTCTTTGTGACCGAAACCGATTCGATTGTCGATCAACCGGATCCATGTGGTGTCGATTCGCCACATCGCGGCAGTCGCCAACTCTCGCGTCAGGATTGCGTTGGGCTGTTGCAGGAAGGGGAACCGGACGCTGTAGATCTCCCAGGCCCTCACCCGCTCCGGGCTTCCGAGTTGGCGACAGATGCCGCGAAACTGGACACCCTGGATCTCGTGCCACTGTTGACCGTCGAGTTGGATCGTGCCCGCGACGGACGAATTTGCCAGCATCGCCTTTCCGTGGCGTGTCGACGGATCCGTCACCACATGGAAACGCAACTCATCGTCGACCGCGTAGAACAGCGCAGCCGCGCAGGGGCTGCCGTCCGCTTCCATAACCGCCAGCGTCAGCACCTGATGTTCGCGCAGGAACTTCAGCAATCGTTCGCACACGTCGAGCCTCCTTTCCGCAACCTAACCGTGGACAAGCCCTGCGTCGAGCCGTCAGCTATAGCGTCACAAAGTGGGCGTGACCTATGGGGCTGGACCGGGGAAACCTTCTGACAACTCAATTGCTGTTTGTGGGCACCGGAATCAAGCGGCGCCCCCCCGCGCCTTCCTCGATCAACTGGTCGCAGCGGTCGCACAGACGGGTTGGCATGGCGTGTTTGTACCAATGGCTTCGCTGAGCGACGGGTCAGGACAAATTCTTCACGGTGCGAACCACCTTCTCGGCATCCTCGGGCGTGTCCAGCGCCAGATAGCAGACGAACTTCTTGCCGATGGCGGCGGCGGAAAGTCCCTTCAGGTTGATTCCCGCATCGGCCAGTGCCTTGGCCAACATCATGCCCACCCCCGGCCGGTCGGGTCCCTCGATGCGAACCGGGTGCAGGCCGTCCGCCGGTCGGAAGCCGGCATCCGTGGCACCCTTGACCTGCTCTTCGCCCGTCAGCGGCGCCACGAACACCACGGCCTTGCCTGGCTGCTCGCGCACTCGGCGGGCAATGACGAATTCCAGGTTGGCCCCCGCCGCGGACAACGGCGCCAGTTTATGCACCAAACCGCCCGTGCGATCCTCGATGGTTGCGGCCCACACCTCCACCTTGCTCACTTTGAGACCCATGACGACCTCCTCATGGTTCGTTTCGTGTTTTCGACGATCAGTTCTTGTTTATCGATGAGTGGTGCGACCCCTGCGATTGCGATTTCCACACCTTCCCCAATATCTGCAGCGTTTCGTATTGGAGCGCCTTCTCAATCAAGGGAAACACGGTCTGCTCCTCCTCGGCGAAGTGGGCGCGACAGGCGTCCAAGGCTGCCTTCAGTTGGGTGCGGGCTTGTTGAAGATCCCTGATCCCTTCGACCCTTTTCAGGAACCCATCAATTTCCTGATGATCGTGGTGCAGACGGGTCAGTCGGTTCTGCTGATGCAGGATATGATCCAGAGCGATATAAGCCAAATCCGTTTCCGCCCCGCCGTGGTCGTGAAGTGGCGCCTCCAAGAGGCGGCACATCAACGCGACTTCGTCCACGGTCTTGACGCCGGGCAAAGCGCGTTCAACCTGGTCGAAAAGCATCAGGAATACGCGGTGCTCGGCCACCAAGCCATCAATGATGGTCATGACAAATGAATCTTAGTCCTCGCACACGCCAAGTCAACTCTGGCACTCTGGGCGCACTGCTTCTTGGTTGCGGACAGAGTATCAAGCTTGCCACGCGAGTGCAACCGTTTCCCCCTGGGCGTCATTCCATGACAATGCCTGCTGACACGCAGGCCTCCGTTGAAATCGATGGTGGTCGCTCTGGAATGTGCTCCGGGTCGCGATATTCCAGCAAACTACCCGACGGCGGAAGTTCGGAAGTGAATGGAGTGGCATGCGGTCCAAAACAAGATGCTGTCTGACGTTCGCCGCTCTCCCGTGCTCGGCGAATCGGACAGGTCAGGCGGGTGTTGGCAAGGCTGCGGGGGATGCTCGCGGCGTGCTGACAGCATCCTGCACTCTTTGAGCCAGGTCAGGCAGGCTGAATGGCTTTTGAAGGTAGCCCCGCAGACCTTTCTGAAACAGTTTGTCAGCCACGGATTCTTCACAGGCTGTCAGCAAAACGATCCGCACATCTGGATTTAGACGCTGGAGTTCATCGAAGACCAAGTCGCCCGACATTTGGGGTAGCAAGAAGTCCAAAATGACCATCCCAATGTCCCGCCATTTTTCCTCATAAAATTTGATGGCTTCATCTGGGCTGGAAGCGGTATGCACGGTGTAGCCCTGACATTCCAACGCGGCCTTGAGAAGACCCAGGAATCCCTTCTCATCGTCGATAGCGAGAATGCAATTCTGTTGTGAACTTCCGTTGCGACTCATACACCTCTCATGAGGAGCAAGCCGCTTGCCATGTTGGCGCCATCAACCGCCGTTGTAACCTGCCGCCATTGCCCCGAATGCATCGCGGCGGGTCACCGTAGCAGGTCGGGCAATCGGTGGTGATGAACTTCTACTGGTAGCTTGTGCCTGGCGGAATCCCGATGGCGACCGTCCGGGTACCGTTGGAGCCGGAGCAGTTGCCCTGCCTCAGGATTCGCGGTGGGAAGCTTCTCGACGCGTGTAAGTGTGCGTGGCGTTACCGTAAAAGACCTCGGCACATTCCATGAGGGTCTCCGACAATGTCGGATGCGGGTGAATCGAGGCCGCGAGATCGTAGGCGGTGGCGCCCATTTCGATGGCCAGTACCGCTTCGCCAATCAGCTCGCCCGCACCCTGGCCGGTAATCCCCGCGCCCAGCACCCGTTCGGTTTCGGGGTCGATGATGAGCTTGGTCACGCCTTCGGGGTGATCGAATGTCAGCGCGCGCCCCGATGCGGCCCACGGAAAACGGGCAATCTTGACCGTGATCCCCTTCTCTTTCGCCTCGGTCTCCGTCAACCCGCACCAAGCGATCTCGGGATCGGTGAACACCACCGCCGGTATAATATATTTGTCCAATGATTCATGGTCGCCGGTGATCGCGTCGACCGCCAGCCTCGCCTCGCGCGACGCCTTGTGCGCCAACAGCACGCCGCCCGTCACATCTCCAATGGCGTACAGTGACGGATCATTCGTCTGCTGTTTCTCGTTGACCTTGATGAACCCGCGGTCGTCCTTGGTGATCTTCGTATTTTCCAGACCGAGATCGGCGTGGTTCGGCACGCGACCGACCGACACCAACACGCGGTCGTACAGTTCTTCGAGCTTGTTTCCGTCCGTCTCCATGACAACCTTGATCTGTTTGCCCGCCGTTGCCATGGAAAGCACCTTGGTTTTGACACGTACCTGCTGAAACGCCTTCTCCGCGTACCGTTGCACGGGCCGGACCAGATCGGCATCCGCGCCCGTCAGAATCGAGCCGAGCGCCTCGACCACGACAACCTTGCTACCCAGCGTCGCGTACACCGTTCCCAATTCCATCCCGATGTAGCCGCCGCCGACAATCAATAGCGTCTCGGGCACGTCCGGCACATCCAGCGCTTCCCGCGACGTCATGATGCGCGGATTACCGAGGTCAAATGCCTTCGGCATCGCCGATTTCGAGCCCACGGCCACAATCGCCGCGTCGTAGGTGACGAACTTCTGACCGTCCGCCGTCTCCACCCGCAGCGTCTTGGAATCCTCGAAGTACCCGCGCCCCTGCAACACCTCAACGCCCCGTTGCCTGGCCAGCGTTGACACGCCGCCGGCGAGTTTGTTCACGATCGAATTCTTCCACGCGCGCAATTTGTCCAGATCGATTTTGGGTTCGCTGAACTGAATGCCCATGTGCTCGGAATGGCGCGCCTCGGTAATGAGTTTGGCCGCGTGCAGCAACGCTTTCGACGGGATGCAGCCGCGGATGAGGCAGACGCCACCGAGTCGATTCTCCTGCTCGACCAGGATGACTTTCTTGCCCTTGTCCGCCGCGTAAAATGCCGCCGCGTAGCCGCCCGGGCCGGCTCCCAACACCACCACTTCAGTCTTGATCGAATCCATCGAGTTCCTCTTCTACAATCGATGCTATATCTTCACTTCCGATTCTTTGAATTGTTCCAACGCCTGCACAACCTCCACGATGAACCGCGCCGCCGCACCGCCATCGACAACCCGGTGATCGTAGGACAACCCCAGCGGCAGGAGCATGCGTTTCTCGATCTTCGCGCCCCGGACAACGGGCTTGAGCGCGCCGCGTCCCACGCCGAGGATCGCCACCTCGGGTTTGTTTACAATGGGCGTAAAGAACCCACCGCCGATACCGCCCTGGTTTGAAATGGTGAACGTGCCTCCCTTCAAATCATCCGTGGCGACCTTCCGTTGGCGTGTCTTCTCGGCCAGTTCCGCCAATTCCTTGGAAAGCTGTAACAGGCTCTTCTTGTCCACGTCGCGAATCACCGGCACGATCAACCCTTGCTCGGTGTCCACCGCGATGCCCATGTGATAATAGTCCTTGAACACAATCTCTTCGGTCGCTTCGTCCAGGCTACTGTTGAAGATCGGGTGCTTCTTCAATGCGGCCACGACCGCCCGAATGAGGAACGGCGTCAACGTGAGGCTGACACCCTTCTTCTCGTATTTCACGACGTACTTCTTTCGCAACGCAACGATGCCGGTGATGTCCGCCTCGTCAAATTGCGTCACCCGGGGCACGCTGGTCCACGACTCGTGCATCCGTTGGGCAATGATTTTGCGCAACGAAGACACCGGCTTCCGTGATACCGGCCCCCATTTCTCAAAATCGATCTTCTCCGCCGCTGCCTTTGGCGCTGCCGCCGTGCGTGGCGCAGTACCTCCGTCGAACGCCAACCGCTGAATTTGCTGGATGTAGGCCCGCAAGTCTTCGACGGCCACACGTCCGCCGCGCTGGCTGCCGCGCACGCGCGTCAGATCGATCCCGAGTTCCTGCGCCAGCCGGCGAACCGTCGGCGACGCGGCAACGGACTCGTTTTGCGTGAGATCACCGACGACATCGACGCTCGGAGCCTCGACGGGCTGACGGGGCGCTGGTTGCGCTGTCGCTGTGGTGGTCGTTGTAGGCCGCGTGCCCTCACGCGGCGTTTTCTTCGCCCCCGTCTCTGCGGCCGACGGCGCGCCATCGGTTTCCAGAGCGAGAATCGGCTGGCCGACCGAAATCTTGTCGCCTTCTTTCACATAGAGCTTTGACACCCGTCCCGACGCGCTGGCCGGAATCGGCGCGACGGCCTTCTCGTTTTCCAACTCAACAATCGTCTGGCCTTCTTTGACCTGATCTCCGGCCTTGACGAAGACGCTAACAACCGTCCCCGACTCGGCTCCTTCGCCCAAACGCGGTAATTTGATGTCCATTCGATTTCCTTTTGCCCGGGGTCGACACGCCTACACGATGAACGGATGCGTCTTCTCGGGATCGACTTTCAAATCTTTGATCGCCTGCGCGACCACGCTCATTTCGATCCCGCCCTTTTTGGCCAACGAATAGAGCGTGGCGATGACGGTGCATTCGGCGTCAATTTCAAAGAATCGGCGCAGGTTCTCGCGCGTGTCACTGCGGCCAAAGCCGTCCGTGCCAAGCGTGTCCAGACCGCCGGGAATCCACGGCGCGATCTGATCGGGCACGAGCTTGATATTATCCGACACCGCCACGAACACGCCCTGCTCGCCCTCGAGCAGCGTCTGCAGATAGGACTTTCGCGGTGGGTCGGTCGGATGCAGCATGTTCCACCGACTGCAGCGTTGCTGGTCGGTTTTTAAAAGCTTGTAGCTCGTTGCGCTCCACACGTCCGCGGAAACGTCGTAACACTCCGCCAGGATTTCTTGTGCGCGCATTGCTTGACGGATGATCGTGCCGCTGCCAAAAATGTGGGCCTTGTGTTTCTTGCCGTCCGCGCCCTTGCGGAACTTGTACAGCCCCTTGAGAATGCCTTCCTCGGCGCCCTCGGGCATCGGCGGCATCGCGTAGTTCTCATTGTAGAGCGAGAGGTAATAAAAGATGTCCTCGCCCTCTTGATACATCCGGCGCATCCCATCCTGAACGATGACCGCGATCTCGTACGCAAACGCCGGGTCGTACGACATCAATGTCGGGATCGTCGCCGCCACCAACTGGCTGTGGCCGTCCTGATGTTGCAACCCTTCGCCGTTCAGCGAGGTCCGCCCCGCGGTCGCGCCGAGCACAAACCCCTTCGCCTTGATGTCACCCGCCAACCACATCAGGTCGCCGACGCGCTGGAACCCAAACATCGAGTAGTAAATGTAGAAGGGAATCATGTTCACCGCATGATTCGCGTATGCCGTCCCCGCGGCGATGAACGACGACATCGAGCCCGCCTCGGTGATGCCTTCTTCGAGGATTTGCCCGTCCTTCGTCTCGTGGTAATAGAGCAGCGCCTCGCGGTCGACGGGCTCGTACACTTGTCCCCGCGGCGCGTAAATGCCGATTTCCCGGAAGAGCGCATCCATGCCGAACGTGCGTGCCTCATCGGGAATAATCGGCACGATGCGCTTGCCGATTTTGGCGTTCCGCAGCAACATGCTGAGCAATCGCACGAACGCCATGGTCGTGGAGGCTTCCACGGAGCCGGACCCCTTGAACATCTCGCCAAACTCGCTCCGCGCCGGCACTTCGACGTTCGCGGCACGCAATTGGCGCGACGGGAGGAATCCGCCCAGCGCCTTGCGGCGCTCCAGCAAGTACTTCGTCTCCGGGCTGTCTGGTGGCGGCCGATAAAACGGTGTCTGCGCTACTTCCTCGTCGCTGATCGGCACGCCAAACCGCTCGCGGAACTCGCGCAGCTCCTTTTCGTTCATCTTCTTCTGCTGATGACTGATATTTCGTCCCTCACCAGCTTCGCCGAGACCGTAGCCTTTCACGGTCTTGGCCAGAATCACGGACGGCGCGCCCTTGTGTTCCACGGCGGCCTTGAACGCCGTGTAGACCTTTTGCGGATCATGACCGCCGCGCACCAGTTTTTGAATTTGTTCGTCGGAAAGATGGTTCACCAACTCCAATAACTCGGGATACTTTCCGAAGAAATGTTTGCGCGTGTAACTGCCGGGCTCGACCGTGTACTTCTGATAGTCGCCATCCACCGCTTCTTCCATCCGCTTGGCGAGCAAGCCGGTCTTGTCGGCTTTGAGCAGTGGGTCCCAATTGGAACCCCAGATGACCTTGATTACATTCCAGCCCGCGCCACGAAATGCGGCTTCGAGTTCCTGGATGATCTTGCCGTTGCCGCGCACGGGACCGTCGAGGCGCTGCAGGTTGCAGTTGACCACCCAAATGAGATTATCAAGCCCCTCGCGGGAAGCCAACGTGAGCGCGCCAAGCGTCTCCGGCTCGTCGCTCTCGCCGTCACCCACAAAACACCAGATCTTCGACTCTTCGCCTTGAACCAAACCGCGCGCCCGCAGATAACGACTGAAGCGCGCTTGATAAATCGACATGATCGGGCCCAGCCCCATCGACACAGTCGGGAACTGCCAGAAATCCGGCATCAGGTACGGATGTGGATACGAGGAAAGACCGCCGCCTTCGGCCAGTTCCTGGCGGAAATGCTGCAAATGATGTTCGTCGAGCCGGCGTTCGAGAAACGCGCGCGCGTAGTTGCCCGGTGACGCGTGGCCCTGGAAGTACACGAGATCGGCGGGCCGATTGCCGTCACCGCCGTGAAAGAAATGGTTGAAGCCGACTTCGTACAACGTGGCGCACGACGCATACGTCGAGATGTGGCCGCCGAGCCCGGCGTGCTCGCGATTGGCATTGACGACCATCGCCATGGCGTTCCAGCGGGCCAAACTCTTGATTCGCCGCTCCAACTCGCGATTGCCCGGGTAGGGAGGCTCGTCCTCGGGCGGAATTGTGTTCACGTACGGCGTGCTGATCGTCGACGGCATCTGGATGCCGGCGTCGCGCAAGCGTTTGTACAGCTTGCTCAAAATCAGGGGGGCCTGGTCTGTTCCCTGAATTTTCAGGAAATATTCCAGGATGAACTCCAGCGAATCCAGCGACCGCTGGTCTTCGCGTCCGTTCCGGTTCTGCGCCGACTCGCGCGGTTGTTCCAGCCGACCTGACGAAGCCATAGTTTGTTGTTGTTCTTTCGGTTCCACTCTCACAATGTTACCCGAGCAACCAGTGGATAATAGTCCTTTTCTGACCACAATCCAAGCGCCATGAAATACTTAGACCGAACCCTCCGCACTGCGCAAGAGAATCTCGCGGGTGACGAGGCGCTGCTCGAAGGGTGCGAGGAACGCGACTCCGATGAAATTCTCCGCTTCTGGGAACCTCGCCAGTACTTCGTGGTGCTGGGATATTCCAACAAAGTTTCTGCTGAAGTGAATCTCGATTCCTGCCAGGCGCTTGGGATTCCCGTGTTGCGCCGGTGCAGCGGGGGCGGGACGGTGTTGCAGGGGCCGGGCTGCCTCAATTACGCCCTTATCTTGAGGATTCGCGAGGGGTCGGCCATGGAGAATATCACCGAAGCCAATGCTTTCATCATGAACCGCAATCGCAACGCGCTGAATTCCCTGCTCGGGGGCGAAGTCGTTATCCAAGGTCACACAGACCTCACGCTGCAAGGACTCAAGTTTTCCGGCAACTCCCAGCGCCGCCGACGTCGGTTCCTCCTGTTCCATGGCTCGTTCCTGCTCCATCTCGATCTCGCGCTCGTCGAACAAGTGCTCCGGTTGCCCTCGAAACAGCCGTCGTACCGGCGCAATCGGGCCCACAAGGATTTTCTCACAAATCTGCCCCTCAAGGCGGATGCTGTGAAAGAAGCGATGAAACAGGTTTGGGGCGCAAACGACGTGCTTGAAGAGGTCCCCGAAGAGCGGATTGAGTGCCTGGTGCACGAAAAGTACGCCCGGGATGAGTGGAACCTGAAATTCTGAGCGGCTGACTGTTGCAGCGGGCGCTCACACGCGGTAGAATTGTCCCATGAAAATCCCCGGTCTTCGCAGTCCACATGAAATGGTTGGTGGTTTGGTTCATTTCGGGCGGATGCTCGACAAGATCAAGCTCCACGCGCAGGGCAAGCTGCCCGCGGATTACCATCCGGCGCTGGGCGGTGGGTTCGATGGACGCTGTTGCGCTTTCCTCGGTGTGAAATATGAAGATGTCAAAGCGCGGGTGAAGCTCGGCGGCGAAGATCAGGAGATCCTCGAATGGTGTTTCGCCAAGGGTCGTAAGCCGTCACCGGAAGAAATCGACGTGTGGAGCAGTTACCTGCGCAAACGCGGCTGGCGTGACGATGCGAGCAAACGCCTCACCGAACGCAAGAAGGAATTCGGGATTGTCCATCGTGATGACATTCAGTGTTTCTTCGACCTGCTCGACGCCGACGAAGGCCGCGACGTGCGAACGCAATGGTAGGGCCAAGCTGCTGGAAGCACGGGTGGACATGGGGGAAGCGCATCTGTTAGTATCCATGCCGCAACTGGCTGGCAGACATGAAAGTTCTCTATCTCGATTGTTTTGCAGGGATTAGCGGCGATATGTTTCTCGGCGCGCTCCTTGATCTGGGCGTGTCGGAAGACGGTCTGCGCGCGGAGTTGTCGAAACTCCAACTACCCGGGTATCAGATTTCGTCACGCCGAGTGATTAAGCAGAACATCTCCGCTACCAAGTTTGATGTGGTTACGATGATCGAGTCGGCGCTTCATAGAAGCGCCGCTACAACGCATCATGAACACCGAGGGTACTCTGAAATCATCGCCATGATTGAGAAGAGCGGGCTGTCGTCGGTGGTGAAGGAGCGGGCCCAGCGTGTGTTTCGCCGGATTGGTGAAGCGGAAGCGAATATTCACGGAATCTCGTTGGAAAAAGTCCACTTCCACGAAATCGGCGCGGTGGATTCGATTGTGGACATTGTCGGCGCGTGCATCGCGGTCGAGGCGCTGGGCGTGAACGAAATCCAGGCGTCGCCGCCGCGGCTCGGTTCGGGGTTCGTCGAGACGGCGCATGGCCGGTTTCCCGTGCCCGCACCGGCCACGTTGGAATTGTTGAAAGGAATTCCCGTGCAATCGTCGTCGGACCCCGTCGAATTGGTGACGCCGACGGGCGCGGCGTTGCTGGCGGAATTCTGCGCGAAGTTCGCCCCGATGCCGGCAATGAGCATTGAGAAGATCGGTTACGGGGCCGGGTCGCGCGACCTGGACAAAGCGCCGAATGTCCTGCGCGCCGTGCTGGGACAATCGGCTGGGGACAACCGACGCTACACCGAAGCTGATACGGTGGCCGTGATCGAAACGAACATTGATGACATGAATCCGCAGTTGTTCGGCGACGTGATGGAGCAAGTGCTGGCGGCGGGCGCGTTGGACGTGTTCCTGACGCCCGTGCAGATGAAAAAGAACCGGCCCGGTACCCTGCTGACGGTGCTGTGTGAGCGGAATAGTGTCGATGCGCTGGCCGAACTGCTGCTCACGCACACGACGAGCTTCGGCGTGCGCGTGCATGAAGCGCAACGACGCAAGCTCGCCCGGGAAATGGTGACGGTGAAAACGAAGTTTGGCGATATTGAGGTGAAAATCGGGCGATTGGGTGGTAAAATTGTTCAGCGGTCGCCGGAATTCGATTCGTGCCAGCAAGCAGCAGCGCGGTGTAGTGTTGGCGTGAAGGATGTCTATAATGAGGCGGCGCGTGTCGCGGGGGAAACGTTATGATCGATAAACAGTTGCTCGATGTGCTGGCGTGCCCGAAGTGCAAGGCGGACGTCACACTCGAAGGCGAGAAACTCATTTGTCAGAATCCGCAGTGTGGTTTGCGGTACCCGATTCGTGACGGGATTCCCGTGATGTTGATCGACGAGGCCGAAAAACTGCAGGGAAGATGAGCCAACCCACCCTCTCGATCATCGTTCCCGCGTGGAACGAGGAAAAATACATTGGGCGGGCGATTGATTCGCTGAAGCACGCCGCGGAGGTATACAGGCGCGAGCGCGGCTGCGAAGCGGAGATTATCGCGGTGGATAACAACAGCCAGGACCGTACGGGGGCGGTCGCGCGCGAGCACGGCGCGCAGGTCGTGGTCGAGCCGGTCAACAACATTGGCAAGGCGCGCAACGCGGGCGTGAAGGCGGCGCGGGGCAAGCACATCGCGTTTTGCGACGCAGACAACCAGGTCACCGAGAACCTCCTCGTGTTGATCCATGATCACCTGGAAGATCCGAAGATCGCGGGTGGCGGGACGTGGATCGAACCCGAGCGGCGCAATTTCAAGATCAGCTTTTTTTATTTGTTGTGGGGCATTTACGTTCGTGGGAGCGGCGTGGGCGTGGGGATGATGCATTGCCGCAAGGCGGACTTCGAGACATTTGGGGGATTCGACGAATCAATCTACGCCGCCGAGGACGTGCAGCTCGCCTACGATTTGAAAAGGATCGGCAAACCGCGCGGCCAGAAATTCGAGTTGATCAAGAAGGGCTGGGTCATCACGTCGACGCGCAAGATCGACCAGACATCGCTGTTCACGATGATCACGAAGCTTGTCGGATTTGGGTTTGGATTGCAGAAGAAAATTCGCAGCAAGGAGTACTGCGAACACTGGTACGAGAAGGCGGCGCGCTAGGTCTTGGCGCAGGCTAAAGCCTGCGGCTACGGGTTTTGTCAGGGCTCTACGTCTTTTGCTCCGGCACATCCACCAAGTACACCGCGCCGTTCTCAATGACCAAGGGTAGCCGCTCCAACGATTTGCCCTGGCCCGGGCCGCCGACGCATTTGCCCGCGTGAGGCTCGTAGACGGATCCGTGGGTCTTGCAAACGAAGAGCCTGGCGTCGCAAGTAAAGAAATCGTTGTCGTCCAGGTCCAGGGTGATGGGGAGATGCACGCAGCGGTTCACGAACGCGACGAACTCGCCCTGGACATTCGCCAGGAACGCTTCGGTTGTTTGACCACGCAGTTCGACGGTAAACTTCTTCGTCGCGCCCGGCGACAATTCGTCCACGCGTGCCAGCAACATCCTGCGCCCATTCACACGGTCAGCTTAGGCGGCACGGTGAGCTTTGACAAAGGTTTTATGGCGGAGGGAGGCGGAGGGAGGCGGAGAGAAAGCGCCGAGGCCGTTGACCGGCGCGGACTTCCTTCCGTCACCGGGTGATCGAAATTAGAGATTGAAAGGGTCAGGGCTTTCAAAATAGATTCCAAATCACCCGATATGAAACGATACTTTCTCACCGCGATACCGTGTTTCATGCTCCCGCTGGCGGCTTTTGCCACGGATACCCAGTCCGCCGATAAAAGTGGTTATACACTTCTTACTCCGGTGCCGAGTGACCAGATGCGGCCATTATCTTCGGAGACATACGATGAAGTGATGGATGCCCGCACCCTGGATGCCGGTCATTACCAGGTTGAAGGAGATTTCATCAATTACTACTATAATTCCTCGACCCCTTCCACCTATGACCGAGACGAATACGCCTGGGAACCGCGAATTACAGTGGGGTTGTTGAACAATCTCGATTTTTATGTCCGTCCGTCATTCGAGATCCGGGAGCATTATGACCGGAATAGCTCCAGTGAGTTTGGGCATATCACCACCGGAGTAAAACTCAATCTCCTCGGTGATGATAGCGGGATGTTTGCGGTGGCGGTTAAGCCTTATGTCTCCATTCCTACGAGTCGCGGCGATGGGTTTGGGGGTGGCGGCGTGTTGGGGGGCGGCGACGTGGCGCTGCTGGTGCGATTGCCCTGGGAACTGTCGGTGAAGGTCGATTCGGAAGTTTACGTGGCCGAGAACAATGGCGACGGGCATTTTGCCGGTTTTTACAATGCGGCGAGCATCAACAAAACTCTTTGTTCCAAGGCCGACGCTTACGGTTATTTCAATTCCACCGTAACGTCCGACCCAGCCCAGACATGGTATGGCTACGCCGGCTTTGGGTTGGAATATAATTTCACCCGCAACCTGCAAGTGTTCGCCGGAATTGGGTTCGGTGTGACGTCAGCGGATTGGGTGTGGGGACAGACACGGGCCTATGATTACAACCCGCGCGCCGGTTTTGTCTGGCGGTTTTAAGGGAAACGCGATTGGGGACGAGTGTTTGCTGACGGATGTGGAAATTGGAAAGCGCTGAGGCCGTTGACCAGTGTGCCGTCGCAGTCGCAGATCTGCGCTGCGAAGTCTCGTTCGGGCAACCGGATCTTCATGTTTGCTTTCGGAACCAATGGACGAACCGCTCAATTCCGTCCTCGATGGCTACTCGCGGGTTGTACCCGAGCAATCTCTTCGCCTTCGAAATGTCAGCGTAGGTGAGAGGCACGTCGCCGGGCTGCATCGGCAGGCGTTTAATCGTCGCGGGCTTGCCGAGCGTTTTCTCGATCAGCGCCACCAGCTCGCGCAATTCGACCGTACGCGACTCGCCGAGGTTGATGATCTCGTAGCCGAGCTTGCGGTCGAGCGACGCGATGACGCCTTGAAGGATGTCGTCGATGTATGTGTAATCGCGTGCCGTTGTGCCGTCGCCGAACAATTCGATCGGTTTCCCCTCCGAAATGGCTCGCGTGAATCCATGGATCGCCAGATCCGGACGCTGACGTGGGCCATACACGGTGAAAAAACGCAGGCAAACGATGTCGCAACCGTAGAGGTGATGGTAGGCGTGGCAGAGCGCCTCTCCCGCCAGCTTGGTCGCCGCGTAGGGTGATAGGGGCTGCTGCGCCAGATCAGATTCACGGAACGGCACCTTCTGGGCCGCGCCATACACGCTCGAAGATGACCCAAAAATAAACTTCCTAATGCCGCACTCGCGTACCCATTCCAACAGGTTCTGTGTCCCCATCACATTGACGTCGGTGTACAGGCGCGGCTGATCCAATGACGGGCGCACCCCCGCGCGCGCCGCAAGATGGACGACGGCGTCGAACGTCGAACTACGAAACAACCTCCCTTGGTCCCCACGAACGTCGGACTCGATGATGCATACGCGCTTGGCAAAACTGGCGACGTTACGGCGCTTTACCGATGGGTCGTAAAAATCATTGAAGTCGTCGAGCACGGTAACTTCGTCACCCCGCGCGAGCAGTGCCTCCACCACGTGCGACCCGATAAAGCCCGCTCCACCTGTGACCAAGACGTTCATTGCGTTCCCCGGTTGGATGCCCACGTCAGCCACTCGCTCAACACAATCAACGTCCACAGTGCGCGCGCATGATTGTCGCGACACTGGCGGTGCTCCTCCAGCAGCTCCAGAGCCGTGCGCCGATCCACACCCACTTCGCCCAGCAGCTCGGAGCGCAGCCGCGATTCGGCCCACTCGTGCAGCGGGCCTCGCAGCCAGCCCGCGAGCGGCACAGAGAGTCCGCGCTTCTTGCGATACACAATCGACGACGGCAAATACCGGAGCGCATACCGCTTCAGAAACACCTTCGTCCTCACCCCCCTGACGCGTTCGGCGGGCGGCAATGTCGCCGCGAACTCCATCACCGCCTGATCGAGAAACGGAGCGCGCAATTCCAGCGCCCAGCGCATGCTGGCGCGGTCAGCCTTGGTTAAGAGACCTTCGGCCAGCGATGTCTCCAGGTCGTTTTGCTGTGCGGCGTCCAGCAGCGCTTCCCGCGAAGGGCCGACGAGCTGCTGCGGCATCTTGTCGATGCCCAGCCGCCGCAGCAGTGCTGGCGAGATGTTCGATGTCCACAGCCGGTGGCGGGCGAGGCCCTCGATTTCCGCGCCCTGCACGAATTTCTTTAACACGAACGAGAGTGTCACCTTCTTGTCGCTGGGCGGCCACGCTCCGATGACGCGTTGAATCACCTGCTTCAGAGGACGGGGAAGTCGAGCATAGGACTCGGCGACTTGCGCGCCGATGTAGGTTGGATATCCGCCAAACAACTCGTCACCGCCCTCCCCCACCAAGGCGAGCTTCACGTCCTGCGCCGCGCGGCGCGCCAGCAGCGCGGTTGGGATCCATGCCGGATCAGCCAGAGGTTCGCCAACCAGACCGACCAACTCGTGGATGCCGTCGCGGAACGCCTCCGGGCGCACCCACACTGGAACCGCTTCGATCCCCAGCAGTTTGGCCACGCGCTCCGCGAAATGCCCCTCGTCATAGGACGCTTCGCTGAAGCGCAGCGTATAGGCCTTCAGTTTGTAATCGGGACGCACCCGACGGGCCATCGCGGCCACCAGAGATGAATCGACGCCACCGCTTAGAAACACGCCGTACGGCACGTCCACATCGCTTTGCCGCCGCACCGATTCACGGAATACGCGGTCAAAATCGTCCACCGAAGGAGGGTGTTTCGGCGTCGTTGCGATGTTCCATCGCCAATAACGTCGATGTCGCATGCCTTGCGCGTCGATCGTCACGACTTCGGCCGGCGCAAGCTTCCGGATTTCGCGGAAAGGAGTTGTGGGCGCGACGAAACAGCCGAATTGCAGATAACCGCTGATGGCTGGGCGGTCGAAGCTGAGTGGAAGCGCGTTGTCGGATGCGAGCGCAGCGATCTCGGTTGCGAAACGCACGGCACCGTCCTGCCTGGCAAAAAACAGCGACCGCTCCCCTGCCCGATCTCGCGCCAGGACCACGCGTTTCTGCTTCGGGTCCCAGACGGCGACCGCGAACGCCCCCACCAAGCGCTCGACAAACGCATCGCCCAACTCCAGATACAAACCCGGTATCACGGCGATGTCCGTCGCCAGCTCGACGCGGTGGCCCCGCGTCTCCAACCACGCGCGCAACTCCTGATGATTGTCGATCTCGCCATTACAGACAACCATCACGCCGCTGTCACGATCGACGATGGGCTGTTTGCCAGATTGTATCCCGCGGATGGCCAGCCGTGTCGCGCCCAGCACGGCCGAACTGCTGTTCCGCTGGCCCGACTCATCCGGCCCCCGGTGGGCCAGGGCTTCGACCATTGTGCTGACGCGCCCGTTTACTGCGTCACGATCGAAGGTGTCCCGAAACGAAGCGATACCGCACACGCCGCACATCTTATGGTCCTTTCGGCGCGGGGAGCAGTGCGGCCCACCACCCGGGTGCCAGTTCCGTCGAAGCGACGCCAACGCCGGCCGCAAGGGCGTCCAGCCTTTCCCGTCCGTTCTCCTGGGCAATCAGATAGACGGATCGGCCCTGACCTTTCAGCCAGCGATCGAAATCGGTCGCCGGCACAAGCGGAGACGGCCAGGGTTTGGTTCTTTTGAGCATAAACATAATATAATTGCTGGTGAGTTCTCTACCATCGTCGCTGACCACGGTCACGCACCGTTTGAGATAAAATGGCAGACCCGTGGGGAAGCATTCCAGACAGACGATCTCGGCTTGTGGCGGCAGCGCCGGGATTCTGCTGGCGAGCGCATGGGTGGACTTCACCTCGGCGTAGCGCGCCAAGCCGTCGGCGCACACCACCACCGCCACGCAGGGCAACAGCACGAATGTGGCGAATGCCAACCGCATATTGCCCCTGACGCAAGCGGCCCCTGCCATCAGCGCAACGGCGGCAAGCGCGCCCGCGGCGAGCCAATACGTCGGCTCGTGCCACGCGAATCGCTTGCTGCCGGCGCTGGCAAGCCAGGGGATTTCGTCGGGCCTGAGCGCCACGGCGGCCAACACGCCGGCCCCGAGTGCGCTGGCCACTGCCAGGCCGATTGTCCCGCGCGACACGATGGCCGTTGCCCGTCGATTGCCGCCACGGATGGCCACGGCAAACACACGCGCCGTGAGCGCGCCGAGGGCCACAATGACGGTCAAGATATAATCGGCCCTTTTCGACTTCGAGATGGAAAAGAAGACCAGCATCACGATGGACCAGATAATGAAGAGACGGTCGGCTCGCGCCCACCGCGATCGCGAGCGCCACGCGGCCACGATTGACTCGGGCAACAACACACTCCAGGCAAAGCAACCGCCGAGGATCCACGGAAGATAATAGTAAATCGGCCCGGTGCGCTGAAACGCCGGCGTGGTGTACCGACGAAACGATTCCTCGATGATGCCGTAGTAGGCAAAGTCGTGGTAGTGATACGTTACTCCGAAGAACCACGGCAATGTGACGACAAAGAAAGCGACCACATTCCAGGGGGCGAGGAGACGTTTCCAGGCGTCACGCCGGCCATCGACCCCGTTGAAGACGCCCAACACGAGCACCGGCAGAATAAACCCGACAGGGCCCTTGACCAGTGTGGCGAATGCGGATGAGATTGCGCCCACCAAATACCAACGGCTTCTCGACTGACCCTGTTTTTCTTCGGCGATGTAGCCGGCGAAGATCGCGCCGCACAGGAAGAAGGACAGGACCATGTCAAAAATAACGAGCCGGCAGAAGGCAACGTACAACGGAGACGTCCCGACGATCATCACGGCCAGAGCCGCCGTACGCGCATCGTATGCGCCGCGACAAAAACGAAACAGCATCACCAACAACGCGAAACCAAAGACGGCCGATGGCAACCGCGCCGCCGCGCTTGATTCACCGAACACGGAAAAGCACAGTCCGACGGCCTTGAAGAAGAACGCTGGCTTGTCCAGATAGGGCAAGCCGTTGTAGGTGGGAATCAGCCAACTGCCCGACTGCTCCATTTCCCGCGCCACTTCGGCGTTGCGCTCCTCGTCCGGTTTCATGAGCGAAAGTTTGCCCAGCCCGGCAAAAACCATGAACGCGCTGAGGGCAAACGCGAGAAACACGAGACTGCGGCCTGCGGTATCGTACTTGGCAGCGCTTTCCATATCTGGTAGACAACATTAAACATCGGTACAGCGACTGGTAGCAAGCGTTTAGCGGCACACGGCAGAAATTGAAATGAGCCCAGACCCGGAGATTAGCGTGGTGACCCCCTGCTGGAACGAGCGGGACAATCTGGGTCCGTTGACGGAGGCCATTTGCCGGGCGCTCGATCCGCTTCATCGATCCTATGAGATCGTCATCGTCGATGACTGCAGCGCGGACGGCAGCTGGGACTCGATTCTGGAACTTGGCCGCCGTGATTCGCGGATTCGCGGCGTGCGGTTCGAGCACAACTGCGGGCAATCCGCGGCGCTATGGGCGGGCATCCAAGCGGCGCGCGGCCGCATCCTGGTGACAATCGATGCCGACATGCAAAATCCCCCATCGGAGATCCCGCGGCTGCTCGAAGCGCTGGCGGGGGCCGACTGCGTCTGCGGGAGCCGCGTGGCCGCCCGGGCCCGGGGCGACAGTTGGCTGCGCCGGGCCTCGTCGCGGATTGCGAACTGGGTACGCAACAAGGTGTCCGGCGAAACGATCAGCGACGCGGGTTGTTGTTATCGCGCGTTTCGGCGCGAATGCGTCGAGCGGGTGAGGTTTTTCAAGGGAGGGCATCGGTTTCTACCGACGCTGATCAAGATGGAGGGATTTAGCGTTGTCGAAGTCCCCGTGGACCATCATCCACGGCATACGGGCAAGTCGCATTACGGGGTGTGGAACCGTTTGTTCAAGTCGTCCAGCGATTTGTTGGCGGTGCGATGGATGAAACGGCGCACCATACGCTACAACGTCGTTGACACCGTCAATTAGGCATTGGGCGCACCTTCATCAGTCGCCCGCGCATTTACTGAAGGCTCTGCCGTAGTTGTGCGTACAGCCGGACCTCGTCGCCAAGTGTGACGACGGGCGCGGGATTGGTGCTTCCCTCGGCCACGACCCAACCGGGGTTGTCTTGGGCGAAACCGCCGCCGGGTTTGACGCACACGTACACGCCCCACAGGCACAATGCGGGCCCGACGTGAAGCGGAACGCGAACCGCCATGTAGGGTGCGCTTGTCCCACGAGTCCGCACGACGACCGTCGAACCCATGCCCACACTAAACTGCGAGGGTGGTTCGACCCTCAAGCCATAGGCCACCGGGGCTTTATCCGTTGTCGGCGTATAGAACGGCGGGGCGTTGGCGTCGGCCATGGCATCGGCGATGCAGAGGGTTGCTTCGCGAACGAGATTGCTGACCACATCCGGGCTGAGATGGGGTACTGTCGCCTGCAGGGCGGCTGGCCCCTTGTCGTCGCATCGGTCGTGGTTGCAACCAAAGAAAGTCGCCGCCACCAACAGCGCCGCGGCACCGCACCGAGCACCTCTCATGTGGCGTCTCCCCAAGCGGCGTCGTGGCCGTCGGCTTCTCCTGGCATGGGCATTTGGACTCTCATCCTTGTCGGTATCAGTACATCTTCACCGGCGGACTTCAAGTCTGATGCGGGAGGGAGAATTCAGGAGTCAGAATTCAGGAGTCAGGAGGCGGACGATGTGCTAGGCAGCTTCATTTGGGATGGCAGCAAAGAATGCACGGACTTTGACGGGGTCAAGTTGGTCGTTGGTGCGGACGCCGCTGCACAAGTCGAGGCCGAACGGCTCAACAGCGGCGATGGCGTCAGCGACATTGGCCGGACTGAGACCACCTGCGAGAAAGAGCGGCTTGCCAATGGCGTCGCGAATGCGTCGACTCAGTGTCCAGTCGTGAGTGCGCCCGGTGCCGCCAAGCTCCTTGACGGCGAGACTCGGGTTGCCGGAGTCGAGCAATAGAGCGTCCACGTGCTTCGCGGCCGCGAGCGCGCAATCCACCGAGGTGGAGTCGGTCACATGGACGACCTGTACCAGGGCGATGCCGGGCAACTCGTCACGGAGGCGGGGATAAACGGTGGCGGGCAAATGGTCGCAAAGCTGAAGTGTGTTCGTGCGGCAGCGGCGCTGCTGCGCGATGATGGTCTCTGGTGAGTGTTCACTGGTGAGGAGGAACGTGGCAATCGGCGGGGGCACGGTGGCGGCAATCCGCGCAATTACGTCCTCGGAAATGACGCCCGGGCCACTGGGCATGGCGGAAACGAGTCCCAAGGCGGAAGCTCCGCAGGCAATTGCCAGTGCCGCCTCGGCGGGAGACTTGATGCAGCAGATTTTTACTCTTGGATGTGTTTGCACAACATGTGTTGGAGCCGTCTATTCCCTCCACGCCGTTCAGGTGTGGGACCCATTACACCCCTGATGGAGCCGCGAGGAAAGCACAAAAAGGCGTCCTGCGGTGGAGGATTGGCGAACCGCTCTCAGCATATCTGCATCCATAATCGGGACTCCTATCACAGACCAGCGCGGTTCGCACTTGAATTCTTCCATCGGGACAACACGGATTGCGCGATTTCGGGTGTGCGTGCACGACAGAGACCCCTCGACGTGCTCGGTGCGACAGGCGGTGGCGCCGAAAGGGCGCGTTTATTGATAGACGCACGGGTATTGGGCGAGGTTGGTGAGGGAGTCGAGTTCGAGGTCGACGTCGAGGTTTGGACGGCACCCACCCCTGGCCCCTCCGTGGAGGGGAGCGGACAGGCGGAGGCGGTGGGGGACGGGAGGCGGGGCCGGTTTCCTTTCGGCGCGAGGGAAGCGGTTGATCTACTTGGGTGACGCCCTGCGGATTGCACGCACAAAGACGTGTGAGAGATGCTTCGACAAGCTCAGCATGACGTACGGGGGGAAACACCGAGGAAAGCCGCCCGCGCCGCGTCGGGGGACGCGGCCTACAACGGCAGTGGGAAGACAAGCCCCTGCCGCCGGGCCCCGCTTAGCAGGGTCGATATTTGGCTTGACTGGAGTATCGGTAGTCAGATATGCTGGGTGGTTGGGAGAGTTCTTTGAAAAGTGAAGATGGCGTCAGGGATGGCGAAGACGCGATGGGTTGGCTTGAGTGCGAGCCTGTGGCGCGGGTGGGTTGTGTCCACAGAGTAGGGAAGTTGGGTGCGGGGGGAGGGTTACCAAACGAACCCAATTTCGTGCAAGCCGGCGTGGAAAAGTTTGGGAAACGAACCCAAAAACGAAGCCAATTCCCGCTACGCTCGGTGCAGGCTCCAGCCGCGGCTATGGTGTGGAGGACGCGCGGCAGCGCGTCCCTACCAGACACGGGGCGCTACGGATCGACGGACGGCGCGGTCGGCCACCGCGCCCTACCCCAAGCAGTTGGAGGGAGGGGCAGCCGCAAAAAAGGGGGAATTGCAAAACGAACCCAAATTCATTCAAGCCGGTGGACGACGTGAGAGCGGCGGCACTACCCCTCGCCTTAATCCTTTGCCGCCAAGGCACGACGAGGCGGCGCGCTAGGCCAGCACGCCCCACCAACGACGGCGACCGATCCGCGCTCGCCGCGCGCGCGGCTACGGGAGGGACAGCGCCGCGCAAAAAGTGTATTTCTGCCAAACGAAGCCAATTGCCGCATACGACAGCGGCGTCTCGTCTGGCTCGGCTTTTTTGAGAGCTGGTGCGCGTCGATCTGGTTGCGCGAGAGAGACTTGGCGCGGTAAGTCCGGCTTTTTTGCATCGGAAGTATAAAGATTACGCAAGGCTGATTGAAATAGATGGGGTGTCGCGTTCATCGGTCTACTTCTTCGGCCAGCCTCTCGCTGGTTTCTTCTTACGCATTGCGATGCTGACGGCATCCTCCCAACGCTTGACGCCGGTGATCTTCAACCGCTCTGGCTCCGGGCCTTTGATGGCGCGATGCCCGTCCTTTATCGGCTCATGGCCGTGTTTCTTCTCGCTCATAATTTGTGGGCCTATCGTGAGAATCTCATGTGCCGTTTGCCCTGCACCTTGGATATATCAAACGGCGCACCGTCATGCGATACCATATCGAGATAACTGAGCCGCTTGCCTGCTACGCTCTTGATCGCTTCAACCGTGCGGTCGCCGTCATTCATCCTGCGGGTGTTCCAACGGAAATCAAACTCTCCGACGTAGCGGTGAAGATGTTTTTTGCTGACCGCGTGAAAGATTCCTGTGATGCCGCGCTTGAGGATGGCAAAGGAAGATTCTGCTGTATTGGTGTATACAGTCACCCCTCGCGTATTCCCGTATGCTGTGCTTTACGACTTCGTGACCGCCTTGGAAATATCCGCTCAATCCATTGTAGGCGGAAAGCTCATCCGTGATAATTCTGGCGTTCGGTTCGACGCATTCCCGTATAGCGGCCTTCAGGGTTCTGCCGCTGACATTCGCAACGACCCGGCGATGAATGTTGCCACCGCGCTCTACCACGGCGAACACCGGGGTTTTCTTGGTGCCGCGTCCGGGTTTGTGATAGCCGCTGCCGGGCCGTGGCTTTCCCCCGATGTATGTTTCATCAGCTTCAACCACGCCGTTAAACTTCTGGCCTTTATCAGGCGTCATGGCGAACCGAATCCGGTGCATGAGAAAGAGCGCGGACGGATAGCTGATTTGGCACTGACGTTGAATCTCCAACGCGCTCACGCCCTTCTTGGATGTGACCGCTCGCCAGAACGCATAAGCCCAATGGCGAAACGGGATTCGAGATTCTTCCAACACCGTGCCGATGCGGACGGTGAACTGTTGTTTGCAATCGTGGCACCGCCAGAGAAACCGCTTGTTGCGCTTGCCAGTCTTAGCATCCACCATCTTGTAGACCTTGGCGGATTGGCAGTGCGGGCAGTGTGGTTTGCCCTGCCAAATCTTGCGCTCAAAGAATTCGACCGCCAGCAATTCGCTGGAGCACACCGCTGGCATTTCTTTGATGACTTCCGACCTGTCCAAATGAGCCATGCTCTTTTTCATGGTTCTACTTTAAACTTAACGCAAGACCCTGTCAATGCCTTTTTTCAAGTATTTTTTGTGAAAGGCGGATCGGGGGTGTCGGGAGAACTGCGAATGCGCGTTTCCCGTTCCTGCTGATTAGACACCTTGCCAATATCGGGCCAGATGATCGTTTTTAATGATCCCTCCATTGCGGCGGAGATGTCCTTTGGAACGGACTTATACCGCTCCATCCATGCCCCCCGGAAGCGGTCAGCATCTTCCGTTGTAATCCTGTGCCAATTTCCGGTGTGGGAATGCACTGTTATCAGGGTACTGCTACCGACACTGCGGGCTAGCTCGCCCTTAAATTTGGCCTCCGCAACCCGATAAATGATCTCATCAAGGGGGGCTATCGGGTCAAACAGGGCATCCATGGAGTGCTCGGCGGCAATAGCCCCCTGTCCGATAGCAGCGTAGCCGATCTGGTCGTAAAAATCCGTGGCAACTCCAAAATCGTCCGATACTTTGAAAATGGAGGGCTTACCGTTGACGGAAAACCCGGCAATCAACACGTCAACGCTGAGTTTCACCCTCTCGATCTTTTTCAGTAACATCAAAAACGCCTTCTCGCCAAGCTGGTCTTTTCCAAAGGAACGGAAGTGCTCCATGTTTGTCAGCAGCCGCCCCAGGTATCTATCTTCGGCAATACGGGCCAGCGTTCGCTGAAACGCTTCCTCGTAGGCGGCCATTACCGCCTCTACGCCACAGGTGGTTTCGGAGGTCTTTTCCTTTAGGATTTGGAAGGCATATGAGAGAATCAGTTTTGCGGTGGTTGGGTCGCCAGAATACATCATGCCCCAAGAATGGGGCTCCCAAGGGCTAGCGTATGCGTATTTTGGCATCCTAGCCTCTGTTGAGGTGATACCACTTGAAAGCAGGTAGTCGCTGGCGGTTACGATATATGGGGCGTTCTCATCTTTCCTACAAACGGCGGCGACACAAAGAGTCATGGCCTTTTTCCTCAAAATCGGCGGTTTTTGGGTAGGTCGCCTGATTCTAGGAAAAGGCTTCCGCTTTTCAAGCGGCAATATCCGCACGGGAGGGCGATCTTGCCAATCGTGCCTATGCACCAGCCACCCCCAATTCGGGAAACGCAACCCCAAAACACGCTAAATCACGGCTAGACTCGCCTAAACACGCCCTTGCGTAATCTTTATACTTCCGTTTTGCATTGGCTTTGTTTGGCAAAACGAACCAAATTTGTTATGCACCGGGCGCCTGAAATGGGTTCGTTAGAAAGGGCTTGCCTATCCCCTGTCGGAAGCCCTATATTGTGGCGCCTTTTCAGCAACCGCACCATCGTCGTGCTCGCCCAAAGGCAGGAGAAAAATCACTGTAATGCAGAATGCCATGGAGAAACTCTTTTCTGAGGTGAAGGAATTCACCGAGGGAATGTTGGTCAAAGGACGCATCATCGAGGTGCGGACGAATGAAGTGTTGGTGGACATTGGTTACAAGTCGGAGGGGGCGATTTCGCTCTCGGAATTCGAGGTGCCCGATGCCGTGAAGGTGGGCGACGAGATCGAGGTGCTGCTGGAGCAGATTGAAGACGACGACGGGATGGTGGTATTGTCCTACGCCCGGGCCGAGCAGAAGAAGAACTGGGACCGGATCGTGAGCATCTGTACCGAAGGCGGTACCATCGATGGCAAAGTCCGCGGCAAGGTGAAGGGCGGGCTGATGGTGAACATCGGTGTCGACGCATTCCTCCCCGCCTCACAGATTGACGTGATTCCTCCCCGCAACCTCGACGATTTCCTCGGCAAGACTTTCAAGTTCAAGGTGGTCAAGATCAACCAGGAACGCCACAACATTGTGTTGTCGCGGCGCGAGTTGATCGAGCAGGAACGCGAAGACAAGCGCCGCAACCTGATGAGCAGCATGCAGGTCGGGCAGATTCGCACAGGGCTGGTCAAGAACCTGACGGACTTCGGCGCGTTCGTCGACCTCGATGGTCTCGACGGATTGCTCCACATCACGGACATGAGTTGGGGCCGGATCAATCATCCGTCGGAGTTGCTGAAGGTGGGCGACACGATCGAAGTGATGATTTTGGAAGTGGACCGCGAAAAAGAGCGCGTATCGCTCGGACTCAAGCAACGCAATCGCAACCCGTGGGACAACGTCGAGGTGAAGTATCCCGTCGGCAGCAAGGTCCACGGCAAGGTGGTAAGCGTGGTCCCCTACGGCGCGTTCGTGCAGTTGGAGGACGGTGTCGAGGGCATGGTGCACGTGTCGGAGTTGTCCTGGACGAAGCGCGTGGCGCGCGCGTCGGATGTGTTGAAGGTGGGAGACGAGATCGACACGTTGGTGCTGGAGATCAAGCGCGAGGAGCAGAAGATCTCGCTCGGCATTCGCCAGTTGGAGGCCAACCCGTGGTCGCAGGTGCCGAAGAAGTATCCGCCGGGCACGAGGATCAGCGGCAAGGTGCGGAACCTGACGAATTTTGGCGCGTTTGTGGAGATCGAGGAAGGCATCGATGGGATGGTGCACGTGTCCGACATGTCGTGGTCGCGGAAGGTGACCAATCCCGCGGAGCTGTTGAAGAAAGGCCAGACGGTCGACGCGGTGGTGCTGGAAGTGGACAGCGCCAACCAGCGGATATCGCTCGGCATGAAGCAGATTGAGGACGACCCGTGGAAGACCATCGAGCAGCGGTACAAGATGGGCGACCTCGTGAAGGGCAAGATCGTGAAGCTCGCGTCGTTTGGCGCGTTCATCGAGTTGCCCGACAAGCTGGAGGGCCTCGTGCACATCTCGCAGATCAGCGAGGAGCACATTGACAAGATCAAGAACGTGCTCAAGGTGGGCGATGAAGTCACCGCGCGCGTGATCAAGGTGGACGCGCCCGAGCGCCGCATTGGATTGAGCATCAAGGCCGCGAATTACAGCAGCGAACAACTCGAAGCGGAGAAAGAACAATACGAAGCCGCGCTCAAGCCGGGCGAAGCGATCGTGGACCTCGAACACGCGTTCGAGCAGGCCGAGGAAGAGAAAAACCAGTAGCCGTTTCCTCGCGAATCTAGTACAAGAAGCCCGGCCCCGAACGTTTTCGGGACCGGGCTTCTGTTTGGACACGTAATGAAAACTGCCGACGAACAATTGAATCTGCTCGTGCAAGGGTGCGAGACGGTTGTCACCCGCGAGGAACTGAAGAAGAAACTGGAGCAGCAACGTCCGCTCCGCGTGAAACTTGGCCTTGATCCGACCGCGCCCGATTTGCATCTCGGTCACAGCGTGGTGCTGCGCAAGCTGCGGCAGTTTCAGGACCTCGGACACAAGGCGGTGCTGATCATTGGTGATTACACGGCGCTCATTGGCGACCCGACGGGACAAAACAAGACGCGTCCCATGCTCAGCGAAGCCGACATCGGGCGCAACGCCAAGACGTATTTCGACCAGGCTGGCAAGATTCTCGACACGTCCGCGGACAAGCTCGAAGTCCGCCGCAACAGCGAGTGGCTGGCGAAGATGAATTTTGCGGACGTACTTAAACTCGCCAGCCGCATGACGGTGGCCCGTATGCTTGAGCGCGATACGTTTGAGAAACGATATGAGGCCGACATCCCCATCGGCATTCATGAGTTCCTCTATCCGCTGATGCAGGGCCACGATTCGGTAATGATCCAAGCCGATGTTGAACTTGGGGCCGACCAGCTTTTTAACAATCTCGTGGGTCGCGACCTGCAGCGGGACGTGGGACAGGAACCGCAGATTGTGATGATCTTGCCGATCCTCGAAGGCCTAGACGGCGTCGAGAAGATGTCCAAGAGCAAGGGCAATTACATTGGCATTACGGAATCGCCCAAGGACATGTTCGGCAAGACCATGAGCATCGGGGACGACCTGATGTGGAAATGGTACGCCCTGCTCTTCTTCAAGACTCCCTCTGAAATTGCCGAGTTGAAGAAGGGGCATCCGATGGAGGCGAAGAAGGCCCTCGCCCATGCCATTGTCGCGCAATACCACGGCGCGGCGGCCGCCGACCATGCGCGCGAGGATTTTCAAAAGCAGTTTTCAAAGAAAGACCTCGCGGAAATCGCGGAGAGCCTGAGTGTGCCAGCCGGCGAGATTTGGATTGTGGAGTTGGTGGAGAAGACCGGCAAATTCAAGAGCCGCGGCGATATTCGGAGAGTCATCCAGCAGGGTGGTGTTACGTTCGATGGCCAGAAGATCACGGACGACAAGGCCCGCATCACCGTCCACGACGGCCAGGTTCTCAAAGCCGGCAAGCTGGTCGTGGTGAAGCTGGCGGTTGCCTAACTTGCACGCCCGTACGCCGCGGGTTTGCTTCTGCGCCTGACTTGGAACTTCGGATGGCGCTTCGGAAAAACCAGAGCAGAGGGTTTTCTCGCACATGTGCGCAATCTCGTTCACCATGCGACGCGAATTGGGCTTTGGGAAGCGGTTTTGCGCTGGCTGTTTCGTTTGACCACGTCTCTGTTAAATTTGACTTGCCGCTAATCTCCTCTTAGCAACTTGAGAAGCTCTGAGCGCGGGACTGGGAGCTTTCCACTCAGCACACGGCGGGCGCGCAGCTTGCGACGCTAAATAAGCCGGTAAACACTGAAACCAGATACATCCCGTTCATTTTAAGCCCTACTTGGCCGACTTCTTGCGCTGAAGCCAAAGATGCGCGGAAAGAGACAGAATGATGGCAACCGTGAGGTCATTTACGGTCATGTTTGCCAAAACTGACGCGGGAAATGTGGAATTAGACGTTGAGTTTCATGTACGCAATTTGCTATTGACAAGTTACTTACATAATGATAATAACGTTTAGTTTTTATTGAATGAATGAACTCTCCTTCGTGTCAACCACTGGATGCCGCCCGTCGCAAGTTCATTGAAGCGGGCGGCAACACTACCCAATCCTTCGGCTTTGGCCGGATTGCTGGCCAGTTATTTGCTCTTCTGTACTTGAGCGCCAAGCCTTTATGCCTGGACGACATCGTATGCGAATTGGGCGTGAGCAAAGCCAGTGTGAGCACGACAGTTCGCCAGCTTGAACAATGGGCGGCCGTCAGGCGCGTATGGGTGAAAGGAGATCGCAAGGACTATTACGAGGCCGAGACGGATTTCGGCACGGTGTTGCGCCATGGGCTGCTGATGACATTTCGCAAGAAGGTGGAGACAGCGGGCGCACAGATCGGGCAGGTAGAGAATTCGTTGAAGCGGGCGATGGAGAAAGTGGACGACGCGCAACGGCAGGAAATGCAAGTGGTTGCCGATCGACTCCAGCGGGCGAGGGATTTCCATGAAAAGATCCACGGGATGCTGAACAACCCCGTGATCGACCATTTGTTGTAGTGGCTTCCGACGCGGGTTGGGAGCGGGCGCACCAAAAAACTAGCATGCACCTTCGTCATTCGACGGGCGGAGGAAACAGGCGTTTCAAAGTTTCATGAGGAATGCACCTGTATGGCGGCAGCTTGCCTGAAAGGATTCAAGGTCTTTCGATTTCAGACTCTCTCGACCAGATGGTAAATGAAAACAGGAAGCCCCAGGAACCTCTTGCCCGTCCGCGATTGCAGCAGTCTTAAGCTGTCGCGCCGGTAATAGTGCAGCAGCCGACCATGCGTTTGATACAGCGTATCACCCCAAAACCCGGACAGGCGACTTCCTGTCAGCCGGTAATAGCATGTGTTGAGCACCGACCGCACACCGTAGAAGCGCATGCGGAAACTCGGTCCGGCCACTACATATCGCAGAAAATAACCGAATCCATGGTAGCACAAATACCCGCGCGCGCCCCGCTTGAGGATGCGCCCGATTTCCTGCATCACTCGCGATTCATCGGTGTAGGGAATCGCCACATTACAGATCACACCGTCAAACGCTTGCGTCTGCAACGGCATGTGCTCCGCCGGTGCCAAGACCACGGGCAGGTTGGCACGTCGACAATCCGCCAGCGCGCGCGCATCCACGTCAAGCCCGACGGCTACACATCCATGTTCCACGAGCTGCTTCAACTCTTTGCCGTTGCCGCACCCAACGTCGATCACAACCGCCCCCGCCGCGAAACTGGCCTGTGCATCGGGCAGCGTGTAAGCCTCCCAGGCGAATCGATCTCCACTGGTCACACGCCAATCTTTAGGCGAGGCACCCGCCAAAGGCAAGACCGCCGCCCATGAACCTGAAGCAACGCGTTTTCCGCAACAGTTCCCTGGAGATGATTAGCAAGGTCGTCGGGATTGCTGCGGGCATTTTCCTATCGCCCTATCTCATTCACAGCTTGACCAAGGAAACATACGGCTTGTGGGTATTGATTGGCTCAGTGGTGGGCTATTTCGGGTTCACCGACTTCGGCGTACGCATTGCCACCGGGCGGCTTGTCGCCTACTACCGTGCCCGTCAGGACGCGGCCAAGGTTAATCATACCATCAACACGTCGCTGGCGCTGCTCACGGCATCGGGTCTCGTTGTCACGCTGTTGACCTTCCTGCTTTCGCCATGCTTTGGCCGGCTGTTTCATATCGGGCCCGACGCGCCCCATGTGTCCGCCGCTGTTTTTCTGTGCGGATTCGCCGTGGCGGTTGGCCTGCCGCTGACCGTGTTCGAAGGCTGTCTCGCTGGTTACGAGCGCTACGACCTCATCAACATCGTCGAAATCTTCATGACCATCGCCCGCGTCGGGTTGACCGTCTGGATGATACAATTGGGTTACGGCATCCTGGCGCTGGCAGCAATCAACTTGGCACTGACCGTAGCCGGTGGTGGCGTAAAACTCTTGCTGTGCTATCGCGTGTTCGAACCGTTGCATGTGGCCGTGGAACATATCGACCGCCTCACAATTCGCGAAACCTATGCCACCAGCATCTGGTTCCTCATTCTGGCCGTCTCGGTGCGGATAAGCTTCTTCACCGACAACGTCGTGATTGGCTACTTTCGCACGACGGGCGAAGTCGCCGTCTACTCCATTGCCGGGCGCCTGGCGCAATACGCCCTTGTCGCCGTGGCCGCGTTCAATGTCGTGCTGATGCCGGTTTCGGCAGGGTACGATGCGCAAGCGGACCTAGCAAAGCAGCGTCGCCTGTTGCTCCTTGGTACGCGAGCATCCTTTGCCGCAGCCATCTTCATGGCCACGATTTTCTTAGCCTACGGCGGGCAAATCATCCACATCTGGGTGGGAAAGGGGTTCGAGCAGGCGGCGATCGTGCTGGCCATTCTCACTTTCCCGATGATCACGCAGGCCTCACAGACAACAACCCTGATGGTGATGCAGGGGATGGCCAAACATAAGAACCTGAGCTTGATCTACCTTGTCGAAGCCTTGGCGAACCTGATCCTCAGCCTGATTCTCGTGCGACCGTTGGGGATGATCGGCGTGGCCCTTGGCACCGCCCTAACCAGCACGTTCAGCAGCCTGATTGCGCAACCCATCTACGTTTGCAACGTGCTCTCGCTGGGGCTCGCCGATTACTACCGTAAGGCGTTTCTGCCCGTGCTGGTCGCAAGCGTGCCCTTGGTCGCGATGATCGTCGGTTTCCAATACGTCTGGCTAGCACAGAAGTTCATCACTATGGCCGTCTTCTGTATCCTATCCGCCGCGCTCTACTTCGGCGCGGTGTACCTGATCTTCTTCACCAAACGCGGCCTGACGCAAGTGAGTTTCACCTCGTGACACAGATTCATTCCTTTGTTTGCCCGCATTGTCTTGGCCACCTGACCGAATCGCCGACAGCCCTGTCTTGCCAAGGCTGTGGCCGGGCCTTTCCGCTGTCCGACGGCGTTCCCAACTTCGGCGTAAAGTCCAATTACTACTATGGCGAATTCCCGCAGCCCGAGATGCGGGCCATCGTCGAGACGGCCATACGTGAGGGAAGCGCGAAGGCGTTCGAGAACGCACTCCATGATCAGACCGAAGAGTGGCAGCGGTACTTTCGCCATTATGCGACCGACGAAACCCGTGCCGCTTGGCAGTTTCTCCTCCATTTACCCGAGACCGCCAGTGTCCTCGATATCGGTTGCGGCTGGGGTAATCTCTCCCTCTCGCTGGCCCGTAACTTCACTGCTGTGTACGCCCTCGACCTCGTGCCGGAACGTGCCGTGATGGCTTCCATCCGTGCGCGGGAAGCTGGACTTACCAATGTGACGGCCCTCGTGGGGGGCAATGCCGCTCACCTGCCATTTCCCAACGCGTCCCTGGATGTCGTCGTCCTGAATGGCGTGCTCGAGTGGGTGCCAGTTTCATTCCCGGATATCGCTGACCCGCGGGAAGCGCAGCTGCGTCTGCTCCGGGAAATCGCGCGAGCATTGAAACCCGACGGAGAGGTCTATCTCGGCATCGAAAATCGAATCGGCTATGGGTACTTCCTCGGGAAGCCCGATGAACATTCCAAACTCAAATACGCCACGTTGCTGCCCCGTTCCTGGGCCAACCGTTATGCGCTCGCGAGACGTCGCGAGCCGTACCGGACCTACACCTACAGTCGGCGCGGCTACCGCAAGCTGCTCCGTGACGCCGGGTTCACGACGGCCAGATTCTACTGTCCGTTTCCCGAATACCGTGAATTCAGCGAGTTGATCGACTTGGATCGACCACGAAATCTCGCACGGGCTCTGTATCCAACCTCGTTTCTCGGACGTCTTGGCATGCAGGTGTGCAAACGGGTAAATGTATTTCGCGAGTTCTCCCCGACGTATTCCATCATTGCCTCCAAAACCCAAGGTTTGGACCGCTTTGTTGACCGCTTGCTGCGCCGCGTTGACATTGCCACGTCAGACGACGGCCATCTGCACGTCACACGCACGGCCGCGGCACTGCTGTTTACGCCGAAGGCCGTCGTTCGACTTCCCTTGACCGAGCGCGCCCGAATGCGCATGAAAGTCGAAATCGCCAACCTCCAGAGCATCAACTCGCGGCCACGACCGCTCGTTCCGGAACTGATCGCCAAAGGACAATTCCAGGGACAAGCCTATCTCGTCACCCGGGTGTTCCCCGGTGCCTCCGGTGCTCAGGTGGCTCGACGTCCACACAATCTTGCCATGATCCTGCGGCAAGCCACCGCCTTCCTCACCAAGTTCCATCGGGAAACGATTCAAGAACACGTGTGCTCCGAGGAATGGCTGCGGGAGAACTTCGACTGGCTGGTGGATTACGTCGACAAACTCGGGGGGAACGTAGCGGAACTGAAAATGCTGGCCCGCCGCGACCTGTTGGGCAAACGCGTTCAGACCGTCACGGCCCATGGCGATTTCAGCCTGAACAATTTGGTTTTCAATCCGCAATCACGCCAACTCACCGGGGTTGTCGACTGGGATTTGGCGGACACCCACGGTTGGCCCGGCAGAGACCTGCTTCATCTGTTCGTCGCTCATGAATATGAAACGCGAGGCTGCACCTTCGACGAAGCCGTGCTCACCGTGTTGAAGCGCATCCGGGATAACCCTGGCACCGAGCGCGACCTGTTCCATTCCCATCTCGCCGCACTACAGACGGTGGCCGAACAGGTCGTGTGGGCTGTTCAACGCTACATGCTTCAAAACATCTACGACAAGCACGTGTACGGCGACAAACAAATCGATCCCTTGATGGCTGGTCTCGGAACCGAACTCGCTGCCGTGCGGCTCCTGACACGGGAGTGTCTGGCTGCTGCCTCTTCGCACGTGACGACAGCCCACCTGAACGATTTCAGCATCTCACCCGCGCGCCTGCAGGAACTTGCCCGGGAACTAGGTGCTTACAAGAGCATTCCAGTGGATCAAGTCGCAATACGTCTGGAGGAAGAACGCCATGGCTTGGGCGACCACATCGCCGCTGAATGGCACGAGAAACGGCCGGTAACCAGCACCCAAATCGAACGATTCTACAGGGAAACCGACGCCTATCTGTATGAATTGTTGATCGACGGTGAGAATCCGTTCCGCAACGAGACCCGTGAGGCCATGATGGAAGCCTTGCGGAAGATCGGCGCTCGACGGGTGTTTGAGTTCGGCGGGGGTATCGGCACCGACGCGATGTGGTTTGCCCGCGCGGGGCTGCAATGGACCTACCACGACCTGCCTGGGGGGCAGACATTCCGATTCGCGTCGTGGCGATTCCAGAAACAACAGATTCCAATAACAGTCGTGACGTATCTCGGTCAAAGCCGCGACAACGACGCCGTCATCAGCATTGAAGTCTTCGAACATCTGCCGAATTTGCTTGCTGCGTTGCGGGACATCAATCGCGTGTTGCGTCTCGGAGGATTGCTCATTTTTACCGAGAGCTTCGGTAAGACGGAACGCCACCCGCTGCATCTCACCCGCACGGCCATCCAAGGCCGCTTTCTCAATGAATTGGTGCGGGCTGCCGGGTTCGAACCGGTCCACCGCTTTGGCCCCGAGGACTACCTTTACTGCACAAGTAAACGCCGTGAGCCGACGCCATTTGACTGGCTGTACGCGATCGCCTTGATCGCTGGACGCGTCGCTCACAAGATCCCGGTCAAACTCTGGAGAGCATTGTCGGCGCGGAACCCCGTGCGACAACCTGATCTGCCGTGAGAACCGTGAAGGCGCACAGGCTATTCGAGGCCCCTGCGGGCGGAAAGCGACGTAGAGCTTGTTGAATCCGAGGCAGGCAGGACGGTTGCCGCAATTGGATTTTCTTCGGGGGATGGCAATCCTTCTCGTGATGGGTCGTCATCAGCCGGTGTACCCGAGTGAGGCCGGTTCCTCGTGGTTTCGATATTTTCCGGCGATTCTTTCCCGGTTTGGCTGGACGGGTGTCGATCTGTTCTTTGTGCTCAGCGGCTTTTTGGTTGGTGGTCTGTTGTTCAAGGAGTTTAATACCCAGAAAAGGATGGATATCGGGCGGTTCCTCATCCGCCGGATTTTTAAGATTTGGCCTTCGTATTACGCATATCTGGCTTTCCTCTTCGCGCTCATGACAGTGACGCACGAACTCGGTGACCTGAAATCGTTGACAGTGAGGATGCTGCCGCAATTGTCGCACTTGCAAAACTACCTCGGCATGGTGCGCACCCACACGTGGACCCTGGCGATTGAGGAACACTTCTATCTCGCGTTGCCGGTCGCGCTCTTGTGGGCCAGCCGAAGCCAGCCCCGTCCGTTCGCAGCGGTGCCTCTAATCGCCGCTGCGCTGGCGATTGGCTGTCTGCTGTGGCGCTTGTATCTTTACTCCTCGGGTGTCCCTTACAGCAATGACCGCTACCTGTTCTTGACCCATTTGCGGGTGGACAGTCTCTTCTTTGGGGTGTTCTTGGCGTTTCTACACCACTGCCGTGCCAGTGTCTTGGAACCGATTATCCGACACCGCATGACTGTGCTCTGGATAGGATTGTTACTCCTGAGCCCGATGTTGGTCCTACAGAAAGAGACCTGCGCTTTTGTCCCGACGGTCGGGCTGACGGAACTCTACTTGGGGTACGCCTGCGTACTCCTCGCGATCGTCCACACTCCCCTTGGCAAGGGTTGGCTGGGTTCGTTCCTCAACTCCCGCCCCGCCAGTATCGTGGCATGGATCGGCTGCTTTAGCTATTCGATCTATCTTTGGCATCTCGATTTGGGACGAGACCCGGTCCGCTGGCTAATGAGCCAAGGCTTCCTGTTTCACCTTCCACCGGAACTGCGTTGGTGCCTCGCCATGCTTCTGTTCGTCTGCCTCGCCAGTCTTGTCGGTGCGTTGTTGGGGAGCCTGATTGAAATGCCGGCCCTGACCCTGCGCAACCGCCTGTTCCCCGCGCACGCGGACGCCTTGACCAAGGCGACCATCATCTCGGCGACGCGCTCCGAAGGATCGAACTCATGAAAATTGCCGTCGCCTCCGCATTCTTGGGACACGTCTTGCGCGGCGTCGAAAGTTGGGCGCAAGACCTGTCCGCGGAATTGCACCGGCGTGGAATGGATGTGACGCTCTTTCAAGGCGGTGGCCCGTCCGCTGCCTCCTACACACGCCAAATTCCCTGTCCGGACCACACGGACCCGTTCTGGAAACATGTGACGCGTTTCACCCGACACGGTTTGTGGCGCTACGGGCTCGGCTCGCCGCTGCACCTGCAGCAAGTGGTGTTTGCACGGCGCGTCGCTCGCGAATTGCATCGGGGTCGGTTTGACATCGTCCATACCCAGGATGCCGGTACCGCGCTGGTCCTGGAAAGGGCGCGGCGCGCGGGTCGTCACTGTGCCAAAGTCATCCTGGCCAATGGAACGGAAGAACCCTTCGAGTTCCTGAACCAGTTCGAGCACGTCCAGGAGTTGGCCCCGTACTATCTGGAATTGGACCGCAAGAACGGGCTGTCACCGGACCGGGAATGGTTTGCCATCCCCAACTTTGTCGATTGCGATGTCTATGTGCCGGGAGATCAGGCTCAGGCCCGACAGAAATTCGGGATCCCTCGGGATCGGTTCGTCGTATTTGACGCCGCCGCGCTCAAGTTGGCTCACAAGAGGCTGGATTGGTTGGCCAAAGAAGTGGCCATCGCCCGCCAAACGCATCCCGAGATCATGTTAATCGTGGCCGGAGCGACCACCCCGGAGACCCCTCAAGTCGACCACGCGATTCGCAAGTACCTCGGGGAAGACGCATGGATTCTGAAGAACATCCCCCGCCAGAACATGCCGGACCTCTATCGGACCGCGGACATGTTTGCCCATGCGGCGCTGACAGAAATGTTCGCCATTGTCTTGCTCGAGGCGAGCGCGACCGGTCTGACCTTGCGCGGCCACAGATTCCCCGTGATCGAATGGGTCATCGGGGACGGCGGCGTTTGCGTCGATATGGAGACGCCCGGCGAGCTGGCCCTCTCGATCATTGAGGCCCGCGAGAATCCCCTCCTGCGCGCGCAACGCGGACGCAACGCCCGCCACTTGGTTATGGAACGGTTCGATCGAGTTCGTGTCGTTGACCAGATCGTTGCCATGTATGAGGTGGTATTGAAACACCGATGACCTCCCCGCTCGTCAGCGTCGTGATCCCGACCTATAATTATGGGCGCTACATTTGTGAGACGGTCGAAAGCGCGTTGGGCCAGTCCTACTCTCCGGTTGAGATCATCGTCGTCGACGACGGCTCCACGGACGACACACGGGAGCGCCTCGCCGCTTACAGCGACCGCATGCGCTACATCCACCAACAGAACCGCGGTCTGTCGGCTGCTCGGAACACAGGCATTCAAGCGGCACAGGGCGAGTTTGTCGCGCTGCTAGATTCGGATGATTCTTGGTTGCCGGACAAAGTCGAGCGACAAGTGACCGTCGCTATCCACCAACCTGATATCGGGCTGGTGGCCACAGAGCGGTTCGCGATCGATGAAACCGGGCGGCGGCTGGACTATGTGGCCGAATCCTGCTCCCAAGAAGGGCTTTGTGAGTTGACCGCGCTCGATCTGCTGGAGTTTCCCGCATTCAGCCCGTCTTCCGTTCTCGTCCGCAGAGATTGTCTACGAAGGGTGGGCGGATTCGATGAGGGCCTCACCGCCGTCGAGGACATGGAAATGTGGGTGCGCATCGCCGCGCGCTTTCGGGTGGTGCGCTTGAATGCGACGCTCACGGCTCAGAGGTTTCATTCGAAAAGCATGAGTCATCAGGCCGATTCGATGTTCCAAAACCACCAGAAGGCCATCGCCCAGTTATTCGCAGGAGTTCTGCAACTGCACGGGCAACACAAATGGCGACGGGTTGCGGAGGCACGGATGTACCGGGAAGTGGCGTTCATGCGATTCTGCGGCGGAGACCGCGCGGGCGCCCTCGCTGATTTGCTGCGTTCGGCCTGCCGCTGGCCGTTCGCCCTGCGCAACCGCCAGGCGCAAAAGAGACCCCTCGAGCGAGCCAAGATGTTGTTGCGGTACAGTCTTGCTGGAAAACGCGCTACGGAAGGAGCCGGCTAAATCCATGGGGTTCCTCCTGGTCTGTCTTTACGTCGCCGTCCTGTTGTTGCGCCCGCAGGAATGGTACGACCCGATCAAGGGATACGAACTGGTGAACATCATTGCGATCCCGACGATTCTGATTGCGTTCATTCAACAAAGCAAGAGCAAGGCGGGTGGTTTCTTTTTACGGAACCGGTTTTCCCAGGCCATGCTGGGATTGTTCGCCTCGGTGATGCTGTCTCAACTGGTCAGGCTTCGCATTTCCGGTGCGATCGATGCCGTCCGGGAATTTGGGAAGATCGTGATCCTTTTCTACCTGGTGGCGATCCTGGTCAATACGCCCCGTCGCGTAAGAATCATGATGTGGGTCATCATCGGTTCGTCCATGATCCTCGCCTATCATACCTACCTGCAAGTCCAGACGGGCCACGGTTTCGGCAATATCGAACCCTACGGCTCCTTCGATTCGGGAGATTTTCGAGTCATCGGCTCCGGCATCTTTGCAGACCCGAATGATTTCGCCATGCTCTATCTGATGGCCATGCCGTTCGCCTTCTGTCTCCTGACGGCGGGTGGGGCCATCGCCAGCAAGCTGCTCCTGCTCGGCACCCTGCCCCCCATGGTGTACGTGCTCTACTATACGCAATCGCGTGGCGGTGTCATCGGGTTTTGTGCCATGTTCATAGCGTACTTCTGGACGACCGCGAAAAACCTCATGATTCGTGTCTTCCTATTGATCACCTTGCTCTCGGTCATCGCATTTTTCGGCCCGGAGCGCGCCCGCGGCGCGTACGTGGAAGGCTCGGCGTCAGGACGCATCATGGCGTGGGGGTACGGGATCCAAATGCTGAAAGAGGACCCGCTGTTCGGGTTCGGGTACCAACGATGGCCGGAATTCAGCGGCGGCATTGTCGCGCACAATTCGCTGGTCAATTGTTTCGCGGAACTCGGCTTGGTCGGCTACATCTGCTGGTTCTCACTGTGCCTGCTCATCGTGAAGTCGGTGCTCCGCGTCGCTCGCGCCAAAGGCCAGGTCGATTTACGAACACGGCGGGTCGCCAACGGACTGTTCGCGGCCCAAGTCGGCTACCTGACCGCGGCTTTCTTTCTCACGCGAACCTATAATCCCGTATTGTACTTCCTCCTCGGCATGGGGGTGGGGCTCACCCTCTGGGTTGAAAGCCAATTACCGCCCAACTCGCCGCTGCTGCACATTTCCACACGCGACGTGAGGCAAAGCACGATCTATGCGGTCGCGAGCATTCCCGCAATCTGGCTCATCATCCGCGCCTATTGGGCCGTGAGCGGCTCGAGTTAAGCCATCGAACAACCATGCTGTTTAATTCCTGGCAATTCTTCGTCTTTCTCGCGGTCGTTCTGGCGTTGTACTACTCCCTAGCAACGCTGCCGCAGAATCGTATGTTGCTGGTCGCCAGCTATTTCTTCTACGGATGGTGGGATTGGCGGTTCACCAGCCTGTTGATGATTTCGACGATCTTTGACTTCCACATTTCCATCGCCATCGAAAACGCCACGGCACAGCATCGCCGGAAACTCCTGTTGCTGGTCAGCATCCTGGTGAACTTCGGGATGCTGGGCTTCTTCAAGTATTTCAACTTTTTTATCGATTCCGCCGCGCACGTTATCCAATGGTTCGGCCTTCAACCGCACTGGCCAGTTCTCCGCATCATTCTGCCGGCGGGAATCTCGTTCTACACGTTCCAGACGATGAACTACGTAATCGACGTGTATAAACGGAAGATGAAGCCCACCAACGACTTCCTGACCTATGCTCTCTTTGTGTCCTACTTCCCGCACCTGGTCGCGGGTCCGATCATTCGCGCGGAAGTCCTGTTACCCCAGTTGCTCCGCAAACGCATCGTCACGAACGAACACCTCAACACCGGCGGCGCGCTCATCCTCATCGGATTGTTCAAGAAAGTGGTGATCGCCGATGTCCTGTCGCCCGACGTCGAGCCCTTGTTCACCACGCCGCACGCGTTTTCGTCGCTCCTGTTGCTGAAGGGGCTATACTATTTTTCCCTGCAAATTTACTGCGACTTTTCCGGCTACACCGATATTGCCCGGGGGGTCAGCCGGTTGATGGGCATTGAGTTGCCCGAGAATTTCAACCAACCGTATCTCTCCCGCAACATCACCGAATTCTGGAGACGCTGGCACATCTCACTGTCCACATGGCTCCGCGATTACCTCTACATTCCCCTCGGCGGCAATCGCCGCGGCCGACTCAGGACCTATCTGAATCTGTTCATCACGATGTTGCTGGGCGGACTGTGGCATGGGGCCAATTGGACATTCGTCGCCTGGGGGTTCCTCCACGGATTGTACCTCGCCGCCCACAAATTTTATCTCGAATTGCGTTCTCCCGCGGAGTCAGCGAGGTCGAGCTGGCTCCTGAATGTGGCCAAGGTGTTCGTCACCTTTCACCTCGTCGCTCTCACGTGGATATTCTTCCGAGCTCCCAACTTCCCAACCGCGTTCTCCTATCTCATGGGCATTCTGCACTGGCATGGAGGATTCAACGTGGTGGAGATGGCCGGCGCCATTTGGTTCATCCTCGTCGTCCTGGCGCTCGATCTGCCCCAATACTTTTCCGAGAGTCACACCATCATTCTGCGCTGGCCGTGGATCGTCCGCGGCCTTGCCTATGCGACAATGATCACAATGATCTTTGTCTCGCGAAGTGACCGTGCCATCCCCTTTATCTATTTTCAGTTTTGACACCCTGCAGATCCGTTGGGGCGTTCCTCGTGGACTCCTGACCGCAGTCATTTTGCTGGGGGTCTTGGATTTCGGTTTGTCTCGCGCCGACTGGCCGTATCGCAAGTATCCGTCCAGCTATGTCGGCACATTCCTGGCCCAGGAAGAAGTGTTGCGGAGCGACCCTGTACCGCCACGCATTATTATCCTCGGCAATTCGCGCTCCAAGGGCGGATTGCTTTCCCGCGAAATGGAACACCTCCTGGGGCTGCCCAAGGACACCGTCTTGAACCTATCTATCGAGAGTGGCGATCTTTACGACAACTGCATTCTTCAACAGCGCAACCGTCAGCGGATGAAATCCGCCCGGCTGTTGATCTGCTGCGTCGATGCTTATCAGTGGAACGCGAACTTTCCGCTGAGTGAGCGGTTCAACCATTTTGCCAGTCTGACCGATCGTCTGAATCTGGACCCGTCCGTTCCGAGTTTGTTTGGCTGGTTCTTTCGCACCGAGGAAAAAGCGGCGCTGTATCACGCGATCTTTCGGAGAATCCAAGCACGGGTTGTCTCAACGTTGCGGCCGATCGCCGAGAAAGAGCCAAGGGGAGCGCCGGGCAACCAACCTACAGCGCCCCTGGCCTTGGGGCCGGTGGAAGATCCCGTCGCCTACTGGTACGGCCATTTTAAGTTGTCCCCAGAACGGCTCTCTCTCCTCCAGAAAATTGTGCATGCTGCGCAAGAAGACGGCCAGCAAGTTCTCGTTGTTCAATTGCCAGTGCGAGACGAATGGCTGCGCGAAGTGCGTCGGACACATTCAGCAGATTATGATGAGTACAAAGCGACGATTCACAGCCTCGACGGTGTCTCCGTCGCCCTCTTTGATGATGCGTCGAGTTGCGGGCTGCTGGCTGCCGATTTTCAGGATTGGGAGCATCTGAACCCGACCGGCGCTGCCAGGTTCACACAACTATGGTGCGATTGGCTGACGAACCACGAAAGGGATACGTTGACCGCAATTGGTGCCAGCGCCAGATGACGGTCCACACCGGTCCTGTTGCACCCGAACACACACCGCACCCGATGTCCTTGCAAACAGCCATTCAACCGGAGAAAATGAGAGCAAG
>Ga0326728_10002301_pt1 | contig 64164 bp, 60 predicted proteins | sample MB3enrmetagenome_FD_207602 | JGI IMG/M metagenome (GOLD analysis project Ga0326728, IMG submission 207602) | Lab enriched peat soil microbial communities from McLean, Ithaca, NY, United States - MB31MN | ecosystem: Environmental > Terrestrial > Soil > Wetlands > Peat | place: USA: New York...
ATCAGCTCTTCCAATCGTCGAAGATGTCGCGGGCGAACCCGAAGGGGTGGAGCAGGCGGTAGCGGCATGTACCAATTATATTGCAGATTCGAACATCTGTAAAGCTATTTTAGATTCACGACACTAGAACCGGGGCGAGAAAGATCATCTCGTCATATTTTGCGTAGAGCGAGAACTGTATCAGGACCAGGACCGCAAGTATATCGTCTCTCTGAAGGCATCGTCTCGTAAGCCACAAAACGGCAACCATGATAAGACCAAGAGCGTAGAGTTGACTCTGGCTCGGAACGTGAACGCCGACTGCGCTTAGCATGCTTGGAATGCCCATCACCCAGCGGCTCCCCGGTCGATTCAACTCGCTATTCGCGTATGAGGAAGCTGCTGTCCACCAGCCTGTCACGCCAATGAGTGGTGTAATGAAAAAGGAGCTTAGGTAAAAAAGCAGGAGAGAGATAAGTGAAGCTGTGCCGATCAACCGCCACCTTCGTTCAAGAAGAAGATATAAAGTGATAAATAGTACGTAATGAGGTTTTACGGTTGCGAGTCCAAGGCACAGGCCTGCCGCAACGTCGCTCCTTCTGGACGAAAAATACCAAGCGGAGCAGCATAGCAAAACGATGATGTTAGTGATCGATCCGAGCTCGATCATAAGCGAAGTGTAAGGAAAGGCAAGGATTAGGATGGGCAGCGCCCACTTCGTGAGCTCCATCGAACTAGTAAGGCGTCTTACGAGCGCTTTAGTCACAAATAGGACGGTTACTGCCGCTAAAGCGAACGTAGCAATGAGATTTATGCCCTGAAGAAAGAACGCCGCAAGGCGGTGGTCTAGGAGCGCAGCGGTTATGCGAAACAGTGCAAACTGCGGAGGATAGACAAAGGGATCTCCATTAAATCTTAGGCCATACCGACGAAACAAGTTCGCGTAGCTTGCAATATCATATGGGCTCTGATGGGCTAGTAAGGATTTTCCGGCAACATAAAAGTAGTTAAAATCGAAGTCGGGGTAGCCAGCCCGGCCAAGGAAGCCAATCAGAGCGATTTCGACGAAGCACATCGCCACAATTAGCGATCCTAGGCTTCTCAGAAAGACTACTTTGTGTGGGGCGGGGTGGGATGGTGACTGGTTGACGCGACCGATGTACATGGAGTCGTCCTTATGAGACCGGACGTGCCGGAAACGACGAGTTGCCCAAGAGTGGCCTACGCGATGAGAGATTGAGCGCGTTGTGTTGGTCAATAGTGTCGAATTGGCCGAGGCGGACGTCGAGTTCGCTTGGAGCCAGGTAAGCGTTGCGGATTGGACTGCAGCTCTCGTAGCGGTGCTCAAGTCGCCTGTGGCAGGGCTTGAGCAGTGTGGTGAAGTGAGAGTCTAGCGCTGTCGCGGCGATCCTCCAGTCAATTCGCCGCCTCACAGCGCGCCCGAGTCGTGGAGGGGTGCGACGGCCGAAGCGGGGACGGCGACGCACTCGGCTTAGGCTCCGGCGGCAGTTCGAAGATTTCAAACGCCGTGTAGCGTTCGAGCAGCGTCGCTGCGGGCCGGTGGACGATTCGACCCCAGGCTTCGTGAACATCGAAGATGTCCGGCTTGCTAATCACGATGTAGACCGGCCCGGAACGTAGCTGCCGATCAACGAGCGTCTCGGCCGCATCAGGTGCCCAGTTAATGACCGCAACACCGGGGGCACGGGCTGCCCAGGGAAAGTCGCTATTTGCGATGAGGCCCGCCGGGCTTTGGAGCGCCAGACCGTAGTAAGTGGCGGCCTTTTCGTCGGCTGACCAGTCGACGGTGCCACCTGTCCGCCGGAGGCAATTGACAACCTTGTTTGTCGTGGCGCGATAGTCATCTTTCCCATAGTCCGAGATGAGTAAGAGCCGCAGATCGGAGACAATAAAGATGCATATTAACAGCAGTAGTGAGAGCCGAGCGCGAAAGAAACCGATCGAGCCCAGGAGCATGAAAGGCAACACAGCGGAAGTGTGACGGCCGAGAAACCGCACTCCGAGGGCTGACGAGAGGGCGAATGCACACACAAACGAAAGAGCCCACGAACAGAGAAAGGCAACCGTCGCCTTATAAGGTTTGGGCTTAAGGGACAGCGCGATGGCAATCAAATACGCCAGCAGTGCCGGGGCGAGCAAGGGCACGTACGGCAAGATCGCGCTCGCCGTGGGGTTCAGTCGCCCGATGTTGCGCGGCGGGCCGATGCCGGCAAGTCCCAGCTGCTCGTAGATGGTAACAAGTGAATAGGTGGAGATTGGAGCGGTGCGAGTGTTGCTCAAGAGTTCCACCCTCGCTCCTGCTCCAGCGAAGGTGAAGATGTAGTAGATGAGTACCAGCGCAAAAAGGGGAGCGAAACAAAGCCCCTGGCGAAGTATGCTCCGCATCTCTAACGACCCAATGCGTGCGCCAATTATTAGCAAGAGTATAAGCCCCGGAAGTGCTAGGATCGCAAGGATGTTTGATACGAAGGCGATGAGTAGCGCCCAAAAGAAGATCCAGGAGGCGCATACGCGGATCTCGGTGCGCCCAAAGATCGCTGTCCCTAATGCTCCGATTGCTGCAGTGGAAAAGGCGAGGAGCATCATATAAGGGCGCGCCTCGTTCATGTAAAACCACGCAAACGGTGTGGCGGCAAAAGGCAGCCAAGCGAATCGACGGCCGAAGATAAGCCGGGACGACGACGATAGCGCGACAATGAAGATCGCCGCGAAGGGGATGTTAGCCGATCGCAATGCGTATTCGGAGAAGCCGAAGAGCCGCGTCCACCCGAACATCCAAATGTCGTAAAGTGGGTATTGGCGATCCGCCGGCGACTGCAGCGGTGAGATGGCGAGCGAAGTCGCGATACTGTGGAGGCCTCCGTGTGCAAGGACCCACGCGATAAAAGCCTCGTCGATCCAAAGAGACTGCGACGTTACTGCAAGGCTCAACACCAGTACTGCAATTAGTATTAGCCCAATATCGATCACCGTCGGTCGTCCGGGAATTTCTATATCCCTCCCGTCACAGAAGTGGTGTGGGCTTGCGGCAAGCGATCACAGCCAAGCCATCGACTTTTGACATATGAACCGCAGTGGCGCATACATCAGTGAAGAAAACAAGGGATCGACGGCCAGACGGCCAGATGACCTTCCTGGTGGGAGCACTAAGCCATCCCCCAGCGTCGCTTCGAGATGACACAGAGGCACCTTCGATGTGGCAACCTTTATGTCGGCCAGGATGTACTGCACAAGACGACTGCAGTCGTTCCTCTGAAGGGCCTAGCACAGCCGTGCTGTGCTCTCGCCCTCTAAGGCCCGTGTACAGTATCAATGTTGCGGCATCCGGTGGGCGGATGTCGAGATACGCGCAGCGGTAAGACGGCCAGCGCCGTCGCATCGTTGACACGCTTCCGTAGCAAACCAGAACGCCGCAACAAGAATATTCCAACCAACGCTGTTGTAGTTCAAAAACCCAGCCTCAACGATGTTAATCAAGATCGAGTATATAACGATAGAAATGGGCCAAATAGTAGACCAATCTCGGCTCCGCCAGAATGCCCTCGCGGCCCTGTTAAATGCAACGAAAAGGAAAAGGATTAGCAGCACCTCACCGGCGAGTCCAAGGCTTAAAGCTACATCTAGGAAGCCGTCATGGGCGCCGTATGGATCCCAATCGCTCCGCGGGTAATAGAGCGAAAACGCGCCCTGCGGATCCCAGAAGGTCTTGTACCCGAAGCCAAGTAGCGGCCGATCAGCGATCGCATCGAACGCGGCCTGCCAGATATCTGTGCGGCCCGTGAGAGTCGCATCCTTCCCGAATATGCGTAGTAAGCTGTCCAAGCCGGAGTTCGAAGCGAACAACACCAACGCGGCAACGCACACCGCAAGTGAGCCGAGCAAAATCGGTCTCAGTGATTTCGAGGATCGGCTCCAAGAAAGCGAAACAACAGTTACCGCGAGAGCTGCTGCGGCGAGCTCGCTTGCGGCGCTTCGGGAACCAATCAAGAGAATAGCGAGGAATGATAGACCCCCGATAGCGGCGAGCCGGCGCGCACCACGAGTACTAAGAATATGGGGAACGACCGTCAGCATGCCTAGAACCATGAACGAGCCAAGAACATTTTTGTGCTGAAAGTAGCCCTGCCAGGCGCCACTGGGGTCATCGGGAGCCAGGCCGACACTGGGAAGAAAGATGATCAGCGCGAGGCTAAGAACTGCTGTCGTCGCGGCTGCGACGCAGAGAGTCTCCAACATCGCGGCTAATGTAAAGCGACATACGAAGTAGAGCGAGATGACGGTTGAGCCAAGTAATTCAAGAGATCGTCGGCCGCTGGTGTTAGGGTCCACGGACCACAATGTGGATAAGACGGCAAGAGAAAGGATCAACAAAAGCGGGGCCGACGCACGCAGGAGCGTAAGAGCGGACCGCCGCTCGACTATGATGCCCAGCGATGCCGCAAGATAGGCTAGTGCCCAGAAAATCTCAGCGCGGCTCCCACCAAGCACTAGGTCGTTATCGGTCGATGGATGGGGTGTCCCGAAACTCAGCAAGATCCAGGCAACAAAGAGGGCGCGCTGCCAAACGGGCGGGTCAGCGCGCATGTCGTCAGGGAGTGACGCTCTCCGCGCTGTTAGGGTAGCATTCGTAGGTCCAGGGCGGGAGTCTCCTTGCAGCACGGGTTAGCCTGTACGCGCCGATTTCTGGCGAGGATAGGCAGTGAGGCGGTAGCCCCCTAATCCGGCAAGCATTCCCAGTGCCCGCGCCGCGCCGGAGACGGACTCCGCCGCGCCCGTACCTCCGAGAATGCACGTTCGCGGAAGCAGCGACAGCATGCTGACACTAAATAGAGCAACGCTCTTTAGAAGACGAGTGAGCTTGGACTGTATCGTCGGAGTAAGTCTTAGGTCGCATAGTGAAAGAGAGTTGCCTTTTCTAAACTCGCGCGTAGCCAGGTAGCGAAGACTCGTTCTCTCGGTCGGAATGATATCGCGTACGACAGCATTAGCCGCAAAGACAATCGTCCCACCTCTTGACGAGAGCTCTCGAAAAAAAAATTGATCCTCGCCACCTAGCTCGTTAAAAAACGGGTCAAACGTTAGCCGCATCCGAGAGATCGATGACAGCTTCAGGAGGCAGTTGGCTGTTGTGCCGTCCTTAAGTGCGGCACGGTCACGTAACATGAACTCTTCGTAAAACCTTCCCCTCTTGAGCCACCTGGGCGCGCCCTCTGGCAAACAAGGGGAGACGGGACCAACCACAGCGTCCGCGTTTGTAACATCCTGGACGTGAAGAAGCTCTGCTAGCCATCCCGGCTCGGGAACCTCGTCGTCGTCGAGCATCGCTAGAAAGGCGTCGTTTTCGGAAGCATTTCGGAGTGCGAAATTCCGCACCACGGAGAGCCCAGGATCAGGGACGTGAATATATTGCAGGGGGTCGCTGAACTGCTGCCTTGCGGCATCGACGACCGCCTTGGCGGTGGGAGTCACGTCGTTGTCGATGATCAGGAACCGTAGCGTATGTTTGGTCGGGTCAATCACTTGTAACGGCAACTTATGAAGGAGTCCGGCGAGTTGCCTTTGACGGCGAAACGTGGCGACCGCGACACACACGCGCTGGACATCAGGCATAGCGACCGCCTGTGGGTGCCTTCAAGGGGGTCCGCGAACGTGAAGGCGACCCACTGCCCGACGGGCCCGCGGTGGTCGCGGCTACAAATTCGGCAAACGCCTGCGCCGGCTGAAAGAGGGGAGCCGCTTCGCGAGCGGCCGCAGCAAGCCGGCGACGTAGGGCACCGTCCGTTAGGACGCGACTCGTCGCGTCGGCAAATTCTGCAGCAGTGGCAGCGACGATAAATGGGAGCGGCTCGATTCGCGCTAGCCCCTCCGCACCAACTGGCGTTGTAACTGTAGCTTTATGATTCGCGATCGCCTCGACAATTTTCACTTTTAGCCCGCTCCCAACGCGCAACGGTACGACAACCACCGCCGCGCGCCTATAATACGGCCCGATATCGCCGACGACGCCAAGAAGTCGGACCCCGTCAATTGTCGTACCAGCGAGCGGGATGCACACCGTACCGATGACGTCCAACGACGCCCCAGGAGCAGTGCGGCGTATCTGCGGCCAGCACTCATCCAAAAACCAGCTTATCCCATGGACATTGTGGAACGATCCGCTTGCAACGAAAAGACAGATAGACGACGGTTCATCCTCGTAGGGTCTGGAAATTGGCGCGTCGATAACGGCAGGCACGACTACAGTGCGGCATCCTGGGGCGAGTTCCCGGAGAGCTGCAGCATCATCCCACTGAATCGCTATCGCATTTCCCGCCTCCGACAGTATCCGGCGCTCGCAGTGCTTATCAAAAGTGTCAGGATACACACGAACTCCCGCGCCCATGAAGGACTCAATACGCTTGTACTTGACGTCGTGGGTAAGCACCCAATGGTCAACGTCGGCAAGTCTTCCACAAGATGCGAAAATTGTATCGTAGAGGACAAGGTCCGGTTCTTCGGTCGCCGCGACCCTGCGAACCGCTGCGACGTCGCGATCATTCGGGAATCTGCCCACGATATGCACGTACCCGCGGGACCGCCGCACGGCGGACCTTAGGCGATGAATCCATCGCATCGGGCGGCTTGGCAGGTTCTTGAAGATCGTCCACGCGATCGCACAGGCTCCAGCAGTAAGGGAGCTAACCACAACGTAGTCTCCCACGTCTGCGAGTTCGCGGCCTACCAGCTTATACGGAAGATCTTTTCGTCGTAAGGCAAGAAAATCTACTCGCGGCCGTATCAGCAGAAAGACTACCTTACAGCCACGGCCTGTCAGGTGATCGATAAAACTCGAGACGTAGCGTGCCTGGCCGGATTGCTGAAATCCTAACTGGTGGCCAGGCAGCTCGGCGGAGACAAATAAAACCTTGCGCACAGTTTATGTTCCCAGGCCGAGATACTTGCGGGCGACGTAAGTGGCCAAGCTAAGTCCGACCTGCCAGGGTTCAATTAGGTAGCGCCACCAAAACCGCTGGGGATTCTCGGCTAGTCGAAAGAGCCACTCGAGGCCGATCCGCCCAAGCCAGCGAGGCGGGGTTCTAACGGCACCAGCGACGTACTCCATGACGGCGCCCCCGGGAAGAATGCAAGCCGGCGCAACTGCTCCCATGTGTGCGAGGATCCAGCGCTCCTGCAAAGGCATTCCCATTCCCACGATAACGATATCGGCCTTGAAGGTCACGATGTCGGCAACGACTGTATCCACGTTAATGCCAAAATAGCCGTGATGGGCTCGGAACTCTAGGTTTGGGAGACGACTGCGGATGACGCGCGTGGCCCGTGCGAGCACAGTTGCGGTGCTTCCAACATAGTAGACCCGCCAGTGTTTCCGCTCTGCGAGTGATAGAAGCGGCCAAATCAGATCGACGTATGTGACACGATGCCGCGAGGTAGCGCGAACGCCGGCAAGTCGGCAGAGCCATATGAGAGGCATTCCGTCGACCGAGACGTAGGTCGTGTGCATGTTGTGTAGGACGGCCATCGCGCGGTCGCGACGTAGGGTGTGCAACCCGTGCAGGTTGAGGTTTGCAAGGACACACTGTTGACCGGCTTCGACATGCATTTCGAGAAGTAACAGCTGCTCGTCGAGAGTGGTCGGGGTGAGTTTGTACCCGAAGACATTGTATGATGGAAAGCCCGGTCTGATCATAGTTGTAGCCTGGTTTGCTGGAGCCGATCGATAGGCTGCTTTCGGCCGACATGGAGCGTCGTCGAAAATGGACGATTGGAGCCTGCGAAACAGAGCCTAGTGCGGCGTTCGCGTTGTGGGTTGTAGAACGGGGCAGGCAAGGGGTGTGTCCCCGCTCCACATACGCCAGCCTCAAAATCCAAGATCTCGAGGACGATGGGCTCTTTGCTATTTCTGGAGATAACCGGCGACGATGTTTCACGTGCGCGAAAAACGACTTGTGAAGCCCCGGCGACGGCATCGCCGACGTACGTGGGTAACTGTGCTTGGTGCCCGCCACGGTGGACCAAGAGCACGTGGCGGCCCATGGCTGCGTGGACATTGGCTAGCAGAGGGTGAACGTCACTAATATGCGTTACTGGCCAGCAGCAGTTAGAGTGCCGGAAGACATCGGCTACGTCGGCCATCCAGCGGCCTCGCGGTGCTGAAGCTCGCTGGCAACTCTCTCGGCATGCCGAAGCCGCCATTCTGAAATGGCCGGTGATGGCGAGTCCAGCGCATTCACCTTCCGGATCACCGACGGATCCATGGCAACAATTCCAAGAAAGCGGTCGCCGAGGGCTTGGAGAGATGTGGATAACGTGACGTCCGAGTCTTGCTCGCGGCGACCGATCTTGACGGCAACAAGAACTGAATCAGCGGCGGCGATAAGCGCCGTTGCGAAAGGACTTCCGAGCGGAGAGTCCGCGCTAATAACAACATAATCGAATTTGCGGTGGAGCAGCTCAAAGGCCGAGACTATATTGCGCTGGCTGGTGCTGCGCTGAAGCGCAGGGTCGCCAAGTGTCAATAGAGCGAAGCTCGCCATTCCGTGGGAGGCAACCAGCTGAGCGACGATGTCGTCAAGTCTTAGACGTTTTGTTGGCTCGTCAGGGGCCGAATTAGAAACACGCGCGTCGACAAACGCCGTCGGGTAGCCGGTGGCAGCAAGCGAGCACGCTAGGCCCCAGGCGGCGTGATCGTTGCCGTCCTCGAGAGTTGAAGATGTAATAGCGATGACCGCCGGTCGTTCGACCGCAGCTTCTAGGCGCGCGCGGAGCAGGTCAAATGGGGAAGTGTCCACGTCCGGGGGCGTAGGTGTATCAGCGAGTCTCATGAGCGGCCTCCAACCTGGGAGAGAACCGGGCGGCCGTAAAGGGCTTCGATCTCACGAGCGCTCCAAAGGCGGCGGTCCATGGCGTCGAAGGCGTATGCGGCCCCAATCGCGGCGAGCACGATCAGAAACGCGAGGCCTAACAACCATGTCGGCAGTTGGGATGATCCAGGGAGCGCGCGGCTTACGACGACAAGCGTTCCTAAAGAGGCGGCCTGCGCGGCATCTCCTTGAGCAGCACTCAGACGTTGCGTAAGGGCTACGTATTGGCCAAGCGTCGCATCGCGCTGCGCGCGCAGGGTTCCGACTACTGCTCCGGCTCCCGCGACTTGCTGAAGGTGCTTTTGTTCTGCGGAGAGCTGAGAGTCAATAGCGCGGAGGCGCTCGTGGTCGGCGGCCACGAGGCCCTCGGCGTGGTCGGCATCAAGAACCGTTTGAGTAAACGAGGGGCTGGAGCCTGCGCCAGTCGCTATTGCAGTAGCCGCAACGGAGCTGAGCTGATCACGCTCTCGTCTTATCCTCGCTTCCAGAGCGTGAATGCCTGGAAAGAACTCGCGAAACGTTGCTCTCTCTGACGTGAGGTCCGCAACATCCTTTCCAAGTTGATTTTGAACCTGCTGATAGGCGGCGTCTCTTTGCAAGATTTCGCCCCGGACGATGGGATCGATGTCCCGAAGCTGCCTTCGCAACGCCGATGCTGTGGCTTGGTCCGCCGCGAGCGATGCGTTGGCCTGACCGCGCTCTACGCGCAAATCATCGATCTGCGTCGTCAAGTCATCGAGCGCTTTGTCGGTACTCGCGAAGGCGTTCTTTGCAGAGGCTCGTTGAAGAAGTCTATCAGCCGCGGCGATTTGTAGGCGGCTTTCTGCGATTCGCGCGTCAAGCGCCTTCAGGACGTCCGTATAGCCGCGCGTAGCGATCTCGTGAAAATATGTCGTCGCTTCATCGGCGATGGCGTTTGTGACGGTAGCCGCGCGAACGCCGTCGGTGTCCTTATAGCTTATTTCGAGAATGCTTGACTTAGGGGGAAGCTTTGTCTTGATCTTCCCCGCTAGCGCGGTCGGGGTGGTGTTGAGCCCGAGGCGAGTTATGACCCGGCTGAGGACTTCGGTGCTCGTAACAATCGATGGAAGATCGGGGTCAGACAGGGTGGTGTCCTTAAGGGCCTCACTGACGATTAGTAATTGTGCCTTGGCCGTATACGCCGGGACGAGCCTGACGGCGATCGGCAGCAACGCGAAACCTATTGCAGCAATGACTAAGACTACGAGCCAGCGTCTTCGCAGCACATTTAGGAAGTGGCTCAGTTCTGTATTTCTCAATTCGCCTCCAAAATTGCTTTTGGCTCGCTTAGGGCTAACATAATGTCGCTATCGCGCATCGATACGCACTACAGATGGGTCGCATCATAGACGCCTCCAAGTGCGCCTAGAAGAGCCTGGAAAAAGACGGCCGCGTCGATGCGATGGCCCTCGGGCACGTAGACCACGTCGCCGTCGGTAAGGGGCACATTGGTAGAAAGGTCACCGTGCTGTAGACCTGACAGGTCAAACGACTGGCGAGCGCCATTATGGACAACCTCGATGTCATGAACGTTCGCCCACTTCGTTGGCCCGCCGGCAACGTATAGCGCGCTAAGAAGCGTCGACCCATTCCTGAGAGTGAACTCGCCGGGATTTGGAACCTGGCCTAGGACCGTGACGTGCGGCGCCGCCCGGACGATGATCGTATCGCCGTTGTGCGGCGGCTGACGGAGCGCCGCGCTGCCCAGCGGAAGCGGAACTTCGGTTCCGTCTCGCAGTAGCGATGCGTCGGCGGTAGAGGCGCTTGAAAGGGGGCCGCCCGCTTCCAAAAGCGCTTGCTCGAGGGTGTCGGTCTCGTATAAGTAGATTGGACCGGGAGCGGCGACTTGGCCGCGCACGTCTACTCGCACGGGCTTGCTGGCGAAGAGCAGCGTATCGCCAGGGGCCAGGGCCGGCCCTGGAAGACCAGATCGAAGCAGCTGTTCCCCATCGATGGGGTCGCCGGAACGGTTATCCCGCTCGACGACGATCTTCCTGAGGTCGATCGCGGAGCGCGACAGGGTGCCTCCATTCTTTTCGCTGGGAGACAGGGCTCCGGCGACGTCCTTTTCGAACTGCTCGCGCAATTGACCGAGTGCGGACGATAGTGTTTCGCCGGGTAGGAAGGGAAGCGTTCCTACCGTAGCACCAGTCAGAAAAATGAGCTGGCTCTGCTGTAGCAGTCGAACTGTCACCGCGGGCTCTCGGACGTACAGGGAGAGCCGCCGTTCGATGAGCCGGGCGATCTGCTGCGTATCCTCCCCGGCCACTTTTATCGTGCCGGCGACGGGAATGGATATCGATCCATCGGCCGCGACGACGACGTTGCCGGGATTGAGCGCGTCCAAGCGGCCCGGGCCGTTATCATGGCGAGAGTCGTCGATGAGCGCAGCGTAATTGAGGACGTCAACACCGATCGTGTCCCCGGGATGAATGATAGGTGCCGCATCGGCCGGGCCGAGCATAAGAAGGGACGCTGCAGCAATGGCTGCAAAAAACTTTGTAATACCCATACGATCGGAAGAGCCTCGGGATACAAGAGATGAGAAGAGTCGTGCTCCTGCTCTGCTGCACGGTTGTCGCAATGTCAGTCTCCTTCCCCGGCGCCGCGTCCGAGACGGAGTCGGCGAATCTCGTGCCGGGCGCGACCACGCAGGATGGCCGACTGACCGTTACCACCGTGCGGACGGTGACGGGAGCGGCTCGCGTGTCGCTGAGAAATAACGATTTCCGTACCGTGGTCGTCGACGCTTATACGGTAAGCCGCGGATCCTCGTTCAGTTGCGGCGGCCGAGATCTGACGATCGCCGGGAACGGAAGCCTGGCCCTGTGCACCGTGAGCGACACCGGCGCCGCAAGTCTGGGGCACGGGTCGCTTCAGGTCTCCCTGACGTGGCACGAGGCTGCCCTGCGGCGTCGCAACGCGCAACCGTCCCCCTCGCCGTCGCCGCTGTGGTCGCTGCCGCCGTTGCGTTGAGCGCTCGGCGGGTTCACGCATCGCTATCACGGGCACCTCGAAACCAGGCTTCTAGGAGATCGCAGGTGTGAACGAGGCCGCCGAGCGTGAGCTCTGCGATCGCGGCGCCTCGTCGCTCCAGATGATGGCTGGGGACGGCGCCCGGGAGTTCGAAGGGCTGGGCGCGCTCGAGGGCAGGATGCTCCGCCGTGTCGCCGTCGACGCGGACGATCGCACGAAGGCGGCTGCCGTCGGACCAGGGCTCCCTGCGGGCGAGGCCGGGGTCGATCGCGTGAAACGCGATGTCGCGGCGGGTGACGTACCAGGGCGAGGCTTCCACGGCGCGGCGATAGGCGAGTGGGAGCGACTGCAGCATCGACGAGTTCGCATGGAGCAGCTTCCGCAGGCCGAAGACCCGCTGCTGCTCGAGGTGAACGAGCGCGTAGTCGGCGCCGACGTAGGACCAGCCGCGCACGTGCAGGTGAGCGGCCAACACGAGGCACGACTCCCAGTCGTCGCCGACGAGCGCGAGCGCGTCGCCGTCGCGTTCCACGACGCTGGCCCGCCAGACGTTGAGCCCCGCGTGATGCGCGACCTCTGCAACGATCGCAGCGATGACCGCGCCGCATATTTCGGGGAGGACGCTCAACTGGCTCAGGGTCTTGTTGGCTCGCGCCGCGGTTCCGGAGATCAGCCACAGGTCTTTGTCGAATCGCAGGTCGACCCGGCCACGGAATGCCGCCCGGCCTCGAGGCTGCGCTCCTTCGAGGAGCGTCCGCTGCACGAGCGTCAGCACCGCCGTTGGGCCGGACAGCTCGACCTCGACTCCGGCGATGCGGAACGTGCACGCCGTCGGGGCTTCGGTGATTCCTGCAAGCGCAATCATTTTAGGCAAACGCCAGCCGTTCTTCGGTGAACCAGCGGTAGGTGATGCGCAGTCCTTCGTCTAGCGGGGTCGACGGCGACCAGCCGAGGCTTTTGGCTCGGCTCAAGTCGGGGCGCCGGCGTTGGGGATCGCCCTCGCGCGCAGGAAGGTGCTTCGCGCGAAACTCGACGCCGGCGACGCGTGCCAGGGCCCGTGCGATCTCTTCAACGGTACGTTCGTCGTCGCTGCCGATGTTGACCGGCAGCAACTGCTTCATCGGATGCTCCATGACGATCCGCAATAACGCAAGTGCGTCGTCGACGAAAGTCATCGATCGGGTCTGCGAACCGTCGCCGTGTATCGGCATCGGGCGCTCGTTGCGAATCGCATCGATGAGCTCCGGAATCAGACGGCCGTCCGCTACATCCATACATGGCCCGTAGCAGTTGAAGAAGCGGACCACGCGGGCATCCAAGCCGCGAACTCGCGCCGCCGCGGCAGTCGCGGCCTCTCCGAAGCGCTTTCCCTCGTCGTAGCAGCTCCGCGGTCCGATCGGATCGACGTTGCCGAAGTAGTCCTCGCGCTGCGGGTGCACCAGCGGGTCGCCGTAGATCTCGGAAGTCGAGGCGAAGAGGAACCGAGCTTTGTGCTCGAGCGCGAGATCGATCAATGCCATCGTCCCGATGCTGTTGACGGTCAGCGTGCCCCATGGATCGCGCCCATAGGCTTCCGGGCTCGCCGGCGAGGCGAGATGGTAGATGCGCGAAAGTTTCCTGTTCGCCGCCTTCCGCAGCAGCGTTTCGAGCTGGCCCGCGGTCACGACGACGTCAGCGTAGACGAACGTGGCCCGCCCGGACGAGAGGCAGCGCTCGAGGTTGCGGATGTGGCCCGTGGAGAGGTTGTCGACGATGATGACCTCGTCGCCGTCATCGACGAGGGCGTTCGCGAGCTGGCTTCCAAGGAATCCGGCGCCGCCGGTGATGAGGTGCAGCATCGTCTCTTAGCCCCTCACCGCGAAAGCGCCGGAGCGGGCGAATAGGTGCGAGGCCGTTCTTCCAGTCCGCGTCCGACGCCGCGATAGGTCAGCCCGGCGGCGCTGACGCGCTCGCGGTCGAGAATGTTGCGGCCGTCGATGACGACGCGGCTTGTGATGAGCTGAGCGTACGAGGCTGGATCGATCGCGCCGAACTCGGGCCACTCCGTGAGGACCAGGAGCGCGTCGGCCTCGGCGGCTTCGAGTGCGGAGGTCGTGAGCCGGGCGCCGGCCGGAAGCGGGGCGATCCGGACGGCGGGGTCGTAGATGGTCAACGTCGCGCCCCGCCGCCCCAGCTCCTCGACGATGCGCAGCGCGAGCGAGTCCCGGATGTCGTCGGTCCCGGCCTTGAACGCGAGCCCCCAGACGCCGACGTGCAGGCCTTCGATATCCCCGCACTCCTCCTCGAGCCTATCGATGAGGCGCAGCGGCTGGGCATTGTTGACGCGCAGGGTCGCGGAGAACAGCTCGCAGGTCGAGCCCGTCTGGGCCGCGACGTGGTTGATGCTCTTGACGTCCTTCTCGAAGCAGGGGCCTCCGAAGCCGATGCCGGGGCGCAGGAAGTCCGGGCCGATGCGCGGGTCGTAGCCGATCCCGCGAAGCACGTCGTCGGCCGATCCGCCGAGCGCGTCGCATAGGTTCGCCACCTCGTTCGCGTAGCTGATCTTCAGCGCCAGGTAGGCGTTGGAGCAGCACTTGATCAGCTCGGCATCGCAGCGGGAGGTGAAAACGATCGGCTTCTGCAGGGCGGCGAACAGGCTGACGTAACGGACGCCGAGCGGCGGCGCGGTGGCGCCGACGACGATCCGGCTCGGGTTGAGGAAGTCGAACACCGCCGAGCCCTCGCGCAGGAACTCCGGCGCATAGATCAGCTCGCCCCACGGTTCGACGCTGCCGGCGAGGGTGTCCGAGGTGCCCGGCGGGACGGTCGAACGGATGACCACGGTCGGCCGCGTTGCAAAACGCACGGTCGACAATTCCAGCAGGGCGGCTTCCAATGCGGAGATGTCGGCCGAGCCGTCGTCGCGCGAGGGCGTCCCCACCGCGATGATGACGATCTCGCAGGCTTCGGCCGCCGCCTTGAGGGAGTCGAAGAAGGCGATCCGCCCGCTCGCGACGTTCCGCTTGAGGGGCTCGAGGATCCCGTCTTCCCGATAGGGCGGGATCCCGCGCCGGAGCCGGTCGATGCGCTCCGCGGCGACGTCGTAGCCGTTGACGCGCCAGCCGAGCTCCGCGAGTCCGACGAGGCACGCCATCCCGACGTAGCCCGTCCCGACGATGCAGATGGGGCGCTCCATGAGCTTAGATCGCCCCCTTCTGTAGAACGACGGAGACGATGGTCTTGAGAAGGACTTCCCCGTCGAGCGCGGGTGAAGCGCGCTCGATGTAGCCGACGTCGAGGGCCGTCGCCTCCGGCCGATCGAGCGGCACGGTCGAACGGCATGTGGCCTGCCAGACGCCCGTGACCCCGGGCTGGACGAGATGACGCAGGTGCTGCCAGCGTTCGTAGCGTTCGTTGATGATCGCCGGCATCTCGGGGCGAGGCCCGATCAGCGACATTTCTCCACGCAGGACGTTGAAGAGCTGCGGAAGCTCGTCGATCGACGTCTTCCGAAGGAAACGGCCGACGCGCGTGATCCGGTCGTCGCTGCTGCTGCTGGGCGACTCGTGGTCGCCGCAGCGCTCCTTGCGCATGGTCCGCAGCTTATAGATGGTGAAGGTGCGCTCGAAACGGCCGGCGCGCCGCTGTTTGAAGAGGACCGGAGGTCCGTCTTCGGCATAGACGGCGATGACGCCCAGGAGCAGGAAGGGGGCCGAGAGCACGAGCAGCGCGCTCGCGAGCGCGATATCGGCGATTCTTCGCAACCGGCGGCGGAACGGTCTCTCCCGATAAACGAACGTCGCCGCTTGTTGCGCGTAGGGAAGCTCTTGCATGGGGGCGGCCACGAGATCCATCAGACTGAGGCACTCGAGAGTGTCGCGAACAACGAGCAGTCTCCCCTTATCAGGACCAAACGATCGACGCACGCCGCATTAAAGGCGCCGCCATGCACTGCCGAAGATCGATGCAAGGGTAAGGACGGATCTTGTGTAACGCACGATCCGTTCCGGCGATGCAGAACTAAGGTTGCCGTGGTAACCGTAGCGCATTTGGGCACTTCTTTGCAATTGCCCGAAGTAGTACATATCGGCCCGGTGTCCTTAGAGGCTATCGGGCCTTTTGACCTACGCGGCCTGAAGGTCAGCGAAAGCCGTTTGACAGTGAAGATCGAGACACGGTACGATTGCATCCTCGTGTGACCTCACGCTTACACCGCAGTTGAATGTTCGCCAGGACTAATTCAGCAGTTATCCTCGCCGATGAACGGTACGAAATAAAGTTCGTTTCATCGAGCTTTGCTGCGGATAGCGAACTGCGCCGCCTCGTTTGCGAGGGCGCGCTTCTCACGACGTCCTTACGAGAACGGCTTCGCGGTCTCAATATCCAGCGGCTCGATCCCGGGAGTCCTCACGTCATTCCCCTGGACGAACGGCGAGTCGTGCATTGCTCGCGCCTGATCGGCAGCGAGGGCGATCTCTACATGCTGGTCGTTGAAGCGAAGCAGAACATCGATGCGCTGGCCCTCGCCTCAGCGAGATTCAGCTTGACGCGGCGCGAGACCGCGGTGCTCGAGCTCGTCCTCGAGGGCGCGAACGCGCGGGCGATCGCCGAGACGTTGGAGATCTCGGAGCACACCGTCCACGCCTACGTGAAAAGGTTAGTCGCGAAGACGGGCGCGCGCAATCGGTCGTCGATGCTCGCGGCGATCCTTAACTGGGATCGCTCCGATCGACCGCAGAGAGACGTAAAGGCAGAAGGGGTTAAGGACGGTGTCCCGCCGCCGGCAGTGATACCGGCGAAGCGCCGAGCCTGAGGGCGGACCAGCGATCGAGCCAGCCGAGTTCCATTTCTGGGACGGCTGAGAGAAGCCGGGCCGTTTCCGGATCGAACGGCGGCGAAAGGACACTCCGCGCGGTTCCTGCTCGGACGATCTTGCCTTGGTGCATGACCGCGATCGAATCGGCGATCGAGCGCACGATGTGGATGTCGTGCGTGATGAATAACAGCGAGACGCCGGTCTCACCTTGCAGGCGCGACAGCAGCGCGAGCACGCCTTGCGCGACGAGCGGGTCCAGGGCTGAGGTCGGCTCGTCGCAGATGATCGCTTCGGGTTTCGCCGCCAGCGCGCGGGCGATGCAGACCCGCTGCTTCTCTCCGCCCGAGAGAGCCGCCGGATAGCGCGCCATGAAGGATGGATCCAACTCCACCTGCCGCAGCAGCTCCGCGACCCGCTGCCGCCGTTCGGCGCCGCGCGTGCCGAAATAAAACGTCAGCGGCCGCCCCACGATCGTTTCCACGGTCTGGCGCGGGTTGAGGGCCACGTCGGGGCTCTGATTGATGATCTGCAAGCGGCGCAGCTCGTCCTTCGTGCGCCGTTGCAGCCGCAGCGCCAGCGGCGTGCCATGAAAGAGGATCGTCCCGTCGCTCGCCGGCGTGAGACCGCAGAGGACGCGGCCGAGGCTGGACTTGCCCGATCCCGATTCGCCGACTAAGGCCAGGGTCTGGCCGGGCAGCAGCTCGAGGGAGACTCCGGAGAGCACCGCAGGTCCCGAACGGTACGACATGCTGACGTCTTGGACCGAGAGGACGGCGGCGCCGGGCTCCCGAGCCTGCGGTCCGGCCTTTCCGTGAATGCCAACGAGGCGGCGCGTGTAGTCCTCGCGGGGCGCGTCGATGATCTGCTCAGCCGAACCGTATTCGACGGTCTTGCCGTGGCGCAGCACGAGAATGTCGTCGGCGATTTGGGCGACCACGGCGAGATCGTGACTGATGTAGAGCGCGGCCACGCCCGTAGCCTCGATCGCTTTGCGGATCGCCAGCAGCACGCCGATTTGGGTGGTGACGTCCAGCGCCGTGGTGGGCTCGTCGAACACGATCAGATCGGGCCGGGGGCACAGCGCCATCGCCGTCATGGCCCGCTGCAATTGGCCGCCTGAGACCTGATGCGGATAGCGGTGCAAAAATTCCCGCGGTTCCGGCAGCCCCAGCAGCGCGAAGAGCTCCTGCGCGCGTTCCAGCGCCTCGCTCCGCGAGAGGACGCCGTGACAGACCGCCGCCTCGATCACCTGCTCGCCCAGCGTGTACGCGGGATTGAAAGAGCCGGCGGCCGACTGCGCGACGTAAGCGACGCGGCTCCCGCGCAAGCGGCTCCGCTCGGCCTCCGGCAGAGCCAGGATGTCGCGGCCGTCGAACCGTACCTCGCCGCCGGTCGCCTCGACGCCGGGGCGGCAATAGCCGAGCGCGGTCAAGCCGATCGTCGATTTCCCCGCCCCGGATTCGCCGATTAGGCCAAGCACGTTGCGGCGCCGCAGCGCGAACGAGACGCCGTCGACCAGGATCTTGCGCTTCCCGTCGCCTTTGCGCGCCTCGGCGGTGGCGACGGTCAGATTCCGGACGTCGAGCAGAAGGTCAGGCATCGGCCCTGACCCTCCCGACATCGGTCGTCCAATCCAAGACCCAATCGACGACGGCGTTGACCGCCGTGGCCAGCAGCGCGATCGCGGCGCCGGGGACGAGCCCCGCCCATCCTCCGAACACGATGCCGTCCTTATTCTCTTTTAAGAGGCTGCCCCAATCGGTCGAGGGCGGCTGAATCCCCAGGCCCAAGAACGAGAGCGTCGAGAGGAACAGAATGGCGAACACCAGGCGCAATCCGAATTCGGCGAGCAGCGGGGAGAACGCGTTGGGCAGCACCTCGCGCCAGAGAATCCAGCCCAGCCGCTCGCCCCGGACGCGCGCCGCCTCGATGTAGTCCATCGCCGCGATGTCGGTCGCCAGCGACCGGCTGATGCGAAAGACCCGGGTGGAATCGAGCAGGGCCATCACGCTCACGATCACCACGACCCCGCTCGGCAGCACGGAGAGCACGACCAGCGCGAAGATCAGCGTGGGCAGCGACATCAGCAGATCGTTGAGCTGCCCGAGCACGAGATCGATCCAGCCGCCGAAGACGCCCGCGATGAAACCGGTGAAGCCGCCGAGTAAAAAGGCCAGCACGGTCGCGAGCGTGGCGACGAAGAGCGTCACGCGCGTCCCGTAGATCAGGCGCGATAAGAGATCGCGGCCCAGATTGTCGGTCCCCAGCAGCGCGGTCCGCGAGGGCGGCTCCCAATTGCCGCCGACCACGTCGTTGAGGCCGTGCGGCGCCAGAAACGGGGCGAAGAGCGCCACGATGACGGAGAGCGCGAGCACGCCGAGCCCCAAGCCGGCGGCGAACGTCGGGCGCGGCAGCTTCCTCATTATTTCGGATGCCGCAGGCGCGGGTTGGCGAGCAGCGCCGCCAAATCGGCCAGGCTGTTGAGGCCGATGTAGACCGCCGCGAAGATCAAGCCGCTCGCCTGCACGACCGGGACGTCGCGCTTGGCGACCGCGTCGACCAGGTATTGCCCCATGCCCGGATAGACGAACACGACCTCCACGACCACGACGCCCACGACCAGATACGCGAGGTTGATCGCGATGACGTTGATGATCGGCGCCAGGGCGTTGGGCAGCGCGTGCCGCCACACGACGCGCGCGGGCGGCACGCCCTTGAGCGCGGCCATCTCCACGTAGGGCGAGGACAGCACGTTGAGCAGCGCCGCCCGCGTCATGTTCGTCATGTGGCCCAAGATCGCGAGCACCAGCGTAAGCGTCGGGAGGATGATCGCCGCGAGCCGCTGCCCCAGCGGCATGTCGGGGAAGACGGTCGAGCTGCTCTGGAACCAGCCCAGCTTCACCGAGAAGATCATGATGAGGATGTAGCCCACGAAGAATTCCGGCAGCGACACGGTGCTGCGCGTCACCGTCGTGACGAGGCGGTCGATCCAATTATTTTTGTTCAGTACTGAAACGATGCCCAGGCCGAGCGAGAGGGGGATCGCCACGGCGGCGGTGATGCCGGCCAGGAACAGCGTGTTGCCCAGGCGCAGGCCGATGCTGGTGGCGATATCCTGGCGGCTCGCGTAGCTCATGCCGAATTGGCCGTGCAGCGCGCCAGCGAGCCAAGCCGCGTAGCGGACGGCGGCGGGCTTATCGAGTCCGAGCTCGGCGCGGATCGCGGCGACCGCCGAGGGCGTCGCGTTCTGTCCCAGCATGGCCGTCGCCACGTCGCCGGGCAGCAGTTGCGTGCCGGCGAAGATCAGCGCCGAAACCGCGAACAGCAGCAGCAGGCCGGCCGCGATCCGGCGGCCGACCAGCACGAGCAGGTGGTTCTGCGCGCCGAATGGCGAGCGGCGCCGGGCGGAGACCGCCACCCTAACCTTCCAGCCGGACTTTTTCGCGCAGTGCGCTCGCCAACAGCGCGATATGGGCGGGGCCGATGCCGCAGCAGCCGCCGACGATCGATGCGCCGGCTTCGAGCCAGCGGCGCGCGAAAGCCAGATACTCCGGCGGGTCGAGATCGTCGCGCAGAGCGTCGAGGACTTCGTTGGCCTCGCCCGTCGCGCGGTGGGCATGCGGCGCAAAGGCGTTGGCGTAAACGCCGATCGCCGGAGGGCGGTCCGTTCGCTCGGCGAAGGCGGCCGCGGCCTCGCGGATCGCGGCTTCCATCACGCCGGCGTGACTGCAATTGAAGAGCAGGGCTCGGGCCTGCAAATCGAGGGCCGCTTGCGCGGCCGCAGCGATGCTTTCTCCCGAGCGGAGCGTCGGACTGCGCTGCCCCGCGGCGACCGCTTCCGGCTCCGCATCCTCGAGCGTGAACGAAATCCAGAACGGGCGCTCGTCCTGCGCGCCGACCGCCGCCCGCGCGGCCCGTGCCTCGCGGGTCGAGCCCTGCGTTTCGGCGAGCCACAGATCGACGAACGGGGATTGCCCCGCCACGAGCGGATCGAGGATCCGCGCCGCGTCGCCGGCATGGAACCGGTCGGGGCGATAAGAACCGAAGGCCGGCGGCAAGGAGCCGGCCAGGCTGACGGTGCGGCCCGTGGCCGCCACCACAGCGTCGGCCGCGTCGCGTCCGAGCCGGCCTGCGAGTTCGGCCAGCTCTCGCCCGCGCGCGGAGAAGCGGTCGTCACCGAGATGGTACGGGACGACCGCGTAGGTGTTGGTCGTGATCACGTCGGCGCCGGCGAGCACGAACGAGTCGTGCACCTGCCGGACGAACTCCGGGGCTTCCAGCAGAGCCAGGGCCGACCACTCGGGCTGGCGGAAGGGAGCGCCGATGCGAAGCAGCTCGCGTCCCATTCCGCCGTCGAGAATCGTCGTCATGCGACGGGCACTCAGCCTTCCAGCCAGACTTTTTCCGCGACGCGCAGACCGCTCAGCGCCAAGCCCGGAACGACCGTGAAGCCGCGCACGTTGGAGCGCACGCCGTCGAGTCCGTCGGCTCGAACCGGAATCACCTCGCTGCCCTGCTCCGCGAGCAGCGCCTGGATGTCGTGATAGATCTGCTTGCGCTTCGTCTCGTTCAATTCGGCGCGCGCGCTCTTGACCAGCGCGTCGAAGTTCTTATTTTTCCAAGCCGACTCGTTCCACTCGGCGCTGGAAAGGAACACGAGCGACAAGATCGCGTCGGCGGTCGGGCGCGTGCTCCAGTTGGAGGCGACGAACGGTTTCTTCAGCCAGATGTTGTCCCAGTAGCCGTCGGCGGGGACGCGATCGACTTCGAGCGGGATCCCGGCCTTCTGGGCGGAGACTTGGTAGAGCTGCGCGGCGTCGACCGCGCCCGGGAAACCGGAGTCGGAGGCCGAGAGCGTCAGGTTGCCGGAGAAGCCCGCCTTCTTCCAATGGAAGCCGGCCTTCTCGGGATCGTAGGGGCGAGCGGGGATGTCGGCGGCGTAGTAGCGGTTGGAGGGGACGATCGGCTGATCGTTGGCGACGGTGCCGATGCCGGCCAGCACGGATTTGAGGATCTGCTCGCGGTCGATCGCGTATTTCAACGCCAGGCGCGCGTCGAGGCTGTCGAACGGCGCGACGTTGGCGAGGCCGGGGAACGTGTAGATCTCGAAATCCTGCGAGCGGAAGACCTTCACTTGCGGATTCGCCGTGACGCGGCCGAGCAAACGCGGCTCGACCCGATTGGCGACGTGCACTTTGCCGCTGAGCAGCGCGGCGATTCGGGCCGTGCTGTCGTTATAGGCGATCGTCTCGACCGAATCGACGTGGCCGCGCGACGGATCCCAATAGTTGGGATTGCGCCGGGTCAGCGTGCGCACGCCGGGCTGGAAGCTCTCCAGGATGTAGGCGCCCGTGCCGATGCCCTTGTTGAAGTTGCCGCCGGCGGGGCCGATCCCGAAGTGCACGTCGGTTAGCAGATAGGGCAGATCGGCGTTGCCTTCGCGCAGCTCGATCGTCAGCTCGTGCGGAGCCGTCTCTTTGAGCGCGACGACGGGATCGAGATAGATCTTGGCGGCCGATTTGGATTGCGCGCCGCGATGGTGGTTCAGCGAGTAGATGACGTCGGCGACCGTCAAGCTCTTGCCGTTGTGGAAATGCACGCCCCTGCGCAGCTTGAAGACCCACGCCTTCGCGCCCTGGCGTGGCTCCCACGATTCGGCCAAGGCCGGCCGCAGCTCGTTGCCTTCGCCCAACTCGATCAGCCCGTTGAACAACTGCGCGCCGATCGTGTAGCCGTAGATCTCGAAATACGCCGCCGGGTCGATCTGATCCGTGGTCGAGGCGTTGTCGACGCCCAGCACGAGATGGCCGCCCTTCTTGGGCGCGCCCGGTTCGGCGGCGAAGGATGAGAGAGGCAGAGCTCCGGCTAAGAGCGCGCCGCCCGTCGCCTTCAGCAGATCGCGCCGATTCAGCGTGAACGGTGCGTCGGATTCTTTACTGCTCATGGGTTGTTTCTAACGACTCCTGACGAAAGCGATGCAGCGAGAGAGAGACATAAACAAAGAGCCCCCTACCGATCGGTAGAGGGCTCGCAATTCTCGTGTTGCGCTAAGCGCGCACGTGCCTCTTCCGACCGTTCGCAGGCTCAGGCATACAACGACACGTCGCGGCGGGGGCAGCGTAACTCACGGCTTTTACGCTAGCATTCTGGGGCTTGCTTGTCAACCGGCGTTTGTACGCCGCGCCGCACGCGCCGTCGAAGAGGTGAAACCTCGTTGATGACGGTTCGCTCATGCGAGCAAGTCGGCGAAGTACCGCTTCGCGACGTGCGGGTGCGAGCGGAGCACGACTTTGAGCGCGTTGTATCCGTACTCGGCGTGAACGAGGTCGGAGGCCTCGACGTCGTACGCGCCGCCGCCGCCTGCCGAATCGTCGGCTCGCCGTTCCGCGCCGAGCGGCAGAGTTGAAGTGACACGTTCGGTTCCTTTGTCGAGCGGAGAAGTGCGAAAAAAGACCCTCGCCTGCGGCACAGGTGCTAGTCTTCTATGAGGGGCAGCGACGGACGGGTGGCGGGCCGGGAAGAGTCGTTCCCGTTCCACGGCCGCAGCGCGTCGCCGAACTGCCGCCGGGTCAGTTCGTAACACTCGCACGTCGTCGCTTCGAGCCCCGCGCGATCGAGGACCGTGATGCGGCCGCGATGGTAGCGGATGAAGCCCGCCTTTTGGAGGATGGCGGCCGCGATCGTGACGCCGGAGCGCCGCGAGCCGAGCATCGTCGCCAGGAACTCGTGCGTCAGCGGGAACGTGTCGCTGCCGACGCGGTCTTGCGTCATCAGGATCCAGCGAGCCGCCCGTTCGTAGACGCTGTGCAGGCGGTTGCAGGCCGTGAACTGCCCGAGCATGTTGAGGTAGGCTTGCAAGTGGCGATTCACGAGATCGCGAAAGTGCCCGCTCTCGGCGAGAAGCTGACGGAACGTCGCCGCGCTCATCCTCCACGCACCGCCTTGGACTTGGCAGAAGGCGTGATTCGCCGTCGTGTCGCCTCCCATGATCAGCGGAATGCCGGTCGTGCCTTCGTGACCGATCGTCCCGATCTCGATCATCGCCCCGTCCCGCATGAGCGTCACGACCGAGAGCACGCAGTCGAGCGGGAAATAGACCTCCTCGATGAGCTGCTGCGCCTCGTAGACGGTCTCGCGCAACTCGAAATGCCGGATGCTGCCGTCTTTGACGACCTTCGCCCGGTCATCGTCCTTGAGTTCCCTCAGGATCGCGTTCCGCGCCACAATATCCGTACCCATGGCTGGTCCTACTCTGCCCTTTCTACTCCTGCGAGGGAGAATTCGACCTCGCAAGCAGGAGAACCCGGTCCGCGCGGATTCGTACAGACAAAGGCAACCGACCGGGAGCATGATTTGGGTGACACTACGGCATTTCCGGAAGAAGGTCTTTCATGGACCAGTTCTCGCCTATGGAAACGAACGCGGCTTCCACGGCAGCGTTTGAGGCCGGTGTCAGCGAGCCGCGGCCGCTGAGGGAACTCGCCCGGTTCAAGCTGGAGCGCCGCGGTACGGTCTGCATTCTCCACGTGAGCGGCGACGTCGACCTCTCCAACAGCGCGGCGCTCGAGGCCGCGATCTCGCGCGCCGCGCGGGCGCATCGAGGGGCTCTGCTGGTCTCGTTCGCCGACTGTGATTTCGTGGACTGCTCGTGCTTGAGCGTCTTGATCCGGCAGTTTCGCATGCTTCCGGTGCGTCTTTCGATCGTCGCTCCGCCGGCGAGCCGGCTCCGGCGCCTCCTCGACGTCACCTGCCTCGCCGGTGCGCTCCCGGTCCACGACGGGCTGCGCGAAGCGCAGCTCGCGATCGGCTCCTCGGAAGGCCAGCGCGCCCGTCTGGACGAGATGACGTTCATGCTGCGGAGTTCCCCTCGCTTTCGCACGGAGGGACCGCGCAAGGTGTCCCTGCTGCCGACGTTCCGCAACGTTGAAGGCGAGCCGCTTCCGGCGCCCGGCCGGCGGGAGCCCGCCGGCCCGCAGTAGACCGGTTGGGCGGGCAGGGGCTTCCTGATCCGCGCCGTAGCGGTTCATTTCGGCGCGCGTTTTGCCGATGAAGCAACCGAGGAGGAGCTCTTTGGACGACCCCGCGTTCGGACTGTCGCTGGTTGCGCGCCGCGGCGCGCTTCTGCCCGACGATTACGTTCTCGCCGCCGACGACGGCGAGCTCGTCAGCTTCGTCCTGGGAGGACAGAACTTCGGGTCCTCATCCGACCCCGAAGGGCACGTGACGTGGGGTGCCTTCGGGACGGCCTTCGCCACGCTCGGCGAGCTGCGCGCGATCGCGCGGGCTCACCCCGTCGCAGAAGGCGAGCCCGTGGCCGAACCGGATGCCGAGACCGTCGGCCTCGAGCTTTTCGGCAACATGCTCGACACGATCGCCTTCCTTCGCGTCCGCCTGCGCGCGCTGGCCGACGCCTGCATCGAAAAGGGGATCGTCTCGGGTCCCGATCTGCTCACCAAGTATCATGAGTACCACGAGCGCAGCTTCGAGGCGTTCCGCGACCTCATGCTGCTGCGTCCGGAGATCTTCGAGAAGCGCTTCGCCGGCTGGCTCGAAACCGAACGCGACTACCGGGAACGGCTCGCCGCCGCCCTGCCGAACTCGGTCGAACCGTAACCCGGGCGAAGCCGGGCGTGCCGGATAGAGGTTCCCAGCCCCGCACGCGCCAATACCCGCCCCGGCGATAGTCTTCCGCACGGGCGTTTCGACGCCCAAGGGCGAGAGACCGGCGGCATCTCCTGGTCCGCCGCGAACGCATGGCCGGCTAGTGAAAACTCATAGCGTTCCGCGCGATGCCTTCAATGCGCGGGCGCGTCGGTTTGTGAGCTTCGCCCCAAACCTCCGAGAACACGACAGGGTCACACCTTGAACTTCAGTACCCTCCGCCTGCGCCCGTATCAGCTTGAGGCGCAGCAGGCGATTGTCGAGGCGCTTAAGCGCGGCTTCCGCGCGCAGCTCGTTTCGCTTGCGACCGGTCTGGGCAAGACGGTCGTCATCGCGACGCTGCCCGAGCTTCTCGAGCTCCGCCCGACCGACGTCACGCTGGTCGTGGCCCATCGCGACGAGTTGATCCAACAGCTCGTCGAGCGCATGAAAATGCAGAACCCCGACGCGATCGTCGGCGTCGAAAAAGCCGACGAATACGCGGCCGAGGAATGTACGATCGTCGTGGCAACGGTCCAGACGCTGACCGGCCCGCGACTGAACCGTTTCGCCGCCAAGTTCGGCAGGCGGATCGCCCTTTTCGTGATCGACGAAGCGCACCACGCGGCAGCCCCGACGTATCGCGCGATTCTTGACAAAATCCTTACAAAGCGGCCCGACGCAACCATCATCGGCTTCACCGCGACGCCGCACCGCGGCGACGGCATTCGCCTCACCGAGATCTTTCCGGACATCGTCTATACGATGGACGCGCGCGCCGCGATCGACGCGGGCTATCTCGTGCCGGTCCGCTCCTACGCGGTGAACACCGAAACGAATCTCGACGAGGTCGGCTCGCGCGCCGGCGATTTCATCCTCGGTCAGCTCGCCGAAGCCGTCGACACCGAGGAACGGAATCTGCGGGTCCTCGAGGCCTACCAAACGCTGACCCCGGGAAAGAAGACCTTGGTCTTCACCGCGTCGGTCGAGCACGCCAAGAACGTCGCCGCGCTCTTCAAAGAAGCCAAGATCAAAGCGGCGTTCGCCAGCGGCGACACGCCGCAGGCCGAGCGCGAGGCGATCGTCGCCGGCTTCCGCGGCTCGAAGATCGACGTGCTGGTCAACTGCGGCCTCTATCTCGAAGGCTTCGACGTCCCCTCGATCGAGGTCATCATCAACGCCCGGCCGACGAAATCGACGACGCTCTACACGCAGGTCACGGGACGCGGCATGCGTCCGCTCGACGAGTATGCCTACGTGCTCTCCGAGCTGCCGAGCGCGGAGGCGCGCCGCGAGGTGATCGCGCAGAGCGGCAAGCCCTACGAGATCATCATCGACATCGTCGATCAAGCGCGCCGCCATCAGCTCGTCACGCTGCCGACGCTGTGGGGTCTGCCGGCGCAGATCGATGCGCAGGGCCGGCCCATCTCGGGGGTCGCCGAGCGTTACGAAGAGCTCTTCCGCCGCGCGCCGCGCGAAGCGGCTCGCGTCCGCACCGCCGAGCAGATCGAGAACGCGCTCATCGAGCTCGACGAAGCCGCCAAGCCGAAGAAGGCGCAGTCCGCGGCCTGGCAGCCGGTCGGGCCCGACCACTGGCGCCTCGAACGGCCGCCGACGCGCGCCGCGCGCGACCGCAAGGGCCGTCCGGTCGCGCACTTCAGCGAGCAGTTCGAGCGCCTCGTCGGCATGGCGAAGAAGATCGCGCCGCACGAGGACGCCGAGGGCTTCGCCTTGCGCTTGCTCGACGTCGACCGCCGCTCGATCACCGAGGAAGCGATGCAGATCGACGTCACGCGGCGCGGCGACGCCTGGATCGCGACGCTGCGCAGCGGCAAAGGGCCGGCGCGCGACCTGTTGAGCGCGCCGACGCTCCCCGACGCGATCGCCGGCGCCAGCGCCCGGATCGAGGCCGGCGACGCGCTCGCGCCCGCGCGCAGCAACGGCGCGCCCAAGCGCCGCCCGCCCCGCCGCTGGCGCGGCCGGCGCAAACGCCCGGGTGCCGCAGCTTCGGAAGCGATGCAGGCTGTCTAGCGGCGGCGCACGGCGCGACCGCGTGACCGCTCGCCGGGCTCTCGCCGCGGCCGCGCTCGCCGTCGGCCTGCTCTCGGGCGCCGCGCCCGCAGCGTCGCGCCCTGCGCCCGGCCCCTCGCCCGCGCCGGTGGCGGCACCAGTTCGGACGGCCGCGCCCGCGGCGGCGCCTTCGGCCTCGCCCGCGCCGCAGCAATACGCCAACTTCGTCAAAGGTGCGACGCGGCAGAGCGGCCTGATCGACGTGCTGCAGAAGGACGACGACGTCTTCCTCGACCTCGGACCCGCGCAGCTCGGCCATCCCCTCATCGTCGCGCCGGTCCTGGCGGCGGGCGTCGGCGCGGAGGCTTTCGCCGGCCGCACCTTCCCGGCGTTCCTGCTCGAGTTCGTGCGGGTCGGCAAGCGCGTGCTGTGGATTCAGAAGAATACCGACTACAGCGCCCCGCCCGACTCGTCGGCGGCGAACGCGCTCGCCATCTCGGTCGCCGACAGCGTCATCAACAGCACGCCGGTCGTCGCCGAGGACGCCGACCGCGGGCGCGTCGTGATCCCGGCGAGTTTCTTTTTGAGCGACTTCGAGAACGTGGGGCGCGATCTGGGCGGCTCGCAAGGGCCGGTCATCCCGTTCGGCGCGGTCGCGCGGCCGACGTTCTCGGTCGATGCGACGCGCTCGTATTTCGAGCGCATCAAAGCGTTTCCCAAGAACGACGAGCTGCTGGCGAGCCTGGCCTTCGTCGGACCGGCCGGAACGAGCGTTTCGGGCGCGCCCGACGCCCGCGGCGTGCGCCTGCGCATGCACTACTCGATCGTCGAGCCGCCGGCGGCGAGCAGTTACGTCCCGCGCCTCGCCGACGACCGCATCGGCTACTTCACGACCGACCACAAGCGCTTCAACGACGACTCGCTGCGCTCGCCCGTGGTGCGCTACATCGACCGCTGGAATTTCAACGACGGACCGATCGTTTACTACTTGACCGATGAGATTCCGCCGCAGTACAAGCCGACGATTCGCGCCGCGCTGCTGACGTGGAATCCGGTTTTCGCCAAGGCCGGGATCCCGAACGCGATCGAGGTCCGCGACGCGCCGGCCGACCCTTCCTTCGATCCCGACGACGTCCGCTACAACGTGGTGCGCTGGCTGACGAGCGATCGTCCGGCGTTCGCGGGCTACGGGCCGCACATCGCCGATCCCAGGACCGGTGAGGTGCTCAAGGCCGAGATCGTGATCGACGGCGAGGCCCTGCGCTCGATCAAGCGCGGCTACACCGATGCCGTCGCGCCGCTGCGCGCGACGGCGGGCGCGCAAGCGCCGGGCTTGCGGCCGGCGGCGCTGCAGCCTGCCTGTCCGGATCTCGATGAGTGCGAGACGTTCGAGCGAGATTCCGCTGCGCTCGCGGCGACCGGCACGCTCGCGCTGCAGATGGGGAGCGCGTCCTTCGAGCAGACGCAGCACTACGCCCTCGACTGGCTGCGCATGGTCGTCGTCCACGAAGCGGGCCACGACTTCGGGCTGCGCCACAATTTTCAGGGCTCGGCCTTGTATCCGCTGGCCCGGTTGCACGACCGCAGCTTCACGCGCGTCCACGACGTGTCGTCGTCCGTCATGGACTATCTGCCCGTCAACCTCTCGCCGCCCGGCGCGCCCCAGGGCGACTTCTTCCAGCGCGCGCCCGGGCTCTACGACGCCTGGGCGATCCGCTACGGCTACCAGCGCTTCAACGGCGTCGTCAAGCCCTCCGACGAGACGAGCGCGCTGGCCAAGATCGCCGCCGAGAGCACGCGGCCCGAGTATGCCTATGCGACCGACGAGGACGCGAGCGGCCCGTATGCGATCGATCCGCGCGTCTCCCTCTTCGATCTCTCGAGCGACCCGCTCGCCTTCGACGCCAACCAGTTCGCGGTCGTCGACGCGCTGATCGGGAAGCTCGACCGCGTCTATCCCAGCGACGGCCGCTCGTATTCCGAGGAGCGCGCCGCCTTTTTGACGATCATGCGGACCTACGAGTCGGCCGCGCTGCTGAGCGCGAAATACGTCGGCGGCGTCTACACGTCGCGCGCGCACCGCGGCCAGAGCGGCGGGCGTCCGCCGTTGAGCGCGGTGCCGCGCTCCCGTTCGCGCCAAGCCTTCCGGATGATCGCGGATCATCTCTTCTCGAGCCGGGCGCTGCGCTTCTCGCCGCGGCTGCTCTCGGATCTCGGCGCGAATCATTTCACCGACGAGAGCGAAGCGCTCGACCGTCCGGATTTCCCGATCGGCGGCTTCGTCGCGCAACTCCAGGACGACGTGACCTACACGCTCTTCTCGCCCGAGGTGATGAGCCGGCTCGCCGACCAGCCGCTGCGCACGGAGCGCGCCGGCGACACGATGTCGCTCGAGGACCTCTTCGAATGGATGCAAGCCGCGGTCTGGGACGGGATCGGGCCGGGCATGGATCCGATCGATTCGCTGCACCGCGCCTTCCAGCGCCGCTACGCTTCCTTGCTCGTCGCCTTCTCGCTGGCCCCGAGCTCCACGATCGCCGCCTTCGGCTACCCGAGCGACTCGCCCGCGCTCGCCCGCTACGAGCTCGAAGCCCTAGCCAAGCGCCTCGACGCCGGCCTCACCTCGCCGCGCCTCGACATCGTGACGCGCGCCCACCTCGAAGACCTGCGCAGCCGAGTCCGCCACGCCCTAGACCCAAGCGCCATCCGCGGCGTCTAACCCCTCGCCCTTCGCCCTTCGACGAGCTCAGGGTGACAGTACCCCCCGTCACGCTGAGCCTGTCGAAGCGTGAGAGCTGGCTTACGGTGCGAGCGGAGCGGGTTAGCGTAGGATTGGGGGATGGCGGATGTCAACTCGCTCGTCGCTGCATACGGTGAACTCGGGGCTCGTGCCGAAGGGAACGGGCGAGGCGGGGATGGCATGATCGAAAACAAGGTCTGGTATCTCAAGCAGAACCGGCTTTTCGCCCAAGCGAGCGACGAGTCGATCGAGAACTGCGAGCACATCTTCAAGACGACGGTCTTCCCGAAGCGCTCGCTGGTCTTCGATCAGGGCGACCCGACGCGGCTGGTCTACCTCATCAAGCGCGGCAAGGTGAAGATCGCGCGGCTCACCCCGGACGGCAAAGAGGTGACGGTCGCCGTGCTGGGCGCGGGCGACATCTTCGGCGAGGAGACGCTCTTCGAACAGGCGACGCGCATGACCGTCGCCGTCTGCATCGAGGAGTGTCTGCTCTGCACGGCCAAGGCCGACGACCTCTTCGCGCTGCTCTCGCGCAATCCGCAGCTCGCCCTCAACGTCGCCAAGATCCTCAGCGAGCGTCTCGACGACGCCTCGGCGACGATGGAAGACCTCGCCTACGCCAAGGTTCCCGACAGGCTCATGCACCTCTTCAAGCGGCTCGCCGGCGAGCACGGCAAGACGACCCCCGAGGGCGTGACGCTCGAGCTGCGGCTGACCCACGCCGACATCGCCTCGCTGATCGGCAGCACGCGCGAAACCGTCTCCCTCGAGCTCTCGAACCTGGCGAAAGCCGGCCGCATCGCGACCGACGGCCGCTTCATCACGATCCCCAAAGCGGAGTTGGTTTTAGAATGAAACCCAGCCGCAGTGGTTACGCCGTGCAAGCGGCCCGCAATGGTTTTGCGGTGCAGGCCACGCAACTGATCTTCGACCGGCGCGGTCATCTGCGCAAGACGGTGGTCGGCGATTCCCAGGACGCCCTGGTCGACCGCACCGTCAAGGAACTCGCCGCCGAAAGATGAGCCTGCCTGAACGCTCGTAGACTGACCTTCGAAGCGGGAACCGACCCCGCCGCCCGCCTCGCGGAATATCTGCCGCACGACGCGGCGGCGGCCGCGGGCGATGCGGCCGGCGTGCCGGTCCTGGTTCTCGACGACCCGCCGGAAGGCGCGCGCGAGCTGGTCGCGGCGCTCGGCGCGGCCGGAGCGTTCGCGCATCTCGACGAGCGGCGGCTCGTCGTCGTCGCGCGGCGCAGCGTGCTGGCGAACGCGGCCGAGAGCGTGGGCGAGGCGGCGCGCGCGGTGGCCGCCGAGCTGCTGCGCGCGCTCGATGCCGACCGCACGCGCCCGGCCGCGCTGCGCCTGCGCGGCTACCGGCTCGACCTCGCAGAACGCGCGCGCGTGATGGCGATCCTCAACGTGACGCCGGACTCGTTCTACGACCGCGGGCGCTATAGCGGCGTCGAGCGGGCCCGCGAGCGCGCGCACGGGCTGGTCGCGCTCGGCGCCGACGTCATCGACATCGGCGGCCAATCCTACGCGCATTGGAATCCGCGCGTCGCCGAGGAAGAAGAGCGGGCGCGCGTCGTCCCGGTCGTCGAGGCGCTCGTGCGCGACGGCATCGGCGTTCCGCTCTCGATCGACACCTTCAAGAGCGGCGTCGCGGAAGCGGCGCTTGCAGCGGGCGCCGATCTCATCAACGATTGCAGCGGGCTCGCCGACGACCGGCTCGCCGGCGTCGTCGCGCGCTACGACGCCGCGCTCGTCGTCATGCACCTCAAGGGCGAGCTCAACGTGCGCGCGCCCGACTATCCCTACGAGGACGCGCTCGCCGAGATCCTCGCCTTCCTGCGCGAGCGCTGCGAGCGCGCGCTGGCCGCGGGCGTCGCTCGCGACTCGCTCGCCGTCGATCCGGGCCTCGAGTTCGGCAAGGAGCCGCGCACCGATCTCGAGATCCTCGAGCGCTTCGGCGACCTGCGCTCGCTCGGCTATCCGATCCTCTTCGCGGCGAGCCGCAAGAGCTTCATCGGCCGCGTCTTCAACCGCCCCGCCAAAGAGCTGCTCGTCCCCTCGCTCGCAACCGCCGCGCTCGGCATCGCGGCGGGCGCCGCTCTCGTGCGCGTCCATGACGTCGCTGAGACCGTCGAGCTGGCGACGATGCTCGCTGCCGTCAACAAAGGCAACCGCGAGCGCATCGCCGTCGCCCCCGCAATGCCGAGCACGCCGACAGCCGGCGCGCAATAGCTCGGGCTCCAGATACCTGTGCTATACAGCACCCAGGGCGCGGAATGACGGCGCTGCGGCGGAACCAATCGGAGCGGTTCGTCGGTCTACGAGGGGACATGCACAGCGTATATCTGGGGATCGGGTCGAATCTGGGGGACCGGCAGGGGAACATCTTGCAGGCGCTTCAGAAGCTGCGCGGGCTCGGGCGGGTCGAGGCGGTCTCGGCCTACTACGAGACGCAGCCGCAGGCGGGCGTCGACGGGCCGGCGTTCCTCAACGTCGCCGTCAAGCTGGCGACGCCGCTCGAGCCGCTCGCCCTCGAAGCGGCGCTGCGCCGGGTCCAGACGGCCGTCGGGCGGCAGCGGGCCACGCCGCTGGCGGCCCGGCCGATCGATATCGACATCCTTTATATCGACGATCTCGTGCGCGACTTCGGCCGCTTCGAAGTGCCGCATCCCTATCTGGCGCGGCGCTCGTTCAACCTGGTCCCGCTCGCCGAGATCGCGGCGGACTTCGTCGACCCGGCGGCGCACCTGACCGTCGGCGCGCTGGCCGCGGCGGCCGGCACGAGCGGGATCGTGAAGAAGACGCGCTCGCTCCACTTTTTCGCCAACCGCCAGGAAGAAGAGCCCGAGGTCAAGCTCTCGATCAACCGGGCCGGCGTCTCGAGCGTCAAGCGCATCGTGCACCTCAACGTCGACGGGCGCGAGACCGTCTTCAACGGCGTCTTCTCGATGGTCGCCGACCTCGCGCCGGATAAGGCGGGCGTGCACATGTCGCGCTTCTCCGAGCTGCTCGAAGAAGCGACGCTCGACGTGCTGGGGCGGCGCGAGCAGCCGGGCCGCATCGAAGACGTCGTCACGCTGATCGCGCGCGAGATCGTCGATTCGCAGAAGGCGCTGCGCGCCGACGTGCGTTTGCGCGCCGAATTCGGCCTCGAGCGCTGGACGCCGGTCAGCGGCAAGCGCGGCGAGGAGACCTACGCGCTCGTCGGCATCGCCCACGCGGATCGCGAGGGCGTGCGCCGCGTCGTCGGCATCGAAGCCGAAGGCATGACGGCCTGCCCCTGCGCGCAGCTCATGGTGCGCGAGCACAGCCTCGGCGAGCTGCTCGAAGCCGGCTTCAGCGAGGCGGAGGCGAACCGCGCGCTCGACGCGCTGCCGGTCGCGACCCACAACCAGCGCGGGCGCGGCGCGATCCTGCTCGGCACGACCGGCGGCCGCGACCTCGAGATCAAAGCCGAAGACCTCGTCGAGATCGTCGAGAACTCGATGTCGAGCGAAACGTACGACTTGCTCAAGCGCCCCGACGAATTCTTCATCGTCAACAAGGCGCATCACAATCCCAAATTCGTCGAGGACGTGGTGCGCGGGATCATGGGCCGGGCGCTCGACGTCTACGGGGATTTCTCCGACCAGACGTTCGTGCTCGCTTCGCAAGTCAACTTCGAGTCGATCCACAAGCACGACGCGTTCGCCGAGGCGTTCGGCACCTTCGGCGAGCTGCGCCGCGAGCTGCGCACGGGCCTCTACGACGGGAACAAGACGGATCTGGCGAGCTGGCTAGGCACGCGGCCGTCGCCCGTCGTAAGCTGAGCGCACCATGGTCGGCGCCCACGCCCTCATCCTCTTCATTCCGGCGATGCTCGCGATCACGTTCGCGCCCGGGCCGGACATGCTCTTCGTGCTGGCGCAGAGCGCCCGCGGCGGAGCGCGCCGCGGGCTGATCGCCGTCGCCGGGATCATCTCGGGCGGGACGGTCCACATCGGCGCGGCCGCGATCGGACTCTCGGCCTTGCTCGTGCGCTCGGCGCTGCTCTTCTCGATCGTGAAATACGCCGGCGCCGCCTACCTCGTCTATCTCGGCCTGCATACCTTGCTGGCTCGCGAGCGGACGGCCGCCGCGGCCTCACCGCAAGCGCCCGGCGCGGCCCGGCACAGCGCGTCGGGTCCGTTCGTGCAAGGCTTCATCACCAACGTGCTCAACCCGAAGGTCGCGCTCTTCGTGCTCGCCTTTCTGCCGCAGTTCGTCGAGCCCGCGCGCGGCCACGTCGGCCTGCAGATCGCCGAGCTCGGGTCGATCTGGTACGCGACCGCCGCCGTCGCGTTCAGTTTCGTCGCGCTGGCCGGCGGCGCGTTCGACGCGTGGCGGCGGCGCAATCCGCTCGCGCAGCGGGTCGAGCGTTACGTGACCGGCACGATCTTCGTCGCGCTCGGCGCGCGGGTCGCACTGCCGTAGGGGTTCGCGCAGCCGTCGTTCCCTTCGAGATCTGGGCGTCGCCGGAACCGACCGTCGCGCGCATCGACGCTTCGACCTATCGCGATCAGCTCGCCGAGACCGGGCACGAAGCGCGCGAAGGCGACATCGCGCGGCTCGCTTCGCTCGGCGTCGCCGCGACGCGCTATCCGGTGCTGTGGGAGAAGACCGCGCCGCTCGACCCGGCGCGGCCCGCACTCGAGTGGGCGCGGCGGAGGCTCGAAGCGCTGCGCGCCGCGGGCGTCGAGCCGGTCGTCACGCTCCTGCATCACGGCAGCGGACCGCCCGCGACGAGCCTGGTCGATCCGGACTTCCCCGAGAAGCTCGCGGCCTACGCCGGTGCGGTCGCCGCCGCCTTTCCCTGGGTGCGGCGCTGGACGCCGATCAACGAGCCGCTGACGACGGCGCGCTTCTCGACCCTCTACGGCCACTGGTATCCGAATCTGGTCGACGACGACGCCGCCTTCGGCCAGGCCATCGTCAACGAAGCGCTCGGGATGCTGCTCGCGATGGAGGCGATCCGCGCGCACGCTCCGGCCGCCGAGTTCGTCATCACCGAGGACCTGCAGAGCTTCACGGCGGGCGATCCGCGCACCGAGGCCTTCGTCGCGCACAAGCGCGAGCGGATGTATCTTTCGGTCGAGCTGGCGATGGGCCGGGTCGTCCCCGGACACGCGCTCTACGGCTATCTGGTCGACACGTGCCGCGTCTCCGCGGAGCGGCTGGCGCGCGTCGCCGCGCACGCGAGCGCGCCGGACGTCGTCGGCTGGAATTATTACCCGAACTCCGAGCGCGTGCTCTCGGTCGACGCCGAGGGCCGTACGCTCAACCGTGCGCGCGTCGAGGTCGCGCCCGGGACGCTCTCGCCGCGGCCCTTGCTGCGCGCGGCCGCGCAGCGCCTCGCTCTGCCGTTCGGCATCAGCGAGGTGCACGTCAACGCGGACGAGCGCGCTCGCGTGCGCTGGCTGCTGCAGCGCTACGCCGACGCGGCTGCGCTGGCGGAGGAGGGCTTGCCGGTGCGCATGCTCGGCGCGTGGGCCGCGTTCGGCATGGTCGACTGGGATTCGCTGCTGCGCCGGCGCGAGGGCTACGGGGAGGACGGGATCTTCACCTTCGCCGGCCCCGCCGGGGAACCGCGCGAGACCGCCGTCGCGCACGCGGTGCGGGCGCTGGCGCGGGGCGAGGACGTATCGCTCCCGGAGGAACCCGGCTGGTGGGAGACGCAGGGCAGCCCTCGATGAATTTCGAGTGCGTCGTCGTCGGCTCGCACCTGCGCTTCGGCGGGATCTGGCAGCGTCCGCAGCAACTGCTGACGCGGCTCGCGCGCCGCGTCCCCGTCCTCTTCATCGAGGAGCCGTTCTCGGGCGCGGCCGACCGCGACGACTTCGAGCGGCACGGAACGTTGACGGTCCTGCGCCCGGTGCGGCGCACGCTCGGCGCCGAGCGCATCGATGCGCGGACGCTCGAAGCCGCTCGCGTCTGGGCCGCCGGGCGCCGCGCCCTCGTGTGGCTCTACACGCCGATGATGCTCGCGCTCGCCGGCGAATTCGGCGACGCGCCGCTGGTCTACGACTGCATGGACGAGCTGGCGGCGTTCGCCTTCGCGCCGCCCGAGATGCACGCGCGCGAGCAGGCGCTGCTGGCCCGCGCGGACCTCGTCTTCACGGGCGGCCGCTCGCTCTACGAGCGGCGCCGCGGCCTGGGCGAGAAGGTCAAGCTCTATCCGAGCGGCGTGGAGTTTCAGCACTTCGCGCGCGCGGCGACGCTGCCGCCGCATCCGCTCTTCGCGCATTTGACCGGACCCGTCTGGGGTTACTTCGGAGCGATCGACGAACGCCTCGATCTGGACGTGCTGGCCGCGCTGGCCGAGCTCGAGGGCCACCTCGTGCTCGTCGGCCCGGTCGTCAAGATCTCGCCGGCGCTCTTGCCGCGCCGCGCGAACGTGCACTTCACGGGGCTGCTCGACTACGAGCTGCTGCCCGCGTTTCTCGCCGGCTTCGACGTCGCGATCATGCCCTTCGCGCGCAACGAGGCGACCGCGAACATCTCGCCGACGAAGACGCCCGAGTATCTCGCCGGCGGCAAGCCCGTCGTCAGCACGCCGATCGCCGACGTCGTCGCCGACTACGCCGACGTCGTCGCGATCGCGGCGACGCCCGAGGCGTTCGCGCGGGCCTGCCGCGAAGCGCTGCCGCCCGATCCGCGCCGCATCGCGCGCGGCGTCGAACGGGCGCGTTCCGCCGGCTGGGACGCGATCGTCGCCGCGATGTGGTCCGACCTCGCCGCGATCGACGTAGCGTCCCCGACGTAGCGTGAGGCGAAGCGGCCCGGCGTACGTCGCGCTCTTCGCGCTCGCGACGATTTGGGGTTACAACTGGGTCGTCATCAAGCTCGCCACGCACGACGCCGATGCGTTCTCGCTTTCCGCGATCCGCACGAGCGTCGCGGTCGTCTGCTTGTTCGGCGCGCTGGCCGCGACCCGCCGCTCGCTGCGGCCGACGCCGTTCGTGCCGACGCTGATCTTGGGCTTGCTGCAGACGACGATCTTCATGCTGCTCTCGGTCGGCGCGACCGCGACCGGCGGAGCGGGCAAGACGGCGATTCTCGTCTATACCATGCCGTTCTGGATCGTGCTGATGGCCTGGCCGCTGCTGCACGAGCGCGTCTCGCGCAGCGCCTGGATCGCGCTGGCGCTGGCCGCCGCCGGGCTCGCGCTCGTGCTGGCGCCGCTCGACCTCGCCGCCGGACTCACGAGCAAAGCGCTCGCCGTCGGCAGCGCGATCGTGTGGGCCGCGAGCGCCGTCTACGGCAAGCTGCTGCGCGCCAAGCACACGGTGGATCTGCTCGCTTTGGTGGCGTGGCAGATGCTGTACGGAACCGTGCCGCTGCTCGCGGCCCTCGCCTTCGTTCACGGCCACGTCAATCCGACGCCGGGCTTCTTGCTCGCGGTCGCCTACATCGCGATCCCCGGAACCGCTCTGGCCTGGCTGCTGTGGATGTTCATCCTGAGCCGTTTGCCCGCCGGCGTCGCCGGCGTCGCCTCGCTGCTGACGCCCGTGATCGGCGTCCTCTCCGCCTGGCTGCAGCTCGGCGAGCGCCCCGGCGCGCTCGAACTCGTCGGCATCGCCTGCATCGTCGCGGCGCTCCTCGTCAACGTGCTCCCCGGCCTCCTGGACGCGCTGAACCGTTCCTGACTGTACCTATCCGCGTGTCGCGGCGGCGCGGTCACCCTGCATGCTGCAGTTCGGCGATGCGGCTTTTCAGCGAGGGGTGCGAGGAGAAGAGGACTTCCATCCAGCGCGGCTGCTCGTCTTCGGCGAGATTGCGTTGCCGCAAGCGGGTGAAGGCGTCGACGCCCGCCTGCGCGTCGCCCGTGGCCGTCGCGGCGAAGCGGTCGGCCGCGCGCTCGCGCGAACGCGAGAAGGCTGCGAGCAGCGGGCCCGCCAGCAGCGTGATCAGCGAGCCGTTGAAGAAGAGACGCCCCACGCCCGCCGCGGTCGCGAGCGAACGGCCGCGCTGCGCGGCCAGCGCGTTGCCGCCGAAGAAGACGGCCCCGGCGGCGAGCGTGCCGAGCGCGACCCCGCGCCAGACATCCTTGTAAACGTAGTGTCCGAGCTCGTGCGCGACGACGAAGAGCGTCTCGCGTTCCGCGAAGTTGTCGAGCAGCGTGTCGCCGATGACGATCCGGCGAGTCCCGAGAACGCCGGTGACGTACGCGTTCGCTTTCTCCGTCTGACGGCTCATGTCGACGCGCAGGATCGTCGCGTCGCCCGCGCCGTAGCGGGCCGCGAGCGCGCGGATGTTCTCTTCGAGCGCGCCGCGGAGCGGCGCGAACGTGTTGAAGAGCGGCGCGATGAAGGTCGGCGCGATCACGTTGGCCAGGACCAGCAGCGGCACGCTGCCGGCGGTCGCGAACGCGGGCCACGCGGCCGGTGCGGCTTCGATGAGCGAGGCCAGCCCCTCGATCAGCGGGAACGCGATGAGCGCCGCGACGGCCGTGCTCTTGAGCTGCTCGCCCGCCCAGGCGCGGCCGCTTTGCCGGCTCAGGCCGTAGCGGCGTTCGAGAACGTGACCCTCGACGTACTCGACCGGGAGATCGAGCAGCGTCGAGGCGGTGAAGGCCGCGGCGACGAGCGCGACGCGCCGCGGGCGTTGCTCGGGCGCGCCGCCGGCCGGCTCGAGCAGCGGGCCGAGGCCGTACGCCGCCGCCCCGAGGGTGGCGAGCGAACGGGCGATGCCGGCGAGCATGAAGGCCCGGCGCTGCCGGCCGTACTCGGCCGGATCGGGCTCGAGCGCGGGCGCCGGCCGGCGCACGTCGCTCAGCGCCTCGACCGCGCGCTGAAGCGTGTAGCCGGCCACGGCTCCGCCTGCGAGTCCGATGAGAAATCGTCGCATGCGAGAAGCAGTTTGCCGTGAAAGTGTTGCTCAACTGCCGCGCCTACGATTTCGATCCGGCGCGGCGCGCGTATGCGGTGCGCGATGCGCTCCTGGTCGAGGGCGCGCGCGTCGCCGGCTTCGATGCCGCGCTCGCGGGCGCAGGCGTCGAGCGCGTCGACCTGGAGGGCGCAACGGTCGTTCCGGCGTTCGCCGACTGCCACGTGCACCTCACCGACACCGGCTACACGCTGGGCGAGCGAGATTTCTCCGACGTGCGCGGGGCCGATGCGTTCGCCGCGAAGGTCGCGGCGCTGCCGCGCGGCGAGGAGTTCTTGCTGGCCGGGAAATACGACGAGTCCGCCTGGCACGACGGCGCCGAGGCGAGCGCCGCGCCGCTCGAACGCTTCCTCGCCGAGCGTTACGCGATGCTGGTGCGCGTCGACTGTCACTCGTGCTTGGTCAACCGCAAGACCCTCGCCTGGCTCGAGCTCGATCCGGCGCTCGAGGGGTTCGAGCGCGACGCTTCCGGCGAGCCGACCGGGCGGCTCTTCCTGGCGGCCAACTGGGCGGCGCAGACGCGCTTCCTCGAACGGATCCCGCCGGCCGCCCGGCGCGCCGCCGAGGCCCGGGCCACGGCGCTGGCCCTCTCTGAAGGCGCGCTGCACCTCCACGTGCAGCTCATCGGCCTCGGCTCGCGGGAGGCCTACGCGGCCGAGATCGAAGCGCTGCCGGCGCTCGGGCCGGCCCGCTGGCACCCCAAGATCTGCGAGCGGGAGCCGGAGCTGGCGGCCTCGCTCGGACTGCCCTACGTCGGCGGCGACGTCTTTCTGGACGGCTCGCTCGGAAGCGGGACCGCGGCGCTCGGGGCGCCCTACCGCGACCGCCCCGGCAGCGGCGTCCTGGCCCTCGACGACGCGACCGTCTTCGACTACTTCTCGCGGGCCGAGGCGGCCGGCGTCTCGGCCGGCGTCCACGCGATCGGCGACCGGGCGATCGAGCAGTGCCTCGCGACCTGGGAGCGGGTCCTAGGCGGGCGGCCGAGTCCGCGCAACCGCCACTTCATCGAGCACTTCGAGCTGGCGACCCCCGCGCAGATCGAGCGCGCCGCGCGCCTGGGCCTCTTCCTTTCGATGCAGCCGCAGTTCGATGCCGACTGGGGCGGCGAGGGCGGGATGTACGCCAAGCGGCTCGGCTCCCAGCGGGCGCTGGGCATGAACGCGCTCGGCTCGGCGCTGCGCGCCGGCGCCGTCCTCTGCGGCGGCGACGACAGCCCGGTCTGCCGGCTCTCGCCGCTCGCGGGGATGGCCGCGGCCTGCGCGCACCACAATCCGGCCGAGCGCCTCACGCCGCTCCAGGCCCTCACGATGTACACCTGCGACGCCGCCCGCTTCGGCCACGCCGAGGGCCACACCGGCCGCCTCGCCCCCGGCTACGACGCCGACCTGGCCGTCCTCGACCGCGACCCCTTCGCCGGCGCCCCGTTCGCCGCAACGCACGTCCTCGAAACCTGGCGCGCCGGCGAGCCCGTCTATCGCCGGCATTAGCGGGGGCCCGCGCCGCGAAGCCGCCGCGCCTATATGATCGAGATGGTCGGGCGGGGCTTGGGGTGGCGGGCCAGGGCCTCGAGCAGGGCGCGGGCGAGCTCGTCGCAGAGAGGGTCGTCGATCTCCTCGGCCCGGCCGGCGTCGGCGAGCGCGCTCAAGCCGGGCGCGAGCGGCAGGCGGGCCAGGACGGGCGCCTGGGCGAGCTCGGCGACCTCGTCCGCATGCGAAGGTCCGAAGATGTCGTAGCGTTTCCCCGTGTCGGGTGCGACAAAATACGACATGTTCTCGATGACGCCGAGGATCGGTTTCCTCAGTTGACGGACGAAGTTGGCAGCTTTGCGGACGACCATCGTGGCCAGCGCCTGGGGCATCGTCACCAGGACCACGCCGTCGATCTCCAGCGACTGAACGACGGTCAGCGGCGCGTCCGAGGTCCCCGGCGGGAGGTCGACCAGCAGCACGTCGAGGTCGCTCCACAGCGCCTGCTCGTAGAACTGGCGGATCACGCCGGCCACGATCGGGCCGCGCCAGATCATGGCCGCGTCCTCCTGGGCGGCGAGCAGGTTGGCGCTGACGATCTCGATCGCCGCGCGCGACTTCGCCGGGACGAAGCGAGGGCGGGCCTGGGGGTTGGGGTCGGCCGGATCGCTCTGGATCGCGAGCGGGTCCCTCAGGCCGAAGAGCCGCGGGATCGAGGGCCCGGTGATATCGGCGTCGAGAATGCCGACCCGCTTGTTCGCCCGGCGCAGGCCCATCGCCAGCAGGGCGGTCGTCAGCGACTTGCCGACGCCGCCCTTTCCCGAAAGGATCGGGACGACGTGGGCGAAGGCGGGCCGGCGGTTGAAAGCGTCCGGTCCCCGGCCGGCGGGCCGCCGGTCCTCGTTCATGATCGTCGGCATCCGCCGCGAGAGCCGGGCCTGGACCAGGGCGGCGACGATCGGCTCGGTCCGCAGGCCGTGTGCTGCCGCGCCCTGTTCGATCGTCTCATATGTGCTCACGCCGCACCCGGCGCAGCGGAGACCGAACGCTTCCAGGACGTCTTGGGCCAGCGGGAGGGCCTCGACGAGCGCCCGGATGTTGGTCGAAGGGGCGATCTGAATTGTCGGCATGACGCGCAGGCTACAACCTTCGAAGTGAGTCACTGTATAGAATGGATCCTGGAGGCATAGGAGGTTCCTCGGTGACGCTTCTATGCCCGCAACCGGACTCGGTGCGAATTGTCACTGATCCAGGCAGGCGGGCAACCTACGCTTGACGCACCTGGGGTGCAAGGAAGGAGAACGATGGGGCCTTCGGCTGCGACGGACGCGAAGCGTTACATCTCTTCGCCGACGGGGTTTGTCAACTGATAGCCATCGAAGAGCCGGACGTCCTCGTCATAGGGGCCGGACCGGCTGGGCTCGCCGCTGCCAAGTACCTCGCTGACGCGGGGCGGTCGGCGCTCGTCCTCGAGCGGCGCAACATCGCCGGCGGGAAGCTCTCGTCGTGGCGGGACCGGGAGGGCGACTGGCTGGAGAGCGGGCTCCACGCCTTCTTCGGGGGCTACGAGGAGGTCCACCGGCTCTTCTGCGACGTCGGGGTCGAGCACAACGTCCTCTGGCAGCCGCACACCCTGACCTGGGCCTTCCCGCCGGGCTTCAGCCCGCGCTGGCCCTCGGCCGACCCGATCTTCGAGGAATTCCACTTCGTCGATCTGCCCGCGCCCTTCAACGGCGTCGGGGCGGTGCTGGCCGGCAAGTACGTCTTCAACAACTTCGAGAAGCTGCTCTTCGCGCGCGGGACCCTGCCCGTGCTGCTCGGCGACCACAACTACGCCGAGCGTCAGGACGACCTCACGTACGCGCAGTGGCATCGCTCGCGCGGGATGAGCGAGCACATGCTGCGCGGCTTCTTCGCACCGATGTCGCTGGCGCTCAACTTCACCCCGGTCGATCAGATCTCGGCCGAAGCGATGCTGCGCGTCATGGCCTACTTCGCCTCGAGCAAGAACGCCAGCCGCTCGGGATTCCTCGACGGTCCGCCTTCGGAGCGCCTCATCGAGCCGTTCGTCGACTACCTGCGCCGGCGCGGCCAGGGCGTCGAGATGGGCTCCGGCGCGGCCGAGCTGATCTTCGAGGGCGACCGGGTCGCCGGCGTGCGCACCTTCGACGGGCGCGAGTACCGCGCGCAGGTGACGATCCTCGCCGTCCCCGTCCACAACGCGGCGCGGCTGCTGCCCGCCGAGATGCTGCGCGATCCGCTCGTGTACGGCGTCGGGAAGCTGACCTCGAGCCCGGTCATCAACGCGCACCTGTGGTTCGACCGGAAGATCTCGCGCTTCTCGAACCTGATGTTCGCGCCGGGGACGCTGCTGCCGGTCCACGCGGACCTGGGGCAAGCCTCGCCGGGCTACGATTGGCCCGACCGGTCGTTCGTCGAAGTGTGCGTCGCGCCGGCCGACGATCTGATGAAGCTCGACGACCAGTCGATCGTGCGGCGAGTGATGGCGGATCTGCGCAAGCTCTATCCGTTAGCCACGCACGAGCATCTCGTGAAGGCGAAGCTCGTGCGCATCCCCAAGAGCGTCTATCGTGCGAGTCCGGGAGCGGAGCGGCTGCGACCGGGAGCTCGCACGCCGGTTGCGAACCTGTTCTTAGCTGGTTGCTATACGAACCATCGCTTCCCCGCGAGTATCGAGGGAGCAGTTCGAAGCGCGAAGGCCGCCGTCGAGAAAGCTTTGGAGCAGATCGGTGTTCGAGCGTAAGGCCGATTTCACGATTGTCGCGTCGGACGTGCCGCTGCTCGCGGCGCCCGATCTGCGCGCGGCGTATGCGACGTGCCGCGAGATCACTCGCGTCGCGTCCAAGACGTTCTACCTCGCATCGTTGTTCTTGTCGCCGGAGAAGCGCCGCGTCATCTGGGCGGTTTACGCCTTCTGCCGCACGGCCGACGACGTCGTCGACCGCACGGCGCCGGCGGCCGAGCGCCTCTCCGCGATCGACGAGCTCGAGCGCAAGCTGCTCGCGGCGGTGGCGGGACGGGCCTCCGAGCCGATCTTCGTCGCTTACGCGGATGCGGTGCGGCGTTTCGACATCCCCCTCGGCCCCGCGCTGGCGCTGCTGCGCGGGGCGCGCATGGACGTGACCGTACGGCGCTATGCGACCTACGACGAGCTCTGCGACTACTGCTATCTGGTCGCGTCGACCGTCGGTCTGCTGGTCGCGCCGATCTTGGGATATCAGTCACCCGAGGCGCTCGAATACGGTGTCATGCTGGGGCGGGCCATGCAGCTCACCAACATCCTGCGCGACGTCGGCGAAGACGCGATGATGGGCCGCATCTATCTCCCGAAGGAAGATCTCGACCGCTTCGGCTACAGCGAGTCGAACGTCTTCGAGGGCGTCGTGGACGAGACGTTCGTGGCGCTGATGCAGTTCCAGATTAAACGGGTCCGCGAGCTGTACGCGCAGGCCGAGCCCGGCATCGCGATGCTCAACCCCGAGTCGCGCTACACGGTGCGGCTGGCGCTCTCGCTCTACCGGCGGATCCTGCGCGCGATCGAGCTGAATGACTACGACGTCTACGGCCGGCGCGCATACGTGCCGCTGCGCTCCAAGATCGTCACCGCGCTCTCCGTCGCGCTGGCGCGCTAGTTCACGGCTCGGCGGGCGGGACCGAACGGCGCTTTCTGCGGGAACGTAGCGGCTGCTACCGCGCCCGTACGCTCGGCAGGCTACTATAAAAGTCAAGTAGTCCTACAAAACACGCTTCGTCGCGTGCGATTGTTGTCGGCGTTCGTGCCCAAAAGGGGCGAAAGTGGCTCCTGCCGAACCCGTGAGCCGTCGCGTGCTACACGAGCTGCTGCGTCAATATGCGGCCGGCCGCCGTCGTCAAGAAGGGCTTGGCGAGACTCCGGTCCAAGCGATTGCCGTACGCCCGCCGTTTCTGTGGAAACCGGGTTCACATCTGTATCGGGGGCTACTCGATAGTTGGACCTCTTTTGGAGCCTTCCAAGCGCATCGATCATCACTGGGGGCGGCATCGAATCCGTCTTCGCTGACGCGTCTGCGCGGCGGTACGAGCACGGAGCCGTCATCTCCGATCCTGATTCGAAACCTGAGCGCACCTTCTATTGCGTTTCGGGGACGCTAAAAGTCACCAAACTGCTCGCCAGCGGGCGTGAAATCCTCATCACGATCCTGCAAGGCGGCTCGCTCTGGAGCGATCGCGCAGTCCTCAACGGATATTGGCGCGAGATCTTCATCGAAGCGATGGAGCCGAGCGAAGTGCTGGCGGTCGAGAACGCCGTCTTCGAGCGTTTTCTGAGCGCCCGGCCCGAGCGGCTGACGGCCTTCATGCAGCGCATCTCCGAACAGGTTAGCGACGCCCTGACGCTGCTCGACGATTTCCGGGGGCACGACGTGGCGTCTCGGCTGGCGCGCGTGCTGGTCAAGTTCTCGCAGCAGTACGGCGTGGCGACCGACAGCGGAGTGCGCATCGACTTGCCGGTGACGCATCAGGATCTCGCCAACATGATCGGAACGGCGCGCGAGACGGTCTCGCGAAACATGGCGCGCTTCCGGCAGAAGGGCTACGTGCGCGACGCGAGCAGCGGGCAAGCGCTCGAGATCCTGGAAATGGATTCGCTCGAGGCTTTGATCATTTAGCCCTAAAGCCGTCGTCGCTGTTAGCACTAAAGCCCTAAAGGATCGGCCGCGCGTTCGGCCGCGCCGTGGGAGTGACCCCTATCACCGAGGCCGGCGGCACGCCGACCTAGGATAGCCTAGGAGGAATTCCATGCCCAAGCGCCCCCCTGTTCGTGCCACGCTCGAACGGATGAACGAGGACACCGGTGCCGGCGACGCAGCCGCACGCTAGCTCCCAGGGGCAAGGTTACAATTCGGGCGCGGTGCTCTCGCCCAGCGGCGAGCGCGCGCACGCGATCGTGTTTTCCGAAGCGGGCGTCGTCACGACGCAGGAAGCCTCGCTGCGCGAAGCGGCCGCCGACGAAGTCCTCGTCGACACGCACTATTCGTCGATCTCGGCCGGCACGGAGCGCCTGCTCTTCGCGGGCAAGCTGCCCGGCTTCCCGCAGCTCCGCTTTCCGCTCGTGCCGGGGTACGAAGCCGCCGGGGTCGTGACTCGGGTCGGCGCCGACGTCGCGGACGTGAGCGTCGGCGACGAAGTCTTCGTGGGCGGGAGCATGTGCTTCACCGACGTGGCCGGCGTGTTCGGCGGCCAGTCGGCGCGGCTGATCAAGAAGGCGTCGCAGGTCGTGCCGCTGCACGGCATCCCGCTGCAGCAAGCACCGCTGCTCGCCCTGGCCGCCACTTCGCTGCACGGGGTGAACCGGCTCGGCGACGTCGCCGGCCGGCGCGTCTGCGTGCTCGGCATGGGCGCGATCGGGCAGTTCGCGGCGCGCTTTCTCGCCGCGGCGGGGGCGCAGGTCGTGTGCGCCGACGTCAACCCGCAAAGGCTCGACGCCGGCATTCCCTGCGAGCCGGTCGACCTTTCGCAGACGAGCCTCGAAGAGGCCGTGCGCGGCGCCGACGCGGTCGTCGAAGCGACCGGCCGTTCCGAAGAGCTGGCGCGCTGCGCGCGCGTGCTGCGGCCGGGCGGCTCGATCGTGCTCCTCTCGTATTACGACGAGCTGCGGACGCCGTACGTCGACCTCTTCGTCAAGGAGGTCTCGCTGCTCGTCGCACGAGAATGGGCCCACCCCGACCTGCTGGCGGCACGGGACGCGCTCGCCGCCGGCCGGATCGACGTGGGGCCGCTCGCCGACTACGTGATTCCGGTCGGCGACTACGAGCGCGCCTACCAGACCGCGTTCGAAGATCCATCCGTTCCAAAGGTGATCCTGAAATGGGCGTAAGCAAGAACACGACCGTCGCGTTCTACGGCAAAGGCGGAGCCGGGAAGTCGTTCCTCACGAGCATGGTCGCGAAAACCCTCACGGACCGCGGCTTGAGCGTGCTGCAGATGGGCTGCGACCCCAAGCACGACAGCGTCGTGACCCACTTCGGCGGCGCGTTCATCCCGACGGTGCTCGGCACGTGGGCCCAGTTCCAAAAGGACGGCCGCGACGAAGAGCTTTCGCCCGAGCACATCATCTTCAAGGGCGACGGCGTCTATTGCATCGAGCTCGGCGGGCCCGAGTCGGCGCGCGGCTGCGGCGGCCGCGGCATCACCTTCGGTTTCCAGCTCCTCGAGAAGTGGGGCCTCTCGGAGTGGAACTTCAGCTACATGCTGCTCGACTTTCTCGGCGACGTCGTCTGCGGCGGCTTCGGCACGCCGATCGCGCGCTCGATGGCCGACAAGCTGATCATCGTCTGCAGCAACGAAGGCCAGTCGATGTACGCGGCCAACAACATCGCTTCGGCCGTCCGCTATTTCGCCGAGCAAGGCGGGAAGACGCGCTGCCTCGGGCTCTTCGTCAACAAGGACGACGGCAGCGGCCGCGCCGCCAAGATGGCCGAATGGCTCGGCGTCCCGGTCCTCGCCTCGCTTCCGACGATCCCGCAGGCGGAGATCGCCAAGAACGGCTGGCTTCACCCGACGGTCGCCGCGGCGGTCGAGAAAGTCATCGTCGCGATCGATCGCCTCGATGCGTCGGTGCCGAACAAAGTCGATTTCCACGAGTTCATGTGCGCGCTCTCGGGGAACGCGGCCAAGATGGAAGGCACGGCGGTCAGCACCGACGAGCTGTGGTCGCTGCCGGACGTCGAGCCGGTCCTGCGCGCGATCCCGAACAACGGGCATTTCGATCACCGCTACGTCGAGACGGAAGACGACGCGGAAGCGGAGCTCGTCCCGACCGTCGTCAGCGCCGGCGGCTTCGCGGTTCCAGCCGCGGACTGGTAGGCGCTGGGGTTACGGCGCGTGGCTGGGGGGCCGCGGGCCGGGGGGCGCGGGGGTGTGGCCCGGGACCGCTGGCGATTTTTCCCTCCAGGAAAAATCGCCGCTGCTCGGCTCGTCGCTCCCGCCCATCCATGGGCTCCGCTCCTCGTCCGGAGCTCCCGGGCCACACCCCCGCGCCCCCCGGCCCGCTTCCGAGGTGACGCGCGGGTAGGCCGCGCGTTTTCGTAGGCGGCTCTCTTGCGCGACCTGCGGTCGCGCAAGAATCGCGGGTCTTGAGTGGGCGGAGCTCCTTGCTCGCGAAAGGGGGGGTGTGGGTTCGAGGGTGGAGCTGGTCTTATTGGCGGGGGCGGTGTTGCGGGTGCCGGCTCGGCGGCTGCGGGCGCTGGCGCGGGGGGATGATGGGGCGCTGAGGGATTGGATTGCGAACGAGTCGGCGCAGCGGCTGGCGGAGGCGCGGCGGGATGCTCGGGCGGCGCTGGAACGGGTGCTGGCGGCGGGGGGAAGGGTTGTGACGCTGGCGGATCCGGAGTATCCGGCGGGGGTGCGGGAGTTGGCGGATCCGCCGGCGTTCTTGATCGTGCGGGGGAGGCTCGGGCGGAGCCCTTGGCGCGAGGGCGTGGCGATCGTGGGGACGCGGGAGGCGGATGAAGAGGCGACAGCGATGGCGCGGGCGCTGGCGGGGCGTTCGGCGGGACCGGTCGTGAGCGGGTTGGCGTGCGGGGTCGATGCGGCGGCGCACGAGGGGGCGCTGGCGGCGGGCGTGGCGACGATCGCGTACGTGGGGAACGGGCTGGGGGCGACCTATCCGGCGGAACATCGCGAGTTGGAGGAGCGCATCGTCGAGGCGGGCGGGGCGGTTGCCTCGGAGATGCTGCCGGGGGAGAAGGCGACGCGCTGGTCGCTCGTGCGGCGGGACCGGCTGCAGGCGGCGCATGCGGCGGCGGTCGTGCTCGTGCAGAGCGAGCTCGGGGGCGGGGCGATGCATACGATGGGCTTCGCGCGCGAGTTGGGGCGGCCGCGCTTCGCGCTGGAGCCGAGAGCCGGCGGGCGCTACGACGGGAACGCGCGGGCGATCGACGAGGGGGCGGTCGCGCTCCCGTGGGAACTCGAGGTTGCGATGGAAAACGTGCGGTCGGGTTTCGTGAGAGGCGCCCTTCGACAGGCTCCCCTTCGACAGGCTCGGGGTGACGATGGGTAAGCCTACCGATGTCCCGTCGAGACCGTCGAACCCCCGTCACGCTGAGCTTGTCGAAGCGTGAGCGTGCGGTTGGCTTCGCTTTCCACGGGCGGGCTGGCGGGCGGGGCGAGTTCGCCGGTGCGGGCTGGGGCGGCGGTCGGGGGCGCGCCGTTCCGGCAAGCGTACGGGTGCGGGGCGTATGCGTACGACGACGAGGGGCGCGGCTACGTCGACTATCTGATGGCGTATGGGCCGCTGCTGTTCGGGCACGCGCATCCGGCGCTGGTGCGGGGGCTCGACGAGCTCGCGGCGGGCGGGAGCGTCTTCGGGTCGACGCACGACGAGGAAGAACGGCTGGCGGAGCGGATCGCCGGCCATCTTCCGTCGATGGAGCGGCTGCGCTTCGTGAGCACGGGGACCGAGGCGATGATGAGCGCGGTCCGGGTCGCGCGCGCGTTCACGGGGCGTTCGCTCGTGCTGCGCTTCGCGGGGAATTACCACGGCCACTTCGATGCGGCGCTGCACGACGCGGGCGCGTCGGCGCACACGCACGACGCGGGCTCGACGGCGTTCAGGCGCGACGCGGCGCGCAGCGGGATTCCGGCGGGCGTGCGCGCCGATTCGCTGGTGGCGCGCTACAACGACTTGAACGACGTCGACGCGAAGCTTGCGGGGCGCGAGGGCGAGCTGGCGGCGATCGCGGTCGAGCCGGTCGTGGGCAACATGGGGCTCGTTCTGCCGCAGCCTGGTTTCATCGACGGGCTCTTCGCGCGGGCGCGGCGGGCGGGAGCGCTCGTGATCTTCGACGAGGTCATCACCTGGCTGCGGCTGGGGACGGGCGGCGCGCAGGTGCCGGCGGGGCACGTTCCCGATCTGACGGCGCTCGGCAAGGTGATGGGCGGCGGCTTTCCGCTCGCGGCCTTCGGCGGACGGCGCGAGGTGATGGCGGCGCTCTCGCCCGAGGGCGCGAGCTTCACCGGCGGCACGTTCTCCGGCAACCCGTTCTGCGTGGCGCTCGGCCATCGCGTGCTCGACCTGATCGAAGACGACCCGCAGCTCTATGCGAGGCTCGAGTCGCGCGCGGGCCGGCTCGCCGCCGGGCTGCGCGCGATCTTCGCCGCGCGCGGGCTGCCCTACGAGGTCTCGCAGCTCGCCAGCATGGTCGATTTCAAGTTTCGCGCCGGCCCGCCGCCGCGCGACTACGACGAGGCGTGCCAAGCCGATAAAAAGGCGTTTGCGGGGTACTATCACGCCATGCGCGAGCGAGGCGTCCTGCTCGCGCCCTCCCAGAACGAGCTGATGTTTCTTTCCACCGAGCACGGCGACGCGGAGATCGAGCGGACGCTCGAGGCCGCCGACGCGTCGCTGGCTCAGCTACGACGGAGCGGATTGTTATGACCGTGCACGGCCACGAGCAGATCGAGGCGCGGCTCGCCAAGCTGCCCGGCTGGCGCCACCTGCCGAACTCGATCGAGAAAGTGTTCGATCGGGGCGACTTCGACGGGTCGCTGCGTTTCGTGAACGAGGTCGCGCGCCTGGCGAACGAGCAGAACCATCATCCCGACATCGCCGTCTCGTGGAATCGCGTGACCCTGACCTTGAGCTCGCACGACGCCGGCGGCCTCACCGAGCGCGATTTCAAGCTGGCGGAAGCCATCGAAGCGCTCGGCGCTTGAACGAAGGGCGCGCCGAAACGACGACCGCCGGCGGCCGCGTTCGTTCGTGAGGAACGAAACGATCGCGCTAGCGCTCGCTGGTGACGCCGGAGGCGATCGCGTCGCGCTCGACCAGGCTCAACAGCCGCACTAAGCCGAGCGTGACGCCGAAGACGAAGGTCAGGAGGCCGCCGGCTCCGATGAGCCCGGCGAGCCGTGCGAGGGTCATGTCTGCACGTACGCTTTCTGGTCGACGCCGACTCCGTCGCTGATCGCCATCCGCGTCAAGGCGAGCGCTTCCTTCGCGGTGATCTTGGGAGGCGCGTCGCTCAGCGGCGAGCGCGGGCGCATCCACTCGCGCAGGGCCGCCTTCACGCCGTTCATCCCCATGCGCACGTGACCGAAAGGCGAGACGTGTGCCATCTGCTTGAAGAGGTAACTGTCGAAGGTCAGTTCTTGGACTTCGCGAGTGTCGCACATGTCGACGAAGATCTCGCGGTTGTGGTTGGTCCTGTACGACCACTTCTCGAGCGCCTCGAGGAAGTCGAACATCGCCCCGTACTTCTTTTGCCAGAGCTTTTCGTAACGATCGAGCTTGACGCGCGGATCGACCCAGGCCGCGAGCAGCGTCTGCGCGGCCATGCGCCCCGCGGCCATCGCGAAATAGATGCCCTCGCCCGACGTGTGCGCGACCATCCCGCCCGCATCGCCGACCAGCAGCGTCCGCCCGTAGACGAGCTTCTTGTAGCGCGCCATCGGCAGGGGATGGCCCTCGAGCAGGATGCGCTTCGCGCCGCGCAGCTTGTCGCCGGCGCGCCGCTTCACGCCCTCGAGAAAAGCGTAGGACTGATTCGCGTGCTCGGGGCGGCACCCCGTGCCGACCGCGACGTGGTCGCTCTTGGGGAAGATCCAGCCGTAGAAATCCGGCGAGACGTCGTCGCCCAAGTACAGCTCCGCGCGGTTGAGATAGTACTCCATCGCGTCGTCGGGCAGCCAGAGCCGCTCTTGGATCGCGGAAGCGTGCTTCACCGGCGCGCGTCCGCACGATTTCGCGACCGCCGAACCGGCGCCGTCCGCGCCGATGAGGGCGTCGGCAGATAAAAATTCTTCCTGGCCTCCGCGGTAACGAATCCGCACGCGAACCTTGCCGTTCTCGTCTTCCTCGTGCGAGAGGAAGGTCGCTTCGCGCAACTCGGCGCCGGCCTGCTGCGCCTTGTCGCGCATCGCCCGGTCGAGGACTTCGCGCGTGACCATCGCGATGTAGTCGACGTTGGGCCGGGCTTTCGTTCCGCGCACGTCCATCTCGACGCGGCTGCCGCTCGGCCCGATGACGACGGCGCGGCGCGTCTTGCGCTCCACGATGTGCGCGGGGATCCCGAACTCTTCGAGCGCCCGCGGCGGGATCGCGCCGCCGCACGGCTTCTTGCGCTTGAGGTCGCGCTCGAGCAGAAGCACGTCCGCGCCCGTTGCGGCGAGGTCGCCGGCGGCGATGCTTCCGCCGACGTTCGCACCGACGACGATCACTCGCATGCTGCAGCGCCTCCCCGGTCGCAGGCGCGGCGCGCCTCCAAGATGATGTTGCGCATAGATCAGAAGCCTCCTGAGCGGATGGCGAGTGCCGAGACGAGCATGCCCCAGACGAACGGCGGGATGGCGCTGACGCAGTACCAGGGCGCGAGGCCGGCCGGGTCGTGCGCGAGCTTGCGCTGCATCGGGAGCTGGATCAAAAACAACACGGCCATGACGCCGGCCGCCAAGTACATGCGATGCGCCGCAACGTAGACGATCGCAGCGATCTGAAAGACGTCGATGAAGGCGAAGGCGGCGCGCAAGGCGCCGGGGAGGCCGAGCATGACCGGGAGCGAGCGAAGCCCCAAGCGCTTGTCACCCTCGTAGCTCTTGAAGTCGTTGAGCGTCATCAGGCCGTGCGAGCCGAGCGAATAGAGCGAGGCGAGCACGAGCGTCCCGGTCGTCACGTGACCGAAGATCGCCGCGCCGGCGATCCAGGCGAAGCCCTCGTAGGCGAAGGCGCAGGCGCCGTTGGCCAGCCAGCCGTTGCGCGCCTTGAGGCGCAGCGGCGGCGCGCTGTAGGCGAGCGCCAGCAGCAGTCCGCCGAGCGACAGCCACAGAACGGAGAGCGAGGGCGGCCTCGCGAGCGTGCCGAGATACGCGGCCAGACCGAGCGCGGCGGCGCCGAGCGCGAGCGCGACGATCAGGACCGTCGCCGGCGCCAGCGCGTTGGCCGCCGTCGGGCGGTTGGGCTCGTTGATGCGATCGACCTCGCGGTCGAACCAGTCGTTGACGACCTGCGAGAACGCGCAGAGCAGCGGCCCGGCGAGGATCATCCCGAGCAGGATCTTGCCGATCGAGCCGAGGTCCCAATGCGCGTTGCCCGAGGCGACGCAGCCGACCAGCATGGCCCACATCGGCGCGAACCACGTTCCCGGCTTGGCGAACGTGCGCAGCGACGCGTTGATGCGCGCGGCGCCGTTCTGCCGGTTGGCGAAGGGGAGCATCATCACGGCCAAGTGGCCGACCGTCTCGACCGTCGAGCGCGCCGAATCTTGCAGGACCGTCCCCTTCGGCTCTGCCTTCATTTGCCCGCGTGCTCCCGTGCGCGCACGACTACGCTCTCATCGATCGCAACAATGTCGTGATCGCGCGCATACTTCTCGACGAGTTCCCGCGCCTTCTTGCGCACGAAGAAGGGGACGCGTCCGAGCAGCTTCTCGGCGCTGCGGTCCCAGTGCAGCGGCGCGTCGCCGGCCTTGGGGGCGGTGAGATCCAGGAGCTGGGCCGCGGCCGGAACGGGAAGCGTCTCCGGCGGGGTGCGGCGCTCCGGTTCGGGTGCGGCCTCGGCGAAGCGCCCCTGGCCGCGCGGTCCGAACATCTCGATGAGATGGTGCTCGAGCCCGAGGACCTGCGTCTGGTTGACCAGGTCGCCGATGTGGTTCGCGCCGTCGTAGCCGGCGAAGGGCGCGTAGCCGAGCGGGAAGTTGAGGATGTGGGCCGGAGGCGAGATGACGGCGCAGGGCAGCCCGAGGGCGCTTGCCGAGTGGCGCTCCATCTGCGAGCCGAACATGATGTCCGGCCGCGTCTCGTCGATCGCGCGGGCGACCTCGCGGTAGTCGTCGGTGATCAGCACGTTCGAGGTGATGTCCGCGACCCGCGCGCGCAGCCAGCCGGCCCAGTCGAGGACGTACGTCCCGACGAACTCGACCTGCATGTCGAGCTCGTCATGCAAGACGCGAGCGATCCCGGCCGCCGTCGTAGGCGTGCCGAAAACCGCAACGCGCTTCGACGAAAGCGCGTGCGCGTCGACCGTTCGCGAGTACCATGAGAGCTTGGCTTCTTGAGCGGCCTCCGCGATCCGCTCGGCGGGGATCTCGCAAAGCGCGCAGAGCCGGCGCAGGAAACGCGTCGTCCCCGCCTCGCCGAACGGCAGCTCGTCGACGTACGGCGTTCCGAAGCGTTCCTTGAGGTAGTCGAGCGTCGGCTGGGCGAGCTCGTGGCCGAGCGGCACGTTCACCCAGGCCCGGCCGATCCCGCGGATATCTTCCGGCGAGGCGCCGAGCGGCACGACCGCATTGACTTCTATGCCGAGCTTGGCGAGGTCGCGGCGCAGCGACGCGACGTTCGAGTGATCGTGAAAACCGAGCAGCGAGGGTCCGATGATGTTCACCGAAGGTCCCGCGCTGCGCGGCGCGTCTTGGGCGAAGTGCGCGACCAGCTCGCGCGTCGTCAGCGCGAAGGCGCTCGTCTCGGTGTCGCGGACCGGGTGAGCCGAGGCGAAGAAAATCTCGGCGTTCAACTCGCCGGGCCGCATGACCGAGACCTCGCCTTCGAGCGGCTCTTGGAGGACGCTCGCCGTCGCACTGCGCGTCACGACGATCGTCTCGGGCTTGTGCCGGGCGTCGACTTCGCGCAACAGCACCGGCAGATCCGCGGACGCGCCGGCCAGGGTCGCCTCGGACATCGCGCAGACCGAGAGCGGCGCGACGACGCCCAGGCGCTCGAACATCGCCAGCATGATCGTTCCGTAGCCGTCGCCCTTGGGGGCGCGCAGCACGCAGTGCACCTTCGCGAACGAAGCCGCCGCCTTGGAGACGCCGACGTGCGCCGGCGCCTCGTAACTCCAAATCGCGAGTTTCATTTTGAAAGCCACCCACTTCGCGTGTGGCTTGGCACTCCGCGCCGCTTTCGGCACGTTGCGCCGAAAGCGGCGCTGCGCGCCCCCGCGCGACGCTGCGCGCGGGACCCCGGCCCGCTCATCGGTGGGCCCCATGGGGGAGACGGAAGTAGTCGAGGTCGATCGGGGGGGAGGCGGGGCCGCCTTCGGCCTCGCGGCGGCGAGCCAAGGTTTCGTGACGGCGCAGCGTGCCGGCGAACATTCCGAAGAGCGTGGAGGCGCCGCCGAAGCCGTGGATCGGCTGGAAGGTCAGCTCGGTCGACCACTTGACCGCGAACCCCATCCCTTCCAACGGGTTCGCAACGTTCAGATTGGCGACGACGAGATCGGGCTTGGCGGCGGCGAAGCGGGCGAAGAGTTCGAAGCGGTCGGGCCGCTCGAGGATCTCGACGCCCTCGAGCGCGGCCCGTTCTGCGGCGTGGAACTTCTTGTAGAGATTAGGCGTGCCTATGAGAGCGATGCGCGCGCCGGCCGCCCGCAGCGTGCGGGCCAGCGGCAGCTCGAGCATCGCGTCCGAACAGAAGGCGATGCTGCGGCCGCGCAGCGCTTCGGTTTGCGAGCCGAGCGCTTCCCAGGCCTGACGCTCGCGCTCCGCGTAGGAAACCGTCTTTCCGAACGCCTTGGCGAGCGACTCGTAGAACGCGCGCGCGCCGTCGGGTCCGTAAGGGAAGAGCGAAGCGTGCAGGGCGCAGCCGCGCTCGCGCTGCGCGTACGAGACGGCCCCGTAGAGATAGGGATAGACCGCGGCCAGGACCGTGTTCGGCCCGACGGCGGGAAGTTCGAGGGCGCTCTCGGCAGGCAGGAACTCGGGCGCGGGGAGACCCATCGCGGCGCACTCGACGCGGACCTCGGCCTCCTCGAGCGCCGAGAGGCAGCCCAGGATCACCAGGTTCTTCCGTTCGGTCCGCGGCGCGCGCTCGAGCATCGAGATCAGCACGTGGTCCTCGCCCATCGTGTAGGCCGGGTCGAAACCGTCCAGCCGACAGGGGTAGACGCGCACGCCGAGCCGCTCTTCCAGCGGGGCGGCGCAGCCGCCGACGTTCATCTTCAAGATCTCGGGAGAACAGGTCGAGGCCAGGAAGATCGCCCGGGGATGGTGCTCGGCGACGACCGCCTCGGCGATCGGGAGCAGCTCGGTGAACGTATCGGCGCCTCCGAGGTCGTCCTCATCGAGGACGGCCGTCGCAAAGCGAGGCTTGGCGAAGAGCATGACGCCCAGGGCCGTCTGCAGGAAGCCCTGGCACGAACCCGTTCCCACGACGAGGAAAAAGCTGTCCTGCATCTTGTGGTGCAGCCAGCCGATCGGGGCGAGCGAACAGAAATCATCACGCTCGACGACGGATTCGAACAACGCTACCTCAGGCTCTGCGGTTACCTCTCCATTCTGTCTCGCCGGGGCCGCGAGCACCGGTGATAGGGGTCACGGCCCTAGGCGACCCCCCGCCCTCGGGACGAGCCGGAAGCGGCCTTGCTGAGGTAGCGGCCGAGGACGACTGCCGTGCCGCGACCCGGCAGGCTGCGAATCGCGAAAATGTCCGTACATCGACGCATGATCGGAAGGCCGCGGCCGCGCTCGGCGCTGGGTTCCGGCAGGTCCGGCAGGTCCGGCGGCGGGCTCATGAGCTCGCTCGGGAACCCGACGCCGCTATCCTGGACGGTCACCACGATCCGGTCGCTGCCGACCCGGACCTGCAGATCGATCGGCTCCTCGCCCCCGGCGTGCTCGATCGCGTTCGCGAGGGCTTCGCCCAAGGCGGTGAGGATATGCGTCAGGTCCTCGTCAGCAACTCCGTGGGCCCGCGCAAAATCTGCGACGCCTTGCCGCACGACGGCACACAGGTGAGGTTGCGGCAAAACCCGGAATTCGAGCACCGCGTCCTTGTCGAGCATTGCTTCGCATAGCTGTTTCCCCTTCGAGGGCACCTCGAAACGCACGTCTCCTCATCAAGTGACGCGGTCACTCAAATGCACCAGCCGCCCATGCACTTCGTTTACGTCTTAACTTGCCGCGACGGCTCGCTCTACACCGGTTGGACCGGCGATCTGGCGGGGCGGCTTGCCGCGCACCAGCGCGGCGAAGGGTCCCGCTACGTCCGCTCGCGGCTGCCGTTCTGCCTGCGAGCCTGGTGGGAGGTCCCGGACCGTTCAGCGGCCTTGCGCGAGGAAGCGCGTTTCAAAAAACTGACGCGAAGAGGGAAATTGGCGGCACTCGCGAGCGGACAGGTGTTGGGCCGCGCCGTGACCAAAGCCCCGGAGCTCATCGACCCCACCCCCTCAAGCTGCACCGGAGAAATCATGGCGACGCACACCAAACCCAGCGGGGCCGAGCTCGACGCCCTCGCTCGTGAGGCCGAGAACGTCCAGGCGCGAATTCAAACCAAAAAGGGAGATATCGTCTTCCGTTTCTATCCGCGCGAGGCGCGCCAACATTCCGCCGCCTTCATCAAGCTGGCGCGCGCGGGATTCTACGACGGGCTGACGTTTCACCGCGTCGAGCCCGGCTTCGTCATCCAAGGCGGTTGCCCGAAGGGCAACGGCACGGGCGGCCCCGGCTACAACCTCGATGCCGAGTTCAACGCGCATCCCCACAAGAAGGGCACGGTCGCGATGGCGCGCGCCCAAAACCCGAACTCGGCCGGCTCGCAGTTCTACATCTGTCTGGACGACGCGCGCTTTCTCGACAAGCAGTACACGGTCTTCGGGCAGACTGTCGAAGGGCAGGACGTCGTCGACGCGATCCGCGTCGGGGACGCGATCGAGCAAGTCACGATCGAACCGGTCGCGCCTCGGTCCTGAGCCCTGCCTGCAACCGCCGGCGGTCTCGTGATGTCGGAAAAGGTACTATGGCGAATACGACCTCTCCAACGGCTTTCGCGGGCGCGCCGGCGCTGGTCGCGGCGCTCCACCGCCAGCAGGCGAACGCGCTCGTGATGTACCTCAATTACAAGAAGTACCACTGGAACACATACGGCCCGCATTTCCGCGATTTGCATCTGCTCTTCGACGAGCACGCGACCGCGACGCTCGCCGAGCTCGACGAGTTCGCGGAGCGCACGCTGATGATCGAGGGCAAGCCGCTCTCCGATCCGAGCGCGTATCTGCCGCAGGCGACCGTCCCGCTTTCGAGCGGCGAGAAGTCGGCGCGCGCTGCGGTCGAGGAGGCCGTCGAGGGCGAGACGCGCGTCATCGCCGAGATGCACGCCGACGCCGAGGAGGCTACGCGGCTGGGTGACATCGGCACGGCCGACCTCTACACCCGTCTCGTGCAGGTCCACCAGAAGCAGCGCTGGTTCCTGAGCGAGATCCTCAAGCGGAACGACGGGCTCGGCGTCTGAGGCGCCCGCTCGCGCGCTCTACGTGGAACCGGCGTAGAGCGCGCGGTGCACGGCTTTCGCGATCTGGCGGATCGCGATGTTCCCCTCCGAAAAATCGGCGAGGTCCTTCGTGAGCACGGCGATCACGTAGGGCGAGGCGCCGTAGGGATCGACGATCGCAACGTCGTTGCGCACGCCGTCGACCTCGCCGCTCTTGTTCGCGACCGGAACGCCGTGCGGCAGCCCGCGGGCGATCTTGTCACGGTCCTCTTGGCGCAGCAGGATGTCGATCATCGCTCGGCACGACTGCGGCATGGCGACGGTCGGCAGCCCCTCGCGCGCGCCGCGCTCGATCTGGTAGAGCAGCGTCGCCATGTCGTGGGCGGTCGTCGTGTTGCGGTTCTGGACGACGGCCGTGTAGTCCACGAAGTGGTGCCGCAGCTGCGTGCGGGACATGCCGGCGTCGCGCGCGGTCTTGTTGATGCGCTCGAAGCCGAGGAACGTGATCAGCGCGTTCGAAGCCGTGTTGTCGCTCTGTTCGATCATCGCGCGGGCCAGGGTCGAGAGGCGCACGCGGTCGCCGGGATTGTAAGCGTCCATCACCTCGGAGCCGCCGACGAAATCCTCCGCGCGCACGGAGAGCGAGCGGTCGAGCAATCCCGGCTCGCGCTCGGCCGCTTGAAAAAGCGACGTCAGGATGACTAGCTTGATCGTGGAGGCAGACGGAAAGCGCTCGTCGGCATCGTAGCTGATCGGATCGCCCGGCCCCATGCGGCGCGCGTAGACGCCCACGACGCCGGTCGAAGCGGCGGCGGCACGCTCGATCGTGCCCTCCAGCGAGCTCGCAGCAGCGAAGCGCGGGGCGAGGACGGCGGAGGCTCCCGAGATGAGAAACGCTGTCCGATTCACGCAGAAGTCACATACGAACGAGGATTTAGTGATTCCTCGCAAGGAAGCGTCCCGGTCATGCAGCTTAAGGCCCTTTTAACGCTCGCCGCCTTGTCATGTGCGCTCTTGCTGGGCGAGAGAGCGCCCGCCGCAGCCCAAACCTCGCTCCGCGGAACGCTCTTCGTGCTGGATCCCGGACATGCGACCCGCTACCCGGACGGGCGCCCGCTCAACGTCGGCGCGGTCGGGCCGGACGGCGTCCAGGAGGCCGTCGTCGTGCTCGCCGTCGGCGAGGATCTGGCGCGACGTCTGCGCGGCGCCGGCGCCAAGGTCGTGCTGACGCGCTCGTACGCGCAGCCGTACCGCGTCGCGACCGACAAGCGTTTGGACAATCGCGCTCGCGCGGCCCTCGCGAACCGCCTCGGCGCGACGGCGTTCGTCGCGCTCCACGCCGATTCGTCGCTCGATCCGAATGCGCGCGGGACGAGCGTCTTCTGGCTGCGGCCCAACTCCGTGCCGCTGGCGAACGCGGTGCGCGCGCACTTGGCGACGCTGCACTTGGGCGAGTCGCAGTTCCGCGCGCGCGACCTGGCGGTGACGAACGAGGCGCGCGTGCCGGCGGTTCTGGTCGAGCTCGGCTTCGTCTCGAACCCGACGCAAGAACGGCTCCTCGCCAGCGCTTCCTTCCAGCAGCGCGAAGCGCAAGTGCTCTTCGACGCGCTCGCGCAGACGTTCGGAAAGTGAGCGAACGCAAAGCGCTGGTCCCGGCGGATCTGTACCGGCTCGCCATTCCGACCGAGCCGCAGCGCGCTCCCGACGGACGGATCTTCTACACGCTCGCGACCTATCACGAAGACGGGAACGAGACGCGCACCGCGATCTGGTCCGTGCGCGCCGGCCCTGCCGCTGCGTTCACGACGGGGCCGCGCGACCGCATGCCGCGCGTCTCGCCCGACGGCACGCGCCTCGCCTTCGTCGGCGAGCGCGGAGGAGGGAAGCGCGTCTTCGTGATCCCGACGGGAGGCGGCGAAGCGCAGCCCGTGACGCCGGCGTACGATGCGATAACGGCGCTGGCCTGGCGCGGCGACAGTGCGGCGCTGGCGTTCACCGCGGTGACGCCGCTCGATCCGGCGACCGCCCGCATCGCGCTCGACGTTCCCAGCGGCGCGCGGCACATCCGCGGCCTGCCGTTCAAGAACGATGAGGAAGGCCTGCTCGACGGACGCCGCAAGCACCTCTTCGTGCACGAGCTCGAGTCGCGCGAGGAGCCGCACCGCATCACCTTCGGCGACTTCGACGTGCACGGGCCGGCCTGGTCGCCCGACGGAACGCGGCTCGCGTTCTCCGCCCAAATCGGCGCCCCCCAGACGGCGCTCTACGAAGACCTCTACGTCGTCGACGCGGCCGGCGGCGCGCCGCGCAAACTGACGTCGTCGCGCGGCCCGAGCACGTTTCCCGCCTTCTCGCACGACGGCCGCGAGATCGCCTTCCTGGGTCACGAGCGCGGCGACGATCTCGGCTTCCGTTACTCGCTCGAGCTGCTGGTGGTGCCGGCCGAAGGCGGCGCGCCGCGTTCGCTCTCGGCGGCGCTCGACCGGCCCGCGGCGGATTACGTGCTCAACGACGTGCTCGGCGGCGGCGGCCGGCAGGCGCCGCTCTGGTCGGCGGACGACCGCGAGCTGTACGTGCTGCTGGCGAGCGAAGGCGCCTGTTCGATCGCGGCCTTCGCGCGCGACGGAGCGCGGCACCGCATCGTCGCCGGAGGCGAACGCAACGTCCTGGCTTTCTCGCTCGCCGGCGACGATGCGCTCGCGTTCGCTTTCTCGACGCCGCTCCGTCCGAGCGAGCTTGCGACCGTCGATCGCTTCGGTAGTGAAGCGATCGTGACCGACTGCAATCCCTGGCTGGAGGAGCGCGCGCTGCGCGCGCCGCGGCGGCTGCGGCCGCCGGCCAAGGACGGAACGCCGCTCGACCTGTTCGTGCTGGATCCCGACCAGACGGCGGGCGCGCCCTACGTCTTGCAGGTCCACGGCGGGCCGCACTTCGCCTACGGGTTCGCGTTCTTCTTCGAGTTTCAAATGCTCGCGTCGCACGGGATCGGCGTCGGCTACGGCAACCCGCGCGGCAGCCAAACGTACGGCCAGGCGTTTTCGGATGCGAACGTGGGGGATTGGGGCGGCATCGACGCGTCGGACGTGCTCGACCTGTGTGACGCGCTGGTCGCCAACGCCCCGGTCGACCGCTCGCGTCTCGCGTTAGCCGGCGGATCGTACGGCGGCTTCATGACCACCTGGCTGCTCGCGCGCAGCAAGCGCTTTGCGTGCGGCGTCTCGATGCGCGCCGTCAACGACTTCGTCAGCGAAGTCGGCGCCTCGGATTTCGGCTGGTTCCTCGAAGGTGAGGTGGGCTCGTCCTTGGCCGACGGCGGGCGGAAGCTGTTCGAGAACTCTCCGCTGCGCAGCGCCGCCGCGATCCAGGTCCCGCTCCTGATCGAGCATTCGGAGCGCGACTATCGCTGCCCGATCGATCAGGGCGAGCAGCTCTTCACGCTCTTGCGGCGCTTCGGCCGCGGCAAGGTCGAGTTCGTGCGTTTCAGCGGCGACGGTCACGGCCTCGCGCGCGGCGGCCGCCCGCGCAACCGCGTGCTGCGCCTGCGCGCGATCGCGCACTGGTTGATCCGCCACCTCCGCCCGGCCGGCGTCGAGCCCGTTCCCGAATCGGCCGGGGCGCTGTTCGCGCCCTTGCCGAGCGAAGCGTCGCCGTAGGCGGCAGAGGACGCGCCGCGCCCAGGAAACCGGCCGCCGCCGGGGTAGCAGCACAGTAAGCCGCAGTCCAACGGAGAACCAGCATCTTGAGGCCCCTCATCGCCGCGCTCGTCAGCGCGTCCCTTTTAGCTCTTTCGTTTACCGGCTGCAATCGGGCGAGCGTGGCACCCAGCGGGCCGCTCATTGGGCTCGTGACCGACATGGGCGGTTTGGGCGACAAGTCGTTCAACGACGGCGCGTACACGGGCTTGAAGGAAGCGCAGAGCCGCTTGGGCGTGCGGATCAACGTGCTGGATTCGCGGACCGAAGGCAACTATTTCTCGAACCTGATGCTGCTGGCGACAGAGAACACCGACGAGTCGATCGCGATCGGGATCGACATGGCGCACGACCTCGTCGGCGTGGCGCGCCGCTGGCCGAAGCGCTCCTTCGCGCTGATCGATGCCGTCGCCGACGTCCCCAACATCACCTCGGTGATCTTCCGGGAGCAGGACGGCGCCTTTCTCGCCGGAGCGCTGGCGGCGCTGGTGACCAAGACCAAGACGATCGGGTTCCTGGGCGGCGAGGACATCCCGCAATCGAGGAAGTTCGAGAGCGCCTACCGGGCGGGCGCGCTCGAGGCGGATCCTGCGGTGAAGGTTCTCGTCAAGTACGCCGGCTCGTTCACGAACCAATTCAAAGGGCGTCAGATCGCGCGGGAGCTGTTCGACGATCGTGCCGACGTCGTCGTCGCTGCGGCAGGACTGGCCGCGCTCGGCGCCTTCGAGGAAGTGAAGTCGCGCCCCGGGGATTACGTCATCGGCGTGAACTACGATCAGGAGAGTTTGGCCCCCGGGAAGGTCTTGACCAGCGTGGTCAAGCGGATCGACGTCGCGGTCTACCGGATCTGCGTGGAGACCGTTGCGCAGAAAGACTTCAGCGGCACGATCGAAATGGGTCTGCGCGACGGTGCGATCGGCCTGACCGATTCACCGGCGATGCGCGGCGTGATCGGCCCGACGCGCGCGCGCATGACGGCGATCTATCGGGCGATCTACGACGGCCGGATCGAGATTCCGACCACTCGCGCAGCGCTCGCTCAGTTCAAGCCGGTCGCGCTGATTTAGGGCGCGACGCTCGCGAGCGCCTTTCGCTCGAAGTCGAGCAGCTTCTGGTCGGAGGCGGCGCTCGCTTCGTGCTGCTGCGCTTCGTGCAGCCAGTCGTCCTGACAGCCCTTGATCGCTTCGGGCGCGCTGATGCCGCGATAGCCGGCCGCGGACCCGCTCGCGCAGAGCGCGATTTGGGCCTTCGCTCCGGCGGCTTGGGACCGCGCGGCGGCGATGCGCGCGGCATACGCCGAAGGTGAGAGCAGATATGCCGGGAGCGGCTCGTAGACCGGATAGCCCTGAGCTTGGCGGTGCGCCTTGGCCCAGTCGACGAGCCGGCGGAGGTGCTGCAGGTAGGGCGCGGGCTCGCCGCCCACGGGATATTGCGGGTAGACCTGCTCGTTGTCTTTGACGGCGCGGGCGTAGACGAGATCGGCCTGCGCCGATTTGATCTCCGAACGATCGACGGCGATCGACCAGCGTTGATCCTCGGTGTAACCGGAAGGCGCGCGCCCCTTGGCGATCCGCTCGATGTCGGCCTGGGCGCGATCGATCTGCCGCTGCGCCGTCACCGTGCGCGGCGCGCCCAGGGCGAAGGTGCCCGACTCGTAGAGCGGCTCGGCGATCAGCGAGGCGAGCGCGAAATAGACGAGCGAAGCGAACAGCAGCCACGTCCAAGCCCTGGCGTGCTCCGGGCTCAAGTTGGGGACGGACCGTATCGTCAGCAGCGCCGCGAGCGTGCCCCCCGCGACGAGCAGGACGGTGCCGAGCGTGCCGAGCGAGCCGCCCAGCCCGTGCCGGAAGATCGTCAGCTCGAACGCCGCCGCCGCCCCGGCGATCGCGACCGCGACCGCGACGATCGCGATCTGCAGCGGAAAGGAGTCGCCCCTGCCCTTGACCGTGCTCATGGCGCCGTCAACATACCACGCCGCCGCCGCGACGGCGTACGACCGTTCAGGTGGAGGGACTTTGGCAAGGCTGCTTCACGCCTGGGTCGTGATCCAGCCCGGCGCGTCGAGGGTGACGTTTTGCCCGATGGTCGAACGCGAGACGGTGCGCATCGACTTGGAGAGCCAGACGAAGAGGTCGCGGAAGCGCAGGCCGTCGAGCTTGACCGGCGGGCGGTTGGGCGGTGCGATCTCGGCGAGCTTCTGCATGTTGGCGTCGCTGACGCCGACGGCGTAGAACGAGAAGGCCCCGCGCGCCTCGCCGGCCCGGACTTCCTTGGCGGCGCTCTGATAGTCGTCGCTGGGCTCGCCGTCGGTGATGAGAAAGACCCAAGGGCGATAGTAGGCGATCCCGTTGCTGCGGTACATGTCTTTGCGGGCGGAGAGCCGTCCGAGGGCGTCCCAGATCCCGGCTCCCATGGGGGTCAGGCCCGCGGCGGAGAGCTGGGGCGGATCGAAGCTGGCGGCATCGGTGAAATCGCTCACCAGGCGCGGGTCGCCGCCGAAGGTGAGGATGGCGATCTCGACGCGCTTGGCGGCGAGGGCGTCGGACTGCAGCTCGTCCTTGAAGGATTGGAGCCCGCTGTTGAGCTGGGCGATGGGGGCGCCTTGCATCGAGCCCGAGGTGTCGAGCAGCAGGAAGCAGGCGCAGCGCGGCTCGGGGTTTTCGGCGAATTCGACGCTGGCGAATCCTCCGGGGGTGGTCACCGGCGCTTCGGTGTACGGGGTCTGGGTGTTCTGAGTCATGCCGTCCTCAACGCTGGAAAAAGAAACCGCGGCGGTCTGCGGACGAGTGCCCTCACCCTCGTTATCCCGCTTGCACGCGTTCCGGGTCCAGGATGCAAGTCACCGACGC
>Ga0326728_10002303_pt1 | contig 64142 bp, 43 predicted proteins | sample MB3enrmetagenome_FD_207602 | JGI IMG/M metagenome (GOLD analysis project Ga0326728, IMG submission 207602) | Lab enriched peat soil microbial communities from McLean, Ithaca, NY, United States - MB31MN | ecosystem: Environmental > Terrestrial > Soil > Wetlands > Peat | place: USA: New York...
AAGGACCCAAGGGAAGAAGAATTACGTTGCGGTTCATCGAGGAAATGGGGGAGGACTACGGGCAGTCGGATAACTACGTGTGCGCGGGGAAAGGGGTGGAAGTATTCGAGCCGCGATTCACCTGGCACGGTTTCCGCGAGGTGGAAATGACCGGAGCACCGGAACCCTTAAGTCTGAATAGCCTGGAAGGCAAGGTTGTACATACCGCCATCGACCCTGCCGGCCACTTCGAGTGCTCGAATGAACTCTTCAATCGCATCCTGCAAAACTGCCGCTGGAGTCAGCTCAGCAACATGCATTGTGGACTCCCCAGCGATTGTCCCCACCGGGAACGGGTCGCTTACACCGGTGACTGGGGCCGGGTGGGGGCCCAGGCCGCGATTTTTAACTTTGACATGTCCCGCTTCTTTACCAAGTGGACTGACGATATCGGGGACGCCCAGAACCGCGAAACCGGATTCGTTCCGCATAGCGCGCCGTTTGAGGGAGGCGGAGGAGGTCCCCCCTGGGGATCTGCCTACGTGGTCGTTCCCTGGCTTATGTATCTTTACTACGGCGACCGGCGCGTTCTGGAAGCGCACTATGCCGGCATGCGGCGATGGATTGAGTACTTGAAGACGCGGACTGATCAGGACGGAGTGGTGGTTCGCGAGGAGCCGGGCAGTTGGTGTCTCGGCGAGTGGGCAACTCCCGCTAAACTGGAAATCCCGCCGCCTCTGGTTAATACCTGCGATTATGCCTATGTGTCACAACTCATGGCCCGGATCGCTGGGCTCCTCGGACGCGCGGAAGATGTGGGTTATTTCCAGGGCTGCGCAGATTCCGCGAGGAGAGCTGTCAACTCGAGATTCTTCGACCCCGCGAGGAATCAATACCATGACGGCCGCCAGGGCGCTAATGTCTTTCCTCTCGCTTTCGACCTCGTTCCCCCACAGCATGCCCAGGCCGTATTTGATCGCTTGGTGGAGATCGTCGTCCGCGACAACCAAAGCCATTTTGATACGGGCATCATGGCCACACCGCTTCTGCTCGACCTACTGACGGAAAGGGGGAGGGGCGATATAGCTTATGCACTGATGAACCAGACGACTTTCCCCAGTTTCGGCGATCACATCGCCAAGGGCGCCACGACACTTTGGGAGTATTGGAATGGCCAACTGTCGCACAATCATGCGATGTTCGGCAGCGTGTGTGCCTGGTTCTATAGGTCGCTGGCAGGAATCAACCCCGATCCCGAGCAGCCGGGATTCAGGAACGTCTATATTCGACCGTACCCACTGGCCGATCTCACTTACGCCCGAGCGGAATACCAATCGGTTCGTGGCCGAATCGCCAGCCACTGGACGAGAAGCCAGGGAGAATTCCGATTGAATGTGGATGTCCCCGCGGGCTGTGCGGCCACCGTGCTCCTGCCGGCGGCCGATCCGGCCAAGGTCAGCGAAGCGGGAGTGCTTTTGCAGAAAGCCCCTGGGATCAGGTTTCTGGGGATCACTCAGGGCCGGGTCGCGTGCTCCATCGGCTCCGGTGATTATGAGTTCTTGGTGTCAGACTTCGGTATGAGGGAATAGGAACAGCGACTACGGAGACAAGCTAAAGCTGGTCTGTGTTCGCCAAGGAAAGGGACCTAAGGGAACACCATTCAGGTGAGTGAGGTAATCAATGTTATTCAGGAGAAGCATTGTACTGTGGATCTTGATGGTAGGCCTGGGTCTGTCGAATGCCACAACTCTCTTCCCGCAGACCAAGAGCGAACTGCCCCTTTACCTGGACCCGAGCCAACCTATGGAGGTTCGGGCGGGGGACCTGCTCCGGAGAATGACGCTGAAGGAGAAGGTCGGGCAGCTCAACCGGCCGGCCATTTTTCGTGAGCCGGAGTTGAGGGGGAAGGCGCCGGGCACTGTCGAAGATCTCAAGAGATTCGCAGCGGGAACCTATACCGATGAGATCGGGCCCGGAAGTGGATTCCTTGGCTTCCCCGATCCCATCCTGCCTGCCCACGCTCGTCAACAAGCCGAGTTGTATAACGCATTACAAACCGCGGCATTGAAGGGAACGCGCCTGAAGATCCCTCTCCTGGAGGAGGCGACCGGCACGCATGGTGTCCCGCTCACAGGCTGCACGATCTTTCCGGAGGGCCTGGCTATAGGGAGTTCGTGGGATATGGATCTGGTGAAGGCCATATATGCGGCGGTTGCCCAGGAGGCGAGGGCTTTGGGGATCCATGAGTTGGATACGCTGGTGATTGAGCCCAACCGCGACCCTCGATTGGGAAGGAACTCCGAAGGGTACAGTGAAGATCCCTACATGTGCTCCCGGATCGCGGAGTCCATTGTCCACGGAATCCAGGGCGACAATGTGGCCGCGAAGGATAAAGCCGTGGCCATGCTCTGTCATTACCCCGGTCAGAGCCAGCCGGTAAGCGGTCTGGAGCGCGGGGCGATGGAGATTTCCGAACGTGCCCTCCGAGAATGGTTTCTGCCTCCCTGGGTGGCGGGCATCAAGAAGGCTGGGGCCTTGGGCGTGATGGCCACTTATCCCGAGATTGATGACACTCCCGCGCACGGGTCGGAAAAACTTCTCACTAGGATCTTGCGCGAGGAGTTGGGCTTCCAGGGCTTGGTGATCAGCGAGGGCTACGGGTTCAAGACGCTGCTGGACGAGGGCATTGTCTCGACACAAAAGGAGGCTGGGGCGCTGGCGTTAAAAGCCGGAGTGGACATCAACCTCACGTATGAGCCTGCTTACATGAAACCGCTAATTGAGAACGTGGAGGAAGGAAGAGTCTCGATCGAGTTGATTGACAGGACGGTGCGGCGGGTGTTGCTACAGAAATTGCGCTTGGGTTTGTTCGAAAACCCATACGTCGATCCGGCGCGGGCCAGTCAGGTGGTGCATTCCCGAGAACACGAGGATTTGGCGCTGCGCGCGGGCCGCGAAGGGATCGTGCTGTTGAAGAACGAAAAACAACTCCTGCCTTTAGCCAAGGACGTGAAATCCATCGCGGTGATTGGTCCGGATGCCGATGAGCCGAGGAATCAGCTTGGCGACTACATCTCGCCCACGATTCCACAGCATATTGTGACGATGCTGGAAGGAATCAAGGCGCAGGCGGCGCCGGGAGCCAAGGTGGTGTATGCCCGGGGATGTAATGTGATGGGGGATGACAAAAGTGGTTTCGCAGAGGCCATACAAGCGGCGCGGGAGGCGGAAGTCGCCGTGGTGGTGGTGGGAGAGAAGCAAACGCGGGATCCGTTTCACGGTCAAGGGGACAGGCCCACGGACGGTGAGGGCGCCGACGTCGCCAGCCTGGACCTGTCGGGAGCGCAGGAAGACCTCGTGCGGGCCGTTTATGAAACCGGCACACCCACCGTAGTTGTCCTCATCAATGGCCGGCCGCTTTCCATCCGCTGGACGGCGGAACACGTGCGCGCCATCGTGGAAGCGTGGGAACCGGGGGAGCGAGGTGGCGAGGCCGTGGCGCAGGTCCTGTTTGGCGATTACAACCCGAGCGGACGCCTGCCCATAACCGTGCCTCGACACTCCGGGCAGTTGCCGGACTACTACAACTATAAACCCTCGAAAGCCTCCCGGATGAAAAGGGGATATGTGGATATGCCGGTTACGCCCCTTTATCCATTTGGATACGGGTTGGGCTATACGACGTTCGAGTATAGTCACCTGCGGATTGAGCCCGCCACGATCCATCCCGCCGGCAAAGTGCAAGTGAGCGTGGACGTCAAGAATGTGGGCGACCGTGCCGGGGATGAAACCGCTCAGCTTTATATCCACGAACTGGTCGCCCCGGTATCGACCCCGGTCAAACAGTTGCGGGCGTTCGAGAAGGTGCCGCTCGCACCAGGCGAAACCAAGGCCGTCACTTTTAGACTTGCACCCGAGGATCTGCAAATCCTCGATCCGGACATGCATTGGGTGGTTGAGCCGGGCACCTTCGAGATCATGGTGGGAAGCTCATCTGAAGATATCCGTGAGAGAGGGATGCTGACGGTGAAAGACTAAGTTTGCGTCAGCCAGACTCGTACGCCATGAATCACCCGTGCCAAACAGGCGAATTCTGACTCGGGGAGAATCCCCCGTCGGGGTAAGATACGGCAGGTAATAAAGAACCAGCGGCCGGACACCATCAGGCGGCGAAGGCGCGACATGGCGCCCATTATAGGCCTCGAACCCGCGCCCGCAAATGTCATTTCCCCAAGCGGCGTAGCGCAGAGTTATTTTTCTCCGAGAAAAATTACTCTGCGGTACGCCATGGGGGAATTGAACTCATACTGAAATGACGTGTTGCGGTCACGGGTTGGAGGAATATACTGGGCGCTATGTCTCGACTTCGGCGCTGGGTGGTATCGGACAGTTGGTTCTTCATCACTTGCCGCGTCTTACCCTGGCGCGGGATTCTCACGGCCTCGGAATTCGCCTGCTTGGGCGGGGTTATCCACGAACGCCGCAGGAAACACGGCTTCCTCCTGAGCGCCTGGGTGTTCCTGCCCAACCACTGGCATGCGATTTTCTACCCGCCTTATCCGCTCACCATCTCCAGGGTGATGGAATCGATTAAGGTGGGCGCGACGAAGCGTATCAACCGCTCCCGCGGGGAGGTGGGATTGCTGTTCCAGCCGCGCTTCTTTGATCGCGCTGTTCGAACAGTGAGGGAATACCACGAAAAGGTGGAGTATATTCACCTGAACCGGGTGAAGGCGGGATTGGCAAAGCGTCCGGAAGATTGGCCTTGGTCGAGCGTCCATGATTACACGGGTAACCTCACCGATGCGCCCGTAACTCCCAGCGGCCTGTCGGTCGATCGCGTGTTGTTGCCCGCCGACCCGCGCACACGCATTTGAAGGCGTACCGCAGAGTAATTTTTCTCGGAGAAAAATAACTCTGCGCTACGCCGCTGAGTTGGTCGGAAGGAAGTGGGTAAGGAGTGCTCCTCGTCAGGCAGTCGCTCGACGACGGGAGGGGACGAAAACAATCTTCACCTCCCGGCCTAAAGCTGTGGCGATTCGCCGGAGCATCGAAAGGGAGTGCCCTTCGTAGGCAGCATCCTCAAGGCGGCAAATGACGGAGGCGGTAGTCCCCACCTTGGCCGCCAGTTGGCGTTGGCTAAGGCCCGACCGGCTGCGGAGCTTGTAGATCTGGCTGGCGACATCTGCCGCCGAGAGATCTTCCTCGAAAGCCGCCCTTAGCTCCCGATCCGCGCCGACATAGCGGTCATACGCGAACTGCAAGGCTGCTGAGTTGAATTGCCGCTTCTTTCTCATAATTACCTCCGTGGCTTAAAGGTGTGAGCAGCCGGGTTTAGCTCGAAGGCGGATTTAGCTCGGATGGCCTTATCGATCTCCGGCGAGGGCACTTCCCGTTCCTTCACTACCCCGTGCGTCACCACTACGGCTTTCCCTCCATGAAAAAAGTACAGCATCCGGTAGTGAACTCCCTGGTAGCTCGCCCGCAACTCGTGGATTCCATCACGGAGGAAATCCGCCTCGGGACGCCGAAGTTCGTGCCCCAAGTCCTCCAACCGCTTGAGCCGCACCAGGCATTTAACCCGCGCCTTGGGCGAAAGGGCATCCAGCCACTCAATCAGATGTGGCGTTTTGCCCTGCGCGTCCTGGTAGAAGATAATCTCAACTGCCGGCATGTCGACTCCCAGGATGTTCTCATAATTGCGAACAGAAGTCAACCGGTCTTTTCTGCAGGTGGCGCGGAGGTAACCTGCTCCGAGCCGAATTCCTGCGCGGCTTTGCGTATGAGAAGCGTTTTAGGGGAAGGCACCACGTTCCCCATGTTTTCCGGCAGGTCCGATACCACCCGGCGGCGAAGGCGCGACATGGCGCCCATTATAGGCCTCGCACCCACGCCCGCAAATGTCGTTTCCTTAAAAAGCGCCGCAGCGGAACGCGAACTACGCGTACCGCTGCGCTCCGCTCCAGTCGCAGAGCTTTGCTCTGCGGCTCAAGCTTCTATATTTCCTGCTCAGCACCACCCCGTCGCCAAGGGCGCCTCCCCTCCTCATCTGAGGCGGGGAGCTTTTAGGAACTCCCCTCCTGAATCAGGAGGGGAGGCGCGGTCGCGCCGGGGTGGTTTCCCGCGCGGGAGTTGCATCGTAAGCAAACGTCAAGCTCCAGTCGCAGAGCTTTGCTGCGCAATCCGACCCACAATCCAACCCAAGATCCAACCTGCGATCGAACCCACGGGAACCGAGGAAAGGGGGGCGCGGGGATTGGGCAGGGCGAGCCCAGCCCCTACGCGACGGGTTGGCTTCCGCCCGGCGGCCCTCGCTACCCCGTCGGGCGGACAATTTGTCTGCCTTGTGGGTACTGTAAGATAGGCTCAATTTTGTGCTTGACAAAGCCTACGGATAATGACATACTAACCTGGGCAGTTTTCACTGGCCCGCGCCATCGGGAGGCGGGGCTAGGAACGAGGGGTTGGAGAAACCGTGGACAGGAGAGAGAAAGTTCGCGTGCGCAAGGTGTGCCCGGCGCCGTATCTAACCCATAACCCCATATCACCAATCTCTAATGCCCAATCCCTACATATGCATTTGTACAGGAGGATCGAATGTCTCTCAACACAGAAACGCAAGTGAGCCCAGGGAATGGAAAACAGCACGTAGTGAACGCCCCCGGCGCACCAGGGGCAGCCGCGCCCAAGCCGGAAGTCAGCCCCGCCGTGGCCCGATTCCGGAAGAGATATTTCACCGATTCGCGGCTCGGACTTCTGATGTCGCTGGGTGAAGTGCCGGAGGATTACCAGCAGATGATGGAGTCCCTGCTGGAGGACTTGCAACCCCGTCCGGGTTTGGAGTCCACCTTAGTGGAGCAGATTGGCGAAACGTTTTGGCGGATGCAGCGCGTCCAGAACATGCGGGACGGGCTGGCGCTGAAGAACATCCAGAGAAAAGTGCAGGGTGAGGAGATGCTGGCGATGATGCAGGCTTCCAAAATCTGCGACGCGGCGGAACCGTTTGAGCTTATTCAGAAAGCGCTATCGCGCCGCGGCCAGGATCTCACGGCGGCCGAAGTCGAAGAGTTTGAGAAGAGCCGCAAGGACGACGTTTCCCCGGAAATGCAGGAATTCATCACCCTTCTCAAGTCGCTCCTTGAGCCCATGGAGGAGCCGGAGCGCAAGGCCGCGCGCCGGGAAGCCCGCAAGCAAATCAACCATCTGATGGAACCTTACGTGTCGGCTTCCTGGCAGTACGGGCGCAAATGCGAGAGAGTGCGGTCTCCGGAAAATATGGCCGCCCTGATGGCTCCGGAGGAGAATCAGCAGTCTGCGCACCTGCAAAGACTGGAGGACTCCTGCTTGACCCGGATGTGGCGTCTTATCAACGCTTTCGGGAAGGTCCGGGAGGGAATTCTGCGAGAAAAAGAAATTAAAAGGGTACGTTCAAAGCCGGAATGTGTATGAAAACAAAGGACAACATGACAATTTGTCCGGAAAAAAGGCGAAAGTTTTGCGTAAGTGCAGGCTATGTTTAAGACATTTTGTACAGAAGCAACCGTATTTTGCACCAACCGTAGGCTCTTTTGTCCCTCTTCGAGCGCTGGGGAAGGAACCGCTAGCTTCAAAGCGATTCACGCGGCGCCGGGGGCCTGAATCTGGGGGAAGTATATCCACAGGTGTCCGCCGTCGTCATCCTCGCCGAAGACAATCTCACCGTTCCGGCCGGTGACGGCATCCCCGAAAACGTATCCCAAGCGGCGGCGTTCGAGCACCGATGCGGCCACGCCGAGCGTGGTGATCTCTCCGTGGCCAGGATCGTAGCAGAACATCTTGGCAATGCCATCTCCGCAGAAGCCAAAGACCCGGCCGTCGAAAGTGATCGCCATGGGGCCAACCGGCGCCAGCGGGGTCTTGCCGAGGGATGCGCTGAACCCGCGTTCCTCGTCGAACGAAAACAGATTGCCGCTGGCGTCCGCCACGTAAAGCAAACCTCGCGGTCGCGGTCGCGCCCAGACGAAGCCCGCCTTGTCCCACGAACCATAGGGGAGCTCGAAGGCTTGGCGCTGGAGAGTCTGGGTCGGCGTGTCAAAGCGCCAGAGGTGGCCCATTCCATCGGGGCCGATGATGCCGCCTTTTGAACCCACGGCGAGGCGGCCGGAACCTGGCGCCTCTCCCACAACCTGCACCTTGAGGGTCGCCATGTCCACAGTGAAGAGATGACCGGTTGTAACCCCGACCGCCAGATCTCTCGAAGCATCGGCGACGGCGTGCACGATGGGTTCGCCGGTTACACACTCTCCCAGATCATCGAATGCCGGCCGTTGAAAACCCCATGCCCCGAGCCCCTCGTAGGGCATCGGCCAGAGGTTAGATGCCAGAATTCGGCCCCCGCCGTGTGGGGGGTTCACACAGGCCAGGAACTTGGTTTTGCCGCAGCAAACCGCGGGGGAATGTGTGGCTCCTTCCACCGCCTTCAAATCGAAAACCATGCCGGTAACGCCGGATAACAACCCAACGATGACATGGGCGCGCTTGCCACTGGTCCCGCCGTAAACAAACCCATTGGGGGTTGCATCCAGAGCCGTGACGTGGCTCTCATCCGGTACGATGGGAATGGTCGCGCCCGGGAAGCAGGTGGGAAACGCCACCATCGATCCCTGGCTCAGATAAGTCTCGTGCATGATTTTGTTCCAGGGCGTCATTACCTCAGAACGGTCGTCGGAAGGTTTCTTATTCTCGCTCATGATGAATCCTTATCCCCAAACCCGAATCGGCAAGTGAGCATTCTGCTTCTTGCGGTCGGGCGGCATCTCCACTTTGAAAATGCCCGCCGGCTTCACCCCTGCGTAGGCGAAGAACAGATCGCCGTTGTGGTCCACGGCCGCCCGCGCGATGTAAGGAGCAGAATCCTTCGGGTGCTCGAGCAGGGTCACTTCTTCGCGCCGGAGCGTGGCCGGGTTGAATCGCCAGACCACGCCTTCCCGGTCCTTGTGTCCAGCCGGCATAGGATTGTAAACAGGGTCGCGCCAGCGCTGCGCCACGTAGTACAACTGGCCGTCACCCGCGAACGTCAGCCCACCGCAATGGTCCCAAACCGATGTGGTGGGGTCGCGATCCTGGCTCACCGGCCCCAGGTTATCAACCCGCGGCCAGTCGTCGTCGTTCGCCCAAATGCGTACCAGCATGGGGTTGGGAATACAAGTGACGGCGTAAACGCAGTCGCGTTGGGGAGAAGCCACGACATCGTAAAAGAAGCTCTGCCAGCCGGTCTGGAATACGGGATTGTGCGGCAGCGCCAAGGGGGAGACTTCCAGGCGGTCCTTTCCAGGATCGTAGCGCACCAAATGGCCGTAATCGTTCGTAAGCCACACGCGGTGCTTCTGGTCGAGGAAAAGCGCCTGCGAGTTGATAGAGCCGACGCGGCCCAAGTCTCTCCTGCGGCGCTTCTTTAAATCGAAAGCAATGAGGTGATCGCGGGGATAGCTGAGTCCATAAATCTGGCCCCGCTCTTCATCGTGGGCCATACACCGGCAACCCTCTTTAGGAATCAGGGTGTCCCACCATTTCACCTCGTCGGTTTTGGTGTCGAAAGCCAGCAGCGCGCTTCCCCGGAAGCAACGTTTCTCGTCGTGCCAGGAAAGCCAGGGGGAGTATGCCAACTGGTCAAACGGCGGGGCGGTGAGGTGGGTTGCCATGTAGAGAATGCCGTCATGCAGGGAGGGCGCGAAGCTGTAATGGATTTTGGCTTGTGTGGCGCGGCCGGAATCACCCGGGTCATTGACCTTGTCGGCAACCCTGAATAGATAGTCGAGGCCGTTCTTCTCCTCGTTGTAGCGAACCACCTTGACGAGACCGCCGGGGACATTCTCGGCACACGCGGCAGCATAAATGCGGCCGTCGGGCCCCACCGAAAGGGCCCAGCAAGTGTCGGCAACTTCGTACTCGGAGAACTCGAAGAATTTGACTTTGTAAGAAAGGGAATCAGGGTTTTGCGGTTCCTCCCTCGCGGGCATGTCGCTAGCGCGCGAATAAAGCGTCATTCCTGCTGTCAGCACGCTCGCGCTGCCCCGAAAGAAGTCGCGTCTGTCAATCGCTTTCGACATGGGTCCTCCTGAATTGGCGCTGTGAAGGCGTCCGTCCTTGCCCGCGACGAGACTTTTCGCATATCTCGGTCCTGCTGTCAACTTACGGTTGCGCCACAGTACCACCCTGGGCCTGGTTTGAGCACATTAATTCAATCTATGCAATAAGCCTTGACAAGATAACGGACGTGTGCAAAAAAACAGATTGGAGATCTGGCTTTCTCGTTCATCTTTTCATGGTGCACTTTCCGTTTGCCGCGAACCGTCGATTATCAACAGCTTTTCATCCTAAGTGCCGATTTAAATCTGCGCCATTGCATACCAAGGAAGGGAACGGCATTTGAAGAGAACATTGGACTTAGCGGACTTTTTGAGCTTCATCTACTCCAGCACAGACATCTCACGCCGGTCCTTGGTGGAGAAAACACAATTTGCACCCAGCTATATCACCACGGTGGTGCGAAATCTCTTGAAAAGGGGGCTCCTCCAGGAAGGAGGTAGTCTCCCCTCAAAGGGTGGCAGGCGCAGGGTGCTCTTGGAGGTTAATCCTGAACTCGCTCACTTGGTGGGAGTTGAAATCGGCATGGCGAATTGTCGTATCGTAGTGACCGATTTCTCAGGGCGTGTCCTGAGTTTCAAGAAGTTTCCATCCGAAGTCTCGAGTGGCAAGGATCGTGCGCTCGAACTTATTCACCAGGAAACCCAGGGCATCCTGAAGCAGGATGCGAGAATCGGAGGAATCGGTATTGCGCAGTCTGGAGTTATCGATCGGGAGACGGGCACGGTCCTCTTTTGGCCAAAGGTCCAGGGATGGAAGGATGTCCCCCTTAAACAAATCTTCGAGACCGAGTACGGTATTCCCACGATTCTCGAAGATAGTTCGCGTACTCGGGGCATTGCGGAGAGGCGCCTTGGGCAGGCCAAGGGCCTCAGTAATTTCATTTGCGTGAACATCGGAATGGGACTCGGCTCCGCGTTGTTTCTCAACGGCCAGCTCTATGTGGGCAGTTGCGGACTGGCCGGCGAACTGGGACACACGACCATCGACGAGAACGGGGACCTTTGCTCGTGTGGCAACCGGGGCTGCCTGGAGGTCTACTCGTCGGGTTGGGCTATCCTGAGTCGAATACGCTCAGCACTGGAAAAAGGCGTAGACTCCAGCCTTTTGGAGTTGGTTAGAGAAGACCCCGCCCGGCTAAACATTGAGGCCATTGTCACTGCCGCCGGAGCACACGACAGGCTGTCGGAGACGGTCTTGACGGAGGCTGGAACCCATCTCGGAACAGCTCTAGCTGCCTTGGCAAACTTGCTCAATCCAGAAAAGATTATACTCGGGGCGGCCGTGGCGCAAACCGCAGGTCACTTGCTTCTGGATCCTCTGCTCAACTCTCTCAGGAGGCGGGCCTTTTATCAGTCGGTGCGCAACCTGGACGTGGTAATTTCTCAGTTGGGCGAAGAGGCGGCCGCAGTCGGAGCTGTCGTGGTGGTTGCCGAAAAGATCATCAGGACACTTTGTGCCAAAGAGGCGCCCGCGGAAATACTTTAGAATCCATTGGGGGGAATCAGAGGGGAGATGAAGTGCAACCGCCGGACGTTCTTAGGAGTTGCGGCACTGGGCGGAGGCTTGATCGGTCGCGGGAGACTTGCCGGGACACTCTTCTTCCCCGGCGCAAGAGAGGACTTTCCCAAGGTTCCCGGTGTGGTGGTGTCGCACTCGCCGGCGAGTACGCGCATCTACTTATCCTCACCCAGCCTCGTCATCCTTCCCGATGGCCGGTATTGCTCCACCTGCGATGAATGCGGTCCTGGCTCGACCGAGCGAACCAGCGGTGTCACGCGCGTATTGATCTCAGGCGACCGTGGCCGGACGTGGGAACGATTGCCCAATTTAAAGCCGGCGTTCTGGTCGACCCTGTTTGTTCATCGCGAGGCCCTGTACCTGATCGGATCGACAAATTCCCGGGACAGCAGGCTCTTCATACGCAAATCATCGGACTGGGGACAAACCTGGTCAAGTCCCACAAACCCTGAAAACGGCTTGCTGCTACCTAATCTTCTGGTCCGGACCAACGCCGGCAACATCACCATTTACAACCGCCGCCTCTGGTTTGGATCGGTCTTTGATCCTCAGGGCCCGCCCGGAACAGGAAGTTCCTTCCGGTTTTTCGTCATGTCGGCCCCCCTCCAGGCCGATCTGCTGAAGAACACCAGTTGGACGTATTCCCACCCCATTGTTTACAACCAGACGTCAGGCGAAGGTGGCCTTGTCGAAGGGACCATCACCAGCGAACCCGCGGGATCGCCGGCAACCCTGTATCGCGTGGACGACCGCGGCCCACAGGAAAAAGCCCTGGTAGCCAGGCCGAGCCGGGATGGTAAAGCCCTCGATTTCGACCCCCGGAAGGACTTCATTAACTTTCCCGGTGGTTGCAAGAAATTCATTGTCCGCTACGACCGATCCAGCAAGCTCTATTGGAGCCTGAGCGATTGGGTACCGAAGCGCCACGCGGGCTTTAACGTGGAGCGAACACGCAACACCCTGGCGTTGATCGCCTCCGCCGATCTCCACCGCTGGACAATCCGCAGCGTCGTGCTTCACCACCCGGACGTCAATTTCCACGCCTTCCAATACGTGGACTTTCAATTTGATGGAAATGACATGATCGCCTTATCCCGCACCGCCTACGACGATGGCTTGGGCGGTGCCCATTCCCAACACGACTCCAACTTCATCACTTTCCACCGCTTCAAGGGCTTTCGCGACCTCATGCCGAAGGACGCTCCCGACGGCCTCGCGGATGAGATTCTACAATGGAATAGCGCCGGTTAATCGTACTGTTCAGTTAAGCTTTGTCAAGACGACGTTTTCTATTCAACCATAGCGCATCCCTGCAAGCAAAACATAACCCTGAGATATGCACGCGAACCCTCAGAGCGTTATTAATTCTCACGAGCATTATCCTGCACAACAGATAGAAACATATACGCGACTTAATTCTTTCCATGAATTAATACTTGAAATCAAAGCATAAGGCTGTTTAAATAGCAATTTAATGTTGACCTGGCCTTACGGTCAGTTGCGGAAATCATCGTCATGATAATTGGAGGATTGAGACCAAATGGAATCGGAAAAGCTTGCTATTCACGGGGGAAAGGCTGTCCGCAAGGAACCTTTGCCTCTCGAATTCCCTGGGATCCATTACATGGATGAGGAGGAGATTCAGGCAGTTGTCCGCCTTCTCAGATCGCGGTCGCCGTTTCGCTACTATGGGATTGACGCACAGGGAGAAGTCGACCACTTCGAGCGCGAGTTCGCACGCTTTTTGGGGTGTAACCACGCCGTCGCCGTGACGAGTGGCACCGGCGCCCTCCATACTGCTCTTTCAGCCCTCGGCGTGGGGCCCGGCCAGGAGGTCATTGTCCCCGCGTATATGTGGGTCTCGATCCCGGCCGCAGTGGTCAATCACGGAGCAATTCCTGTGGTGGCAGATATCGACAATACGTTCTGTTTGAGTCCGGTCGACGTCGAGAAACGCATCTCCGAAAAGACGAGAGGTATCGTCTTAGCTCACATGAGCGGGGCTCCCGGAAGAGTCAAAGAGATTCTGCAAGTCGCAAGGCGGCATGATTTGTTCCTCTTGGAGGATTGCGCACAATGCGCGGGGGGCAGCGTGGACGGTCGGAAGGTGGGAACCTTTGGGGACATGGGAGCGTTCAGCTTTCAGATAAACAAGAACATGACTGCCGGCGAAGGCGGTTGCGTGGTTACGAACGATTATCGGCTGTATCAGCGGGCTTTTGCTTGTCATGACCTGGGGTATGCTCGCGACGAAAGCGGGCGCTTGGTCTTCGACAATCCTGATTTGCAGCTTTGGGGTAAAGGATACCGAATGGACGAACTCCGCGCCTCTATCTTGCGCGTGCAGTTAAGAAAGCTTCCGCGCATTCTTGAACACATGCAGCGCAGCAAGGCGCGCATCCGCAGAGCCCTGGGAGACTTTTCCTGTGTGCAATTGCGAGAAATCGTGGACTCGGAAGGAGACACGGGCTGTTTTCTCATCATGACCTTCGCCAATGGCGAAGCGGCGAAATGGGTCAACCGAGCCTTGCGGATGGAGGGAATCGTCACCTCACCGCAGGGCGTATCGAACGTTTTGATGACCGAGTGGGGTCTTCATCTCTATACAAATAACCTCAGCCTGGTAAATCAGACCAGCATCGACGCGGGGGGCTTCCCTTGGAATCTGGCGGAAAACCAACCGCAGGCCATGAACTGTGCCAAAGGGTCTTGTCCCGATGCCGATAGCTTGTTCGAGCGAAGCATTCTGCTGCCTATACCTTCCTGTCTAACCGAGCTTGATGAGGACGACATTATCCGCGCGCTCCGGAAAGTATTGCTCTCCTTGCCGGTCGAAGAAGAGTTCCGTGAGCGCGCACCCCTCATGGGAAAACCTGATTCTAAGCGGAATCGAGAGTCGAAGGATCATGCCGCTTAGGCGAAGGGCTAAAATCACCCTCAGTTGACGCCTTCTGCCGGGGGTATCTATCCGAAATGAAATTATATTGCGCTTTTCGTGGTGGTGCCGGTACCCAACCCCCCTGCCACCTGCCGGTAGCACCCGCACGCTTTGAGTCTTGTTGGGCAGTGCCGATCTGCCTTAATTATTGATTTGTATTAATGAGGATGACTTGTGTCAATATTTTACAGAATATGTTCTTATAGTGAAAAAATTCCTTGACAATATAATGGTAACGTCATAGGTTTGTCACGCTCGCCTAACAGTCCTCCGCTAGCCTGAGGGGGACGCTTTCTTTGCGTCGGGTCGCGAAAATTGAATAGGAGGGTAAAGCGATGTCGAGAAGTGAAAGTTTGCGATTTATATTGACTACGCTTGCGACGGTTTTGTTAATGCTCAACGTGGCCTCATTGGGGTACAGCCAGACGGTTTCTGGTTCCATTGGGGGCACCATCAACGATCCAACCGGCGCGGCGGTGCCGGGCGCAAAAGTTACCATTACGAACCAAGGCACGGGCGTCCAGTCGACAACCGTCGCCGACCATGTGGGTAATTACCTGGTCCCCTTCCTTCCTAATGGTACCTACAGCGTGCGGATCGAAGCGCCAGGCTTTAAGGTATTCGTGCGTTCAGGAATAATCCTGGACGTCGACCAGGTGCTCCATATCGATGCCACGCTGCAAGTTGGCAACATTAAGGAACAAGTAATCATCACCGCAGCGGTTCCCCTGCTGAACACGGACAACGCCTCGCAAGGGAATGTCATCGAGAATGATCGCATTGTAAATATGCCGCTCAACGGGCGCAACTTCCTGCAACTGACGCAGTTGACGTCCGACGTGATTCAGGGCCAGAACAGCGGCTGGAGTGGAGATGCGTATATAAGCCCCGCCCAGAAAGGGCTCTCGTTCTCGGCCGACGGGCAGCGCGACCAGTCCAGCCTGTTTGAGGTGGACGGGGCCAACACCCGGGGCAGCTACCTGGGCACCATCACCCTGATTCCCTCCATCGACACGATCCAGGAATTCGAGGTAGAAACCGCGTCCTTCAGCGCGCAACACGGCCAGAGCCCGGTGTTTGTGAACGTGGCGACCAAGTCCGGCACCAACGTCGTGCATGGCAGCGCGTACGAGTTCGATCGCGAGGCGATGTGGAACGCGCAAAATCTCTTCGCCACCCCCCTCACCAGCCACTTACCTTGGCACCAGCACGACTTCGGGGGCACGTTCGGTGGGCCGGTATTCCTACCCCATCTTTACAACGGCAAGGACAGGACCTTCTTTTTCTTCAGCTACGAGGGCCAACGCGAGATCAGCAAATCTCCCAACACGGACACTGTCCCCCCCATGGCTTTTCGCCAGGGGAACTTCGCCGGACTCTGCACGGCTGGTTTCAATGCGAGCGGGGTTTGTACGGGTACTGGTAGTTTGAATATCCAACTCAGAGAGCCGTGGACCGAGGGGACGGCTTCGGTCGTGGACTATCCGGGCAACGTAATTCCCACCACCTCGATTGAGCCGTACATGTCGTTGATTAACTCGTACTGGGGAATTCCCCAGAACACGTCATCCGTTGCAGGTACTTTTACGAATGATTGGGCTGTGTCCACCCCCACCGACAGTTGGGACAACGAATTCAATGCGCGCGTCGATCACCACATTCGCACCAACGACCAATTGTACGTACGATGGGCCAACACCCGACCCCGCTTTCAGCGGTCCGTGGCGGGCACAGGCGGAAATCCCCTCTGTGAGGGTGCGTACACCCAAGCCGGCCAGAACTGGCTGGTGGGGGAGACACATACATTCGGCCCCCGCATGTTCAACGAACTCCGCTTATCCTATAACCAATCCCTTTACGGGGGCGGTCCCGCGCTGGCTTCACACGATGCAAACTTCGCTTCCGTCCTTGGCTGGGGCGGCGTCACGTCGACGGTTGGCCTGGGCGTCGTATCAGCGTCCCCGTTCAGGGCCATAACCGACGAACCCCCCGGCGGTTACAACAACCGGACCCTGGAATTTAGCGATAACCTGACCGGGCGTCGCGGCAGGCACAGTGTCAGTGCCGGTTGGGACGTTTTGAAGTTCCTGAACGATCCGGTGGCGCCGGGCGGGGTCTCGCCGCCTTACGGACGTGCCAGTGTGACCTTCGGTGGGACGTACAGCGGTTATGCTTACGCTGACCTCATGCTGGGGTATCCGGCGAGCGGCTCCAATACCGAAAACCACGCCGGCTACATCTCTCCCCCGATGAACTATAGATATCCCGACTACAATTTCTACGTGCAGGATGACTGGAAATTCAGCCGCAGATTTACGCTCAATATGGGCATGCGCTATGAACTTGTCCCAGTCCTCCAAAATGCCTCCATGCGGAGTTTCCTATTCGATCCGAGTTGCCCGAGTGCACTCGAATACCCTAATTGCGTTGGGCAATATTCCCCGCAGGGTGTGAAGATGCCATTGTACGGGGGCGCGCACAAGAACTTCGGACCACGGCTGGGTTTTGCTTGGCAGCCCTTTGAGGGCGGAAATACCGTAGTTCGAGCCGGCTACGGCTATTTTTATTCCCGCGTCGTAAATTATGGCCCGGCCAATTTGGCTGACAATGCGCCGGCGGTACAGAGTTTTTCCATGACCAATTCCGGCCAAACGGGTCCCACCGCGACCACGATGGCTAATTTCCTGTCAAGCAGCTCGCCGACAACCTCGGGGAGTGGATGGTCCATCCTCCCGAATTTTAGAGCGACGCCCGCGTCGCAAGTGCGGAGCTTCTCCATCCAGCATCAATTCCCCGCAGGCTTTATGCTGGATGTCTCGTACCGAGGTGTGCTGACCATTCACGAAGACGGTTTGTTTGATAATAACTCGCCAGTTCCGGATCCCGGTCCAGTTGCAGCACGCCGACCCTACCCCGCTTATGGTAGCATCCTGACCATGGGGGGAGTCTTCAACGCCACCTATAATGGCGGGACCATTCGGGTGGAAAAACGCATGGACAAGACGGGCCTCTCCCTGTTGGCCTCCTACACGTGGTCCAAGAGTATCGATCAGCTCGGCACGCCGTATGCCCAATCCGACGAGGGGAATGGTATGGAATACGCGGATGATCGGCTCGACTTTGGGCTCGATAAGGGGCTGTCCGGCGTGGACATCCCGCGGCGGGTGGTTTTCAGTTACATGTATCAGTTGCCGATCGGTCGTGGAAAACACTTCCTGAGCCACGGCGGGGTTCTAAGTAAGTTCATTGGCGACTGGTCTGTTAACGGCATAACTACCTTCTCGGACGGAGAGTACGAGAGCGTGCAAGATAGTCTCGACCCTTCGAACACCGGAGAGGCGTTGCAACGACCTGACCGGTATTGCAATGGCAACTGGCCGTTGTCCCAGCGCTCGACGACATATTGGTTCGACTCCTCCTGTTACGGGGACCTCTGGCTGGTCGCCAACCCCACAGCCTACCGGTACGGAGACGACGGGAGAAGTACGATTATCGACCCCGGGATAAATAACTGGGACATCGCGATTCTGAAGGATATTCCGGTGAACGAGCGAGTGCGTCTTCAGTTTCGCGCGGAGGCCTTCGATACCTTTAATCACCAGCACTATGGCGATCCCAACGGCACCATGAACGACTCGACTTTTAATTGCGTGGGTGAGCCATGTGAGGGTAATTTCCCCACGATTAGCAGCGCGGGGAACCCACGCCAAATCCAGTTTGCTTTGAAGCTGTTGTTCTGAGCAGCATCCTTACAGGGGCGGGGCAACACATCCCCCGCCTCTGTGTAGGCGAAAGAAAACTTGCGTTTCCCTGGGATGGTTTCAGGGGGGGGCAGGTTCGACGAGTTCCTGGCCCTCCCCCAATTTTGGGACCGCAGCCCGAAGTCCGCCAAAGAGCGCGGCTTGAGCCGTGCCGATTTGCAGCCCTCTCAAGGCAGGTCAGGACCTTCACCCCCTGATGCCCTCAATGGCTAAAGCCGCCTCGACCGGGGAAAGAACAACATTGTGCGGCCCCGCTAACGGTCGTCGTGGCAGCCCCTGCCGGGCATTGGCGTTAACCTAAGGATTGGAACCACCCCAAAGCCCGCGAAGCGGGCGCGGCCATTTGGCCCACAGCGAGCCAGCCGTGGGATAGAGCGCGGCAGGAAAGATTGATTAGCCCCGTAGGGGTGCCATCTGGCCCCGTACTCCGAGGCGCACCTACAGCGTCGCGAAAGCCCGTGGGGGAGAAACGCTCATGAAAATTCTCGTCGTCCGAGTATTTATTCTCGGGTTGTTGCTTTCCGCCCTGTGCAGGCTCGCAGTGGCGAGCGACGATTGGACAACCTCCGCTCCCATCACCTACTGCATCGACTATGGTGATGGTCACGTCGGAAATCCTGCTTACCTGAAAACGATTGCCGAGGCCCCTCCCGACCTTCTGCATGTCGGCGAGGATGTGCCGTTCAGCAGCGTTTACGGAACCAAGGACGGGTACGCGGGTGACAAGTTCAAACTCCTCACCCCCGAAGAGTTGCACGCCAAGATTGCCGCGCTTACCGAGTATGTTGCCAGCCTGCATCGTGCCGGCGTGCGGTGGGTCATCCCGTACATCAACAACAAAGCGGTCATCGGAGATCACATCAGGCGCACCGGCATGTGGGATTTCTTCGACCACTGGGACCAGTATGCTGAGTTTGGCTTCGGCCCGCGGCCCGCGGAAGACCTGGTGCGGACGGAGATGGATTACCCGTTTCGCACCATCCGTGTGGGGAAGCCAACCGACCACTTCTACCCCAATAAGTTGTACGAGATGTGCGGCAATCATCCGACTTGGCGCCAGTTTTTGCTGGCCGTCACCGCCAATCTGGCCAAGTGCGGATACGACGGGACCTTTGTGGACGAAATGGTATTGCGCGACTACTGCCCTTACGATGAGGCGAAATTTCGTGACTACGTCATGGCCCGGTATGACGCCCCCGAGCGTCTGCGGCGATACGGCACGGCCGATGCCCACGCCCTGCGCATGGGCTATCCCGGCGAGGGCGCACTGTGGCACGACACGCAGGAGTTCTGGTCGCAGAGCAACGGCGACCTGTTGACAGCCATTCGTGATGAGGGCCGGAAATACCGTCCCGATTTCTTCGTCGTCCCCAACCTGGGTCCCATCGCGAATTTCGACAGCGCGCGCAAGCGCATCTCCTCCGGCATGGATCCCGGGTCGTGGGCGCGTTCGAGCCGCATCATCATGTTCGAGGAATGGCACCGTCCGGGCCAACTGGCCGACAACGTGTTTCTCGATTACCGGCTCCAATATAAGGTGGCTTTCTCCCTGGGATTTCGTGGCGGCCTTCTCTCTTATATGGCCGGAGAGCCGGTGGGGATCGAATTATCGATGGCGGAGGCGGCGGCCGGGGGAGGGGGAGCGCTGATTCAGCCTTATTACCACTCCCCGGAATCGCGTCGAAAATATGGGAGCTTTTTCAAGGAGCACACGGACCTCTTGAAGGGGTATGACTCGCAGGCGGATGTGGGAACACTGTTCGCCTACGACCAACTCGCCTGGGGCAACGGCTCCCACCTCCAGGACACTTACCGACTATCCGAATATCTGTCGAATCAGCATGTGACGTATGACCTCCTCGATCCTACCAAGGCGACGGCCGAGCAGTTGGCGCGCTACAAAGTTGTCATCACGCCTTCTTTGCTTTATCTGGGGGACGCGACGCTGAGGGCCCTGGAAACTTACGCCCGCCACGGCGGGGTGTGGCTGAATATTGGAAATTCCGGCCGCTTTGACGATGCCGGAGGCTTGCGGCCGAGCCGGGCGCAAACCGGCCGCATCGTGCGCGTGGATATGCTGAACGACGTGCTGGAGTATCCCCGCTTCGCGCCGTATCTTCTCTCGGAAAATCAGGCGTCCGATAACAAAGAGACCAAGGCCATCCTCGACGCGATGCTCGCGGGTGGATATCCCCAGCGCGTGACGAAGCCGAAACAGGATCTAAGGGCGCTCCTCGAACAGCAAACCGGCCGCAATTTGTCGGTGCTGGCGGGGTCGGGCCTGGAGGGATTGCGCTGCAACCTGTGGCGCAAGAAAGGCCCGAACGGGGAAACGCTGACGGCCCATTTCGTGAATTACTACTGTCAAATTCCCCTCGAGGTGAAAATGGGCGGGGCCGAATTTAAGGTGGAGGGGCCGCCGGAGCGGTTTGCGCCAAGGATGCTGGAGGGCGTCAGCGTGAGGCTGGACGTCCCCGCCGACCGCGTTAAGGCGGTCCGAGCGTTTGATCCGGATTCCCCAGGGCCGGTCACGCTTCAGTACAAACACACTGCCTCGGGCATTGAATTCGTTTTGCCGGCGGTTCGCATTTATAAGGTAGTGGAGGTCGACCTCAAATCGGGTGACTAATAATTTGTTGGGAGATCCCCCGGCTCTGCTGGGGACTGGAGGGCCGCCATTTGCACACGGTGTGACTCGTGCGCTGGAAACCACCCCGGCGCGAGCGCGCCTCCCCTCCTGATTCAGGAGGGGAGTTCCTAAAAGCTCCCCGCCTCAGATGAGGAGGGGAGGTGCCCTTGGCGACGGGGTGGTGCTGAGACGGGGTGGTGCTGAGTAGGAAATGTGGAAACTCGAGGGACGGGGTTTTAGCCCCGTCGCTGGAGTTACTACATATAGACACACCTGGGCAGGAGGCAAATCCGCCGATGTCAACGCGTTGTTCCAGAGCATTGCTCGCAGCATTCTTGTTGGTGGGTTCATGGGGAGCACTTGGCGGTTGGGAGGAGGCCCCCGCCCAGGAGACTGAACGCGTCAACCCCATCGCGCCGCCCGCCACGCCACTGCCGCCGGAGGCGGAGTCCCGAGCCGTGACGCAGTTTTCGTTCTTCGTGTACGGCGACACCCGGGGGCTCCGAGATGGTGTGGCGATTCAGTACGATCACTCCCTGATCGTGGATCAGATGATCGCGCAGATCAAACGGCTTGCCAGCACGCCGTATCCGGTCCGGTTCGTTCTACAGTCGGGCGACGCAGTTGCGAACGGACGGAATTCGAAGCAATGGAATGTAAGTTTCGTGCCCTTAATCAATCGCCTGACGACGGAGGGCGGTGTGCCGTACTTTCTCGTGCCGGGGAACCATGAGGCGACCACGACGCAAGCTGGCCTGCGAAACTATCTCGACGCTGTTTCGGCCCTCATCCCGCCGGAGGGTTCGCCGCGTCGCTTGACGGGCTATACAACATTCTCGTTTGGGTATGGAAACACGTTCGTGCTTGGCCTGGACGCCAACATCGCGGGAGACGAAAAGCAGTATCAGTGGGTGAAGAGCCAGCTTGAAGGTCTTGATCGAAGCCGCTATGTCAACGTGGTTGTGTTTTGCCACCAGGCGCCGTTTTCTTCCGGTCCCCATGGCGGGGCGAACATTGAGCCGCCCACGGCGGAACTGCGGGCGCGCTACATGCCACTCTTTAACGCACACCATGTGCGGGCCGTCTTCTCTGGACACGAACATCTATTCGAACACTGGGTCGAGCACTACACGGATGCCAGCGGGCAGCATCGCATGGACCTCGTCGTTTCCGGCGGTGGCGGAGCGATAATTTACCCCTATATGGGGGAACCTGATCTTCGAGAGTACCTGAAAGCGAACGAAGCGAACAAAGTGACGCTCCAACATCTTGTCAAGCCAAGCGTGGAACGAGGATTAAATCCCTATCACTTTCTGATCGTCCACGTGGACGGCGCGAAACTCGACATGGAAGTGATCGGCGTGAATTGGGGCAACGGCTTTCAGCCGTATCGCAGCAATAAGGTCACAATGCAGGATCCGGCACAGTAGAGTCAAGGGAACTGCTTTTGAGGCGGACGCGGAGGAAAATCGAGTGGCCATCATGCGGTACCCTCATCGGATTGCCTTCATCGCATTTGCCATTTTTCTTGCGGCGAACTTGGGAACCAGCCAAACGGCGGATCACCCCGTGCGGGATGTCCCCGATCCGGGCGTCGTAACCACGCGACAATCCATTACGCCGGCCGGCGTGCAGAGTGTTTTCAGCGGGCGCGTCTACGGCGTGGCGTTCGGAAGTTCGGGTGACATCCTCTATGTTGCCCTCAGCTCGGGCGCCATTTATGAACTCAACTGGCGAAACAACCAAGTTCTGCGGATTGTCCGAGGCGCCGCACGCCCGGGAATGCAGGGCTTGGCACTGGATCCCATCACCCACGAGCCGCTGATGAGCGCGTCGTTGAAATCCGCCAGCTTGTTGATGCGCGTTTCCGGCGACGAGGAAAATGTAATTGTGGACCACCTCGGCACGTTCGTGGTTGGCGGAGTTTCCGCGGCCGCGGAAAAGAACGGGGCAGGTGAGCGCGATGCGGGGGTGGCCCTCACCTTCAACGATACGTTGGCCGTCGTTGACCTTGCCTCCGGCAAGCTCAAGGGAGAGGTGAAGACCGGCATCGCGCCCTTTGGGGTGGCGGTGAACAAGGGAAGCACGGTTGCTTACGTGAGCAACTGGGGCGGCCGATTTCCGCAGCCCGAGGATGTGACATCTCCCACCGGCAACAGGCCAGGCGCTGATCTGGTGGTTGTGGACAAACGTGGCATCGCTTCCACCGGGACCGTGGCACGGGTGGATCTGGTGACCATGAAAGTAACCAATGAGGTTGCGGTGGGCTTGCACCCGACGGCCTTGCATTGGGATGAGCCCCGCGCGCGCCTCTACGTCGCCAACAGCAATTCCGATTCGATTTCGGTGGTCAACACGCAAACCAATCAAGTGGCGCAAACCATTTCCCTCCAGCCCTTCGCGAGGAAAGTGGCCGGGGTTGCTCCCAACGCGCTGGCGGTAAGCGCCGACGGGAAGACCCTCTACGTGGCTTGTGGTGGAGTCAACGCCGTCGCCGTCCTTCGTACAGCGGATGGACATCTGGAAGGAATGATTCCTACCGCATGGTACCCGAACGATTTGCGGCTCAGTCCCGACGGGACATATTTGGTGGTCGCGAATTTGATGGGAGTGGGCCCTGGGGGAAACCCCGCCGACGTCGAGCGTTGGGCGAAGCAGGGCCACTTGAATATCCAGCCCGGTCCCACACGGCGCTTTGTGCATTCCGATCGCTCCTCCGTGCAGGTGATTCGCATTCCGGACGCGGCACAACTGAGCGGTTACACCACCGCGGTGATCGAGAATAACAAGATGTTGAGAGGCAATCCCGGCGGGGCCGCCGCCCCCGGCATCCATACGGGTTTGAAGCCCTTGCCCGTGCCGCTGCGCGCCGGAGACCCCTCGTTGATTGATCACGTGGTGTTCATCATCAAAGAGAATCGGACCTATGACCAAATCTTGGGGGACTTGGCCCAGGCGAACAGCGATCCGAGCTTGTTGGTTTACGGACGCGACGTGACGCCCAACCATCACCGCCTGGCGGAACAGTTCGTGGTGCTCGACAACTTTTATGCCACCGGCGGAAACAGCGCCGACGGCCATCAGTGGCTCACGCAAGCAGCGGAAACGGACTACGTCTATTGGCCGGGGTACACCGGGCGCAGCTATCCCTTCGAGGGTTCGGATCCCATCGCCCCGGCCGGCAGTGGCTTCATTTGGGATGCGGCGCTCAGCCGCAATCGAACGGTGGAAGACTTTGGTGAATATGTGGGTGTCCCGGCCGTCGAGCCCGTATGGCCCAAAGAGCACGCAGAGCTCATGGGCGAGTGGAGAAAGGGCGCGGACTTTGCCGGCCATTTTCACGTGGTGGCTCCAATTGCACCGCTGAACAAGATTCTGGCCAAAGACTATCCTTACTGGACGGTCGCCGTTCCTGACGTGGTGCGCGCCCAAATCTTTCTGCAACACCTCCAGGCTTGGGAGAAGAACGGCGTCATGCCCAATCTGGTGCTCGTGCAATTGCCCAACGATCACACGGCGGGCACCGACCCCGGCATGCCGACTCCCCAGGCGATGATTGCTGACAATGATCTGGCCCTCGGCCAAATCGTCGCGGGCCTTTCCCGATCGCGATTCTGGAAAAGTATGGCCATCCTGGTGGTGGAAGACGACGCCCAATCCGGACTCGACCACGTCGACGGCCATCGCACCATGGCCCTGGCGATCAGTCCTTACACTTGCCGCGGTTCGGTGGATTCGACCTTCTACTCGCAAACCAGCATGCTGAAGACGATCGAGTTGATGTTGGGCTTGCCCACGCTTTCGGTGTTTGACCTGATCGCCAACGACATGCGCAATAGCTTTCAGCTCATGCCCGATTTCACGCCCTACGACGCGGTGACGCCCCAGCAGTCACTGGAAGAACTGAATCCACCCCTCGAAAGCTTGAAGGGGCCTGCGCGCGAAGCAGCCGCGGCTTCGATGAAGATGAACTTCCACCTGCCGGACGCGGCGCCCACGGACAAGTTGAATCGCATCTTGTGGCATCAGGCGCGCGGCTGGCACACGCCTTACCCGCGCACCGGGCAAGCCGTCTTCGCTCCTTACGCGGTTGACCTGGATGATCGAGAGAAAGAGGAGATGAACGAGGCCTGGTGACTTTATCGCAATCCTGATAGGCCCCGACACGCCGTGAACGGCAAGGGGTCCCCTACGGAGGTTACGATGGGTATTTCCACCCGAAAGGCGGCATCGCTGTTTGCGATCTGCACTTTGTGGGTTGTGCCGGCTTCAGCACAACAGGCGCGGATTTACGTTTCGTCGCAAGCGGGCGACCGGCTGACGGCCAAACCCGCGGTGAAGTTTCAGGCGAAGCGGGGCGGCAGCACGCCCGCCACGTTCACCGTTGATGAGTCGGCACGCTACCAGCGGATTGACGGGTTTGGCGCCTCGTTTCTCGAATCGGGGTCGCTGACCCTCAACACGCTGGAGCCCGCCGCGCAGGAAGACGTTCTAAAAGCCTTGTTTGATCCCCAGACCGGAGCGGGCTACTCGGTGATGAAAACCGTTCTGGCCGGTACCGATGAGATGCCGGCAGGCCCCTGGTACACCTACGACGAGACGCCCGGCGACGTGGCCATGGAGCATTTCGACATCAGCAGGGACCTGGGGCCTGCCGGCGAAATTACCTACATCAAGCGCGCGCGCCGGTACGGGAGCTTCATGCTTCAAGCTCCGATGGACTTCCCTCCCGACTGGATGCTTGCGACTGTGGGGAAGAAGCCGAACGGATTGCCCTTGCTGGATGTCGATCCTAAATATTATGACGCGCTGGCTTTGTACTACCTTCGCTATCTCAAGGAGTACGAAAAGAATGGAGTCTTTATAGACTACCTGAGTCTTTTCAACGAAAGATATACTAAAATTACATATCCCGAAATAGATAACCTGCTGAAAAATCACGTGGGGCCCCTCTTTGCCAGGGAGCATGTCCGCAGTCAAATTCAATTCCGCGAAGCCTCCTCGCGTCAGGAGGCGGGCAAGGAATATCCCACGGTGCTTGACGATCCCGGCGCGAGGAAGTACGTCGGTTCCCTGGCTTATCATGGATACGACTTCGGAAATTTCAGCGCTCTCGCAGAGTTGCACAAGCGCTACCCGGACCTCCCCTTGTGGATGACCGAAGTCTGTCACACCAATGCTCCCATTTATGAATTCAGCGATGGCGACTTCTGGGGTAATCAGCTTGTTTCCGATCTTGAAGCCGGGGCTTCCGCCTGGATCTACTGGAACATGATTCTGAATGAGAAAGGGGGCCCGTGGCTGGTTTCGATAATCCACGGAGATCCTGATCCGAACGTCCAGCAACCGATCGTGGTCATCAACCGCCAGACGAAGGAAGTTACCTACACGGGCCTTTATTACTACCTCGCTCATTTCAGCAAGTTTGTGCGGCCGGGCGGGGTTCGCATCGGAACATCCGGAAGCCACGAGGGCATTCGCTGCATCGCCTTCAAAGGGCCGAACGGCGATCTAGTGACGGAACTGCTCAACAGCCAGAAGTCTGATGCCCAAGTCACGTTAGCCTGGCGGCGCAAGGAGCTCTCCCTGACCCTTCCGGCCATCTCGATCAGCACGGTCATGTGGAGTTCCCACAAATACCCTGAGTGAGCAATAGTGGAGATCTTCATATGGACTCATTCGAGTGTCGCAATGTTCAAGCCTTGCAGAGGAGGCCGTAAGGTGCCAACCAGAGCCACGGAGCGGATCGTCATATTTTCTTTATCGTTCATCATCGCTGGCGGTCTCACCGCCCGGTGCCAGGAGGAGCAGGCCGAGTGGAAAAGTTCAGTCCCCTATACCTATCTGATTGAGTATGGTCCGGGACACGTGAACAATCCCGACTACCTGAAGAAAATCGCCGCCGCGCCTCCTACCCTCATGCACGTCGGTGAAGACGTGGTATTCGCCAGCACGCTCGGCATAAAAGGGGTCGGTGATTACGCCGGAGCCCGCTCGAGAGCCATCACGGCCGAGGAAGCGCGAGCAAAATTCGCCACCCTTCAGCAGTACACCGCGGCCATGCACCGCGCGGGAGTTCGGTGGATCATTCCTTACATCAACGACTATTGCATTCTGGGCGACAGTGTGGCGCGCACGGGATTCTGGGAGTTCTATGACCATTGGGATCGGTATCAAGAATTCGGCTTCGGGCCACGGCCCGCCGAGGACATTCTAACGGCTCAGATTTACGGCGGACCTCCCGCCCCCCGGCCCCCCCGAGGAAGAGAGCTCGACCCCCATGACGGCTTCTATCCCTACAAGCGCTATGAGCTATGCGTAAACAATCCCACTTGGCGGAATATCCTCTTGAATATTACCCGGATCATTGCCCAGACGGGGATGGACGGCGTATTCGTCGATGAGATGACTTTCCGGGATTACTGTGCGTACGATCAGGCCAGATTTCGAGAGTATCTCAGCCGCAAGTATTCCCCTGCCGAGCGCCAGCGGTTGTTCGGCACGAGTGCGTTGGACTCTCTCTGCATGGGTTACCGCGGCGAGGGGGCGTTGTGGCATGAATCGCAGGCGTTCTGGTCCTGGAGCCTGGGCGAACTCCTGCGCGATATTCGCGACGCCGGACGCCGGGTGAATCCGAATTTCTTCGTGGTTCCCAACCTCGGGACCTTCGCGAGCGTGGACGGCGCTTACAAGCGCGTTAGCGGCGGCAAGGATGCGCGGGAGTGGGCACCTTATTGCCGCGTGATCATGTTCGAAGAGAATCAACGGCCGGGCCAGTTTGCCCCCGGAGTCTTTCTCGACGATATCCTGCAGTTTAAGCTGGCCTTCGGAATGGGATTTGTGGGCGGGACGCTTATTTACAACTCCCAAGACGCCCCGGGAATTGAGCTCTCCATGGCCGAAGCGGGGGCAGGCGGGGGCGGCGCCTTCATCCAAGCGAATTATGCCGAGCCGGAGTCGAGGCGGAAGTATCGCCACTTCTTTGAAACCAATGCCGACCTCTTTGCAGGTTACGAAAGTCAGGCGGATGTGGCGCTGGTATATGCTTACGACCAAGCGTACTGGGGGAACCCCGTCAACCTGTCGTCGTTGTATTCACTGCGGCAGTATCTGTCGGACCATCACATCCTCTTTGACATCATCCCCCCGGGTAAGATCCAGGGCAGCAAGTTAAACGGGCGATATACAGTGATGATCACCTCCGGCCTCTGGTACCTGCCGGACGATACCCTTGCCGGGCTGCGTAACTTCGCCGCCCAAGGCGGCGTTTGGCTGGACATTGGGAGTTCCGGCAGGTTCGATGACGCCGGCCGGCTCAGAACCGGAATCCTCGCGGCGCCGCGTTCAGAGCGAGTAGGGAAGGGTATCATCCTGCGCCGCGACAATCTGGAAGATGTGATGCGTCTGCCTCGTTTCGCACGGTACTGGGTGACCGAGGATGAAGACAATAACTTTGCCGATATGGTGAAGCATTACCAAGCCAGCTTGCTTACGCCGTTTCCGTTCCCCGCGCCGACGGACGGAGAGGATTTACAAACCCTCCTGGAGGCCCATACCCACACCGCGCTGTCCGTGTTGCCGGCGGCAGGGCTGGAAGGCTTGCGTTGCAACGTCTGGCGAAAAGTCGGGGATGGCAATCGGGAAATCGTCACGGCCCACTTGGTGAATTACTATTCACCCATTCCCAAGTCGCCTGCGGCAGGAGATCACTCCGCAACGGGGGGACCGCAGGATCAGACGGCGCCGCGCATTTTGGAGAATGTTGGCATCCGCCTTCCACTTCACCCTGGCCACGTCGCGTCAGTAATTGTATACGGCCCGGATGACGCGCAGCCCGTGGCCGTAAAGTTTCAGCAAACCGGGAACTTCCTGGAATTCGTGCTTCCGCCGATTCGCATTTACGAGATCGCCAAAATCACTCTCGAGACTTCGCGCTAGCCCGAATTCTCATCAGCCAGAGCGAGCTTGGCCAGGGCTTGGCCAACAACCGGACTGAGGGTGTATCCAAAGGAGGAGAAATCACCGTGCGTGCTTTCCGAATCTCATTGATCTTGAGTGCCTTGTTCTGGTTTGGCGTTGCGGCTTGCCCCTCGCAAGACAACAACATCGGTAATCATCCTGCGATTTATAGCCCCGAGGGAATACTCCTTCCATGGACGTCCTGGACGGACGCGATTACGCGAGAAATGAACTGGTATTTTGCTTGTCCCTTTGAGCATGGCTATCCCCGATTCGTCGTAAATACCTTCATGGATGGAAACTACGAGCCCAATGACAAGAGGCATGACTTTATTCCGGCGATGCAAAACGGCATGGGGATTATTTCCTACCTGAAGTATTACGCGTGGACAGGGAAGAGCAACCCCAAAACCCTGGAGTTCGCTCGTTTGATGGGCGACTATCTGGTCAAGGAAGACCTTACGCCGGATACGGGCAAGTATCCGCGCTTTACCCGGTCCACGGGCATTCGCGAGATGTTTCCGCAACCTTCGGATGCTGGGAGGCAGGGGGACAAGCCTTTTGAGATTGAACCTGATAAGGGAGGCATTGCGGGATACGCCCTGATGTTACTCTACGAACAAACTCAGGATAAGGAGTATCTTGGGCAGGCGCTTCAGATTGCGCGTGTTCTGGCCGCCAACATGGGAACGGGCGATGACCTGCACTCCCCGTGGCCCTTTCGGGTTGATTATCGAACGGGCGACGCGCGCGGGCCCGTATCCGCAAACATGTCGTACATCCTTCGTCTTTTTGACAAGCTCCTCGATCACGGCTATACGGAATTTCGCGAACCTCGCACCAAGCTTTGGGATTGGATCAAGAAACATCAAATTCCGAACCTTACGAAAGATGGCTCGCTTTGGGTCCAGTTTTTTGAAGATTACAACATGCTCGACAACCGCAATTCCTGGTCGCCGCTCAATCTGGCGCGTTATCTGATTGAAAAGCGGGACGCGATTGATCCCGACTGGAAGACCGATGCCAAGGCGCTCATCGATTTCGTTATCCAGAACTTCACAAGCATTCGCAGTGGCGTGCCGGTTTGTGGCGAGCAGACAGACGACAAGAGTCCGTGGGGAGGCGCGGACTCAACTTATGGTGCGGTCCTGGCGATGTACTCGAGGGCTACGGGCTCAATGGAATATAAGGCCTTAGCCTGGCAAGCCTTGAACTATTCGTTGTACGCAATTGATAACGATGGTTGCCCGCGGGATGGGGCTTGGCACCCCGGTCGGGGGGGCTGGCAGGAAGATGCCCATACCGACAGAATTCATAATTACATGGACGCCATCGCGGCTTTTCCGGAATGGGCAAAGTAGGGGAATGGCAGAAGTCAGGAGTCAGAAGACGCGGTTCAGCGTTGAGGGATTGGTGGTTTTATTTTGACTCCCGGCTTCTGTCGAGGTAGGCAATACGTTTGTGAACCACGATTAACCTCGTCTGCGGAACGGCTCTCAATACTTTCTCCAAGTCCCCTCCAAGGGTACCTGGCCAATACCGGGGCGGGTGAAATTGCACACACCATTTGGAAAGATCGTTTTCAACCTGACCAGTTGATCTGAGGTCAAGGGATGGACGTAATCCTTGGGATTAACCGGCTTCAGTGCGCATTTCAGAATGTCTTCGGTCAGAGGTTCGCCCGCGGCGATTCGCGGGTCGCCGTGCGGCGGAAACAACTGATTGCAGCGGCCATTCCCGTCATAAATTCTTTTCTCCACAATCTTCTCCCCGTCCTCAGACCAGCATGCGTCGGCCAGATCGGCAGGCCTGGCAGCGGCGATCTTTTCGATCACGCTGCGGTGCGAGGTGTCTTTGCCGATGTTGTCGAGCCATTGATCCATCTTCGGCACTAGCGTCGTCACCACGTCGTCATACGTCGCACCCGGGATCTTAGCGGGTTTGCTGTCGGAAGGAAACGTCAGCATGACCTGGTTCTCGGCGCTCCCATTCGTAGCGACCAGGCGCGCCCGGGTGACAAACGACCGATATTCATCGTGGATGTCGGGATTGGAATCATTGTACGTGCGAATATCGATGATCGGAATCAAAGCAAGTCCGCCGCCTCCCGCGTTCACGCGGCCCGTGGCGTAGGCCCGGCGGAGCGCTTCCGGATCGCCGGCCGTGCGCGTGGCCGTTATTTTGCCGTCATCGTCAAAGCCCCCCACCTTCTCGTTCAGTTGCAAAAATTGTTCGGCACTGATGATGCCCCGGTTAAACGCGACCAGCCCATATTGAACCCCGACGTTGTCGAGAGCACGCCGGGCGACGCCGGTCTTGGGATCCGCGCCGAAAACGTTGACTTCATTGTCGTAAAGGTCGCAACGTGCACCCCGGCGATTGGTTAGCGGGTTGTAAGTCAAAGTGCGAGGAATTGTCGAACTGCAGCTCAGGGGGTCAACCCAATTGGGAGAATAGCGGAATTTGAGCCACGAATAGCCTTTCGATTCCTTGGCGCACGTGTTCCATGTGACGAAACCGGAGACGGCGGTTTTTTGATCCTCCGTCCACGCCAGCGAGGAGCTTTCGAACGCATGAGCGAGCAGAGTGCAATCCACGGCTCCGGGTACAATCGTGATGATATCAGGGTAACTCGCGGTGGGAATGATGCCATCCAGCAGTCCCGGATAGTTCTGGCCGATCAGATGCTGTTGCATCGATCCCCCTGAGCCGCCCGCCCCAATGGTGTGCACGGGGACCCCGAAGCGCTTAATGAAATGTTCTTTCACCATGGCAGCAGTTTCTCCGGAGATGACATCATCGCAGTTATTGCCAAACACGTTGAGGGACGAGGTCACGTGCGCGTAACCGAGCGAAAGAAACCGGTTGTTTATGGCGTTGGGTGGATGTCCCTGGCGGTACCCGGCGATGCATCCTCCTCCGAAACTATAAACCAGGCGGCCATTCCAACCCGGAGTGGGGGTCCAGGGGTCGGGCAAAGGGGTTCCGGGCTCATGCAGGAAGGCAATCTCATAGATCGCCCGGTTGATGGTGCCTCTCTCCCAGCGCACGATGTAGGGTACTTTCTTGCCTTCCGTGGTGGTGGCCTCAGCGAAGTCGTCCGGACGCGGCCCCTTGAGGTCATACACCTTAAATCCCGCTGGAGGGTCCGCCGGTTTGCGCTCCGCCCTGTCTTTGACAGGTGTAATAGGCTGGGTAGATTTGTATACGTAGGTGACCTCGGTCTTCGCGCTGCAATCGGCGTCGAGCGGAGAGCCCAAGCCCGCCGACTCGGTCTCGCAGATGAACGGCGTCTGGTGAGGGCCCGAGAAGATGGGACCGGTAATTGCATGGTTGATAATTTCGAGTCGCGCCAGGACTTTACGGCCAGACTTAACCTCCAACCGATTTTTTCCGGGCGCCAAACCCTCGACCAGCCCGATCAAAGTCTGCGTACGTGGACTCACATGAAATGCACTGGTTACCTCTCGGTCGTCGGCCCAGATCGACAGCTTTTGGATTTCCGCCGGGCTCGTGACTTCAACCAAGGCGCTTCCTCCACTGACCATGTCGGGTTGGGAAGAGAGGATTTTGACCTCGATGCGCTGGGAAGCGCGCGCGGGGTGGGGGAGAGCAACATTCGATAAAAAGAGGAGCGCACAAAGGGTGACCCCGCAGGGTCTTCCGGGGTATTTCCTTGCGAAGTTGTACGACTTCTTTATCAAAGTTTCGATCCTCATATGTTTTTCCCCTGTGTGCCGTTTATCACCGGAGGTGTTCTCATGACCCGCAAGACTGGGGAGATCATCGCGCGTGCCTCGCGCACTTGGCTAGTGCGGGTGTATTCGGGACGCGATGCCCCGCAAGTATATCAACGATCACATCATTGAAGGGCTTCAACGATCTCATTATTTGCAGTCTTCCGATTCGTGCCACGATATATCCCTTAAATACTCTGATATCTCCCGCTGAGCCGTTGGAATGTGCTGCCACCACAGAACGTGCAGATACTCAGCCTGCCCCAGCCCACCACTGCCCGGGTACGCTCGAGGACGTCTCGGATGTGCTCTGCGACCTGGGCTAAAGTTATCTACAACCAACGATTGAAGATCTGAAATGTCTTCTCTCCGTGGAACTGGTGGCCCCCCTCAAAGAGGTCCAGCACGATTTTTTCGCCTGCGTTTGCGGCTCGGTAAACGGACTGGACGTGTCTGAACGCTTCCTGGGTATAAGCTGTGGGGACCGCCATATCCTTGGTCCCGCTTTGAATAACCAGCGGGCGGGGGGCAATCAGGCCAGCGATATCGGGCATATCGCACACCTCTAGAATTCCAGGGATCGCGTAGCAGATACAGTTGTCCACCCGAAACATCAAGCCCTCATACGTGCTCAGGAATCCGCTGATGAAAGCAGCGCGAACCCTCTCATCAAGAGAGGCAAGAAGCATCGCCAATTCGCCCCCCAGGGAAAGCCCCCCACAAGCGATGCGGTTTCGGTCTACCTCCGGCCGCGTCTCGAGATAATCGATAGCACGGACAAAGTCCCATAAACGCAGCCCCGTGACATCCTTCCCCAGCATGGCGGCCAACTTGTACGTCCTGTCGCAAGCCATCTCGTGCGGTCGTCCGAATGCCCGTTCTCCAAAGTCCCGGACTTCTGGAGCAAGAACTATGAAGCCGCGGCGCACAAATTCTAAAACGTAACTATACAGAGTGTCCTCGATCCCTATGCCGTGGCCATGGCAATTGAGAAGGGCCTTGCCACAGATCGCCGAGTTCTTTGGTAAGTAGAGAATGGCGGGAACCCACACCCCTGGTTCACTTTGAAAGACGAGCTTTTCTAATCGATAATAATCAAACTCTTGAGCGCTGACTTTACGGACTTCAAGAGGGGAACGACGCTGCTTGTCCAGACCCAGACGAGCCGTCAGCGTCTGTCGCAGGCCAACCTGCCATTGCGAAAAGCTGGTTGTGCCCGGCTGGAAATGATAAGCGCGCTGGATGGTGGAGAGCTGCTCGATGAAATAACCTCGAGTCGAATACGGCGGCAACTCTGTTCGCAGATCGAGGTCGAGCTGCACGGGCCACGGCCACTCTTTATCATACGAGGGATAGCAGCCCCAGCCACGCGCGGTCTTAGCAAGGATCTCATGCTGCGGAGGCCTGCCAAAACTCACACCGGCAGCCCCCACTGCCACCCCGGCTGTGACCGTTTTCAAAAGTTGGCGCCGACCCTGATTTACCCGACCACTTTTCATGATGACACCTCCATGGGAATCCCGCAGTGAGCAGACGATAAGTCTTGCGGAGCATACGTGCGTACCCCCAGAGTAATTACGATGCTCGAGTTCTTCGAGCATCATTTAAGGTACACAGGTCATGGGGAACCCATTTATGACCCGACGATATCCCGATCAGCACACCCCTGACCGCTTCCTCGCACGCGCAGCGTCCGCCCCACTGGCAGCTTCGTTCAAGTCGCCTTCCCGTCTAATGATCGCTGCTGGCATATACGGGCCTATTCGTTGAAGTGTAACATCCTGCCTCCCCCGATGTCCCCTTCGCGTCTGCTGACTACACGTGAGGTCAACAGCAGAGCGCTTAAGGGTGCGAAAGTGAGAAAACCAAACGGAGTGCGGTTTGCACGACGACCGTAATTGATTATGATTGTCAACATCGCGAGGACCGGGGCAGCCACAGGGGAGGTTTGACCGTCTTTGTGCTCTTTGCACTGCCTCTACGAAGAGATGGTAGCCCTCTTGTCCGTGAGCCAAATCCGGATTGCGGGCGATCCGAGCCTTCAGGGAAATTGAAACTAGTTTCGACGGACGTCGACGTGGACGCCACGGTGGGCGCGGCAGGCAATCGCACGCTAGATTCTTCGAGCCGACATTTATTGGCACACAATCCGCACACACCCTTGCCCAAGACGTCACGCTGGTGACGGCTTTGAGTAGGTGGTAATGATGGGGGAAGTCAGTGGTCAACTCTGGTGACGAAGCGTGGTCTGCAACATCTCTTGCCTATAAATTGAGTCCTCACTCTCGCACCGCGAGCGAATGCGCTGAGCCCTCTCAATTGAAACTGCTCTAAGTAATCGAGAGCTTTTAAGCCGATGGGGGGTTGGTGAGAGACAGCGGCGAGGATGGATTAATGCTTGGTGTCTGCTTGTTCCGGACACAGGACGCCACATTTCCACCTAATCATATAAAATAAAAAGAGCTATCCAGTAAATGGTGCGGTAATGTTACCTTCCGAACCAATTCGTAACTTGCTGAAACTAAAGATTGATATGCGGAAGGGGGGATTCGAACCCCCACGCTCTTGCGAGCGTCAGCCCCTCAAGCTGGTGCGTCTGCCAGTTCCGCCACTTCCGCACATGAGGCAGTTCTCAGTTGTCAGTTCGCAGTTATCAGTCCCAACATGAACAGGCTCTTACTGACAATTGACCGCTGACAACTGTTCTTTCTACTTCTTCGCGGGCGCCGGCGTCGCCGGGGCGGACTTGACCGGCGCGTTTTCCAACACCGAGCCTCCGCCGATGCGTGAGGCATGGACGGCGAGGGTGACCGATGTGATGATAAAAATCGCTCCCAGCACCCAGGTGATTTTGGCCAAGAGGGTGACGGAGCCGCGCGGGCCGAAGGCCGCCTGGCTGGTCCCCCCGAAGGCCGCCGTGATATCCACGTTTTCGCCGCCCTGGAGGAGCACTCCTCCGATCAGCAGGAGGCAAACAACGACGTGCAAGATTTCGACAAGAGTGATCATTCCGCTCCTAGCTCGCGATCGCCCATTACCCTCGGGGATAATTCACCAGCGCGGCAAACGAATCCACTTTCAGACTCGCCCCGCCCACCAGTGCGCCATCAATCTCTTCCTGGGCCATCAGCCCGCCGACATTGTCGGGCTTCACGCTGCCGCCATAGAGAATGCGCACGGCGCTCGCTTCTTTTTCTCCGAACTTTTGCCGGGCCAGGTCGCGCAGAAGGCGATGGCTTTCCGCTGCCATTTCCGGGGTCGCGGTGCGACCCGTGCCAATCGCCCAGACCGGCTCGTAAGCAATTATGATACGGGAAAAATCGGAAGGGGTCAATCCGGCCAAGCCGCCCTCGAACTGGGTCTTCAATACTTCGCCGGTGCGGCCGGATTCGCGCTCCGCCAGCATTTCGCCAACGCACACGATGGGAACAAGCCCTGCGGCCAGGGCTGCCTTGAGCTTGCGGTTCACCTGCTCGTCAGTTTCGCTGTGGTCATGGCGGCGCTCGGAGTGGCCGATGATGACGTGCGTGCAGCCGGCGTCCACCAGCATCGCCGGCGAAACGTCGCCCGTGTGCGCGCCTTCCTTGTCCCAGTGCATATCTTGCGCAGACACCGCGACCTTCGATCCCTTGGCGGCCTGCGCGGCGGCGGCCAGGGCCGTGAAGGGCGGCGCCACCACCACTTCGCAGTGCTCAGCTTTCGCCGCCACCGGCTTGATCTTCTCAATGAAATCCACCGCTTCCGCGATGGTCTTGTACATCTTCCAGTTTCCTGCAATTACGGGTTTACGCATGATTTCCTTCCTTTGTTAGAAGTAGGCAGTAAGCAGTCGGCAGTAGGCAGTACGCACTAGGCAGTCGGCTGCGAGCGACCTAGAGGGTCTGTCCCCATGTTCTATGGTTCAACTGCTTGCTCGTCGTGATAGCTCACCGTGGAGCAAACTTCTCCGGTTCGCTGACCATCACGTGTAACATTCTGCCGATTTCCTCATAGGCTGACGTCAATTGCTGGTAGTCGTCCGGTGGTAGACGTGCAAATCCTTTACCCCGCCGACTGGTCTATTACGCACCAATGCCATAGGGCGACCACCCACCGTCTACCACCGACTGCCTACTTATCCGTCAAGGCGGCAACGCCGGGGAGGGTGATTCCAGAGAGGAACTCGAGGGAAGCTCCGCCGCCGGTGGAGATATGCGTGATCTTCGCTTCCACGCCGGCTTTTTTCACCGCCGAGACGGAATCTCCGCCGCCCACCACCGAAACTGCGGTGGAATTGGCGACGGCATGGGCGATGGCCACGGTGCCTTCCGCGAACTGGGGAATTTCAAAAACCCCCATCGGCCCGTTCCAAACGATGGTCTTGGCCTTGGCGATTTTGGCGGCATAGTCAGCGCGTGTGGCAGGGCCGATATCCACACCCAGGCGGTTGGCGGGAATACTGCGCGTAGGCGCCACTTCCGCCGCCGCGGCCGCATCGAGCTTTTCCGCCACAATGTGGTCCTGGGGCAAGCTCAATTCGATGCTGCGGCGCTCGGCGAATTGCAGCAGGTCACGGGCCAGATCGAGTTTGTCCGCCTCGACCTTGGACAGCCCCACTTCCACGCCCTGCGCCTTCAGGAACGTATAGGCCATGGCGCCGCCAATCAAGACGGTGTCCGCAAACTTCATCATGTTTTGCAGCAACTCGATCTTGTCGGATACCTTGGCGCCGCCCACGATGGCCACATACGGCCGCTCGGGGTGTCCCACGGCTTTGCCCAGGTATTCGAGCTCTTTCTCCATCAATAAACCCGCCGCGCAAGGGGAGAGAAGATGCGTGATGCCCTCCGTAGAGGCGTGAGCGCGATGCGCGGATCCGAACGCGTCGTCCACGTAAACTTCGGCGAGCGCGGCAAGCTTCTGCGCAAATTCCGGCACGTTCTTTTCTTCTTCCGGATGGAAGCGCAGGTTTTCCAGCAAGAGCACGTCGCCGTCTTTAAGCGCTTTCGCGGCAGCTTCTGCTTCCGGACCGATGCAATCGGCCGCGAAGGCCACGGGCTTCCCGAGCAACTGCGCCAGGCGGATGGCCGCCGGTTTCAGGCTCATTTTGGGATTGGGTTTGCCCTTGGGCCGGCCCAGGTGCGAGGCCAGAATCAGCCGGCCGCCTCGCTCCACGAGGTACTGAATGGTGGGGAGCGAAGCTTGGATGCGCGTGTCATCCGTGATTTCGCCCGCGTCGTTCAGGGGAACGTTGAAATCCACGCGCATGAAGATACGCTTGCCTTTGGGATCAAGGTCACGAACAGAAAGTTTGGCCATAGTATTAGTCCTTTGTCAGTTGTCCATTGTCCGTGGTCCGCTGCTGCGATACTCACCCCGGTCTCCGCAAGAATCATGGGCAACGGCTTCAGTTCGCAGCGAAACGGGTCCAAGAAAAGGCCGAGAGCTGCAAGGGTGAAAGCACCAAGCAGGTTGCAATCTCCCTCCTCGCCGAAAATGGCATCTGCGCCCCCGGCCCGCTCGTCGTACTTGTAGACAGCCGCTCCTTTTTTCCTGGTGATCCGGGAACCATCTGTCAGCCGAAATTCCTGCTGCGCGAGTGGTCGAATGCCGAGCCGCTCAAGTACCACGGAGGGAACCACCGAGTAGTTTGCTCCCGAATCGATTAGGAACTCCACCTTCTCGGCGATTTCGGGCCTGGCAGGATTTGCTACTTCCAATTCCAGAACCGTTGGACCCATTTACTCTCCTCGCGGCTTCCGAAGCGAGGTCGGGATTCGGTTGGCGAAGGGGCTTGCAACGGACGACTGACCACGGACTACGGACAGCCGTCCGTTGCATGGTGCCTACTGCTTAGTGTCTACCGCTCCTCTACAGACCCTTCTTCGCCAGGAAGTTGATCAGGTCGCGGACGCGGCAGGAATATCCCCACTCATTGTCGTACCAGGCAACGACTTTCACCAATGTTCCGTCAATGACTTTGGTGAAGCCGGCGTCGACCATGGAGGAATGCGGGTTGCCGGTAAAGTCCTTGGAGACCAACTCCTCTTCAACAAACTGAAGGATACCCTTCATGGCGCCTTCCGCAGCCTTCTTAAGGGCAGCGTTCACTTCCTCGGTGGTCGTGGGCTTGTCGACCAGGGCCACGAGGTCAACCACCGAAACGTCGGGTGTGGGGACACGCATCGCGTAACCATCCAGCTTGCCCTTGAGTTCAGGGAGTACCAAGCCGACAGCCTTGGCCGCGCCGGTGGTGGTGGGGATCATGCTAAGAGCCGCCGCCCGCGCCCGCCGCAAGTCTTTGTGCGGCAGGTCGAGGATTTTCTGGTCATTGGTGTAAGCGTGAATGGTGGTCATCGATCCTTTGAGGATCTTGAAATTGTCGTGGATGACCTTTGCCGCCGGGGCCAGGCAGTTCGTGGTGCACGAGGCGTTGGAAAGAACATGGTGCTTGGCGGGATCGTACATGTTCTCGTTGACGCCCAACACGATGGTCACGTCTTCACCCTTCGCCGGGGCGGAGATGATGACCTTTCTCACCGTGCCCTTGAGGTGTTTCTTGGCGTCGTCGGCTTTGGTGAACAGGCCTGTGGACTCCACAACCACCTCAATCCCGAGCGAGGACCAATCGATTTCAGCCGGGTCCTTCACTTTGAAAACCCGGATCGACTTGCCGTTGACGATAATGGCGTTCTCGCCGAAGCTAACGGTGGCGTCGAGGATGCCGAAAACTGAGTCGTACTTCAACAAATGGGCCAGGGTCTTGGGATCGGTAATGTCGTTGACGGCGACGATCTCGATCCCAGGGTCGTTCAGGGATGCGCGCAGAAGGTTTCGGCCAATGCGCCCGAAACCGTTGATTCCAACCTTAACAGGCATGATTGCTACCTCCAGTGTATTTCAACAGAATTGATTCAAGTCAAAAATTCTATTCGTCCTGACGAACGAAGTCAAAGCTAAACGGATGAAGAGGACAGCATGTCCCTCTCTCGCATGCGCGAAAAAGCTCAACACGTGGGTCAAACAGGAAGACATCGCACCCGGAATTCCAAAGATGATTACAACCGTATAGGCATTGCGTCGTGAGTAGCGGCGGCAGAGACTTTTGCGGGCGTTCAGCCAAGACCGAGGCGACAAAGGGTGGCATCTGAGGGGCTCAATACTGCTTCACGCCCACCACTTGGTCGCCGTCAAAGGTGACAAAAAGTACGTGGGGAGGGATTCCGTAGATCCAGTCCTCCTGCTCAGCGCCGTTCCGAGTCTCGCGCACGCGCCGGTCCGGCGAGCCTTTGGCAGAAAGCACCGCGTCACGGTCCATGCCCACGATGACTTTGTGATTCTTGATGGCCTCCTTGACCTGCGGAGTGACATTCGGCGAGTACAACACGGTGGGCGAGTGACGCTCGAAATCGAGGACGCCGGAGAGAATCTTCTTCACCTGGGGAATGGTAAGGTCAGGAAGCGCCTTGCCAAAATCCAGCGTGACGGAGGATCCATACGCGGTGACCGGTTCTTGTTGCGCACCAATCGGGCTCGTCTCCCCGCCCATACCGATCTCGATGTGCTGGTACCACTTCTTGCCGGATCTTCCGCCTCCATTGAGCTCGAACATGACCTGGTTCGACTTGAACTCGATCCTGGTGATCACTGCGGGCGTGCCCGCTTTCATGGCCATACCGTTGGCGTGCAATTCCTTTTGGGCGTCCGCCTGGTCCAACTTTCCCTGCCCATCCACGCGCACGCCCCTTTTCCCGCGCGGCAGGGGAATTTTCGTGACCCCCGTTTCCCGCAAAAGGCCACGAATGATTTCAATACGGGAGTTGCGATCCATGCCCTCTTTGGGAAAGGCGAACGGCACGAGGAGAAAGGCGCTGGCGATCCACAAGCTCCGCCATAGCCAATTCCTGGTGGCTTTTGCAGAGCGGGCGGGAGTCTCGAAACACCAGGCGGACATGGGATTCAGTCGCTTTTCGCCTCTTCCTCAAGAGGAGCCGAAAAAATTGTGGTCGGCGGCTCAGGCCACCGCGATGTCACCGGAGCAAAAACCAGGGCTTTCATTTCCTCACTCGTATAGATGCTTTTTGTGAACGACAGGTACACGATCACAACCAAAATTGCTCCCATCGCCAGCAAGCCGCCTTCCGGACCGTAGGTGCCGCCGGTCAGCCAAACGGGTCCCCGCACGCGCGCGGTCAATACGCTGGCCGGAACGTTTAGGCCGCTGACGGGCAGCCCCAGGAAAAAGCCGAGGAGGAAATTCCAGATAAAATGCATTCCTATAGGCATCCACAAGGAGCGGGTCCGTAAATAGGCAATGCAAAAGGGGATTCCCACCAGCGCAGTGTTGAGCGTGGAAATCCACGTCCGATGCGGGTTGCCGAGGTGGACAAGGCCAAAAAACGCGGAGGTGACGGCAATGGCGCCCACGGGGGTAATGGACTCCGCCAGCCGCTGAAACGGGTATCCGCGAAACACCACCTCCTCGTTAGTCGCCGCCACGGCGAAAAACACGAAGCTAAATGATCCCCTCCATAACATCGGATGGGGCGTAAACGTGAAGTGTGCAAAGCCGCAGGCGCCCTCCAACCCGACAGCAAGAAGCAGCATCGCGGCGCCCACCCCCAGGCCACGACCCAGTTCCCTCCACCACCGGGGGTGGAACGCCACGCCCACGGAACCCAGGGAGCGCCGCTCGAAAACCGCCGTCATCAGCTTGAACGCAACGAGAATTGCTACAATCCCCCCGAGAGATTGCCAGAAGGCCGCCATCCACATACCGGGATGGACCTTCGCGATGAGAAAGATTGTGCTCAGCATCTCCCCGGTGATGACGAAAGCCGCGAATACGAGCACAACGGAAAGGAAGAATCGCCAGATGGGGCGCAGGCGGTCCTGGTCAATGAATATTCCGTCAGATTTCATCGCGGTTCCCGGATTCGCTCCACTTGATCGGCGCGAACTTCCAACCCGGTGCTCGAAATGGCGAAGTTAATGATCTGTCCGCCCATTTGGGTCAGGGCGTCTTCAACGGCCTGCTTGGTGCCCGGGCGGACCATGAAGACCACGCACCCGCCGCCCCCGGCCCCGCAAACCTTGGCGGCCATGGTTCCATGCTTCTGGGTTTGTTCGATCATGCGGTCAATTTTGGGTGTGGAAATGCCTTTGAAATTGCGTTTGCGATTCTCCCACTCCAGCGCCAGCAACTCCGCCACATCGTTCCAGTCGCGCGCCAGCAGCGCTTCCCGCATCTGGCTGGCGATGGTGGTTATTTGATCGAAATTCTTGAGGACGCGCTCGTCGTTGTCGATGTGGGCTTTCATGACCTCCCAGTTATTGATGGCGGAATTGCGCGGTTGGCCCGTGTAGCAAAGCACGAAACGCTTTTCCACATCGAGGAACGGCAGAGGCAGGCGCTCAGGCTTCGCGCCGTCGCGCTCCAGGTGGACGGAATTGGCGCCGCCATAGAGCGCCGGGAAGTAGTCCTGCCAGCCGGTGGGCACGCGAATGACTATGGCCTCCACGTTCTTGGCGATTTCCAGGATGGTGCCACGCGTGCATCGCTTTCCCGTGACGCGAGCCAGGCCCCCGCACAGGGCGATATTCAGCGCCGAGGAGCCGCCCAGACCGGCCCCCGCCGGCACTTGCGAGCTGGTCTTGATGTTCAACCCCCGCCGGGGCTCAAAAAACATCACCAGTTCCCGCAGCAAGGGCAATTGCGAGGCGCCGAGAGAGAGGGCGGTGAGATTTTCCCAGCTTTCCCGCAACCCCTGGTCCTGGGAGATGAGGACGATGCGCCGGTCGGCGCGGGTGTCGATTACACATGAGGCATAGCACTTGATTGCAATATTAACCGTTTGTGCTCCGGGGTGAAAAAGGTAGAGCGGCCAAATGTCTACAGTTCCGCCCGCCAAATCCACTCGGGCGGGCGCGCGTGCTTCAACTCGCATAGGGGCTCCTTATTGTGTCACTTGCATCGATTCGTCGATGGAAAGAGTTGGCCAATTGGCTTTGGCGGGGTCCGAGGGCGTGGCCGTGATTTTAAAATGTTGGCCATCGTCCACTTCCGCGGTGTAGCTGTAACCGCGCCGGTTTGCGCCGGAAAAGGTAATTGAGCCGTCCTGCTGGAGTTCGTCAACCGAGACATACGACCCGTGGCTTGCCAGGTACATCCTCTCGGCCTGCGCGATGGCCAGCAGGTCACTCTTTACGCCCACCACGTCAATCACTTCCTTGGGAGGTTGTCCGCCCGTGGGGCCCTGCGTGAACTGCGACTTCACCACGAACCAGATAATCGCCATCACGATCACCAATCCCAGAATGCCTCCTACTGCTCTCATAAGCTCTCCTTGTCTGAAGCCGTCAGTCCGTTGTCCGTGGTCCGTTGTCAGTTATCAGCAAACACTGAAGCAAACAGCCGCTGGCTTCTTAACTAGTTCTGATGGTTAACTCCTTAGAGCTGACGAGTGAAGACTGACTACTGGCAACTGACAACGGACGACGGACAATTCCGCTCGGCCCTATTCTGACGCGATGTGGGCGCGGATGCAACAAGCGAGGCCTCTCAGGGTTCCCTCCGCAGGATAACCCCGACCGGTTTTTCAACTGTGCCGCAATCTGGCCCGGGTTGAGCTGCCTTGCTCTGATTGGGTAATCTGCGTAATCTGTGTAATCTGCGGATGGAGTTATCCTGGCAAGGGGAGGCGGCGGCGTGGCGGAAACAGCCGATGTGGTAATTGTAGGCGGGGGGATTGTGGGCGCGAGCATCGCCTATCATCTTGCCGAAGCCGGAGCCGCGAACGTCCTGGTGCTGGAGCGCGAGCCCCACTTGGGGCGCGGTTCTACGGGCAAGAGCATGGGCGGCGTGCGCGCGCAGTTCTCCACCGAGATCAACATTCGCCTGTCGCTCTATGCTCTCGATTTTTTTGCCCGCTTCGAGGAATCCACGGGTTGCCCGGGCGGCTACCGTCCGCAAGGCTACCTGTTCGTGGCGACCAGCGAGAAGCACCTGGATTACTTGCGCACCAATTACCAGCTCCAGATGGCGTGCGGCGTGAAGACGGTGGAATTGCTCTCGCCCGCTGAGGTGCTGCGCCGCATGCCGCAGTTGCGCGCGGACGACATCCTGGGCGGCAGCTTCAGTTCCACCGACGGATTTGTGGACCCGCACAGCGTCATGACCGGCTTCATGCAGCGCGCCACGGAAAAAGGCGTACGGCTGTGGAAGGGGGCGGAAGCCACCGCAATTTTGCAGGATGCGCAGGGCATCGCGGGCGTGGAGACCACGCGCGGCCGGGTGACCACGCGCACCGTGGTGAATGCCGCCGGACCGTGGGCGGCGCAAGTGGCAGCATTAGCCGGTGTGGAGTTGCCTGTCGAACCCCTGCGCCGCATGCTGGTGCCCACCGAGCCTTTTCCGCTCATCGGGCGCGAGGCGCCGATGACCATCGATATGGCCACGGGTTTTCACTTCCGGCCCGAGGGTTTGGGAATCCTGCTGGCCTGGAATGATCCGGAGGAGACGCCGGGATTCAAAACTAATTTCGATCCGGCATTCATCGAGAAAATTCTTCTGCGCGCCGTGGACCGCGTCCCCTGCTTTGAGGCGTTGGAAGTGAATCCCAAACGCGCGTGGGCCGGCCTCTATGAAATGACTCCGGACCACTACCCCATCCTGGGGCCCGTGCCGCAGGTTCCCGGCTTGTATCTCGCCAACGGCTTCAGCGGACACGGCGTGATGCACTCACCTGCCACCGGCAAGCTTCTGGCGGATTTGATCCTGCGCGGCCACTCCGACCTGATCGACGCCCGCGCCCTCAACCTGGCGCGCTTCGCCGAAGGCCGCCTCATCCACGAAACCGCGGTGCTGTGAGGACGAACGATATGAACAGAAGAAAATTCGTGCAAACTTCGCTGGCGGCAGTCGTGCCGGAAATCCTCGCGCCGATCGGCAGGACCGGAACACTCAGCGCGCCGCCTGCCGACTCCGATCAACAAATCGTTGCCGAGGGTGTGAGGGCTGCCCTTGACAAGAACCTCTACCCGGCCTTGCTTCAGCGCGCTTACCCCGGGCACTTCGCAATTGTCGCGGACGGGAAAGGCTATGGGCCGCAGAACACCTGGCCCGGCCTCGACTCCTGGCAGATGGCGGGAGCTTATCTCCTTCTCGGCAAGCACCGCGAGATCCTGGATTACTTTGATTTCGTGCAAGCTTCCCAGCGCCCGGACGGCAATATTCCCTTCGCCATTTTGCCGGCCGATACGCCGCCTAAGGGGATGGATAGCTTTTTGCGCGGACTCCGGTATCCCGAGGACGTCTACACTTACAAGCCCGTTGTTCGGCCGGGCCAACCTTCGTCAAGCAATATGCTGCCGCGCAAGTGGATCGGCCTCTTCACCCATTGGCAGGTCAAGGTGAACCCCTTGAGCGTGCTCGCGCCCATCTGTTTCATTCTGACCGGGCAGGAAATTTTTGCAGCCACACAATCCGAATCCTGGCTGGCCGAAAAAATGCCCACGCTGGAAGCAACGGCGCGCTACCTGTTGACACGCATAAGCCCCAACGGGTTGCTGAGCGGCGCTGGGTTTTATATGGAGTCTCCACCCCGCAATCAATGGGACGGCGTAACCCAGTGCTATGCCGTTCATGCCTATCGCCAGCTTTCCGCGCTGTGCAAGGTTCTGGGCAAAAAGGATGCCGCGACCGCCTGGAGTCAACACGCCGACGCTTTGCGCACCCGCTTCCTCGAGATCTTCTGGCAGCAAGATCATTTTGCCGAATACCTTCACCCTGAACATGGGCTGGTGGATTCGCACGGATTGTCGGATGTTAATTGGGCGGCAATCGGGCTGGAAATTGCCCGCGATGACCAAGTCAAACGTCTCTGGCCGATGCTTCTGCGCGAACCGATGTTCTGGCGGGGAGGGATGCCCACCCAATTGGTGACCAAGCCGTTCAGTTACCGACCGTGGGAACTCACCGAGCCCTTACCCTTTAAATTCAACCAATACACCAACGACGTCGCGGCGATGGGAAGAGTGTGGTACCTGGAAACGCTGGCTTGCCTGCGAATGAAGGATATCCAGCGTCTGAGGGAATCCGTAGTGAAGGTTTGCCAGATGGGCCAAAAAACCGGAGGGCTCTGGTATGAACGCTATCACCCGGGCGATGGAGACACTGTGAAGCCCGGCGGGGCATTCGGCTACTGCGAGTACCCCGCCATTCTCTTGCGTACGGTCCTGGGCAACCCATCGATTTTCCCCCAGAGGTGATTTGACATATATGCATTGATCATGCATACTTAGGCATATGAGGACAACACTTATTATCGATCAAAATCTGCTCGAGCATGCCAGTCACCTGACCGGGATCCGGCAAAAGACCGCATTGGTGCGGGCCGGGTTAGAGGCTTTGATTGCGCGCGAGGCCGCCCGGCGCTTGGCCGCGCTGGGAGGCACCGAGCCCGGGTTGCGCACTGTGCCCAGGCGGCGGACCGAGGCCAAGCGATGATTCTCGTGGATACCTCGGTCTGGATCGCCCACTTCCGGAAAGGGGGATCGAAGCTGGGTGATTTACTCAGCCAAGCCCTGGTGATGGTGCACCCGTTCGTCAGGGGTGAACTGGCGTGCGGCAATTTGCAGGCCCGGGCGCGCATCCTGAGCGATCTTGAAGCGCTTCCCTCCGCCGTTTCCGCAACCCATGAGGAGGTTGCACGCCTGGTTGAAGTCCGCAAGCTTTGGGGCCTCGGCATCGGTTGGATCGATGCGCACCTCCTGGCTTCCGCGCTGCTTTCGAAGTGCCAGTTATGGACGCTGGACGCAAGACTTGCCCGGGCCGCGGCCGCAGCAGGCGTCAAGCTCTATCGCCCCGCATGACAGATCCTGCCTTCCGCATATCCTCCTTCGTGCCCCCTGCCGACCTCTCGACATCGATCCGATTGGTTGGCGTCCCGAAGGGTGCGGCGATTTCCCGAGGGGACTTATGGAAGCGGATGGCCCATCGCAGTTTGCGCCTCGACCCGTGATAAGGTTTCCTGATGAATCCCTCACAGCTACTGTCTGGCAGCCAGGGAGGCCGTAAACGCTTCTTGGCATTTTCTTTGTCGAGGGACAATTTGTCTCTTGACAAAATCAGTCGAGTGGTATAGGCTATAACTGCGATGAACGTCCGGCGTAGTACGGCCCCCCGGGAAAATCTTCCAAAATCATCAACGAACTCTCAAAATCACCCAACACAAAAAGATGTTAAAAATGAAGGTTGGTCCTCAGAGTTTATTGAAAACAAAGGGGCAAAAAAAGTGGTCCTCAGAGTTTGTTGAAAACAAGCAAGTTGGCTTGTTTTCACGATGAGTCGTTGAAAGCAAAGGAGATAGTGAAGGAAATTATGAATTATGAAGTCTGAATTATGAAGCCCGGTCCACTCATTCTTTATTTGAACGTTGAAGCGAGTGCGACAGGTAATGGGACCGGAAAATCGCAAAATCCGTGCGGAGTGACGAGTGGCGGGCAATCGCCAATCACCAATCGCCCATCACAAATGACTCAATGACCCGATGAACCAATGGCCCAATCCGTCCGTTCCTTGTCAACTTTGGCATGGGGCCTTACAATGGAAGATTGGAGTCTGAGGCCGGAAGTCATCTATAGACTATGGGGAATTTTCTACAGTACGCGTTAGGCAAGGTTATGGGGACGAAGAACGAGCGCGAGTTGAAGCGCCTGAGCGCCCGTGTGTTGGAAATCAATGCCCTCGAACCCGAGATGCAGAAACTCGCAGACTCCGAGTTTCCCTTGCGCACCGGCCAACTGAAGGAGCGGCTTTCCCAGGGGGCCACGCTCGACGAGATTCTTCCCGAAGCCTTTGCCATCTGCCGGGAAGCGGGGCGCCGCACCATCAACATGCGGCACTTCGATGTGCAACTCATCGGCGGCATGGTGCTGCACGAAGGCAAGATCGCCGAAATGAAGACGGGCGAAGGCAAAACGCTGGTGGCCACCTTGCCTTGCTACCTCAATGCCCTGCAGGGCAAGGGCGTGCACTTGGTGACCGTGAACGATTATCTGGCCAAGCGCGACGCCGCCTGGATGGGACCGATCTACCGCCTGCTGGGTCTGAGCGTAGGCGTGATCGTCCACGACCTAAGCGACGATGAACGGCGCTCCGCTTATGGCTGCGACCTTACCTACGGCACCAACAACGAGTTCGGATTCGACTACCTGCGCGACAACATGAAGTTCGACCTCAAGGACTACGTCCAGCGGCCCCACCATTACGCGATTGTGGACGAGGTGGACTCCATCCTGATTGACGAAGCGCGCACCCCGCTGATCATTTCGGGCTCGTCCGACGAAGCCACGGACAAGTATTTCCGCGTGGACAAGGTCATCCCGCATCTGGTTGAGAAAGAAGATTACGAAGTCGATGAGAAACACCGCCAGGCAACGCCCACCGATTCCGGAATCGCCAAGGCCGAGAAATTGTTGGGAATCGAAAACCTTTATGACCCCGCCAACATCGAGTTCAATCACCACTTCCAGCAGGCGCTGAAAGCTCACACGCTCTTCAAGTTGGACCGCGATTACGTGGTGAAAGACGGCGAAGTCATCATCGTGGACGAATTCACCGGCCGCCTGATGCCCGGCCGGCGATGGAGTGACGGCCTGCACCAGGCCGTCGAGGCCAAGGAAGGCGTCAAGATCGAAAGCGAAAACCAGACCCTGGCCACGGTCACCTTCCAGAATTACTTCCGCATGTACAAGAAACTGGCGGGCATGACCGGTACGGCGGAAACGGAAGCGGCGGAATTCGAGAAGATCTACAACCTGGAAATCGTTATCGTCCCCACCAACCGGACTCTGATCCGGCATGAATATCCCGACGTGGTATACCGCACCGAACGCGAGAAGTTCAATGCGGTGATCGATGAAATCAAAGAGGATCACCTGTGCGGCCAGCCGGTGCTGATGGGCAGCATCGCCATTGAGAAATCGGAGCGCTTGAGCGTGGCGCTGAAGAAAGCCGGCGTGGTGCCCGCCCGCCTGCAAGAGGCCGCCAAGGCGGCGGGCTTGGAAGGCCCCAAGCTGAAAATCTGGGTGGAGCGCCTGGCGCAAGCCCCCAATGCGGGGCTGGAGTGGCTGACTCGCGCGGGGGTGGCAGTTTCCACGGTAAAGGAAATGCTCAGTCAGGGCCGCTACCAGGCCCTGGCGGCCGGCGCCAACGGCACGCGCCGGGCATTCCTGGAGGCGGTGCTGAAGCGCGCGCCCCGGGGATACCCCTACGACGGGTTGCCGGACGCGGACGAATCCATTCTTCCCGATCTGTTGGCCCTGGCCAATAACCCGGATCCGAAATGTCTGCCGGTTCTGGATTATCTCATTGAGCATCGGTGCCAGCCGGCGCGCGTGGCGGAGGTTCTGGGCATGAAAGAAGTCCGGCACAACGTGCTGAATGCCAAACAGCATGAGCGCGAGGCGCTGGTGGTGGCGCAGGCCGGACGCGTCGGCGCCGTCACCGTTTCCACCAACATGGCGGGCCGCGGCACTGACATCCTGCTGGGCGGCAATCCGGAAACCATGGCGCGCGAGGAATTCCGCAAATCTCCCGATAAGTATCGCGAACAGGGCATCAACCCCGACCCGCCTGACCGGCCGCCGGAAGGTTCCGGGGCGGATATCTTCGGCGCATACGTGGAAGCTTACGCCGCGTGGAGAAAACAATGGGCGGAATTCGTGGACCGCTTCAAAGTGGTCACGGATGCCGAGCACGCCAAGGTGGTCGCACTCGGGGGATTGCACATCCTCGGCACCGAGCGGCATGAAGCCCGGCGCATCGACAACCAGTTGCGCGGGCGTGCCGGCCGCCAGGGCGATCCCGGCTCCTCCCGCTTTTACCTGTCGCTCGAAGACGACCTGCTCCGCATTTTCGCCGGCGAGCGCATTTCCAGCATCATGCACAAGCTGGGCATGGAAGAGGGCGTGCCCATTGAATCCCGCCTGATCTCGAAACGCATCGAGGCCGCACAGAAAGCCGTGGAGGCGCAGAACTTCGAATCGCGCAAACATTTGCTTGAGTACGACGACGTCATGAACAAGCAGCGCGAGACTGTTTATGGCCTGCGCCGCCAGTTGCTGGAAGGGAGCGACCAGAAGGAGTTCGTCCTCAGTTCGGCCGACAGTGTGGTGGAGTGGTTGGTGGAGAAGTTCTGCCCCAAAGACCAGCACGCCGACACATGGAACACCAGCGGCCTGCGCACGGAATTCTGGGGACGGTTCGGAGTCGACCTGAAAAAGCACGATCTGCCGTTCGAGCCCAAGCGCCTCGACGAACTCAAGGAGCAGCTCAAAGAGTTGGTGCACAAGCACTACAATGAGCGCGAAACGGTGTGGGGCGCCGAGCGCATGCGGATGCATGAACGCATGATCATGTTGCAGGTGGTCGACGCGCAGTGGAAGGATCACCTGCTGGCCATGGATCACTTGAAGGAAGGCATCGGCCTGCGCGGTTACAGCCAGCGCGATCCCCTGGTTGAATATAAACGCGAATCCTTCGACATGTTTGAAGACATGTATGAACGCGTGCAGGATGAAACCTTGCGCTACCTCTTCCTGATGCGAACGCCCGAGGAAGAGGAGGAAATGATCCGGCAATACCAGCAGCGCAAGCGGCGCGAACAGCGGGAAATGCAGATGATCGGCGCGGGGGCGGTGGAAAAACCGCAGCAGGTCATCCGGCGCGAGAAGATCGGGCGCAACGATCCCTGTCCCTGTGGGAGCGGCAAGAAGTACAAGAAATGCCACGGGGCGGGGGGGCCCGCAGCGCCACCCGCCGCCGGGTCCAAGGGTGGCGGGCCGCCCAAGCCGGAGGCGGGCGCCAAGGCGTAGCCGGAGTTGTCGCGATCCTAGGACGCCCGGTTGTAGGGGAACGGCTTGCCGTACCCTCCTCGTTCGGTCGCGCGACAATTTGCAAAGGGTACGGCTTGCCGTACCCCTACCGCGTGGACTCGGCAACAAAGTTCTGTAGGCAATCTATGTAGCTTACACCACCCACTTCCATGAGGTTGTTGTGGCCGGCCCCTTCGATGGGGTAGAAGCGCTTGGGCTCCGGCGCTGCCGCAAACAGTTGCTGACCCATCTCAAACGGCACCACCTCATCGCGCGTGCCGTGAACGATCAGAATCGGCGCGTGCACCTCGCGAATCTTCCGCAGTGAGTCGAACCGGGACTTCACCACATAGGCGATGATGGAAACTGCGAACATGCGCCGCGCCATCGCCCGCGCGCTGGTGAAGGAACTCTGGATGATGAGACCCCCACACGGACGGCGAGACGCCAGGTTTACCGCCACCGCGCCACCCAGCGAATGTCCATAGATGATGATGTCCTGGGCGCGGAAATGGCGCTGTTTGAGGAGATAGTCGTAGGCCGCGTCGGCGTCGTGGTAAACGCCCGCTTCATCGGGTTTGCCCTCGCTCTTCCCGTAGCCGCGATAATCTACGGCCAGGATGTTGACGCCGATCTTCGCGAGGGCCCGCAGATGTTCCAGGCCGTATCCAATGTTTTCCGCGTTTCCGTGAAACCAGAGGAGGACTTGTTTTGATGCGGGGTTCGAATGATAGAAGGCATTGATTCTGACGCCATCCGCGGTCAGCAGCCAAACCTCTTCAACGTCCCGTTCGACGATCTGTGGTGAGGGGAAGCCCTCCGGATAGCGCGGTGGGTAGTAGATGAGTTGATTCTCAACGACCCGAAGGGTGACGACAACAAGCAGAATTCCGGCCGCGACTGCCACCAGAACCATCGTCAAGAGTCTCTTCACCTTCGCGGCGCTCACCATTCCGATTCAACCGGCTCCGGCGCTCATTCGAAGTGTGACCCGGCCCCATCCCTGGGTGGGGTGAGGCCGGGCCGTTAGGATTATTGACCGTCACCGCCGCCTTCGTTCGGGGAGATGACCACAAAGACGCCATTGCCCTGACGATTGATGCGCAGCAGCGTCTGGCCTTTCGCTTGAGGGGCCAATTTGTCGAAGTCCGAAACGTTGCGCACCGGTTGGCGGTTGATGCTCTCGATCACGTCGCCCTCTTGAAGGCCGTATTGACCGGCCGGGCTGTTCGGATCAACTTGCGAAATCACCACGCCCGTCACATTCGAGGGCAGACCCAACTGATCGCGGATCGAGGGAGTGAGGTTTTGCACGGTGATGCCGCGCAGAGTCCCCTGCTGAACGCTTCCCCCACTACCCACGCGAGCGCTGAGGTCGGAAGGACGCTCGCCGAGGGTCACCTTGAGGGTCATTGGTTGGCCATCACGCACGATGTCCAAAGTGGCGACGGCGCCGGGACTCAGGTTCGTCACCTGGGCAGTGAGTTGGCCGGCATCGGCAACGACTTGGCCATTGAGTTTGCGAATGACGTCACCGGTCTTGAGCCCCGCTTTGTCGGCAGGTCCGCCCGCAGTCACGTCTTGCGCGAGGGCACCGGAAGTATCTGGCACTTTGAACTGCTTCGCCAAATCGTCATTCAAATCCGTGATCTGAACGCCCAGGTATCCGCGGCTCACCTTTCCGGTCTTGATCAAATCCTCCATGACGTGCCTCGCCATGTTCGAGGGAATTGCAAAGCCGATTCCAATGAACCCGCCCTCCCCGCCGGGCCCTGAATTCCCGCTCAAGATGGCGGTGTTAATGCCCACCACTTGGCCGTGCACATTCACCAGAGCTCCGCCGGAGTTTCCGGGGTTGATTGCGGCATCGGTTTGGATGAAGTTCTGGATATCTTCAATCTGTCCGCTGGAACGCCCCAAGGCGCTCACGCTGCCGCGCGTGACGGTGAAGTCCTGCCCAAAGGGGTTCCCAAATGCCATGACCGTGTCTCCCACCTTGAGCTGGTCGGAATTGCCGAAAGTGGCGGTGGGCAAGCCACTTCCGTCAATCTTGACGACGGCGACATCGGTTTGGGAGTCCGCTCCCACCACTTTTCCCTTAAACGTTCGTTTGTCGGCGAGCGTCACCGAGATTTCCGTCGCCTTGGCAATGACGTGGTTGTTCGTCACTATGTATCCGTCGGCCGACACAATCACACCACTTCCCAGCGCTTTCTCGCGCTGCTCACGGGGAACCTGGGGAAACATGTTCCCGAAAAACTGACGGAAAAATGGATCGTTCAGGAAAGGTGACTGTTGAACCTTCGTAACCTGGGTGGATTGAATTGCCACAATGGCAGGCGTAACCGCTTTGGCGATTCGTTCGTATGCCTGGTTCTGCCGCTCCAAGATGTCGATATCCGGCCCATCCAATCCTTTCCCCTGAGCCATAGCAAAATTTGGAAACACGTGGTTCCCCTGGTAGAGCATTAGCGACAATCCCAAGGTCAAGATCCCGATCAGTGTCAGGCTCAACCCCCCTAAGTTTTCCCGCAAGAATCGTTTGTCAAATCGCATGGAATCTTCCTCCTTCAGACGACCGGCTGAATCCCATTGCCATTTAGCCCGGCTGGGCGTCACTCCGGTCGTTGCATTCGCGCGAGGTAAATCGCCCTCATCGCGTTAAGAGAGCCCGCCACCGCCGTGTCATTTCACCCCATGATTATTCCCGGGCAATTCAAAACTGAGCCCCTGTGTTCTTAGACGGAAGACCATGGGTTATGTCATCAAGGCAGGTGGTCGGTCAATGTCTTCACGTGGTCTTTCTCCCGAGCAGCTATTATCCTCCGAGTAGCCCTTATACCAAACCACTGCTATTTTGATGCTTAATTGAGGAATGAGGGTTTACTCGTCGTTGGGGCGGGGAATCATTATTCTCCCCAACCAGCGTATAGTCACGAGCCATGCCCCCCACCAAGCCAGGAGAGTCGGGGACAATTTAAGAGGAAGCGCCTGTTGGTCGAAGCATCTCGATCAGGGTCGTCGCGACTTTCGGATCGAATCGGCCCTTTTCCATCCCTTTGCGAATCTCGCTGATCGCCACACGAGTGTCCCAAGCCTCATGATAGGGCCGCCATGAGGTGAGTGCACTGTAGGACTCCGCCACTGCCGTAATGCGCGCCCCCAGGGGAATAGCTTCACCACGCAGGCCGTCCGGATAACCCGTTCCATCCCACGCTTCGTGATGATGAAGCACAATTTCCAGGAGGTGGGGATCGACGTAGCCCATACGGCGGCAGGCCGCCACACTTTCCTGCACGTACTTTTCGATCAACTTCGACTCTTGATCCGTCAAGCTTCCCCCGCGATTCAGAACGTGGTGTGGCACCGCTTCCTTCCCAAGATCCTGGAGGTAACCTGCCAACAGAATGGTCTTCTTCATTTCTTCGTTTAACTTCAGCCGATCGGCCAGGGCGTAGGAGAGAAGCGCCACAACGCGGCAATGGCCGACCGCCCCATCCAACGCTTCCACCGCCAATACCACTTCTTCCGGTATTTCAATGTGCGACTCCGCCTCCGCGTAAGCCGCCGCTATCGCTGGAGGAATAACCGCCGGGTCCCTCCACCGGTCCTTGACCCCTGTCACCTCATAGACTGTGATCTTCTGCAATTTTCCCTTGAGCTGGATCTTTTCAAACTCATCGCGTTTGAAGTTGGCATCCGCATAGGCCAGCTTGATTTGGGTGGATTGCGGGTCCAATGCGAGGGCCCGTTCAAAATAGCGAATCGCCGTGGTGGCATCGTGGAGTTCAAAATTCGCTTTGCCCAATTCATAAAGGAGTTCCGCACTTTCACTTTCCCGCGAGAGTCTTTCCTCCAGGGCGGTCATGCGCTCGAGTAACTCATGGTCTGATTGCCGGCCGTACCCCAGGTTGCGGAGTTTGTTGGCGATCACAAAGGGTTCAACGGAGCGGAACGTCGGTTCGTCGATGAAAACTTTGGTCGGCTCACAAATCTCCTCGAGCCGCTTCGCCACATTAACGCGGTCGCCCACCGCACTGTAAGCTTGCCGCCGCACACCCAGCATGCCAACCACCGTACTTCCGGTGGCGATTCCAATGCGCATACGCCATGGCAGATTCAGTTTCTTGACGTTGGTCTGCATCCTGAGCCCGGCCAAAACGGCCAGGAGGGCATGACGGTCGTAATCTACCGGCGCGCCGAATTCCACCATGATGCCGTCACCCATGTATTTGTCAATGTGACCGCGGAAGAGATCCACGATGGGCTCGATTTGTCCAAGAAAGCGGTTGAGTTCCTCCAGCACCACGTCCGCGCGGTTCCGGTCCGAATAGGCCGTAAAATTGGTAAGATCCGTGAACATGATGCTGATTTCGCGCTTCTCGAACCGCAACTTCCCCTCGGTGGCCAGCTTCGCGACCACTGGATCCATTGTGGCATAGAGGGCTTTTTCCACTTTCTCCTTCATCTCCTCTGTCACGCGGCTGCGTTTCAGCTCATCGTAAAGCTGGCGTGTCTCCTCAAACCCTTTGGCAAGCCTTTCTTGCAGCGACCCAATTGACGCACTCGCCAGAATCAGAAACCCGCCCCAGATCGCCAACACCAGCAGGGCATTAATCCGGGTTCCTTGTACTGCAAAATCACCTGGCCGGTAATACGCAAATAGAATGCCCGACAGGAAGCAAAGGACGGCGCCCATTACCGCTTGGCGTTTGCCCAGAAAATAGGCGGCCATCAAGACAGGGAGATAGAAAAAGTTAAGGAAGGCAATTTTGTATGGGAAGAGATAAAAGACCGCACCGACGATTCCTACCACCAGGAGGATGAACAACCCTTCCAGATGCCGGACGATGAAATTCCGAAACTGAAGCGGCCAAGCTCCACTTAAACCAAACGGTGCGGCGGTCTCGTTAAGCGCTGGCACGCGAGGGTCAGGGTTCGCCATGGTCTGTTTTATCCAGCCCCACTTAAATTTGGACACCAAAAGTCTGTGCGCGTACTATAACTTTGGAATCGCGAAAGGGCAAGTTGCGTTTGTGAAGGCTCTGTACGCCGTGTTTATTAATGTTAAGGTAATTGCCCTTTGTGGCTTCAATCCCGCGTGCCTTCGCCTGTTGTCACACCGAGTGTTCTTCAAGTAGTATCCTGCCCCTTGTGTGCTCGATCGTTGGCTTAAATCTGGCAACAGAAAAATATGTGCCCGTCAAATGCCCAAGCGGCTGTTAAACTAACTGGCGTGAAACCCGAGTCTCTGCTCATGCTGGAGTTGCGCGGGTAAGCGCATAATCAGCGATCCACCCTGTCGCCCTAGTGTGTCGCGGGAGATTGATTCAGAGAAAGCACTCGTACTCCTGAAAGGGGTATTTCGCCAGACGGTCTGGCGGACCAAAGACCCATGAAGCGTTTTTTCAAGCGTCTGGCCGTATTCGTCGTCGCCGTCTTCCTGCTCACCATTCTGGGTGGCGGATTATGGCTCCGCTGGCGCACCCGTGCAAGCCTTCCCGTCGTCGATGGCGCGATTCTCGTGCCGGGGCTTTCGGCGCAAGTGGAAGTTTTGCGGGACGCGCGCGGTGTTCCCCATATCCGCGCCCAATCTGTTGCGGACGCTCTCTTTGCTCAGGGTTACGTTACGGCTCAAGACCGCCTATGGCAAATGGATTTAAACCGACGGAATGCTGAAGGTGAGCTTTCAGAAATCTTTGGTGATCGCACTCTCCACATGGACGTTGAAAGCCGCACGCTGGGCCTCCCCCGAGTGGCGGAAAGAGCACTCGCCGAATTCTCACCGGACGAGCGGCGCCTCCTTGATTCCTATACTCGTGGCGTCAATGCCTTCATCGAAAGGCACCGCGACCGTCTTCCCTTAGAATTCCAGATGTTGCGATACCAACCCCAAGCGTGGCGCGAAATCGATTCGGTGGCCGCTGCTCTGAATCTCTCGACAGCGCTAAGCCAAAGTTGGGAGAGCGATTTGATGCGCGAGCACATCGCCGCCAAGCTGGGGAAAGAGCTTTTCGCCGACGTGTTCCCTGACCACTCTGCATTCGACGTGCCGGTTGCCGATGTCCCCGCTTTGCCGGAGCACATCCTAAAGACTGCCGGCCTCAATCTCGGCAATGGACCTTTTCAGGACAACCTTCTCGCCGAAGCAATTTTCCCGCCCAGATTGGAATCTCCAGTCGGAGTCGGGAGCAATAACTGGGTTGTGAATGGAGCGCACACGAAATCCGGCAAGCCGCTACTGGCGAACGATCCTCATCTGGCTCACAGCATACCCAGCGTCTGGTACATGATTCATCTCAAAGCGCCCGGACTCGACGTGACCGGCGTCAGCCTTCCCGGGCTACCTCTCGTTATCGTTGGTCACAATGAACATATAGGCTGGGGCATGACCAATACGGCGCCCGACGTTCAAGATCTCTACATCGAGAGCTTCAATTTCCGCGACCCCAGGAAATATTTACATAACGGCCAGTGGGTGGATGCGGAGGTACGCGATGAGAGCATCAAAGTCCGTAATCAGCGCAACTACCATTTCACCGTGATGGTCACGCGGCATGGACCGGTGATTTCACACGACAGCGACCGGGACCTTGCCCTGCAATGGACATTGCTCGTTCCGCACGCGGTCCGTTTTCCCTTCCTGCGCATCAATCAAGCGAGTAATTGGCAGGAGTTCACCGCCGCCCTCCACGACTTCAATGTGCCGATGCAGAATTGCGTTTATGCCGATGGCGAAGGCAACATCGGCTACTACGCCGCGGGACTTGTTCCCATCCGCAAACAGGGCGATGGCTCCGTCCCCGTGCCAGGCAGCACCGATGATTACGATTGGACTGGCTTCGTCCCGATTGATGACCTTCCCCACTCTTTCAATCCTCCGAGCGGGATGATTGCAACCGCCAATGGGCGCATCGTTCCTGACAATTACCCGTATTTCATTACCGCTAGGTGGGAAGCCCCGTTTCGCACCGCGAGAATATTTCAACTCCTACGGGAGCGGGGGGCCTTCACTTCATCGGATATGCTACGGATTCAGACCGATATCCTAAGCCTCGAAGATCAGTGGCTGGCCAAGCAACTTCTCGCGGCAGCCGGGAAGCAGCCACTTTCCAACCCCGACGCTCAGTTTGCGCTCGATGTTCTGAAAGGTTGGGACGGGGAAGCGCGCGCCGATTCTGCTGCCACGCTGGTTTTGGAGGTTACCCGGTCCGCCTTGCTTGCCCGCGTCTTGAGACCGAAGTTGGGTGATAACCTCTCCCGATATCGTTGGCCTATGAGCTCGATATTCCTTCAGAATGTCTTGGACCAAAACCTGGCGCGATGGCTTCCCCCGGGCGATGCAGACTTCAATGTGACCCTGATGAAGAGCCTGGATGAAGGGATCCGCCAAATCCCCACACTGGTTCACAGCCAGAATCACGCAGCCTGGAGATGGGGTGATACGATTCCCCTAACCTTTCACCATCATTTCAGTAGCGAATATCCGTTCTTGGGGCGTTGGCTGGACGTAGGGCCCTTCCCGCAGGCGGGAACCGGCACGACGGTGAAGCAAACGACTCCTCGTTTGGGACCCTCCATGCGCATGGTGGTGGATTTCTCCGATTTTGACCAGTCCATGCAAAACATCACGTTGGGAGAATCTGGCCAGGTTTTTAGCCCCCATTATCGCGACCAGTTTCCGGCTTGGTACAAGGGGCAGAGCTTCCCGATGCTGTTCAGCGATGCAGCCGTTGAACAGGGTGCTGTTCACAAACTCGTGTTGGAACCTGGTCGATGAAGGTATTAGATCTTATTGGCGTCTTGGTTCCGACCAACTCGCGCCGAGCCTGTCAGGGATTCAAGAAAGTTAAGAGGATCGCACGCAGATGAGATTACTGTTGCCGTACTCTGCCTGGAAAGGTCAGAGAAACCCTCGCTGGTCATCTGTGACGGAACATCCTTTATACCTCCAGGAGCTTCTGTTGCTCCTCTGCCTCACGCTGGGTTGCACAGGTGGTTTGGGGGCTGCCCAAGGGCTCACCCCACCGCCGCTCGAACTCGCATACACGGTGCGAGTGGATCGTCCAACGACTCATCTGGTTGACATTGATATCGTTGCCCACCAGGTGAAAACACCCAATCTCCAATTTGTTATACCGGCCTGGGGGCCGGGTCGCTACGCGATTTATGATTTCGCCAAGAATGTTCAGGAGTTTACTGCCGAGGGCGCGGAAAATCACCCCTTGCCATGGATTAAACTCGACAAGCAGACTTGGCGCGTGGAGACCGGCCAGGCCGGGGGAACCGTGCACGTCCATTATCGAGTTTTTGCGAATGATCTTACCGGGTCGTTTTCTCAGGTTGACAGCGTGCACGCCAACTTGAATGGCCCCTCTGTGTTCATGTATGTGGATGGGCATAAACCGGACCCCGTCACGCTGAGAATAGAGGCTCCCGCTGAATGGAAAGTCATCAGTGGCTTTTCGACTTCCACAACGGAGCGAGCCTTTCGCCCTCGCAATTACGACCTCCTGGTGGATACACCGCTTGAAATCTGCGGCGATTGCTCCCTCGATCAGTTTCAAGAACAGGGCAAGACCTTCGAGGTTGCGGTGCACACCTACAACGACGATGATAACGATCGATCTCGTCTTCTTGCCGGGCTCATGAAACTCGTGCACGTGGAAATGGCGGCGATGCCCCCACCGGATTTCCAGAATTATCTTTTCATTTTCCATTTTGTTCCGGACATCTCCACGGGAGATGGCATGGAGCATTTGAATTCAACGCAGATCATCATTCAGGGCAGCGCCAAGGAGAGCACGCAGGAAGCGCTGGAAACAGCGGCCCATGAATTCTTTCACCTCTGGAACGTGAAGCGGCTTCGCCCCGCAGCATTGGGACCATTTGATTACACTCACGAGAATTACTCGCGTTCTCTCTGGTTTGCCGAGGGCATCACTACTTATTACGGTTACCTCTTCCTCCTCCAATCCGGACTCTGGACGCGAGAGGAATTTCTAAATCATCTGGCCAATGAGATTTACACATTGGAGAGAGAACCCGGAAAATCCCTTATGTCGGCGGAGTCGTCCAGTTTTAGTGCTTGGTTCTTCGACCGTTCACCCCAGATGCAGGAAACGAATTTCGCCAACACCACAATTTCGTACTATAACAAAGGTGCACTTCTGGGAATGTTGCTGGATTTGGAAATCCGCTCACGCACCCAGGGACAAAAGTGCCTGCTGGACGTGATGCGGTTAATGTATGACAAGTTCTACCTGACCCCCGGAACGGGCTACTACGGGCCGGGCCGGGGGTTTGAGGAAAAGGACGTGGTGGAGGCTCTGAATTCCGTCACGGGATCAGACTTCGCGCCATTCTTCGAGCGTTATGTCAGCGGGACTGATGCCCTCCCCTGTGAGGAGACTCTGGCGAAGGGCGGTCTTCAGCTACGCACGGAGACGCCCCCCGACGCTGCCCCGTCCCTGGGTGTTGTGGTTCAACCCGAGAGCCGGGGGACACGAATCATTTCGATTATTCCCGGTAGTGCGGCCGATCGGGCCGGACTCAGCCGCGATGACTTGCTGATTGATGTCGACGATCAATCGCTGGCGATTGAGGATCTTGCCACCCGCCTCAAACCCTACCCGGTGGGCGCCAATGTCCCGATCACCGTGGAGCGGCACGGGCGCCGTGAGAGAATTACATTGACGCTTGACCCACCGATGCGCAGCTTATATTCCATCATCCCTTTGACTTCGGCGACGCCTGAACAGGCGGCCATAAGGGAGGCTTGGCTTGCTACGCGCTAAACGGAGTTCTTCAATTTTCTCCCCACCTGATTTAAAGTACTGGGTGGTAATGTTGCGCAAATTCCACACCTTTGTTTTGGCAGCCATAATCCTGTGGCCGCTACTAGCTTCGCAGGGGCTTGCCAGCGGATCCACCCCTGAACTCCCGGGCACGGACGCGGAAGCGCTTATCCAAGCAGGTCACTGGAAGAGAGCTCGCGTTATTCTTGAGCCTCAAGTCAAAGCCCGTCCCCGGGACCCCAGGGGTTGCTATCTGCTTGCGGAAGTGAAAATGGCGTTCAAGGATTTCGACGGAGCGCTGCCCCTTGCCCAGCACGCGGTCGACCTCGATGGAAAGAACTCAGACTACCACCTGAAGCTGGGCCAGGTATTTGGAGAAATGGCTGCTCGGGCCAGCATTTTCTCGGCAGGATCGCTGGCAGTGAAATTCCGAAAAGAAGTGGAAATCGCCATAGAGCTCGATTCCGGGAATTTGGACGCGCTGGACAGCATGATGCAGTTTAAGTTTCAGGCGCCCGGTCTGATGGGGGGAAACAAAGACGAAGCACGCGCCCTGGCAGAAAAAATAACACTCCTCAACGCCAGTGAAGGATATTTAGCCCACGCAAAGCTCGCGGAGTTGGAAAAGAATACGGCCGAGGTCGAAGCATACTTCTTGAAAGCGGTGCAAGCAAACCCCAAGAATTACGGTGCGCTTACGGCGGTAGCAATGTTTTACAGTCAACCCTCCCACGCAAAATATGATGAGGCTACGAAGCACGCTCAGTACGCCTTACAGCTCGACCCAAACCAAATTGGAGCGCACTGGATCCTCGCGCGTGTTTTCGCCCTCCAGGAAAAGTGGGGAGATCTTGAGCAAATCCTTGCCACCTCGGGAAAAAACGTTCCGGATGACCTGCGCCCGTTTTATGAAGCTGCCCGGGCATTGTTGGAACTCGGCAAGGAATTTCCGAGAGCCGAGGGTTACGCCAAGAAATATCTTTCGCAAGAGCCGGAGGGCGAGGAGCCGGATAATGCCGATGCGCACCGTTTGCTGGGGCTGGTGTTCGAGAGGGAAGGCCGGAAGGGCGAAGCGCGCGCGGAAATCCAGACCGCCCTCCAGTTCAGGCCCAACTTCAAGGCTGCGAAGGATGATCTCCAGAGATTAGGAAACCGATAGGCCGGCGCGCCTCATGAGGACTTCCTTCGCCGAAACAGGTGAACCAAGATCAGCACCACCGCGCAGCCTACAATGGTCGCGAGAGCAATGCGGTCCATTCGACTCACGAAGTTGACCAGCTTATCCCAGTTACTGCCGAACAGAAAACCTACGTAACCGATAACCAGCGCCCAGCAAACCGCTCCCGCGAAACTAAAAAACAGGAAAATCGAAAAAGGCATGCGCAAGACACCGGCCAAAATTCCCGCAAAGATACGCAAGCCGGTAATGAAACGTGCCGCAAAGACGGCCCAGTGACCGTGCTTGAGAAACAACTTTTGCGCATCATCATACTGCTTCGCAAGCCGGGGGAAGCGCCGCAGAAAACGATCAACAATGGATGGGCCGCCGTACCGGCCAAGCAAAAAGCCTCCACTGGCACCTACTGTGGCCCCGGCAATGGCGGTAAGAATCGCCGGAACGATGTGGATCTTGCCTTGATAGGCAAGGAAACCGGCAAACAGAAGCACCGTCTCACCGGGAATGGGGACGCCAATGTTTTCTGACATCACGCCGAAGAAGATTACCCAATACCCGTAGCGTGCGAAGAATTCAGACAATAGTTGGAAAATTGAATTGGCCACGACTCCCGCGATTATGCACGAAGTTGGGCTTCTCCCACAGGGGATTCTTCACCCAGTGCCTGGGGCTCACCCCTCGCAGCGTGTTATTCCGCCACTCAAGGGGTCCACAGTGACTGACGAACAACGACTTCGCATTGCTCCGCCTCCGCTGTAACGCCGCCATGCTTCCCCAGAGTCCCATTCGCGAATCATCTCCACAACTCAATCGCAGCGATTGCTGGAGGATTTAGTGGTACCCTACCATGCGGTTTCGCAAAGCCAACGCGTCGAGAAAGGGAGGAGACGTGTGCATGAAACCGGAGGGAGGAATCATTATGATGGACGCAGGTGAATTCGCCGACAGGGTGGCAGTGGTAACGGGCGGGAGCGAAGGCATCGGATATGACTTCTGCCGCTCCCTTTGTGAGGTTGGCTGCGAGGTCTATTTCTGTTCCCGAAATGCTGAGAAGGGCCAATTGGCCGCCAAAGCTCTGGGAAGGCGCGCCCACTACTATCAGACCGACCTGACAGCCCCGGACCAGATCAAGGCCTTTGCGGCCTATGTGCGCGAATTGGCAGGGCGTATCGATTACCTCGTCAATAATGCAGCGAATGATGACAGGATTAAATTTGATGACCTTACGGTTGAGGAGTGCGACCGCATGTGGGCCTTGAATTTGCGATCATTCTTACTCATGTCCAGAGCTTGCCTCGAGCTCCTGAGAAAGGGAGAAGGCAAAAGTATAGTGAACATCAGCACAGCCAATTACCTGCACGGTCTCGAACCCTTCACAATTTATAACGCCACAAAGAGCGGGATCCTTGGTTTCACGCGATCCCTGGCGCGCGAACTGGGGAAGGAAGGAATCCGGGTGAACATGATCAGCCCGGGATGGATCATGACGGAAAAACAACTGCGCAAATACGTGACGGAGGAGGACAAACAAACACTGCTTCGCGAGCAATGCGTCAAACATTTGATTGAGGCCAAGCAAGTCTCCCCCGTCATGCTCTTTTTATTGAGTTCCGCGGCGGGCGCGATGAGCGGGCAGAACCTGGTGGTCGATGGTGGAAGGTACTTTCAGTAGCTCTGCCCGAATTTGACAGGCCCGTCAGCATGGTTTAATCTGGTATTTCAGGACTACACCGTTCGGGCTGTATTGAATGACATTCCAAACTTTGCCGAAGGCGGCGCCACCCACCGGCGGTGGTTTCTCTTCCCAGGGGAAGATGCGGTGGCGTACCTTCGATAATTTCAGAATGTGAGGAGGAGTTATGCCGTTCACACTACCTGCGCTGCCCTATGCTTCCGATGCCCTGGAGCCTTCCATCGATAAAATGACGATGGAAATCCATCAGGGGAAACACCACAACGCCTATGTAACCAACCTGAATAAAGCCCTTGAATCCGCGCCCGACTTGGCTAACAAGAGCCTCGAGGAGTTGCTCGCCAATAACTGTGCGATCGTCCCTGAATCGATCCGGACCGCTGTCCGCAATAACGCCGGCGGGCACATTAACCACTCGATGTTCTGGCAAATCATGGGCCCTAACGCCGGCGGGCAACCCAGCAGAGCCCTCGGCGCGGCCATCAACAGCACCTTTGGAAGCTTCGACACCTTCAAAGAGAAACTTTCTGCTGCCGGCATGGGCCGATTCGGCTCAGGATGGGCCTGGCTCGTTGCCCACAGCGGCAAGCTCGACATCTACTCGACCGCCAACCAGGACAGCCCGGTCATGGAAGGAAAATTCCCTGTCATGGGCGTCGATGTCTGGGAGCATGCCTACTACCTGAAGTATCAAAATCGGCGGAATGAGTATCTCGCCGCGTGGTGGAATGTGGTGAACTGGGCTGAGATCGAAAAGCGATTTCACTCTGTGAAGTAAGCACGCACAACTAAACGCCGCCTTGCAGCCTGCGCAAGGCCCAGGCGGCGTGTTCTTGTACCATGGGATCGGGATGGTGTGCTGCCGCTTCAAGCCATTGTATGAACCGGCGATCGCCGGAATTTCCCATTACCACGCAGAGGTTGCGCAACCAGCCGTGGTATTTCGCGCGAGTGATGGGCGATCGTGCAA